>Ga0255338_1002912_pt1 | contig 22566 bp, 21 predicted proteins | sample MeOH1_35cm_T4_19_FD_203715 | JGI IMG/M metagenome (GOLD analysis project Ga0255338, IMG submission 203715) | Sandy soil microbial communities from University of British Columbia, Vancouver, Canada - MeOH1_35cm_T4_195 | ecosystem: Engineered > Artificial ecosystem > Sand microcosm > Unclassified ...
CTGCAGACAAAATAAATTGGGAACAGATATTGCCCAAAGACGAAGCTCGGAGAAAGCGAATTGGAGAAATTTTTGGCGAGGGATGCTTCAAGCACGCAAAAGACTATGCTGCCGCAGCATTGGTGTACCAACACGGCAACGTTCCAGATCATTTCTATCAAACTTTTTTATGGGCGAAGAAAGCCATTGAATTAGGCGACCCGTCCCAATCTAGATTGATGGCCATGGGGCTAGATCGATATTTGGTAAATATCGGCCATAAGCAGCTTTTTGCGACTCAGGCCACTAAACCCACGAATGAATGTTGGTGCCTGGAAGAAGTCGAAAAAAGTTATCCAGAAAATGAGCGATTAAAGATTGCGCAAAAGAGTACTCAAGATGCCTTGCAATGGGTTGACTCACTAAATAATGGCCAAGCCGGCTGTAAGCCTGCTAAGTTCTGCCAGAAAAATTTGAAAGATTCAAAACGAGGTACCGTGCCCGGGTTTTGGTAGTCAGAAGTATTTCTTTTCTTGTCATCAATAAATTTAAAACTAAGATGAAGAAATGAAAAATTTAATTTTTATACTTTTATTGCTTATTGTATTGGTCCCTAATGGCGCATTTTCTAACGATTGTAAAAGGCCGGAGGATTGTCGGGAAGGCTGCCTATCAGATAGTGGTGAATTTCTTTGCTTGCCGGCTGAAAAAATCAAATTTGTGGATGGTGAAAAAAACTGCCGCCGCCCTATCGGTGGCTTAGCTTGTGGATGCAAAGACAGAAAGTGTATTTATGCCCTTCCTCAAGTATTTTCTGAAAATTTGCAGAACAATAAAGCCGATGCTTGCGCCGCTGAGGGAATGAGTGCAGGAGGAAGCACTCCATCAGCTTTATCCTGCTGCAAAGGGCTTGTTGCAACCAACAGCTGGCAGCATGAGCATGTAGCTCAAGGATGCAATATCCCGTCATCTCCCGGGTCTGAAGGATCCTGTGTTAAATGCGGAGATGGAAAGTGCGACTCAAAACATTTTGAAAATAAATGCAATTGCCCAAAAGATTGTAAATAAATCTTTTTATTCACTTTTAACTTGTTGATAAGTAGTCTACTGCCTATGCAGTTTTTTAAATTTCTAGCTATTGGAGCTTACTTACTATTTTTCCTTAGTGGTTGTGCAAGCTTCAAAAAACCTTTAGAGACACAGCAGGAGCGTGCGATGAGCGGATTTGATCTTATCGTGGTCCCAGATAAAGAAGACGAAGATGGGGGCAATTGGTTCGTTAGCGCAACTTTGGACGACAGATCTTATCGTTTCTATTTAGACACCGGAGCCGGCAGCACCAGCATGGTTTGGGATAATTACACGTCTCAATTTAAATCGACCGGAGTCCGTCAAACGTCCGGAGCACTGGCAAAGCACAGCAATGATATGATCTTAATTCCGCAAATTCGCGTAGGAGCCATCTCAAAATCAAATTTGATAGTCTCGAGAGCACCTAAAGAAAGTAAAGGTAAAAATAATCTTTTAGGGATGAACTTTTTGAAAACCCACGCCTTCCATTTCATATTTGAAAAAAAGCGAGTCGAAATTTTCGATCCCTCTGCAAGCAAAGTGGACTTTAAGTTTCATGAGTTAGTTCTTGGTGAGCGTTATCATCCCTACGTCGGCTTAACATATAAGGACGGAATTGAAGCTACAGGAGTTTGGGATACCGGCGCTGGAATGACGGTATTCGACATTGCTTTCGTCAAGAAACATCCACACCTCTTTAAAAAGATTGGGGTCTCTACTGGTACGGATTCCTCTGGAACTAGCTTGGAGACTCCCATGTATTTAATGGAGTCATTTGAGTTGGGAGGCTTTTTATTTCCTGCCTCTAAAGTTGCCGTCGTTGATTTGTCCGTACCAAATTCGACAATTCAAACTCCTATGGAATTCATTTTGGGATACAACGTACTTAGTAAGGCCAATTGGATTTTTGATTTTCCGAATAAAAAATGGGCTATTTCTAAAATGCTTCAATAGCTGGATAGGCCCACCATCTTGTCCATTAATTATTTAATCCAGTGTCTGACCGTGTTGAATCGAAAGTATGGGATTATTTACGCAGTTCACAAATAATACACAAGATGCTTTAACTGTGGTGCACTTTTCAAAAAGAGCTTAAAAGTTTCGTGAAAGGCCCTAGCATGAAAACTCGTATCTTTGCGTGTATTTTAGTTCTTAGTTCTTCAGCATTCGCCTCTGAAGAGAAATACCACACCCCTTCTAATTCACTTATTTGTAATGTCTATACTCGCGAACTTGGCAAAGAAGTTCGATTTACGGCTCCCCTGACTGAACAAGGCGCTGTTATTGAAGAGTTTGTTGGCGGAAGATATCAAATTAAAATCGTGGCTAAACGCTATCACTGTTTTGTTTCGAGAGAAGTGAAAGATATTGTCACGGGAGAGCACATCAGTGACGCAGGAAATTGCGCGCTTTATGATTACTTACCAATTCAGGACGTCAACAGGGAATACACTTACTACCATATTTGTGAGACGACAAAATAATTTCACCTAAGGGGCTCGTCTTTCATATTCCCTGCAGGGTTACTTCAAAGGGGCACTGCAATTCCGGCTATACACAGCTCACAATTCATTTCCTTGTAGAACATCTATTTAAGACAAAGTAAGATCAAAGTGTGAATTCTACGAATGCCAATCGATTTAAAAAGGTTACGAATCACCCAAGATGGGAAGGTATCATCTTTACCGATTTGGATTTCGGCGATGAAAGAATATCTATTTTTGCTATCGAACCTATCTATCAGCTGAAGGAATATATCGAATATATTTGGTTCATGAAGTGGGATCTTAAAGGTAACGAAAGTTTGCAATACATTGTTGCCCCGAACCCTTGTGCGAAGTTCGTAGCTCTTCAACAAAATGAAACGACTTTTCCGGCCCTCGTTGTCGGCTCAAAAATTGAGGCGGGTCTTTTTGAATTGCGTGGAGCCGGAGCGACCGTTGGATTTGATTTTAAACCTGGCGCGCTTTTCGCAATATTTGAAAAGTCCATGAAGGATTGGCCCGTGTCTGGTATAAAGGCAGACGAACTTGTGAAAGATTTCCCCTTAGTACCTAGGGAAACATGGACGGAAACATCCTTAAAGAAGTGGCTAGATGAAGTTGATCATTTTCTCATCAAGATTTTAAGCAATTCTCGTCAGAACAGCTATAAAAAGATCACTTCCTTGGTAGAAGGTACATTGAACGGGTCTTTCAAAAATTCCGAAGAAATGGCACTAGAAGTTGGAGTGTCGATGAGGTCTCTACAACGCATTTTTCAAGATGAAGTAGGAGTCTCTCCTCGAGATTTGTTACGTATCGCCCGATTCAATGAAGCCATCCGAAAGATAGGCCAAGATGATTTTAAGGCGTTCGCCGATGTTGCGTTAGAAAGTGGCTTTTTCGATCAGCCACATATGACAAATGAGTTTCAAAAATTAGCTGCGACCTCGCCATCTAAATTTCGACGTTATTTATAATTGTCGCGATCTTACAATACTATTTTCTGAATAAACGCTAGAAGCCTTAGTTGGAGGGACTATGAGGATTTCATCTATGACATATTCAGCACTTTTAGTGTTTGGCATCTGCGCGGTACTGGTGTTAACGGGAATCAAGATGCGGCCAGGAATTGGAATTTTAACTGCGATTTTACTAATTCCAGCAGTTATGTGGGCCCGAAATAATGGTCTTGCTGATATCGGTATCCAGCTTTCCCTTAATTGGTCTTCGACAACCCTGCAAGCGCTGGGATATGGAATTTCTATTTCGCTATTGTCTATGGTTTTGATCGAACCGCTAAGTGAGATTTTAACGAACACAGTCCATGACCTCGGACCTGCTAAAAATATAAAGAGCAATTGGTTGGTGCTTCTGCAGACGTTCGTATTCGTTTGGTTATTTGTTGCTATTGTCGAAGAAGTTATTTTTCGAGGGTTTTTAATGATGGAAATTTCTAAAATCATAGGCTCTGGATTGTTAGCCACGATTTTTAATATCGTCTTCACTTCGGTCGTTTTTGGCTTCTGTCATGCGTACCAAAATAAATGTGGGATAGTCACAACCGGGCTTATTGGATCGCTATTGGCCATTGTCTTTCTGATAAGCGGAAGAAATCTATGGGTCGTTATTTTAACTCATGGACTTCTCGATACCATCGCAATTCTATCGATTTATTTCGGTGTTGATAAATATCTTTATCAACTTGTGTGGAAAGCTTAGCTGAATTTAAATTCATTTGATTTCGGTCGCCGATAAACTTAATTAGACGAAACCGCCAGTAAGCGCTATAAAAGTAAACATGATTCTAAAGTCAGAGTTGGTAAAAAACTTCGTAATCCTTTCTTTTTCGATGGTTTGCCTCGTTAGCTGCATTCACAAAGAGACATCTACACATAAAGAGTACCAATTAACAGCCACAGAAAAAGAGACAATGTTTGACGAACTGGTCGCTCAACTAGAGAGACTCGATGCCCAAGCATTGGCTGTTCGAGCAAACTCAAAGCGCACTTTATCCTGGCCATCCACCATAAGTGAATTACGGAAATCCTTTCTAAACGCGCAGAGCTCTAAGCAATACCAAGATGTTTTTGAAAAACTCAATTTAGCATATACTAATGGTCATGCCGAACTTCATTTAGGTCCAACACTAACGACAGATAAAAATAATCAAATAGCGTCAGCAATCGTATTTGAAACATTTTGGATTTCAGAAAATACCTTCAAAAATCAAATTATTTGGATAGACGCTGCTGCATTCCCGAAGGATGCGAAAATTCCGAATATCGGTGATGAAGTCATAGCTATCAATGGAGTGGAAATCACAAAATGGTACGAAGAAAATTTCAACTTTTGCAAGTGGCCTCTGAAGAATCAATGCAATTCTATATTTGCTACTCAACTACAAACTGGCAAGTTGAGCTGGAGAGCCGGTGAAAAGTTAAGCTATAAAATCAGGCGCTCTGAGGAGTCCTTCAGTGTCGATGTACCACCATCTAATTCACAAGAAAATCCGCTTCTTAAAAGTCCAAAAAGACAGCGAATTGAAACTACTGAGAAGATCAAAAGAGAGTATCCCGGTTTTAAATTAGTTTACACTGGAGAAAACGCTTTTGTTTACGAATCAAAAAAGAATCCAAAATTAGCCGTACTTCGAATAACGTCATTTGGCTATTGGCCAAATTCACCAGTTAAAACACCTTTTGAGGAAGTCGAAAATCTCAGCCATTGGTGGAAAGGATCTTACGACCATCTCATTCTAGATCTGACAGAAAACCGTGGTGGCAATGATCCGATGCCCTATTTTAAAATATTATTTCACCGGCCCGTGGAAAACGTGACTCGCGTTCGTTTTAAGAAGATCAATGAGTTTTTTAGCCCCAATCTTCAAGAAAGTTTATTTTGGGATGATCCACAAAGGCTAGCCTTTATTGGTCAGTTAAAAACCCACTGGGACGATTTTCACGAAGGTGATCTTCTTCCCACGGAGCCATTCGTGTGCGGACGCCCTGTAGGATTTGACTGCGCTCAGAAATACCTTCCCTATAAGCACAGTTTTAATGGTCGTATTTCTGTTTTGATTAGCAAAAAATGTATGTCGTCATGCGATGAGTTTGTGCTGACTCTCAAAAATAGTTTTGGCAACCGAATGCGTTTGATTGGACAGCCAGAGTACTCAGATACTGGATTTAGTAGGTTGAAAATCGAAGTGCTAAAATCGCCAATCGATGGACATTGGACACGAATACTTCCATACGATGCACCCATTAGTTCAGATACTTTTTTCCAACAAGAGGCCGTGGTTACGAGAAGTGTTGATGATAAGGGTGACATCATCGACGGTAAGCCTCTTAAGCTGGACGTCTTTGTCCCATACACTATTGAAAATCTAAACTCCTGGCATCAGGACGTAGTTAAGGCGGCTCTGAAAAAATAACGGAGCTTTTTTTTATTTCCACCGCCGCTGTGGCTGTGGAAATTACTTCAGAATCGGTTTTAAGAATTTCCCAGTTTCACTCTCTTTGATTTTCACGACTTGCTCTGGCGTGCCAGTTGCAACGATATGACCGCCCCCCTTACCGCCATCGGGGCCTAGATCCACGATGTGGTCTGCGCACTTGACGACTTCGAGGTTGTGCTCGATCACAAGCAATGTATTTCCTTGATCCGCAAGGTCCTGAATCAGTTCCACGAGTTTTTTCACGTCGTCGAAATGCAGACCCGTTGTCGGTTCATCGAGGATGTACAAAGTTTTTCCCGTGCCTCGGCGTGAGAGTTCCTTTGAAAGTTTCACGCGTTGGGCTTCACCACCCGACAAGGTTGTCGAGCTTTGCCCTAGCGTCATGTAATCCAGACCCACGCGATTCAGAGTCTCGAGCTTACGGTAGATCTGCGGATGATTTTTGAAAAACTCCAGCGCTTCCAGCACCGTCATGTTCAGCACGTCGGAGATGGATTTGTTTTTGTATTTCACATTGAGGGTTTCGCGATTATAGCGATTGCCCATGCAGGTTTCGCAGCGAACGAAGACGTCGCTCATGAAGTGCATCTCGACGCGGATTTGACCGTGGCCCATGCAGGTTTCACAGCGGCCGCCTTTGACGTTGAAGCTGAAACGTCCTGGCGGATAACCGCGCAGTTTCGAGTCCGGCAGATTCGCGTAAAGATCGCGAATCATTGGGAAGAGTCCCACATAAGTCGCAGGAGTCGAGCGCGGTGTCCGTCCGATCGGCCGTTGATTGATGTCGATGACTTTATCGATGTGCTCGAGGCCTTCGATTTTATCAAATGGCGATGGCGAGGCATTGGCTTTATAGAATCTTTGCGCCAGCAGCTTGTAGAGCGTGTCGATGATCAGCGTGCTCTTGCCGCTGCCAGAGACGCCAGTCACTGCCGTGAAAGTTCCCAGAGGAATTTCCAGCGTCACGTTGTGGAGGTTATTTCCCTTCGCGCCAATGAGGCGGAGTTTTTGCCCATTGCCTTTGCGACGGACTTTTGGAATCGCAATGCGCATTTCGCCGGAGAGATATTTTCCAGTCAGACTGTTCGGGTTCTTTTCGATTTGCAGAGGTGTGCCCTCAGCCATCAGCGCGCCACCGAGGCTTCCCGCTCGCGGGCCTAAGTCCACAACGTGGTCAGCAAAGCGAATCGTATCTTCGTCATGCTCGACAAGGATGATCGTATTACCACGTTCTTTGAGCTCGCCGATGATTTCCAGCAAGCGGTGATGATCGCGCGGATGCAAACCAATCGACGGTTCGTCCATCACGTACAGCACACCGATGAGTGACGAGCCCACTTGTGTTGCCAAACGAATCCGCTGAGCTTCGCCCCCCGACAGAGTACGGGACGGACGGCTCAAAGACAAATAACCAGTGCCCACGCGAATGAGGTAATCCAAGCGCGCGAGAATCTGCTTGGTGATTTTATCGGCGATCATCTGATCTTTGGTGCGCCACTTGAGCGTGCCGATCCAATCACGAAGCTCGACGGCACCGAGATCCGCCAGCTCGGCGATATTCTTTTCGCCGATTTTCACATTGAGAGAATCCTGTTTCAAGCGTGCGCCTTTGCAAGTCGGACACGCCGTCAGTTCCATTTCCTCTTGTTCTTCTTCCTCTTCATCGTTGGAAGCAGAAACTTTTTTTCCTTTGTAGACGTATTTTACTTTTTCAAGCCGGCGGCCGCCGACTTCACCTTCGGAAAATTCTTCTTCTTCAACAAGGTCCGCGGTACCGAGACCATTACAAGTTTCACAAGCACCGCGCGGATTATTGAAGCTGAAAATTCTTGGCTCGATTTCAGGAAAGCTGTAACCGCATTCAGGACATGCGGAGTGCAAGCTGTAAGCAATACGCTCGCCATCCATCGTCTGGATGATGAGCCGCCCATTCGCCATGCTCAGAGCCGTGTTAATGCTCTCTGCAAGACGAACCTTCATCGAGTCTTTCAGAATCATCTGATCGACAACAAGATCGATATCATGAGTTTTGGTTTTCGCAAGTTTCGTCGCACGCTCAAGCTCAATCATTTTGCCATCGACCTGGGCTTTCACGAAACCTTTGCGGGCCCAGCGCTGGAACTCCGCCATGAACTCGCCTTTTTTCCCTTGGGCCATCGGCGCCAAAATATAGAACTTTGCCGCCGCTGGATTTTTCGCGGCCTTCTTGGTGATCTCTTCGAGAATTTGTTGCGGCGTTTGGCTGGTCACCGGCAAGTGATGAGTCGGACACTCCGGTGTTCCCACTTTGGCGAACATCAAGCGCATGTAATCGTAAATTTCAGTGACCGTGCCCACCGTTGAGCGCGGATTGGTGCTCACTGATTTTTGGTCAATCGCAATCGCCGGCGAAAGGCCCGTCACCGAATCGACTTCAGGTTTTTTCAATTGCTCAAGAAAATTTCGCGCATACGCGGACAAGCTTTCAACGTAACGACGCTGTCCTTCGGCATAGACCGTGTCAAATGCGAGGCTGGATTTGCCACTGCCAGACAGACCGGTGAAAACAGTGATCTTATTGCGAGGGATCACCACACTCACATCTTTGAGGTTGTGTTCCTTCGCGCCCTTTACAACAATGCCGTCGAATTCTTGATTTGAAGCCATCTTGCGATTCTACGCGGCCCCGCCCTTGGGCGCAAGAAAGCCAGCGCAATGGCACAGCTGCGGCACTTATTTAGTTTTTTATTTTGCTTTTGTAGTTTGGCACGTCGGACAAACTCCGTAGAGCTCGAGAACGTGGTGGGTCAATTGGAAACCAAACTGCCTTGCCACTTTTTCTTGCAAGGTCTCGATGGTTTTATTTTCAAATTCACAGATCTTGCCGCAACGAACGCAGGTTAAGTGATCATGATGGCTCTTAGAATTGAGCTCATAGCGTGCTGGCAAGCCGCCCATGCGCACCTCAGAGACGAAATTGCCCTCCGTCAGAGTGCGCAGGAAGCGATAAACTGTGGCAAAACCGATTTCAGGATGATCGCCGTTCAGTTTTTCAAACAATTCTTGCGCCGTTACGTGGCGACGGCCTTCGTGAAGCGCCTTTAAAATCGCCAAACGCTGAGTGGTGACCTTCAAATTCAACGCGCGGATGATCTTCTTCAACTCTACTTCGCTAAATTCGTCTCGATGGATGATGATGTCTTCGTCTTGTTGGCGCGGCAGCAATGGAACGGCATCTCGGTTCATAATCACCTCTCCTCTGAGAACGAGATATATGCAGAGGGGCCATTAAAGTCCAGTCAATTAAGAATCATTATCAATTGTACAGGCTGTTGAAAACCAACTGACATATGGCAGTGCGCTGATTTTAAACAAACTCCAGTCTATTTCCTTACCAAAAAGGCTGCCAATCACTAGTCTCGGGCTTTTAAGGCAAGGAGAAACCCATGATGAAGTTTATGTCTTTCATTATCATTTTGGTATTTGCGACGGTCGTGGTTGCGGATGCGGAAGTTCCTCTTCCCGGCCCCGGCGCCCCACCGACGACACCGCCACCACCTCAGCCCACTCCGCCGCAGCAACCGACACCGACACCTCCTCCTTACGATCCGACCCCAACGCCTTATCCAACACCGACGCCGTACTATCCGACGCCAACTCCTTACCCAACGCCTTATCCAGGCAATCCTAGCCAGGACAGGACATATACTTTAGGCACGGGTCAAGTGGGGCGATTTAAAGAACGCTCGTTCACGTTCACGCCGCCCGCAGGATTGCGTAACATTCGTGCGCTGCGAATCACTTGCACCAATGAAAAAGTTAAAATTACGGGTGTCACGGTGAAATTCAAATCTGGCCAGACGCAAAGACAAGCAACCCTCGAAGGACTGTATCGCTATGGCGATTCGCGCGTCAGCTACATGTCCAGCGTGCCCGTGGTATCGGTCACGGTGACGGCAACGTCTTCATCGGTGTTCCGAACGAACGGCATATTCCGGATAGATGCGGCGGCCACCCAAAAGAATACTCAAGATGAGGATCTTGGCAGCGCTGAAGCTCCGACCTTCGAAGGGAATGGTCAGGCGTTTTAGGACCTACATCCATATTTAAAAAAAGCCATCGAAGCCCTGTCGTACCATCAGTAAACTGACTGCATGGTACAACTTAAAACATCTTTGCTAGTCTTGATTCTTTCCACCACTCTGAGCTGCAGCCACTTCAGCACCAATCGCTTGCCCGCGGCCTCGGCACCCTTTGCTGCGGTCGAAGCAGGAAATGTGTTTGCAAGTTATGAGCCTTTGAAAGTGGAGCTCGAAGCGCCGCTCAAGGATCTCTTTGATCAAAACCGCCAAGACATCGTGGCGTTTAAAAAGCAAACGCTGGATGGAACGCTTTCCTACTGGAATGACCAAGGACAGAAAATATCTTTGCCTGTTTCCATCAAGGCCAAAGGATTTTCTTCAACTTCCTTCTGTACGTTTCCAAAGCTAGAATTGAAATTCACCTCGAAAGATCGCGAAGGAACTCTGTTTGCAAAAACAAAAACGATGGATCTGAATACTCACTGTGGAGATCCCGCTCAAGGCGGCAGCATGGCGCCGTTCATGAAGGCATTTAACTTCAATCATCGCGAGGCGCTTGTGTATCGGATGGCGGAAGTGCTGGGAATTCCCACTTTCAAAGCGCGGCCTCTTTTTGTGAAATACAGCAAAACCAAAATCTCTGCAGTGGATCAGAGTCCCAACTCATTTCGCGCTTTCTTTCTGGAAGACGCGGGAAATTTCACCAAGCGTCTGAATGGCAAAGAAATCAAAGGCACCGACGATTCCATGAAGCCCTATACTCTTGCAGTGAGCCCCGAAAAGGCAACAATGTTTGCTTTTACGGATGTGAAAAGCTCCTCTCAAGTCGATCCTGAGGATGCAGTTCGGATCGCGCTCTTTCAAACCATGATTGGCAATAGCGACTGGTTTATCAAAATGACACCGTCTTCTCAGCGAGGCTCCAACGATCCCACCAATCTTTGGAATACCAAAATCGTCGAACTGCCTTCCGGTCACTGGGTTCTGTTTCCGCAGGACTTTAACTTTGCCAACATCAACCTGGGCTTTCCCGCTGTACCGACGAATTTCGGTAAGGAAATCCTCGACTCTGTCGACAGCGCCACGATGGTGCGCTTGAAGCAGAACTTCAAAGATAAAAAAGAGGATGTTTATAAATTGCTTAAAACGCTGCAAGCCGACCCCGAAGGGCCGGCCTTGATGCAGAAAACTTTGGATAGTTTTTATAGTCAACTTTAGCGCGGCGTGGACTCGCCGTTTTGCTGCTCAGGCGCGGATGCCAGTTTGAGTTGACCTTCTTTGCGCTCAATCATCTGCTCATAAATCATCTGATAGTTCTTCATTACCTTCGAACCATAATTTCCATTGAGCAGAGTTCGTTCATCCTCACCAATGCTCGCGATGTTGCGAGCCACTCGGCGCAGATTCTTCGGCCCCATATTATAGGCCGGCACATAGTGATGGGCGCGGCTTTCGAATTTTGATCTTAAGTGCGCGAAATACGTGATGCCGAATTTAATATTGGCGATCGGATCGTACAGAGTATTCGGCCCCCGCCATGGCAAGCTGTATTTCTTTGCGAGCCACTCCGCGGTTTGCGGCAGAATCTGCATCAAACCGATTTCGCCGGAAGTTCCCTTCGCGTAAGTATTGAACTGACTCTCTGTCTGAATAATCGCGAGCACGAAAATCGGGTCCATGTCGCTATTTTGACATTCCTTAATCAGCTCTTCTGTAATCTGCGGAATCCAAGTCTTCCATTCCTTAGAAAGAGAGCCTTCAAGCTTTTTATAAATTAAATAATTGAGGTCCTTATGCCCCTCTAGGCGCGCAGCATAGCTGCCGCCATAGTAACTGCCGAGGAGCTCGCGCGCTTGATCGCGACGGGCGCCCTCGTCAATGGGTGGCATGTTAAGGGTCGCAAATTCCACCGGCGTCATATTTTGATACAACGATCCGAGGAAGACCCCACCGATAATTGCTGTTAAAAGTGCCGATCTTTTATTCGCAAACATATGCTTCTTTATCGGCTGGACTTAAGGACTATTGAGATACAAGATGAGTCGGTTTTCGCCGGCAGCGAATAGGTTGGATTCGGCCTGAAAAATTGTTCGACGCAATATTGGAAGTGGCATCTCAAGGCGAGAATGTCTTAGAGTGAATCTCTCGCTTTGATACAGAGAACATCGCAACGCTCGTTGAATTCATGACCCGCATGAGCCTTGATCCACCGCCAAGTGATGGGGTGTTGAGCACACAACTCATCGAGCTCTTGAATCTGCCTTGCAAGAGACTGCGGCCGCAGCTCGGTGTTTTTCCACACCGTCATCGAGTCCACAAGGATGCGCGAGTCGGAGTAAAGCGTAGCTTTCGTGTTGGGTGGGAGGGATTTGAGGGCTTCGATGGCGGCCTGGAATTCCATGGGGTTGCTGGCAGCTTTTTTCTTTGCGCCGGAATTTTCTTTTGTGACTTTGCCATGGTGAGTGATCACATAGGCCCAGGCTCCGCGCCCATCTTTGGCGCTTCCGTCGGTGTAGATTTCCACAGCTTTCGAGCGTTGAAAAAAGAATTTAAACAGAGTCGTTATCATTCGAGGAAATCCTTCGCGTGGTTCTTAATATGCCATAAAAGTGAGCATTGTCACGGCCGAATTAACGCAGGATCGCCTGAAGACAAAGAGACTTCAAAACGTATTCTGGATGTGTTGCAATTCCGAAGTTCGCTGCAATACTCATCTCATCTGCGCAGCTTTGAAATTTTAATTTTATGACTTATGGAGATTTACTTATGAATTACAGAAATATTTTGGGCTCAGGGCTTCTCGTTTTCTCAGCTTTTGCTCTGCAACCGGCTCATGCTTTTAGCATTAAAACAGGAATGAAAGGCTTTCAGGTTACAAATTCTAGCTCATCCATTCCCGGTTCGCATGAGTTGAAGCCCATTCGCAAGGCGAAGGGGCGTTTTCAAGTGATCCGTACGGTGGTGGAGTTTGATCCGCAAACTGGTCATTCCAATGTGAAACGCGATACAGTCTGTATGATCAATGCAGACGTTGCAGTGTATGATGCACGTCAAGATTCTGGAATGATCAATAGTACGAGTGGTGAATGTATGGATCATTATCAGGGTGATGACATTCGCATTGGCTTGGATGCGGACATTCTTTATACCAATCAGTCGATGTTCGGTGAACCTCCGCAAGATTATAAGAACTTTACAGCTATTGCCTTTGCCATCTACACGAAAGGCGGCGGCGGCAAAGAACTACCTAAAATTCCATTTCAATCCTCCTTTACAAAGGATTTGAATCAGACGTCCTTTGGCTTGGTTTCATCTCCTGTGCAAATGATTCAATGTGATTCATTATCCATCGGTGAAGATCACAAATTAGAAGATGGCAAAAACTGCACAGTCATCAATCCCATTGCTTATCAAATCATTTGGGAAGTTGAGGACCGTCCGTAATGAAATCGGTTATTCTGGCCCTCGTGCTCATGGCTCTCTCCGCTTTTGGAGTGAGCCGTGTTGGCGGAGGAAAAGTGAACAGCTATGCTTCGGGTTTCGAGTTGGAGGTTCCGCAGGAATTTCTGAATATGGAGCAATACCCAGACGTGATCGTCGCGAATGGGCCAATGCTGATCAGCAACTCAACACCGATGCTTCAGTTTATTCAGATTCGTGAGTTTAAAAATTACTATGCGGCTCAGGCGACTTTATCACGTGCGGAAATGGAAACTTACTTTACTTCTCGCCGTCTTGTGAAGCTGACTGGCGTACCGGATCCCTGTATGGATGCCTATGCTTTTGATAACCGTGGCACCACGGGCCTCGTGGTGACGTGGGGAGATGGTAAAGGCGTGACATTGACAGGCCCAAGCTCTCCGCTCGTGAAATCCGCGGTTGAAAGTATTCTGCAAAGTATGACTTTGGTTCCGGGGGCCTGCGCATGGAACTGAGTGCAGGCGTTGTCTATCCTGAAGTCGCACAGTACAAATGCTATCGCACGTTCTTGCATGATTTTTTTAATTACAAAAAATCACTGCGCTCGGGGTTTTCGTATCGGCAATTTGCGGGCCTTGTGGGACTGAAGAGTCCCAACTATTTACAGCTGGTGATTCAGGGAAAGCGCAACTTGACCGAAACCACGGGCGAGCGTTTGGCCGAAGCACTGAAGCTGAAGAAGAATGAAATCCGCTACTTTGTAGCGCTGATCAATCTCGAAAACGCGGAGACACCGGAAGAGCGGCAAAAGGCCGAGAAAAACATTTTCGCTGCCAGCACAAAACTGCGTTCGCGGGTGATGTCCGAAGATCAGCACGAGGTTCTAGCGCAGTGGTATCACTTGTTGGTGCGCGAGCTGGTTTTCTTGCAGGACTTCGAACCGAGTGGCGAATACATCGCTCGAAAGCTGAAGAATGTGATCTCTGAGGAACAAGCCGAAGAATCGTTTCGACTGCTACTGCGCACGAGATACATTTCCGTCATCGACGGCAAATACAGCGCCACAGATCCAATCTTGGATACGGGTATGGACATCTTCAATCACCCTTTCATGCAAGAGGTGCACGCGAAGATGCTGCGAACCTGGGCGGAAAAAATCGATCACTTGGGATATCGTGAGCAGGAGTTGAGTGTATTAAACATTCCCCTGCCAAAGCATAAAATTCCGGAGCTCCAAGAAAAAATCCGCCGCTTCCAAGACGAAATCATCGGCTGGGCCGAAGCAGTGCAAAAGCAGGCGGACACGAATGAGATCGTACAGCTGGGCACATACTTGATGAGCTATGCGGAGCGGGAGAGTTAGTACTGCCACTACCGCCGCTGTGGCGGTAGCGTGACGTTCGGGGCATCCGGATTCCGAATGTTGAAAAGAAAGTTCACTTTTCATTTGACGGAGTTCTCTTCACTCACACTCTGCTTTAGTCATGCGCAAGAGACTTCTGCCAGGAGCTTGGTGTTGGCTCAAATTCCTCATCTTATAAGCCCGCCTATGATGAATAAACATCATCTCAATGACATTCTCGAATTGCAATTCTCAGAGGGGAAATCAGCAAAAATCGCATTTTAAAACCCATTGTTCCGCTTGCTAAAGGGGGTGGGCATAATCTTGAAAACCTGCGTGTGCTCTGTCGCACGCATAATTTATCTGAAGCTCGCAGATGGAGGCTTATACATTAAGGGTGCTGCGAAGTCTCGTCGCTCCCCGCGCGACTACAAACCGCCCGGCAGGCCCTTTGTGATCAGGGCTTCGGCGTTGTGCGGGTGCAAGCTCTCGAGGTGCTTTACTTCGATGCGATAGTCGACGATGTCCTTCACGCGATCGAGGCTCGCCTTGACTCGGCGAGAGGCGTCTTCGCAGAACATCAGGTTTTGGCCGTTGCGCAAAGCGAATTCTTGTTCGTCTTCGCGTTTGACAGCGCCCTGAACCGGAGTTTGCAAAGCATCCTCGACCACGTCGATCAGATCTTCGAAACTAAATTCCGATGTCGAACCCGCGATCTGCACCTTCACCAAGGCCTCTGAGCGTTGTGCGTGGGGTGTTGCGATCACGCCTTCGGTGCTGCCGAGCCATTGGTGAATATCTTCGAAGTTCAATTCATCTTGGCTCAAAAATTCGCGCTTAAAATTTTCTTGAATCAACTGCCGCGATAATGCGGCCGACGCAGGGCACGTGCTTGAATAAGTCACCAACACTTCAGCAAAAATTTTCGCATGGCCTTCCGTGTTTTCCACAGACAAAGCCACCGGATACGTTCGCCATGCTTTGTTAGCCGACTTCAAGGCCTTGCGCTGCAAAGGCGCTTCGAACTTCACCGCCAAATAAGCATGCCGGCTCAAATCTATATGTGTCGCCAAAAATACCGCGGCAACTTCGGCCAACAACCCATAACCCAACGCGCGCGCCGATAACATCTCCTGAACCGACAGGTACAAGCGCGACATGTGAATCCCACGTGACGAAGTCCGATCCAGACTCACCTTCGCATCCACACGCGCCGACACACGGAAAAGCGTGCCGCCCTCGCTCGCGAGCAAAACCGGGACTTCAATATTCCCCATGCCCACTAAATTAATAGCCGGATAGAGATCTTTTTTGGTTTCGGAGGCGACATCGGCGAGCTTCTGCTTATCCATGCCGTGGGATATACTCCCAAAACCGCATTTTGGCTCGAATTTCTTCGCAATCTGTCCTATAAAACAAACCAAATGAAAAAATTAGTCCTAGCCAGCACATCTAAATACCGACAAGAACTTTTAAAGCAACTCGGCCTCACGTTTGAAGCGCAAAAGCCCCTCGTCGACGAGGAAAAAGAAAAAGATCCCACTCTGACTCCACAAAAATTAGCTGAGAGATTAGCCCTCCTCAAAGCCCAGAGCCTCAAAGCTCCCAACACCGTGGTCATCGGCGGGGACCAACTCGTGGCTCACCGCGGAAAAATCCTGGGGAAACCCCACACCCGAGAAAAAGCCATCGAGCAGCTCCTCTCGATGCAAGGCTCCACTCACGAACTCATCACGGCGATCTGCATTTTCGACGGCGACAAAGCCATCCCGTACACCGACATCACCAAACTACACTTGAAGCCACTCACTCGCGCACAAGTTGAACGCTACGTGGACTTAGACGAGCCTCTCGATTGCGCGGGCGCCTACAAAATCGAAAAACACGGCATGATGCTTTTTGAAAAAATCGAAAGTGCAGATTTTAGTGCGATTCAAGGCTTGCCGCTGCTGGCCCTGTCACGGATACTCAAAGGCTCAGGCTTCAACATCCCCTGAAGGACGACTATGAACACGGAACTTTTAAAGTGGGCCTTAGAAGGCCAAAAAAATTCTTACGCTCCCTACTCGGGCAAGCACATCGGCGCCGCCGTCCTGATGGACAACGGCAAAATGTACAGCGGTTGCAATGTTGAAAACGCCTCTTACGGCGGCACTGTCTGCGCAGAACGCACGGCGATTTTTAAAGCCATCAGCGAAGGAGCCAAGAAAATCAAAGAAGTCATGGTCGTCAGCTCCGAACAAAATCCATGGCCGCCATGTGGCTTCTGCCGCCAAGTGATCGCCGAGTTCGCAAGCCCCGAAACACTGATTCACCTCGCGAACCCACAAGGTCAATCGCGCACCCTGAAATTTACTGAGTTATTCCCCGAGGCCTTCGGCCCCGCAAATATGCAGCCTTAATCAACTCATAGTTCTGTTGGCGGTCGTTCCGGCCTCCGCCTGAGGGAGAGGAATATGAACGGCGGTGCCACTCATACCTCGGCAAGACTCCGCACACTGGCGGCAGATCTCGGCACACTTCAACATCGCCGGATCCTCTTCGTATCTTTCGCACGCTTCGGCGGTCGCTTCACACAGCTCAAAAGACAAAACACAGGCCTGACGATGGAAAGGAATTTCCGAAACCATCATTTTAGCAGAAAGCTCGCAAGCCTCGGCGCACATTTGCATGAGCGCAATATGCCGTCCTTGAAAATGCGTGGCTTTTTGTGAGAGGCAATGATGAAGAGTCTCGAGACAAACACGGTGACAGGAAAAACAGTTCTTAATGCAACGAGTGACATCGCTGTCTTGCAAAGGTTCTCGATTCGCCATAATATCCTCCTTGGTGGCAAGGAGGATATTATAGCGCGAGGTCTCGTTTACGGGCTGTTGTGTTTCGGCAGTTCCACCCAGAATCTAAATCCCTGATAACTCAGAATGATCCCGCGATCGATTTGATTCTGTTCCTCAAAAACATCCATGTTTATACTGTGACCCGATTTCAAAAAGGCCCCCGTGAAAGCTGCCGGACCCTTTGGATCTTTTAATGAAATCAAACGAGCTTTCGCGTAATTACCCGGGCTAAATGTATAAGCCCATTCCGGAGACGACCGACTGCCAACCAACAAAAGAGGGTCGCCCTCATAGATTGTCTGGCTGCCATCCAATTTACGCACTCGGAATTTTCCGTTCTTCAGCTGAGCAATCTTCCAAGGTGGATAAATGCCCCAATCCCCTTCCTCATCATTGAGCGTGGGCATTTCAATAAGATCTTCGCCCTTCATATGGAAGGTTTTTGGCGGGCTCGCATTAGCCCCATAGACTAATAAATATTCTCCAGACGCTGTTGCGTAATTGCCGATACGTGTTTTCGCCACCACTTGGAATTGATCATTGAGAGTCAACGCCATAGATCCACGCTCTTGTGGATCCCATACGACAGCTCTGGTCAAACCATCACTCCACATTTCAATTTGACCTAGCTTCGAGACATCAAAAATGCGTCCCGTGATTCGCTCAAAGAAAATCTTTCTCCCGTTCTTGCTGATACCAACATATTTAGCATTGGCTTTAAAAACCTCCGCTCCCAAAAGATCTTCTGACGAAGGTGTCACTGTCGGAACCGCTTGAGTAAAGTCGAAAATAAACCACTGACCATTCGTGCGTTTGGCAAGGTAGTAATTTCCAATCATGCGAACACCAGCTAAGGCTTCGCTCCACACCGAAACAAGCTGACCATTTTGCAGCACCAAGCTTGAGGTTTGCTGTGAATCAGCGATGATCAGAGAGCTGTCACGAGCACGAAGAATTTCAATATCTCCCGCTGCCGGGATCGTAAAAATCCTCTCGTCTTGAGTTTTAAAATCATAACGAAGGACCTGCCCCTGAGGTCCCTTCGCCCATGCGACCGAGCTCTCCATCACTAAAAACTGCCAGCTAAATCCTGTAGGCAATGACTTGTCTTCAAGTCCGTTCACACCCATCACACCAATACGTTTTTCACCTGTAATGGACTCGATGGAACCCACTCCTTCGTCTGTTACGCGAATTGCTTTCATGTCCTCAGACAATTTCATAAATTTAGACTGTGCACGCAAAGCACCCCATTGGTTCACAGGTGTTTGCAACGGATCTGAATTCAACCACAAACTATACTCGAGCCACTCTTGCAATGTGCGAGTCTGACTCAAAACAGGAACCGTCACGGGTTTAACGAGCTCCGCTTGCAAACGCATGCACTGATCGGCACTAAACGATACACAATACTTTTTAGCCAGAGGCAAATAACCACGGAGACGGTCGTCATCATCGGGGTTGATTGTTTTCTTTCGGGCGGTCAAAATCTTGTTCAAATTGTTCTGCATGCCCTTGCTAAGATATTCAGGTTCCAAACCCCAACGAACTCCCGGCTCATCGTTTGGGTCCGAAGAATACATTTCATTTTGCCAAGCAAAGACCAGAGACCTCAAAGTATAATCTTGGCCGTTCAGGGTCACCGCAACGCTGTCCAAAGCCGCTTTCATCGCTTTCGCAACTTCCTGATTCAATGGATCCGGCAAAGCCACCATACCCAACATAGCTAGCTGCTCGATCCCATCGGTGATGCGATGATCGCGGGACGGCGTACTCCAGCTGTCATACTCAGAACTGCCTGGAGCACAGGAATTGTTCGGACAGTGGGAGTATCCTTCGTCCACAATACCCACGCGGGCTTTGAACATATCCGTTAAATTGCTATAACCCGTCTTCACGAGACCGACGAAATCCAAACCCGGTTTCAAACGCAAAAGCACTTCAAGAAAATTCGGCCGGTTTTCTTCGCGGATAAAATCCTTCGCATATTGCTCTAAAGAATAGCCTGGCATGTTTTCAGGTTTCTCCAGTGAGTAAGTTCCATTTTTTACTTTCGGCCAAAGAATTCGCAAAAATCCATTTTGCCCTTTTTGTGCGAGCGCTGAACCCCAAACCATGGCCTCACTCAGCACACGCACTTGGCGTGGCGTCGTCGACTGAATAATATAGTAAGGAATCATCGCCTTGTCGCTCAAATCCACGCGATGAACCAGCTGCGTATGCCCAGATGCCTCGTGCAAATCCAAGTGATGAATGCCTGGCAAAAAATTCTCGGGCGTAATCGCCACGGGATAACTATCGCGCATGAGTGCATGTGTGTAAGTCATATTGAGGAGATAATTCAAAGCCGCGCGGAAGCGTTTGTCTTCATACCAGTTCTTTGCCGTTGGCAAATTCTGCCACTCAGCGCGAGCCGATTGATTTGTCAACAAAGCGCCGTTCCCCGAAAGGCGATTGGCCGCTGGCAGACCATTTATACGGGCAAAAATCCAGCGCGCGGAATATGCCACATCCGCACAATCCGTCGCGATTTGATATTTCTGATAGAAATCTGCATTCATATTTTGCGTGAGCCACTCGCCGTACTTCTTTTCCCACTCCCAACTCCATGTCTGCGTGGTCGGCCAAATGCTGCCGCCTTTCAGAACGATGTCCCCAGCCTGAATGCGCGCACGCGGAGTCTCCGTTTGAATTTGCGTGAGACTCGCCTGCATCTGTAACTGAACGCTCTCGGCCTGACTGCGGTAATTATAGTACTTTCTCGAGATCAGATCTTCCCAACCACCGGCGCGCTCGATGATTTCATCGACCTGCCAGGTTTTGCCCTCTTGATAGAGGACCAAGAACATCTTATCGCCTTGGGCATTGCGACCTGAAACCACCGATTCGGTGGCCACATCCGCAGCGTAAGCCATGTTGAAATTTAAAAAAGAAAACGAAAGAAGAACCAGAAGCTGAATCCGTCGAAGCATAATCCATCCTTGGGTTGTGACGATCTGGTCAAAATTAAATCACAACTTACGGAAATGTGGACAATGACTTTGTCAATTAAGCCCTGCGATAGGACCATTTTTCACTGTTCCCAAAATTCTCTACGAACAGTGACTGAAGATGCGGATTCGATTTGAAAACATCTTGAAAGAATTCAGCGCCAATAACGACTCTCTTTTGCGTTTCCACCTGAGATTCAACGAAAGCTTCTTCGGAAGACAGCCGATAGAGATTACCAGCAACCTCTTGGATCTCTTCATGTCCCATCAGAAGACCTTGCCCATACCACTTGAGCCAGAACCCGCGCTTTTCACGCAAGGTGAGTTCCGTCAGAGCGCAGCCGTGCTTCGCAAACCGGCCCGCCAAGAACTCGCGGGATTTTTCCAACAGAGTTTGCAGAGAGCTCCAAGTTTGCAAATGCCAAAGATTATGTAACTCAACCATCACCGCATCGAAATCGACGATATTGAGCAGCATCCCCGATGGAGGGTCGACTTGCGGCGCGGGTTTGGTGATTCCAGCTTCGACGTCAAAAACAAAAGCCCGAGTTGCATCGGGCTTTTGGATTGAAATTTGAAATGTTTGAGAACGAAAGAGATTCAACATTAAGGCTTCAAAAGTTGAGAATTCACTTCCACTTTGGAAACTTTCTTAAAGTCATTCAACCAGTTTCCAAAAAGCATGTTCGAGCGGAAAGACTCCGTCATTGTTTTAGTCATGGAATCCAACGCCACCGGCGTATCCATTTTAGCTTCTTTCAATTTCAAAATGTACTTTTCATCGCCATCACGAACGATGCGCTTTAAAAGCTTCTGTTCCATCGTCAGTTCGGAGATTGCGTTATTGGCCATATTGCTGTTGATCTTTGGAGCGGCATCTTGAGAAAGATCAAACACGCCGGTCTCTTCCCATTTTGCATTGATGGATTTCAAACCATTGTCCAAAGCCGCTTCATCGCCTTTAGCAACTGCTTCGTCCAAAACTTTCATTTCAGAAGCGATTTTTTCTTCCGCCAAAAGCTTCTGGGCAACTTGAACTTTTTGTTTTTCAAAATTCGGCTCAACGGCCACTTTCTTCTCAGTCACTTTAATGAGGTGATAACCAAACGGGGACTTCACCGGGCCCATCACTTTGCCAACAGGGGCGCTAAAAGCCACTTCTTCAAACTCTTTCACCATCCGGCCACGACCAAAAAATCCCAAATCGCCGTTTTTCGCTTTAGAACCTGGGTCTTCGCTGTTCGCTGCCGCCAACTTGCCGAAATCCCCAGTAGCTGCTTTTTTAAGCAAGTCTTGCGCTTTCGCTTGAGCTTTTTTGTCATCATCCGGGCTCGCACCTTGCTTCACCTGAATCAAAATATGTTGCGCACGAACTTCTTCCTCAGAAGCATACTCAGACTTGTTTTTCTCAAAAGACTCCTGAGCCTTTTTAAGAAACTCCGCGTTACCTAAAGCCTTCTCAGCCTCCGCCGCGCTGACATTAAAATTCTTCGCCAACTGACTATTATCGAGGCGCACAAACTGAACATTCATTTTGTAGGCTTTCAAATCCGCCATTTTCGCCGCTTCCACCGTGCTCATCGCTGAAGCAACGTCAAAGAGGTGACGCACACGCAAAGCTTCTTGTTGCTGACGAATGGTGTTTTCGAAATCCCTTGGAGTTTGGTGAGTCATTTCTAAATAACGGAGATAGTATTCTTTCTGGAATTGCCCGTTCGCCTGAAAAACAGGGATGTCTTTAGTTATAGCTTGAGCAATTTCTTGATCCGCGACGATAATGCCGCTTTTACGTGCAGCTTGGGACATCAACTCACGGTCGACGAGGCCGCGAATCGCTTCTGCTCTGAGTTTGAACGCATCGTTTCCAAACATTTCACCGTAGATTCGTCTCAGATTTTCCTCAGCCACTTGCATATTTCCAATGG
>Ga0255338_1002913_pt1 | contig 22561 bp, 18 predicted proteins | sample MeOH1_35cm_T4_19_FD_203715 | JGI IMG/M metagenome (GOLD analysis project Ga0255338, IMG submission 203715) | Sandy soil microbial communities from University of British Columbia, Vancouver, Canada - MeOH1_35cm_T4_195 | ecosystem: Engineered > Artificial ecosystem > Sand microcosm > Unclassified ...
CGACAACCTCACCGGCCAGGTCCGCAACATCGCCGAGGTGACCACCGCCGTCGCGTCGGGCGATCTTTCCAAGAAGATCACCGTCGACGTGAAGGGCGAGATCCTCGAGCTCAAGAACACGATCAACGTCATGGTCGACCAGCTCAACGGCTTCGCCTCGGAGGTGACCCGCGTCGCCCGCGAAGTGGGTTCCGAAGGCAAGCTCGGCGGCCAGGCGCAGGTCGAAGGCGTCGCCGGCACCTGGAAGGATCTCACCGACAACGTCAATTTGATGGCCGGCAATCTGACCGGCCAGGTCCGCAACATCGCCGACGTCACCACCGCGGTGGCGAGGGGCGACCTTTCGAAGAAGATCACCGTCGACGTGAAGGGCGAGATCCTCGAGCTCAAGAACACGATCAACACGATGGTCGACCAGCTCAACGGCTTCGCCTCCGAGGTGACCCGCGTCGCCCGCGAGGTGGGTTCGGAAGGCAAGCTCGGCGGCCAGGCGCAAGTGCCCGGTGTCGGCGGCACGTGGAAGGATCTCACCGACAACGTCAACGCGATGGCCGCCAACCTCACTGGCCAGGTCCGCAACATCGCCGAGGTGACGACAGCGGTGGCGCTGGGCGATCTTTCGAAGAAGATCACCGTCGACGTGAAGGGCGAGATCCTCGAGCTCAAGAACACGATCAACACGATGGTCGATCAGCTCAACTCGTTCGCCTCGGAGGTGACTCGCGTCGCGAGGGAGGTCGGCACCGAGGGCAAGCTCGGCGGCCAGGCGCAGGTCCGCGGCGTCGCCGGCACCTGGAAGGATCTCACCGACAACGTCAATCTGATGGCCGAGAATCTCACCGGCCAGGTCCGCAACATCGCCGAGGTCACCACCGCCGTGGCGAGGGGCGACCTTTCCAAGAAGATCACCGTCGACGTGAAGGGCGAGATCCTCGAGCTCAAGAACACGATCAACGTCATGGTCGATCAGCTCAACGGCTTCGCCTCCGAGGTGACCCGCGTCGCGAGGGAGGTCGGCACCGAAGGCAAGCTCGGCGGTCAGGCGCAAGTCCCGGGCGTCGGCGGCACCTGGAAGGATCTGACCGATAACGTCAATCTGATGGCGACCAACCTCACCAACCAGGTGCGCGGCATCGCCGACGTCGTCACCGCGGTCGCCCAGGGCAATCTGAAGCGAAAGCTGACCGTCGACGCCAAGGGCGAGATCGCCGCGCTGGCCGAGACGATCAACTTCATGATCGAGACCTTGTCGACGTTCGGCGACCAGGTGACCAACATGGCGCGCGAGGTCGGCATCGAAGGCCGGCTCGGCGGCCAGGCAAGGGTGCCCGGCGCCGCCGGCCTGTGGCGCGACCTCACCGACAACGTCAACCAGCTCGCCGCGAACCTCACCAACCAGGTGCGCTCGATCGCCGACGTCGCGACCGCCGTCACCAAGGGTGACCTTACCCGCTCGATCGCGGTCGAAGCGTCGGGCGAGATGGCGGCGCTGAAGGACACGATCAACGAGATGATCCGCAACCTCAAGGAGCAGACGCTCAAGAATGCGGAGCAGGATTGGCTCAAGACCAACCTCGCCCGCTTCTCGCGCATGCTCCAGGGCGAGCGCGATCTCGCGACCGTGTCGAACCTGATCATGTCCGAGCTCGCGCCGCTGGTCGATGCGCAATATGGCGTGTTCTACGTCACCAAGCGCGAGGAGGACGAGACCAAGCTCGAGCTCGTCGCCAGCTACGGCGCCGAGAGCCACGACGAATTGAAGCGCGAGTTCAGGCTGCGCGAAGGCCTCGTCGGCCAGGCCGCCGCGGACAAGCGCCCGGTGCTGCTGCGCAACGTGCCCGGCGACTTCATCCGCATCGGCTCGGGCCTCGGCCACGCGCCGCCGGCCAACATCAACATCCTGCCGGCTTTGTTCGAGGACGACGTCAAGGCGGTGATCGAGCTCGCCTCGTTCGGCGAGTTCAACGAGACCCACCAGAGCTTCCTCGATCAGCTGATGGAATCGGTCGGCATCGTGCTCAACACGATCGCCGCGACGATGCGTACCGAAGGCCTGCTCAAGCAGTCGCAATTGCTGACCCAGGAGCTTCAGGCGCGCCAGACCGAGCTCACCACCAAGCAGGAAGAATTGCACGCCACCAACGAGGAGCTGCAGGAGAAAGCGCAGCTGCTCGAGAATGAGAAGAAGCAGGTCGAAGCGAAGAACCTCGAGATCGACATGGCCCGCCGCGCGGTCGAGGAGAAGGCCGAGCAGCTCGCGCTGACCTCCAAATACAAGTCCGAGTTCCTGGCCAACATGTCGCACGAGCTTCGGACGCCGCTCAATTCGCTGCTCATCCTCTCCAAGCTGCTGGCCGACAACCCGCAGGGCAACCTCAACGAGAAGCAGACCGAATTCGCCCGGACGATCAACTCGGCCGGATCGGACCTGTTGAGCCTGATCAACGACATTCTCGATCTCTCCAAGATCGAATCGGGAACCGTCTCGATCGAGGTCGGCGAGATGCCGATGAACACGCTCAAGCAGCATATGGAACGGACCTTCCGCCAGCTTGCCGCGGACAAGGGCCTCGAGTTCGAGGTCGAGTTCGATCCGCAACTGCCGGCGACGATCCGCACCGACGAGAAGCGGCTCCAGCAGGTCGTGCTCAACCTGCTCTCGAACGCATTCAAATTCACGGCGCATGGCCGAGTGACGCTCGCCGTGCGCACCGCCGAGAGCGGCTGGAGCAGCAACCATCCGGTGCTCAAGCCGTCCGAGCGCGCGATCGAGATCGCCGTCACCGACACCGGCATCGGCATCCCCGAGGACAAGCAGAAATTGATCTTCGAGGCGTTCCAGCAAGCCGACGGCACCACCAGCCGGAAATATGGCGGCACCGGCCTCGGCCTTTCGATCAGCCGCGAGATCGCGCGGCTGCTCGGCGGCGAGCTGCAGGTGCGCTCGAAGCCGGGCGAAGGCTCTACCTTCACCCTGTTCGTGCCGCTGCAGGCGGTCGCTCCGGCGAGCGCCGTCGCCGGCGGGACGACGGCGCGCTACGATAACACCGGTGCGGTGATCCCCACCGCGTTGCCCGCGGAGTTCCAGGTCAGCGACGACCGTGACAATCTGGGCGACGATCGCTTCGTGTTGATCGTCGAGGACGATCCGGCGTTCGCCTCGATCCTGCTCGATCTGGCGCATGAAGCGGGCCTCAAGGGCGTCGTCTCGACGGCTGGAGCAGGCACCTTGGCGATGGCGCGCAAGCTTCAGCCTGACGCGATCACCCTCGATCTCGGCCTCTCCGACATCGACGGCTTCGTGCTGCTCGATCTGCTCAAGCACGATCCGGAGACCGGCCACCTGCCGATCCACGTCATATCGGGTGCGGACAAGGTGGCCTCGGTGCTCGAGATGGGCGCCTTCGGGATCACCGCCAAGCCCGCCGAGCGTGAGGAGCTGGTCAAGGTCTTCGCCAAGCTCGCGAAGCGCATCGGCCGCACCGAGCGGCGCGGCGATGCGCCGGAGCGCGGGAACAACGACACCGTAACGACGACACGCGCGGTTCCCGAGCTCGCCGGAGCGAAGATTCTCATCGTCGATGACGACATCCGCAACATCTACTCGCTGACCAGCGTCCTCGAGAGCTACGACGTCGAGGTGCTCCACGCCGAGCGCGGCAAGGACGGCATCCTGATCCTCGAGCAGACACCAGGGATCGACATCGCGCTGATCGACATCATGATGCCCGAGATGGACGGTTACGAGACGATGCAGCAGATACGGTCCAAGCCCGCCCTCGCCGACGTGCCGCTGGTTGCGGTCACCGCCAAGGCGATGAAGGGAGACCGCCAGAAATGCCTCGATGCCGGCGCTTCGGACTATATCGCCAAGCCGGTCGACATCGAGCTGCTGCTGGCGCTGCTGAGGGTCTGGATCGGCCGCGCGCGCGAGCGTACCGCAGACAATGCGCAAATGGCTCAGGCGGCGGCGGAATAATCGAGTGAACAAACCCAATCGCGTCCGCAAGGCGGCCGCTCTGACGGCTGCCATTCCCGACGCAACGACCTCCGACCAGGCCGACGCGGCCGAGCGTGCGCGGGTGCTGATCGTCGACGACGACGAACGCAATCTGCTCGCGCTTCAGACGGTGCTCGAGGATGTCGCCGACGTGGTCATCGCCAAATCGGGCGAGGAGGCGCTCCGCCACCTGCTGCGGGGCGAGTTCGCGGTCATCCTGCTCGACGTCTACATGCCGGGCATGGACGGCTACGAGACCGCCCAGATCATCCGCAACCGCGAGCAGACCAAGCGCATCCCGATCGTCTTCCTGTCGGCGGTCAACAAGGAGACCGAGCACCTCATCCGCGGCTATTCGATGGGCGCGGTCGACTATGTGTTCAAGCCGGTCGAGCCGGTGGTGCTGCGCTCGAAGGTGGCGGTGTTCGTCGACCTGTTCATGATGACCCGCGAGATCCAGCGCAAGGCGAAGCAGGAGCAGGCGCTGCTCGACGCCAACCTTCGCGCGAATGCCGAGAGGCTGCGCGCCGAGCAGCAATTGCGCCTCGCCGAGCAGCGCCAGGCGGCGATCATCCAGTCGCTGCCGATCATTCTCTATCTCGAGGCGATCGATGCGTTGCCGCGGATTCCCAAGTTCGTCAGCGGCAATTTCGCCGCGCTGACGGGGTTCCGGTTCGAGGAAATAGAAGCGAGTCCCAACCTGTGGAGCGAGCGTCTCCACCCCGAGGATCGCGAGCGTGTGATCAGCGCGCTCAGCGTCCGTTCGCAGGGCCGGCCGTTCGCGGTCGAATATCGCTGGCAGTGCGCGGACGGCCAGTACAAGCATTTCCTCGACCAGGCGGTGCTGCTGCGCGATCCTCGCGGCAATGCGGTCGAATATGCCGGCACTTTGCTCGACGTCACCGACCGCAAGAATCTCGAATCGCAGCTCGTCCAGGCGCGCAAGATGGATGCGATCGGCAAGCTCACCGGGGGCATCGCGCACGATTTCAACAATTTGCTCGCCGCGGTGCTCGGCGGCCTCGGCCTGATCGAGCGGCGCCTGCCGCTCAACGAAGACCATCTCAAGATCCTCACCATGACCCGCCATGCCGCTGAGCAGGGCTCCGAGCTGGTCGGACGGCTGCTCGCCTTCGCCCGCCGGCAAAAGCTGGAACCCGCACACATCGAGATCGGCCATCTCTCCGCGACCGTCACCGATCTGCTCGCCCACACCTTGGGCGGCTTGGTCCAGCTCGAATGGCGGACCGACGAGAGTCTGTGGAGCGCCTATGCCGACGAGACACAGCTCGAGCTGGCGCTGATGAACCTGATCATCAACTCGCGCGACGCGATGCCGGACGGCGGCGCGATCTGCGTCTCGGGAGAGAACCAGGTCGTCGGCGCTGGCGATCCGATCGGCCTCCCCGCCGGGGACTATGTCGTGCTTGCGGTAACCGACAACGGCTGCGGCATCGACCCCGACCTGCTCGAGCAGGTCATGGAGCCTTTCTTCACCACCAAGGAAGTCGGCAAGGGCACCGGGCTGGGGCTGAGCATGGTCTACGGCTTCGCCAAGCAATCGGGCGGGGCGATCCGCATCGACAGCAAGGTCGGCGAGGGCACCAGAGTCGAGATCTGGCTGCCGCGCGCGCCGCATGCGGAGGCGAACCAGCTCGCCGCCAAAGTGGTGGACGGCTGCGACCAACCGTCGCGCGAGCATCCGCTCAAGATCCTCCTGGTCGACGATCATGCGGCGGTGCGGACCACCACCGCCGCGCTGCTCGAGGATCTCGGCCACAAGGTGTTTGAAGCGGGCGACGGCAAGGAGGTGCTCGATCTGCTCGGCAAGAACCCGAGCGGCTACGATCTGCTGATCTCCGATTATGCGATGCCGCATCTCTCGGGCACCGACGTCGTCCACCGTGCGCGCCAGATGAGGCCGGACCTGCCGAGCATCATCATCACCGGCTATGCCGATGCACAGTCGATCTCGCGCAAGCCCGACGATGTGCTGATCCTGCCGAAGCCGTTCACCCCGGAACAGATGCGCGCCTCGATCCGGGCGGCGTCAGCGGCATCAGACGAGCAGGTCGCGGCGGCGCGCGGCTAATCTTCCCAGCGCGCCTGGTCGGCTCGGTCGCCTTCGGTCGGCTCGATCCAGCGCGCACCGTCTCGGCCGCGCTCGCATTTCCAGAACACGGCCTCCGTCTTGAGCCGGTCCATCAGATAGTCTGCCGCGTTGAATGCAGCGCGGCGGTGGGGCGATGCGGTGGCGACGAACACGATCACCTCGCCCGGGCGGATCGTGCCGCAGCGGTGGACGACGCTGACCAGGTCGACCTCGAACCTGCGCGCGCCGTCCTCGGCGATCGTCTGGAGCGAGCGCTCGGTCATTCCGGGATAATGATCGAGATGGAGCTCGTGGACGGCTGCTCCGCCACCCGAGACCGGCCGGGCGATACCGCAAAAGCTCACCACCGCCCCTGCTCCCGACCCCGCGCTAGACGCGATGAAGCGCGCGAGCTCGGCCTCCGGCGCGATCTCCTGATCGGTGAGGCGGCTGGAAACCCCCATCGTCATCGGCGCGGCCTCATCCGCCCGACTTCATCCGCCGGACAGGGGCGTGAAGAAGGCGATTTCCTGCCCCGGCCGCGCGATCGCTTCGTCGCCGACGATCTGCTGGTCGATCGAGGCGAGGATGGTCTTGCCCGCCATCGCCGCAGCGGCGGCCTCGTCGCTACGCAAGCGCTCGCGGAGCACGCCGATCGAGCAGCCCGCCGGCGGCAGGTCCACATCGCGTTCGCGGCCGAGGATCTCGCCCAGCGCACCAAAGAACAACAGTCTCGTATTCAACCGGCGTGGCTCCTCTGACGCCGGCCGAGTGTAGCACCGCTTGCCCCCGGCACCATCAGCGATTGGCGAAATCCTGTGTCGGAGGCTGCACGATACGGGCCGGGTCGATCGTCTTCCACACCGGCTTTCGGCCAAGCCGGGCGTTGAAGCGGGTATTAAAGCTCAATGCCCGCGCCGGCGGCCCGACCAGCGAGGCGCCGTAGAGCAGGCGGATCCTTTGCTCGGGATAGCCCATCAGCGCGAGCAGGGTCGGGAAGATGGCATAATGGCTCGCCTTGTCGTGGCCGGCAGCAAGACCGTGTCGCCAGTCGAGCGTTGGAGCCGCGCCCTCGATCACGACCAGCGGCACCAGCCCCTCCTCCGGAACCGGATCGCTGGCGCAATGGGTCGCAACGCCGGCGCCGCCGCGCTCGTGGAGGTCCTGGCCGTGATCGGAGGTGTAGATCAATGTCGCCTGATTGAGATCGGCACGGGCGAACAGGCGGTCGAAAAAGGCGCCGACGTTCCACAGCAGGGTGTTGCGATAGGCGTTGCGGTACAGCCGCCAGTCCGCGGGGCGGCCCTCGAAGCCCGCCCGGCTGCCCGTCTCGGCGATATCGGCATATCGCCCCCGTGGCAGCGCCGGCCGATAACGCGCAAAGGCGTCGGGATATTTGTCGTGGACCGGGAAATGCGCACCGACCTTGTTGACGATGACGAAGTCCGCGGTGCGATCGCCGAGCAAAGATGCCAAAGCGTCGGCGGCGGCCATGTCGCGATCGCGCACCCGCACCTCGTCGAACTGGATGAAGCGATCGACGTCGCGCAATTCTTCGCGGTCCATCATATTCTGAAGGGCGCCGCCGGTGCGCTGGGCGTCGATATAGACGGTCCGCAGGCCCGCCTTGTGCGCATAGCGCCAGATCGAGGGCATCGTCGCGTTGATGCGCAGATAATCGGCGCGCGTGCCGCCGTAGCGCAGAGTCAGGTTCGAGCCGATGCTGCAGTTGGTGACCGCCGCGGCCGCACCGAAATCGTAGATGGCGACGCCCGGCCGCGCCTCCTTCAGCCCCGAACGCACCCCGCCCGGGCTGATGAGGTCGAGATAATTGCCGGCGACGCTTTCATCGACGATCAGCACGATATCCCGTGCCGGCTTCGGCTGCGGCGCCGGCAGCGCCACATCCTGCCGCCGACCGGTTCCGCCGCTGCTCGCCTCGTGGAACAGGATCGCCGTATAAGCGAGCGGCGTGAATGCGCCGGGCAGGCCGCGCGCCCCGTCGCCCCCTCGTGCGAACAGGATCGAGGCGAGGAGCCCCACCCCGACAAGCGGCGCCGCCGCGATCGCCGGCTGGGCGAAGGACCGCGAGCCTGGCGGCTTGATCGCGATGCCCGCCAGCAGCAGCAGCGACATCCCGGCGGCATGGAGCATGACGGCAAGATGCTGCTCGACCGCGTCGCCCGCGAAGCCCGCCGACTGCACCAGGCTGATGAAGACGTCGTAGGTGAGATGTTCGCCGGCGATCAGCTCGCAGGAATGAAGGAAGAAGGCCGCGGCAGCGAAAAGCAGCGCATAGGCCCAACGGATCGAGCGATTGCGCACCGCAGCGGCAAGCCACAGGCAAAAGGTCAAAATGGCGAACAAGCCGAGGTAGAGCAGCAGCGGCAGCGACAGGCCGAGCGAGTCCAGCCGCTCGCCGATCGCGCGATGATCGGCGAGCAGGTACAGCGCGATCAGGAGCTCCTTGACGGGGAATCTCATCCCGGAAATCGCATGATGGCGCCTTCTTCGGGCGGGCGGGATTGAAATCGCCTCGCGCTGGTTGTCCCATGGTCTCCGTCCACGCCGGCGATCCGGTCCCCGACTTAGCGAAGCGGGATAAATCTTGGGTAAATCAGGCGAATTCGCTTTGGACGTGGCCTGCGGCGAGCGTGAGCGCCGGGTCGCTGCGCAACGCGATTGCGGCCCCGCAGCGCCGGGCGAGCAGCGCGATCCATTCGGGGTCCCGCTCGATCCGCGTGATCACGGCCGGTGCGGCGGTGAGCGTGCGCGTGCCGCTGCCGCCGGCACGCTCGGCCCGGCGCAGCAAGGCGCGCGCCGCCGCGCCGACCGGGTCTCCCTGGACGATCTCGGCAAGCGAGGCGCGCTCGCGTCTGCGCACCACCTGAAGGAAGCCGAAGCCGTTGACCGCGGTACGCTCGAACGGCTGTGGCAGCACCGCATCGAGCGCCGCGGCGGCGGCCTGGCGCTCATTTCGCGAGCCCAGCGTCGGCAGGTCGATGCCGATCGAGCCGCCGATCGCGAAGCGGCGGATCGCCCGGCCGGCGGCCTCGGCGCCCGCCACCGCGAGCGCGGCGGGCGGAAGCGCGCCATCGACGTCGAACAAGGTCATCGCCGGCGTCAGGCTCATGCGCAGCGCACCGCCGCTGAACGGGACCACACCGGTCGCGGCCTGCTCGAGCAGCTCGGACCAGCCCGTGTCCTCGAACTCGTCGCGGCCATGAAGGCTCGTCTCGCGAACCGGATCACCGAAGGCCGTGAGCCGCTGCAGCAAGGTCGGGCCCGCGCGCGGCTGAAGATCGCTGACGCGGCCCTTCGCAAGCTTGGCTCGGCCGGCTTCGGCGATCGGCTCGCGAATGATCTCGACCCGGATCGCCTCGCCCTCGGTGAGTCGCGGCGGCAGCGGCTCGATCAGCAGCTCGGCCCCCTCGGCAAGCGCGGCAATTCCGCGCACGCGGGGGACAAGGATCGAGATGAGGCGGCCGTCGAGCACGGCACCGACTGGCAATGTTCCGGGTAGCTCGATCGCCGCTTCGACGATCTCGCGCTCGTCGACCAGGATCGCGCGAGTCTCGCCGATCCCCTGCTCGATCAGCCACTCAGCCAAGGGGGCTCAGCCCGGCGGCGCGTAGCAGTGCGCGGGTCTCGAACAAGGGCAGACCGACCACGCCGGAGTGACTGCCCGAAAGCCGCCGCACGAGCGCTTCGGCGCGCCCCTGGATGGCATAACCGCCGGCCTTCCCGCGCCATTCGCCGCTGGCGATATAGGCGTGGATTTCTTCCGCGCTCAGCCGCTTGAACGTGACGATCGTCTGCGACAGCCGGTGGTGCGCAATGCCCGCAGCGTCGACCAGGGTCACCGCCGAATGAACGCGGTGGCGCCGCCCGGAGAGCAAGGCCAGCGCCGCCCGCGCGGTCGCTTCGTCTTCGGCCTTGGGCAGGATGCGGCGGCCGACGGCGACCACCGTGTCCGCGGCGAGCACAAGGGCACCCGGCTCGACGACGGCCGCTGCCTTGGCGGCTGCAATGCGCGCAGCATAGACATGCGGCAGCTCGCGGGCATGCGGCGTCTCGTCGACATGGGGGGCGATCACCGCATCCGGCGTGATGCCGATCCGCGCCAGCAGCTCCAGCCGGCGGGGGCTGGCGGAGGCGAGGATGAGCCGCATGACGGAGCGCTAGCGCCCGAACGCTTTATTTGAAACGGTAGGTAATCCGACCCTTGGTCAGATCGTACGGCGTGAGCTCGACCAGCACTTCGTCGCCGACCAGCACACGGATGCGGTTCTTGCGCATCTTGCCCGCAGTATGGCCGAGAATTTCGTGGTCATTCTCAAGGCGGACGCGGAACATGGCGTTCGGCAGCAGCTCGACGACCGTGCCGCGCATTTCGAGAAGTTCTTCCTTGGCCATTCAGATCCTAAGCTGCGAGAAAATTCGCGTCGCCTTAACCGCTCCGCGTCGAAATGGGAAGCTGTCCGGCATCGTCCCTAGCGGGACGCGCCATCAGCCCTTGGGGGGCGTCATCGCTTGCCCGGCCTTGCGCAGCGCGCGATGCGCGATCGACTTGAGCAAATTGCTTTGCGGGAAGGGGCGGGGCGGCGCCGGTTCGAGCCCGAGCCGGCGCAGCCTTTTGTTGAACGCATGCGCATCCGCCTCGTGGAAGCTCCAGCGCGAGCGCCAGGTGATCGAGAAGGAGATCGAGACCTCGCCATCGTTCTGCACCCAGTGCGGCGATCCGACCGGGACATAGACGGCATCGCCCGGAGCAAGCGCAAACGCCCGGCCGCGGGGGGAGAACTCGTCCCGCCAGGGGAGGTTGCGCGGCCCGCCGCTGTGGTAATTCTCGCGGAACATTGAGGTCGCCATTTCGCGGTCGGCGGCGGGAAAGACGTGCATCGTCTTGCTGCCGCGGATCTGGCAGAGGATGTTATATTCCGGGTCAAAATGGAGCGGCGTCACCGCATTCGGCGAGGAGATGAAGATGAAGCCCTCGAGCTGAAGCATCTCGCCCGTCGCCCGCGTGATCGCCGGCCTCAGCTCGGCCAATGTCGCGTGGAGGAATTCGCGATAGGTCGGATCCTGCTGGATCAGCTTGAGCACCATCCAGGAACCATTGTCGTGGATCGAACGGATCGTTTCGGCGATCGACAGGCCGTTCGAGGGCAGATCCTCCTGCGGCACCGAAATCGGCAGATCGGCGGCATTATATTCGACGTCTCTGGGGCGCATGCGCTGCGCCAGCGCGGCAATCGATTCGAGCTCGAGCAACGGGTGGCCGAGCAATTTGTGGGCGAGCTTGACCGGCTCGTCCGGATAGTGGGCGCCGAAGCGCGCCACGACCTCATCCGCAAAGATCCTGTCGGTCATATTGCTGTCTTTCCCGCACGGAAGGTGGAGAGTTGGCGCCGCAGCGCGGCCGAAGCTTTCTCGGCGGCACGGCAAAGGCGGAAGGTGGTTTGCCTGCGCACGCCCGCAAGCGGCACGGTGACCCGCACGATCGCGCGGCGCTCGCCCCAAAGGCTGTTGATCATCGAGTGATCCTCGACCGCGCAGCTGTCCACCCATTCGATGTCGCGGCGATCGAGCAGGCGGAGATTGTCGATCTTGAGCAGAACGCCCGGCGAGAAGCGCGCATGGTCTTCGTCGAACGCAATCTTGAACGCGAAGCCGCCTGGTGGGGTGAGGAAATTGACGAGCATCGCCAGCGGGCAGCCGTCGAGGTCCAGGCGGAGGAATTCGAGTCGGCCCGCGGCGTGAGCGCCGGCAATCGCATCGCGAAAGAAGGCGTCGGTGTGCGGCGCGCACGCCAGCGCCGAGCCGGCCTTGCCCTTCCAGCCGGCTTGTTCCAGCGCCAGGAAGGCGTCGCACCACGGCGCGACCTCCTCGGCCGACGCGAGCCGCCGCACCGCCACTTCGCCAAGCTCGCCGAGACGCCCCTGGAGCCGCTTGAGCTCCTTGCGCTTCTTCTTGCGGACGGTTCGCTCATAATAAACCTGCGGCGAGAGATCGCTCGCCAGCAGCGCGCGCTGCACGCGATGCACGGTGTCGCATCTTCGGCCGGCGACCCACGCCGCCGCCGCGAGTCCGCGATGGACCGGTCCATGTTCGACGAGGCCGTTGATATGGAGGAAGCTGGAGGCCCACGCCTCCCCGTCGAGCGCGGCGAGCACCGCCGCCCAGAAATCCTGTTCGCGCCCGGCACGCACCAGCGGGGTGCCAAGGAAGCTGTGGAAATGCCGCCAATTCTGGACATGGCGGACCGGAATGCGCCCATAGCGGCCGGCGATGGTCAGCGGCAGCAGCCCGATCAGCTCCGGCCCGTCGCGCACCTCGACGATCTTGACGTCGCCGCGCGCGAGGTGCCGCAACCCGGCTTCGACGAACCAGATTTCGGCAAAGGCATTGGCTTCGCTCGCCTGTCCGGCAAGCCTGACCCATTCGTCGCGGAGCCTTAGGGGGGCGTCGTGCGCCGAGCAGATCAGCGCGTGTGCGCTTCCGGCGGCGCATGCGGCAGCGCTCGCGAAATCCCACTCATCTTCGACAGGCGCCAGCGCTGCGGCGGCTGTTTCCATTCCGATCCCCTATTCCGAGCGGGATCGGGCTAGCCGCAAAGGGTAAACAACCTCCGCACAGCGATCATTTTTCATCGGTGCGACGGGCGAAGAAAAAGGGCCCGCCGCAGTGCGGCGAGCCCTCCTTCAGATCAGGGCGAACTCTTAGTGTGCGGCCAGTGCCGCGAGCAGCAGCAAGGCGACGATGTTGGTGATCTTGATCATCGGATTGACCGCCGGACCGGCGGTGTCCTTGTAGGGATCGCCGACCGTGTCGCCTGTCACGGCAGCCTTATGGGCTTCCGAGCCCTTGCCGCCGTGATTGCCGTCCTCGATATATTTCTTGGCATTGTCCCAGGCGCCGCCGCCGCTGGTCATCGAGATGGCGACGAACAGGCCGGAGACGATGACGCCGAGCAGCAACGCGCCGAGCGCCGCGAAGCCGTTGTCCTGGCCGGCCACCGCGGTGATCACGAAATAGACGACGATCGGCGTCAGCACCGGCAGCAGCGACGGCACGATCATCTCCTTGATCGCAGCCTTGGTGACGAGATCGACCGTCCGCGCGTAGTTCGGACGGCTGGTGCCGGCCATGATGCCGGGGTTGTCGCGAAACTGGCCGCGCACCTCCTCGACGACGGCGCCACCGGCACGGCCGACGGCCGTCATGCCCATCGCCCCGAACAGATAAGGCAGCAACGCGCCGAGCAGCAGGCCGACGATGACATAGGGGTTGGACAAGGAGAAATCGACCGGGACGTCCGGGAAGTAGATGCCGAGATCGGTCGTATAGGCGCCGAACAGCACCAGCGCCGCGAGGCCGGCCGAGCCGATCGCATAGCCCTTGGTCACCGCCTTGGTGGTGTTGCCGACCGCGTCGAGCGCGTCGGTGCGCACACGCACCGCATCCTCGAGCCCGGCCATCTCGGCGATGCCGCCGGCATTGTCGGTGACCGGCCCATAGGCGTCGAGCGCGACCACCATGCCGGCAAGCGCCAACATCGCCGTCGCGGCGAAGGCAATGCCGATCAGGCCGGCGAGCTGGTAGGAGATGACGATCCCGACGCAGATCACCAGGGTCGGCAATGCGGTCGATTCGAGGCTGATCGCCAGCCCCTGGATGACGTTGGTGCCATGGCCCGTCTCGGAAGCCTTGGCGATCGACCGGACCGGCCGGAAGTTGGTGCCGGTATAATATTCGGTGATCCAGACGAGCAGGCCGGTGACCGCAAGGCCGACCAGCATGCAATAGAAGAGGTGCATTCCGGTGAACGCTCCGGCGCCCGCGACGACCTGGGGCTCGGCTTCGAAGCCGGCCGCCTCGCGCGCCCCGCCGATCACGGCGTTCATGTCGCCGAGCGTCAGCTGGGTGGCGACGTAGATCGCCGGGATCGAAAGACCCGCGGTGAGCCAGAAGCCCTTGTAGAGCGCGCCCATGATCGACTGGGTGCTGCCGAGCCGGACGAAATAGGTGCCGATGATCGAGGTGATGATGCAGACGCCGCCGATGATCAGCGGCAGCGCCATCAGATCGACCAGATTGTCGGTGGTGCCGAGCAGCAGCGCGATCAGGACCATCGTCGCGCCGACGGTGACGACATAGGTTTCGAACAGGTCGGCCGCCATGCCGGCGCAATCGCCGACATTGTCGCCGACGTTGTCCGCGATCACGGCGGGGTTGCGGGGATCGTCCTCGGGGATACCGGCCTCGACCTTGCCGACGAGGTCGGCGCCGACGTCGGCCGCCTTGGTGAAGATGCCGCCGCCGAGACGGGCGAAGATCGAGATCAAAGATGCGCCGAACGCAAGCGCGGTGAGCGCGTGGATGACTTCACGGCTGCCGGGCAGCTCCTCGCCCAGGCCGACCAGAACGTAGAACAGGCCGGCGATGGCGAGCAGCGCGAGGCCTGCGACCAAGAGACCGGTGATCGCCCCGGCGCGGAACGCGACAGTAAGGCCGCGCTGCAGGCTGGAGCGCGCGGCTTCGGCGGTGCGCACATTGGCGCGGACCGAAATGTTCATGCCGATGAAGCCGGCGGCGCCGGAAAGCAGCGCGCCGATCGTGAAGGCGACGGCGGGGACGAGGCCGAGGAACAGGCCGACCAGCACGGCGACGACGACGCCGACGATCGCGATCGCGGAATATTGACGGTTGAGATAGGCCTTCGCGCCTTCCTGGATCGCGCCGGCGATTTCGATCATCCGTTCGCTGCCCGCGGAATAAGCGAGCACTTGTCGGCTGGTGATGAAGCCATAAAGGACTGCCAGCAAACCGCAGGCGATTGCTACGAGCACAACTGTCATCAAAATTCCTTCCCCTGAAGTACCGCGCTTGCTTGCCTTGATCAGCCTCTCGAACGGAGAAGCGCGGATGTGCCGCGTGCTTTAGGGGCCAAAAGGGCAGGATTCAACCTTTTGGGAGCAATGTTCGCGCAGCCGCGCGGGACACTTGACGGGCCATGCGCCGGCACGCGAAAATCAGCTCACTTATCGTGCTCGAAGCCGAGCCGAGCGGGAAGCGGCACGGCCTCCGACCTGTCGCGCAAAATTACTCCCGATCCCGCATCGAACCGCCCGACCCTGGTCAGCGGCGGCTCGAACCCGCGGGCTCGGAGCGCCTCGCCGAGCGAGGGCGGCGCGGCCAGCAGCAATTCATAATCGTCGCCCGCCGTCGCCGCCTCGAGCCGCGCCGCACGACCCTCGCCGCCCGCTGCGACGAGCTCGTCCGAAAGCGGGATCAGGCTGAGGTCGATCGTCACCGCGAGGCCGCTCGCCTCGGCCATCCGCCCGGCATCGATCAGCAGCCCGTCCGAAATGTCCATCATCGCGTGGGCGAGCGGCGCGAGCGCCGCGCCGGCCGCAAGCCGCGGCAGCGGCCGGCGGTAGCGATCGATCAGGCGGGGAGACCCGGCCAGCGCCCCGCGCGCGATGCGCAGGCCCGCGCCGGCATCGCCGATCGTCCCGCTGACCCACAAATCATCGCCTGCTCGCGCGCCGCTGCGCGAGACGACCGGCGCGCTTGCCGTCCCGATCGCCGTGACGCCGATGCAGCGGCCGCCGCCGGGCGCGGCCGACACCGTGTCGCCGCCGAGCAAAGCAACCTTGAAATCTGCAAGCACTCGCCCCAGTCCGGCGACGAACGCTTCGTCCCAGGCCGGATCGCCGCCGAGGCTGTATCCCATCAGCAGCCCGAGCGGAGTCGCACCCTTGGCGGCGAGGTCGGAAAGGTTCACCGCGACCGCCTTCCACGCCACGTCCTCGGGCGGGTCGCCGGCGAGGAAATGGACGCCTTCGACGATCATGTCGTGGGTGAGCACGAGGCTGGTTCCGCCGACCTCGAGCACCGCGGCATCGTCCGCGAGCCCCCGCGCCGCGGGATCCGCCGCCAGGCGGCGAAGCGACGAGATGAAATCGCGCTCGCTGGTCATCGCCGCACCCTTCCTTGCGCCAACCGCCGGCGCCGAAGCTCAGCGCCGGACCTCCTTGGCGATCGCGTCGAGCAGGCCGTTGACGAACGCCGCCTCCTTCTTGTCGTAGAAAGCGTGGGCGACGTCGACATATTCGGAAATGACGCTGCCGGTCGGCACGTCGATCCGCGCGACCAGTTCATAGGCGCCGGCGCGCAAGATCTGCCGCATCGGCTTGTCGAGCCGGGCCAGCGACCAATCCTTGGCGAGCTTGGCCGAGATCAAGGCGTCGAGCTCGTCCGAGCGGGCATCGACGCCGCTGACGATGTCGTCGAAGAAATCGACCTCGGCGTCGGCATATTCGACCTCCTCGATCGTCGCGCCGAGCCGATGCTGGTGAAACTCGTGGAGCAGCACCCGCAGCGGGATCTTCTCCATGTCGCGCTGGTACAAAGCCTGGACGGCGGCGAGCCGCGCGGCGGATCGCGAGCGGGATCGGGCGGGGGTCTGCGACATTGGGCGGCCATAGCCAAGCCGAGGTGCGACCTAAAGCGCTAAGTCTCCACGGCCGGCGAAGCATCGCCGAGGGGAGTCCGGCCGAGGAAATCGCGCAGCGCGCGAACCACCAGCTCGGGCCGCTCCCAGATGAGGAAATGGCCGGCATCCGGCGCGGTGACGAGGCTGAGATCGCGGACCAGATCGGCAAGGCCTTCGAGCTGCACCGGCAGCAATGCGATATCCTTCATCCCCCAGACGACCAAGGTCGGCGGCTCGACCTTGGGGAAGGGCAAATGCGTCCAGAGCGGCAGCCGAGCCTTCTCGCCGATCTCGGGCACGACCAGATCGGCGGCGCGGTACCAGTTGAGCATCCCGGTCAAGGCGTGGGGCTGCGCCCAATCGTCGAGAGTGGCCTGCCGCTCGCGCTCGGGCAGCTTGCGCAGATCTGCCGCACGGCCGATCGTCCGCTCGAGGAATGTCTCCAGCCCCATCGCCCTGATCGCCGTCTCGGCGCCGGGACTGCGAAGATCGTTGATGTAGCGCGACGCGGCGCGCTGGGCCTCGTCCTCGATCAGGCTGCGCTGGAAGATCAGCGGGTGCGGCGCATTGACGATCGCGAGCCGGGCGATGCGATCGGGATGCCTCAGCGCGGCGGCCCACGCGACGGCGCCGCCCCAATCGTGCCCGACCAATGTGAAGCGGTCGACGTCGAGCGCGTCGGCGAGCGCGATGACGTCGGCGACGAGCTCCTTGACGCGATAGGCGTCGCGCTCCGCCGGCTTGTCCGAGCCGCCGTAGCCGCGCTGGTCCGGCGCGATCACCTTATGGTCGGCGCTCAGATTGTGGAGCAGGTGGCGCCAGCTGCGATGCGATTCGGGGAAGCCGTGGAGAAACAGGATCGGCTCGCCCTCGCCGGCGAACGCGACCTTGAGCGTGACTCCGGTCGGCAGCCCGATGCGGGTGAGCTCGAGCTCAGCCACCGCTCCATCGCGGCTGCGCGCGAGCCCACCTCATGGATAGCTGACCGTGAGCGGCACCTCGGGCAGCGGGATATGCTCGAGCGAATCGTTCGGGACGAGCGGGAAGCGCATCGCGCTCCAATCCTCGCGCGCCTGGCGGATGCGATCGCGGCTCGACGAGACGAAATTCCACCAGACATGGCGCGGACCGTCGAGCGGCGCGCCGCCGCAGACCATGACATGCGCGCCGCCCGCCGAGCGCAAGGTGGCGCTGGTGCCGGGGCGAAGCGCGTAGAGCACGTGCCGCTCGAGCATCTGCCCGTCGAGGCTCGCGTCGCCCTCGGCGAGGTAGACCGCTCGCTCGTCGGCGTCCGGATCGATCGGAATGCTCCCGCGCGGCTCGAGCGCGAGATCCGCATAGATGGTCTCGCTGTGGCAGGTGACCGGCGAGGTCGCGCCCCATAGGGTCCCCATCACCACCCGCGCTCTCGCGCCGCTGCCTTCGAAGACCGGCAGCCGGTCCCTTTCGACATGCTCGAAAGCCGGCTCGATCTCCTCCTTGGCGCGCGGCAGCGCGAGCCAGGTCTGGATGCCGGAGAGCTCGGGCCCTTCGCGGCGAAGCTCGGGCGGCGAGCGCTCGGAATGGACGATGCCACGCCCGGCGGTCATCAGATTGACCGCTCCCGGCTCGATCCGCGCCAGGGTGCCGAGCGAATCGCGATGGTCGATCGCGCCGGCGAACAGATAGGTGACGGTGGCGAGATTGATGTGCGGGTGCGGGCGGACGTCCATGCCCTGGCCGGGCGGCAAATGCGCCGGGCCCATCTGGTCGAAGAAGATGAACGGGCCGATCGTGGTGCGGTCGCGATGCGGCAGGGTGCGGTGCACCTTGAAGCCGCCGAGATCGTGCGTGGTCGGGTGCAGCGTCTGGAAGATCGGATCGTCGGTCATGAGGTCATTCGCCGGGCGCCCTCGCCTTGATCGACAAGGCGTGGACTCGCTCGGTGAGCAGGTCGGCGAGCACGGCATTGACCGCGCGCTGACGCTGCACCCGATTCTGTCCGGCGAAATGCCGCGAGACGATCTCCACGCTGAAATGGCTTTCGCCGCGCGGGTCGTGCCCGGCATGGCCGCGATGCATCGCGCTGTCGTCGCGCACGGTCAAATGCGTCGGATCGAGTGCGGCGATCAGGCGTCTGGTGATTTCGGATGCCACGGGGGCGGTTAAATGCGTTTCCATTGAACCTATATAATTGGTTTCTTGAGGAAGGGGAGCGTGTTGGCGAGCAGCAGCAGGAAGCCGGGGAAGTTCCACGGCCGCATCGAAGGGCACGAACAGCCCTGCGCCCATCCGGGCTGCGCTGAAGTAGGCGAATTCCGCGCGCCGCCGGAAGACGGCAAGAGATCGTCGTTCGACGGGCCGGGCGAATGGCGCTGGCTGTGCCTCGACCATGTCCGCGCGTTCAACGACAGCTATAATTATTTCAACGGCATGAGCCCCGACGAGATCGAGGCCGCGCAGACGCCTTATGGCGGCTGGGAGCGCGAGACGCGGGCTTTCTCCACCGCCGGCTCGCCGCCACCGAAATGGGCGGATTTCACCGATCCGCTCGATGCGATCGGCGCGCGTTTCGCCGGCGCTCGGGGCCAGCAGCCGGGTGGCGAAGCGCGCAAGGACGGGCGCGAGTTGAGCGACGCCGACCGCAAATGGCTGCGAGTCCTCGGGCTCGGAACCGACGTCGACCGCCGCGCGCTGAGGCAGCGCTATCTCGATCTCGTCCGCCGCTACCATCCCGACAAGAATGGCGGCGACCGCAGCCACGAGAAAGCGTTGCAGGCGGTGATCGAGGCCTATACGCAGCTCAAATCCCGTCCTGTCTTTGCTTGACCGACTCTACGCCCGACCTGGAAAGAACGATCATGGCCGATCTCGCCAATGCTAACCCCGCCAGCCGCAGCGCCACCGTGATGGATGCGCCCGACAAGATGCTCAAAGTGCGCGACCTGTTCGGCGTGGACAGCGACATGGAGGTCCCCGCGTTCAGCGAGGCCGATGAACGCGTCCCCGATCTCGACCCGGCCTATGTCTTCGATCCGGACACCACCCTGGCGATCTGCGCCGGCTTCGCGCGCAACCGCCGGGTGATGGTCCAGGGCTATCACGGCACCGGCAAGTCGACCCATATCGAGCAGGTCGCGGCGCGGCTCAATTGGCCGCTGATCCGGATCAACCTCGACGCGCATATCAGCCGCATCGACCTGGTCGGCCGCGACGCCATCGTGCTGCGCGAGGGCCAGCAGGTCACCGAGTTCCGCGAAGGGCTGCTGCCGTGGGCGCTGCAGACGCCGACCGCCCTGGTGTTCGACGAATATGACGCCGGCCGGCCGGACGTGATGTTCGTCATACAGCGCGTGCTCGAGACCGAGGGCAAGCTCACCCTGCTCGATCAGAACCGGGTGATTCGGCCGCACAGCTATTTCCGGCTGTTCGCGACGACCAACACGGTAGGCCTCGGCGACACCACCGGCCTCTATCACGGCACCCAGCAGATCAACCAGGGTCAGATGGACCGGTGGAACATCGTCGTCACCTTGAACTATCTGCCCGCCGCCACCGAGGCGCGGATCGTGCTCGCCAAATCGGGCGAATATGACCACGAGGGCGGGCGTCAGGAAGTCGAACGGATGATCAAGGTCGCCGAATTCACCCGCCAGGGCTTCATCAACGGTGACATCTCGACGGTGATGAGCCCGCGCACGGTGATCAGCTGGGCGCAGAATGCGCTGATCTTCAACGACGTCGGCTTTGCCTTCCGCCTGACCTTCCTCAACAAGTGCGACGAGGCGGAACGGCCGCTGGTGGCGGAATATTATCAGCGCGTGTTCGGCAAGGACCTGCCCGAAAGCATTATGGCGAAAGCGGGCTAATCATTGGCCGGTCGTTTTCGCAACCGGTGCCCGGCACAGCCTGAATAGAGAGAGAGCATGCCGGCCCCGATCGAAAATCCGCTCGAGATCTTCCGCCAGGTGCTGACCGGCGCCTCGCGCGCGATCGCCCGCGATCCCGAGCTCGAGCTGAGCTTCACCGACGATGCGCCTTATGCGTCGGGCAAGCAGGTCAAGGTGCCGATGCCGGCGCGCGCGCTGCCGGCCAAGGACGTCGCCGAGACGCGCGGCCATGCCGACGCCGCCGCGCTCAAGCTGCGCCACCATGACGAGGCGCTGCACGCGCGCAACGCCCCGGCCGACGACATCGCCCGATCGGTGTTCAACGCGGCCGAGCAGGCGCGGGTCGAGGCGATCGGCGCACGTTCGATGGCTGGCATCCGCGCCAATCTCGCGCAAGTCACCGAGCTTCGGATGCGGACCGATCCGATCACGCGCGCCCGGAACCAAGAGGAGGTTCCGCTCGCGACCGCGATCTCGCTGATGGTGCGCGAACGCCTGACCGGCGAGGCGCCACCCGAAGTGGCGCTCGCCGGCTTGCGTCTCGTGTCCGAATGGATCGAGGAAAAAGCGGGGGCCGATCTCGATGCGCTCGGGCTTGCGCTGGAGGACCAGGCGGCGTTTGCCGCGCTCGCGACCAAGCTGCTGCGCGACCTCGATCTCGTCGAAGGCGAGGAGGAGGCGCAGCAGGAGCCCGAGGAAGCCGACGACGCTGAGGGCCAAGACCAGGACGAGGGCGGCGACAACGACGAGGACAGCGACGACGAGGGCGGCGGCGGCGAAGGCGAAGTCGAGATGCGCGCCGAGCAGGGCGCGACCAGCGAAAGCGACGCCGGCGATTATGAGCAGGACGATCTCGGCCAGACCGACGAGGCGCTCGGCGAGGGCGGCGAGGAAGGCCTGCTCCCGGTTCGCCCCAACCGCCAGCATTCGGACCTGCCGCCGCACTTCAACTATCGCATCTTCACCACCCGCTACGACGAGGTCGTCGCCGCGACCGAATTGTGCGACATCGAGGAGCTCGGGCGGCTGCGCTCCTATCTCGACCAGCAGCTCGTCCACCTCCAGGGCGCGGTCACCAAGCTCGCCAACCGCCTGCAGCGCCGGCTGATGGCGCAGCAGAACCGGAGCTGGGACTTCGACCAGGAGGAAGGGCTGCTCGATGCGGCGCGGCTGGCGAGGGTGATCGTCAATCCGGCCCATTCGCTTTCCTACAAGATCGAGCGCGACACCGATTTTCGCGACACGGTCGTCACCTTGCTGATCGACAACAGCGGCTCGATGCGCGGCCGCCCGATCTCGATCGCTGCCATTTCCGCCGATATCCTCGCGCGCACGCTCGAGCGCTGCGGGGTCAAGGTCGAGATATTGGGCTTCACCACCCGCGCCTGGAAGGGCGGCCAATCGCGCGAGAACTGGCTCGCCGAGGGCCGGCCGCCGCACCCCGGTCGGCTCAACGACCTCCGGCACATCATCTACAAGGATGCCGACGAGCCCTGGCGGCGCGCGCGCAAGAACCTCGGGCTGATGATGCGTGAAGGGCTGCTCAAGGAGAATATCGACGGCGAGGCTTTGCTCTGGGCGCACAACAGGCTGATCAGCCGGCCGGAGGAGCGGCGCATCCTGATGGTGATCTCGGACGGCGCGCCGGTCGACGATTCGACCCTGTCGGTGAACAACGGCACCTATCTCGAGCGCCATCTGCGCCAGGTCATCGGCTGGATCGAGGCCCGCTCGCCGGTCGAGCTGGTCGCGATCGGCATCGGCCATGACGTCACACGCTATTACAGCCGGGCGGTCACGATCATGGACGCCGAGCAGCTCGGCGGAACGATGGTCGAGCAGCTCGCCGGGCTGTTCGACGCCGACGCCTAGGGCAAGGCGGCGGCAGGTCGATGCCGCCGTTTCCGGCAGCGCTTGATCGAGGCGTAAGCCATCCGGAGCTGGGGCCTCGCTTTCCCCGTCACCCCAGCGAAGGCTGGGGGGTGAGTTCACGTTCGAAGTGCAACACGGGAGTGGAGCATTGAGAATGCCTCGGCTGGGGTTTTGAAGTCGAGGCATTTTCGGGGTGTGTGATTGAAGGCGTGGGTGATGCGCTCGAG
>Ga0255338_1002914_pt1 | contig 22551 bp, 24 predicted proteins | sample MeOH1_35cm_T4_19_FD_203715 | JGI IMG/M metagenome (GOLD analysis project Ga0255338, IMG submission 203715) | Sandy soil microbial communities from University of British Columbia, Vancouver, Canada - MeOH1_35cm_T4_195 | ecosystem: Engineered > Artificial ecosystem > Sand microcosm > Unclassified ...
CTGTTCGATTCGGCGTTGTGCAGGTGATGCTTTCAACCCCGAGTCCCGGGCGTTGAAAGCTACCGACTGGGGTAGGTTTCCAAGGAGCGCTCTCCGTGCTGTTGCGACCGCGCGATTATGCCGTGGCAAGGGTGGCTTGCACAGGCGATTCGGCCAGGAACGCGAGCAATTCCTCTTTGCGCGCGTACGCGTCCTGCTCGCCCAAGGCGATCAGTGCCTGCACGAACCCGGGCTCGAACAGCAGGTAGCTTGCGAGCGCGCCACCGCCGCCCTTGAGCGCCCCCAACGCGCCCAGCGCCCGCCGCACCGACCCGGGCAGCTCGTGGGCGTAGGCCTGGGCCAGCGCGTCGAGCGACTGGGAGGGCTGCAACGAGACGACGTCCACACTTCGGTACGGAAGCACGGCGGCCACTTCGCGCGGCAGCTGCTGCAAGGTCCTCGTGACGCGCTGGGCCTGCTCCACATCGGCCTGCAGGGTGTCGTGAAAGACGCTCGCCATCGCATGGCCGGCGATGCTTGCGAGGCTCGGTCCGCGCCGGTCGGCCACGGAAGCTCCGGCCACCAGGCCCGAGCGCTGGGGTTGGCCGACCCCGACCACCAGAATCTTGTGCGAGCCCAGGTGCAACGCGGGCGAGAGTGGGGAGACCTGGCGCATCGAGCCGTCTCCGAAGTACTCGCGCTGGCCGTCTACCCACAAGGGCGTGGCCGGGAAGAGCATGGGGATCGCGCTGGAGGCCATCAAGTGCTCGATGGTCAGTGGCTGGAATTCGGAACGCCGCCCCGGCCGATTCCAGGACTCGTGAAGGGAATCGCTCGCCGTGTGGCAGAAGGCCCAGTTGACGCCGCTGGAATAGCTCGACGCCGTCACGGCCACGGCGTCGATCGCCTTGGCCGCCAGAGACTGCTCGATTCCCAGTAGCGACACCGCGTGGTGCAGCGTATCCACCAGCGGCATGTTGTCCAGGATGGCGCCGTGCTGTCGTGCATGGCGCCACAGGCTCGTCGCCGCGACCAGGCGGCTGAAGCGCACCCACCGCGACACCTGGAGTTCGTACACGTCCGCCGACCGAAGGCGCGTCCAGAATTTGCCGAGTTGCCCGAACGCTTCCAGGCCCAGTATGGCCGTTGAGGCGAGGTAGGCGACGTTCAGCGCACCGGCGGAAGTTCCGACCAGGACCTGGAACGGGAAGGCCTGCATATGCCCGTCGCGCAGCTTGAGCATCGCGCCGAGGGCCTGGAGCACGCCGACCTGGTAAGCCGTGCGGGCGCCCCCGCCCATCAGGACCAGCGCATGCACCGGTCGGCTTGGACGGATCAGCCCCGTGTTGATGATCGTGCTCAGGTTCATGAGCCGCGCGGGGCCCCGGCGGCGGCCTCGCTCTCCTCTCAGGGCTATGGTAGAGCAAGAAGAGACAGGAGGGAACCAGCTACTGGCTCAGGCGGGTGGGACGCCCTTGACGCGGGAAGGGCCTTCCTGCGCTTGCCCGTCGTGTTTGATGACCGTGATCTCGCCGTCGCTCTCCATGGTGGCAACCTTGACCGCCTCAAGCTTGTCGATGCCGTGCTCGCGCAGCTTGGCCATGATCTCATCGGGCGTGATGTACTCCCTGCGCAGGTTGCGCCGTAGCAGTTTGCCGTCGCGCACCAACTCCAGGGGCTTGGCTTCCAGGACGCGGCGCACCGGCCGGAAGCGATAGGCCAGAAGGTCCAGCCCCCAGTTCCAGGCGGCGATCGTCCCCACCAATATCACCCCGTCGGTGATCGACTCATAGCCGCCGGACATCGCGTTCTGCGCCGCATCCGCGATCACGACCAGCAAGAGCATGTCGGCGATCCCGATGGAGCCGATGTCGCGCCGGAGCACGAAGCGCAGCAGGAGAAACAGGAACCAGTACATCACCGTCCCCCGCAGCACCAGTTCCATAGGGTCGACGGTGATCTCGAACAGCGACGCCAGATCAAGCATGCGCCGTCTTCCGGGTCTTGCGCCGGGCCTTAGGCGTTGCCCACGGGTGCGTATCGCATTTCAGGACCGTGGCCATGAACTCGAGGCTGGCGGCCTTGGCGGCGGTCGACTCCGCTGCCGTACAGTCCGCCGGCACCCAGGTGGCGAATTCGCGCAGGAACGCGTCGCCGGCGGTCAGTTGCACGCACATGTCGGTCGCCAGGCCGCAAATCACGAGCTCGCGCGCCTGCATCTCGGCCAACAACAACTCCAACGGGGAGGCATAGAAAGCCGAATGCCGGGGCTTGAGGATGGTGAGATCGCCCGCCTGCGGATAAATGAGCCGCGCGATTTCGCCAGGCGGTCCCTGCATGCCCAGGCACGCCGACACCAGGCTGTGGAAATCGGACTGCCACACTCCATAGTTATCGTTGGCGTAGATCGTGGTCACGCCTTCGCCAGCCAGTTGCTGCTTCAGTCCGGCGGTGGCCCGGGCCGCTGCGACGGCCGGCGCCGCCAGCTTCTCGGCCCCCGGGAAGTCCAGAGGGTTGATGAAGTCGACCAATAAGAGGACGCGCCGGCTGCGGCGAAGGCGCGCGGGGCGCAGGCTGTTCGTGGGCAGGGCGGCGGGCATCGGCACATTCTGGGCGCACTCAGCGGCAGGGCGGGCCGTCCAAGGCCGGACAGCTGGTGCAGGAAATGTCCTACAAATGGCCGTCGGGATGTCCGACACAACCATACCGTGTGGGCACCTAAATTGGAGCGGTTGCCCCCGACGGCTGACGTGCCGGGGCGTCCCCAAGGAGTTTTCAATGATCCAGCTCGCGACCGATCCGACCGCCAGCCGAACGAGCTATCGCCCGCAGGGCGACGACGGCAAAGTCCAGGCGGCCAGTGCGCAACGCAGCCGCAGTGGCCATGCGTGGCCTTTCCTCAGCCGGCAGCCGGTCCGACCAGCCCGGCAGGATGGCGAGAAGCCCACGCCCAGCGACAGCGGCAGCTGATACGGCGAACGCCGAGCAGGAAATCACGGAGCACACTATGTCCACAGATACGAAGTCCACCAACCGCTATATCGAGAAACCGCGCGACAAGCCGGTGAGCGAGCGGACCGAGCACGCCAACCTCGAGCGTCCCGGTGCGAAGGCGCACCCGAGCGCCCGCTGCAATCAGTTTTCTACCCCGGTCATGGCTTGGCGCCCGCGCTGAGCCCTGGTGCCACCGAAGGTGGCAGAAAGCGGCCCCCGAAGGGGCCGCTTTTTTTTGTGCCGAAGAAACCTGAACGTTTTCAAGCACTTGCACGCAGGGGGCGATGAGCTCGACAAAGGGTTGCACTTGCGCTGTCGAGAATGACCAAAATCAATTGCTTTTCAGCAGTATCGCGGGCATAGTGATTTGACCTTCAAAGAATCCAAGTTCCAGCCGCCCGGCCTTGAGGGGCGGCACTTTCCAACCCGAGAGCAACAGGAGGCTACTCATGAACTTGACGATCAGCGGTCACCATCTGGAAGTTACCCCGGCCCTGAGAAATTACGTGACCACCAAGCTTGATCGGATCACCCGCCATTTTGACCAGGTCGTAGATATCAAGGTGCTACTGACGGTCGAGAAGCAAAAGGAAAAGGAGCGACGACAGCGTGCCGAGTGCAAGATCCACGTCAAGGGCAACGACATGTTCGCCGAAAGCGCCCACGAGGATCTGTATGCCGCCCTGGATGAACTGGTGGACAAGCTCGACCGCCAGGTTGGCCGGCACAAGACGAGACTGCAAGACCACCACCACGACGCGCCCAAACGCGTGATGTGATGACACAGCAAGGCGCCCGATGGGCGCCTTTTGCGTTCTGAGGCTGCTACTTTCGGTTGTCGGCCGTAGTTGGTGCCTGAGGCGTTTTGGTTAGGCTCGCCCTTAGCGGTGCATAATCGTAAACCCGACCATGAATCGCCTCGCGTCCATCCTGCCAGCCGCTCAAGTGCTCGTGAGCGTCGATGCCACCAGCAAGAAGCGCGCGTTCGAAGAAGCCGGGTTGCTGTTCGAGAACCTGCACGGTCTGTCTCGCGCCCTGATTACCGACAGCCTGTTCGCACGTGAGCGCCTCGGCTCCACGGGGCTCGGGCATGGCGTGGCCATCCCGCACGGGCGCATCAAGGGTTTGAAGGCGCCGATGGCGGCCCTGTTCCAGTTGGCCAACCCGATCGGGTTCGACGCGCCGGACGAACAGCCGGTGAACCTGCTGATCTTCCTGCTCGTGCCGGAAGCCGCCACCCAGAAGCACCTGGAAATCCTTTCGGAGATCGCCGAGCTGCTCAGCGACGCACCCCTGCGCGAGAAGATCAAGAGCACGACCGACGCCGCCGAGCTGCACCGGCTCATCGCCACTTGGCAGTCGGCCCAGCCCGCCTAGTGTGAAACCCACCGTCGTCAGCGCCGACGTCCTGTTCGAGGATCACCGGGCCCAGCTGAAGTGGGAATGGGTGGCCGGCCTCGGCGCGTCCGAGCGACGCTTCGACGAGATCGCAGTGCGGGCCGCCCGCTCCGGCGCCGACCTGGTCGGCTACCTGAATTACATCCATCCGTATCGCGTCCAGATCCTGGGCGAGCGCGAGATCGCCTACCTCACCAATGCAACGAGCGAGGACTGCGCCCGCCGCATCTCCCGTATCGTGACGCTGGAGCCGCCGGTGCTGGTGCTTACCGACAACCAGGTGGCGCCGGACGCGCTGCTGTCCATGTGCGAGCGCGCGCAGATCCCGATGTTCGCGACGCACGAGCCCTCGGCGTTCGTGATTGACGTGCTGCGCGCCTACCTGTCCAAGCATTTCGCCGAGCGCACCTCGATGCACGGCGTGTTCATGGACATCCTCGGGCTGGGCGTGATGATCACCGGCGAGTCGGGCCTGGGCAAGAGCGAGCTGGGGCTGGAGCTGATCTCGCGCGGCAACGGCCTGGTGGCCGACGACGCGGTGGACCTGTACCGCATCAACCAGACCACGATCGAAGGCCGCTGCCCGGAGCTGCTGCAGAACCTGCTCGAAGTGCGCGGCATCGGCCTGCTGGACATCCGTGCGATCTTCGGCGAGACGGCCGTGCGCCGCAAGATGCGGCTGAAGCTCATCGTGCACCTGGTGCGGCGCGAGACGCTGGAGCGTGAATACGAACGACTGCCCTACGAGCCGCTCACCCAGGACGTGCTGGGCGTGCCGGTGCGCAAGGCGGTGATCCAGGTGGTCGCGGGCCGCAACATTGCCGTGCTGGTGGAAGCGGCCGTGCGCAATACCATCCTTCAGCTGCGGGGCGTGGACACCTACCAGGAGTTCGTCGAGCGCCACCGCCGGGCGATGGAACAGGACAAGTAAGTCAGGTCAGGTCTGCCGGTGGCCATTCTGGTTTGCCGGGGGTCGGTTGGGGCACTTGTCCTTCGTGCAATGCGCGTACAGGCTGAGTGCATGCTCCGCGATCTCGAAGCCCTTGATCTTGGCCACGGCGTGCTGGCGCTTCTCGATTTCGGCGTCGTAGAACTCCTCGACGCGGCCACAGTCCAGGCATACCAGGTGGTCGTGATGGGTGCCCTCGTTGAGCTCGTAAACAGCCTTGCCGCTTTCGAAATGGCTGCGCGTGAGGATGCCCGCCTGCTCGAACTGCGTCAGCACGCGGTACACGGTGGCCAGCCCGATGTCAGACCGATCCTCCAGCAGCACGCGGAAGACGTCCTCGGCCGTCATGTGGCGCTGATCGCCTTTCTGGAAAACGTCCAGGATCTTCAGCCGGGGCAGCGTGGCCTTGAGGCCGGTGCTCTTGAGTTCGTCGATGTTGGCCATGTGGATCCCCGCGAGGCTCCCCGGGGCGGGGCAGCCGCTACAATCATTCGATCATATCGCTTGCCGTTTACCAATGTCTGCATTCCCCTCTCGCGCATTCCGCCTTGCCCTGGCGCTGGCTACCGGCGCGCTGTCCGGCGGCTGCGGCACGTTCGACAACGCCTCGCAGCGCATGGTCGGTCTGGTGACACCTTACAAGGTGGAGGTGGTTCAGGGCAATTTCGTCTCCAAGGAGCAGGTCGAGGCGATGAAGCCCGGCATGAGCCGCCAGCAGGTGCGCGACATCCTGGGCACGCCGCTGCTGGCGAGCGTGTTCCACGCAGACCGCTGGGATTACGTCTTCACGCTGAAGCGCCAGGGTGTGAAGGCGCAGGAGCGCAAGCTCGCTGTGTTCTTCAAGGGCGACGCGCTCGACCGGGTCGAGGGCGATACCATGCCATCGGAGGCCGAGTTCGTCGCCACGCTGGACAACAAACGCAAAGGCGCGAAGGTGCCGGCGCTTGAGGCCAGTGACGAAGCGCTCAATCGCTTCTCCGGCGGCAAACCAGTCACTCCCGCGGCCCCGGCGGCTGACCTGCCGCCGCCTGCGGCCAGCTACCCGCCGCTGGAACCCTCGCGCTGAGGGGCCACGCCATGGCTGACCCCCGGCAATCCATGCACAAGGTGGCGGTCGCCGGCGCCAGCGGCCGGATGGGCCACATGCTCATCGAGGAGATCCGCGCCTCCGGCGATTGTCAGCTGGCCGGCGCGCTGGACATCGCCGCCAGCCCCGCGATCGGCAACGACGCCGCGGCGTTCCTGGGCCATGCGAGCGGCGTGCCGGTCACCGCTGACCTGCGAACCGGCCTGGCGAACGCAAAGGTCCTCATCGATTTCACGCGCCCCGAGGGCACACTGGCCCACCTGAAAGTCTGCCGCGAACTCGGCGTCAACGCCGTGATCGGCACAACCGGGTTCAACGAGGATCAGAAGGCCCGGATTGCCGACTACGCGCGCGAGATCGCCATCGTGATGGCGCCCAACATGAGCGTCGGCGTGAACGTCACCATGAAGCTGCTCGAGATGGCGGCCAAGGCGCTGTCCACTGGCTACGACATCGAGATCATCGAGGCCCACCACCGCCACAAGGTGGATGCACCTTCCGGCACGGCGCTCAAGATGGGCGAAGTGATCGCGCAGGCGCTGGGCCGTAACCTCAAGGATTGCGCCGTGTATGCGCGCGAGGGCGTCACCGGCGAGCGGAACCCGTCCACCATCGGGTTCTCCGCCATACGGGGCGGGGACATCGTGGGCGACCACACGGTGCTCTTCGCCGGCACTGGCGAGCGCATCGAGATCACGCACAAGTCTGCCAGCCGCGCTACCTACGCCCAGGGCAGCCTGCGCGCGGTGCGCTTCCTGGCCGGTAAGAAGAGTGGCATGTTCGACATGTTCGACGTTCTTCAATTGCGATGAGCTTCCTTGAGCTGTTCAGCCAGGGCGACGCCGTCACGAAAGTTGTCGCGGCCCTGCTGCTGGCGATGTCGGTGGCCAGTTGGGTGGTCATTCTGTGGAAAGCGTGGCTCCTGCGGCGAGCCACGCGGGATGTGGGCCGCAGCACGGCGGCCTTCTGGCAGTCGGCCAGCGTCGACGACGCGCGGCAAAAAGTCGCGGGTTTCGACCGTGAAGCGCTGGTCATGCCGCTGATCGTCGCCACCCAGTCGGACGGGGCGGGCTCGCTCGCCGCCGCCGGCGACCGCGCGCAGCAGCTCACACGCCTGCTGCGCGACGCCCTGCATCTTGTGCTGGACAAGCTGCAATTCGGCCAGGTGCTGCTCGCCACAGTGGGTTCCACCGCGCCCTTCGTCGGCCTGCTGGGCACCGTCTGGGGCATCTACCACGCGCTCATCTCCATCGCGTCGGCCGGCCAGATATCGATCGACAAAGTGGCGGGCCCCGTGGGCGAGGCGCTGATCATGACAGCCGCCGGCCTGGCCGTGGCCATTCCGGCGGTGCTGGGTTACAACGTCTTCGGCCGGGTGATCGGGCGCATCGAGGCCGACCTGGAAGGTTTTGCCCGCGATCTGCGCGAGTTGCTGACCCACCCGGGTTCCGGGAGGGCCTGAATGAGTTTTGGCCGGCTGGAACGCTCGCAGGGCCCGCAGCCCATGAGCGAGATCAACATGACGCCCCTGGTTGACGTGATGCTGGTGCTGGTCGTGATCTTCATCATCACGGCGCCGCTGCTGGCCAGCTCGATCCGGCTGGACCTGCCGCGCACCGACGCCGCCAAGCCAAGCGACGCCCCCAAATTCGTCACCGTGGTCCTGGACAAGGGCGGGCGAACTTTCGTTGACGACAAGCCGGTGGCCCCGGCCGAGCTCGCCGCCCGGCTGGCGCAAGCCGCGCGCGACAACCCCGAGATGGAAGTGCAATTGCGCGCGGACCAGGCCGTACCTTACGGTCGCGTGGTCGAAGTCATGGGAGCCGCCCAGAAGGCGGGGTTGAATCGGGTCGGGTTTGTGGCCGATCCGGGCACGCCGTCGCAGTAAGCGCCCCTAAAATCTCCTGAAGGCCGGGCTTCACGTCCCGGCGTCCCATTTATGCAAGAAAAATACAACCCGTCAGAGGTCGAGCGCGCCGCGCAGGCCCACTGGACCGCGCGTGACGCCTACCGCGTCACCGAAGACCCGCGCAAGAAGAAGTTCTACGCCTGCTCGATGCTGCCCTACCCCAGCGGCAAGCTGCACATGGGCCACGTGCGCAACTACACGATCAACGACATGCTCACGCGCCATCTGCGCATGAACGGCTACAACGTGCTGATGCCGATGGGCTGGGACGCCTTTGGGCTGCCGGCCGAGAACGCCGCCATGAAGAACAGCGTGCCGCCGGCCAAGTGGACATACGACAACATCGCCTACATGAAGCAGCAGATGCAGGCGATGGGCCTGGCCATCGACTGGTCGCGTGAAGTCGCCACCTGCGACCCGAGCTATTACAAGTGGAACCAGTGGCTGTTCCTCAAGATGCTCGAAAAAGGCATCGCCTACCGCAAGACCCAGGTCGTGAACTGGGACCCGGTGGACCAGACCGTGCTCGCGAACGAGCAGGTCATCGACGGCAAGGGCTGGCGCACCGGCGCGCCGGTGGAAAAGCGCGAGATCCCCGGCTACTACCTGAAGATCACCGATTACGCCGACGAGCTGCTGGATCACGTCAAGAATAAGTTGCCGGGATGGCCCGAACGCGTGAAGCTGATGCAGGAGAACTGGATCGGCAAGAGCGAGGGCGTGCGCTTCGCCTTCACCCACGCCATCCGCGACTGGCAGGGAAACCTGATCGGTGACGGCCGCATGTGGGTATTCACCACGCGGGCGGACACCATCATGGGCGTGACCTTCTGCGCCGTGGCACCGGAGCACCCGCTGGCCGTGCAAGCAGCCCGCAACAATGCGCGCCTGGCTGCCTTCATCGAGGACTGCAAGAAGGGCGGCACGACCGAGGCGGAGCTGGCGCTGCGCGAGAAGGAGGGCATGCCCACGGGGCTGGTCGTCTTCCATCCGCTCACCGAAGAGCCGATCGACGTGTGGGTCGGCAACTACGTGCTCATGGGCTACGGCGATGGCGCCGTGATGGGCGTGCCCGGGCACGACGAGCGCGACTTCGCGTTCGCGCTCAAGTACAACTTGCCCATCATGCAGGTCGTCCACGTCGACGGCGAGCATTACGACTACAAGCACTGGCACGACTGGTACGCCGACAAGGAAAACGGCGTCACGATCAACTCAGGCATCTACAGCGGCTTCTCGTACAAGGATGCGGTGAAAGCCGTGGCCCACGCACTGGCGCAGAAAGACCTGGGCGAGATGAAGACGACCTGGCGCCTGCGCGACTGGGGCGTGAGCCGCCAGCGCTACTGGGGCACGCCCATCCCCATCATCCACTGCGAGGAGCATGGCGCGGTGCCAGTGCCGGAGAAGGACTTGCCCGTGGTGCTGCCACAGGACTGCGTGCCCGACGGCTCGGGCAACCCGCTGAACAAGCGCGAGGATTTCCTCGCCTGCAAGTGCCCTGTGTGCGGCAAGCCCTCGCGGCGCGAGACCGACACCATGGACACCTTCGTGGACAGCGCCTGGTACTACATGCGCTACTGCGATCCGAAGAACGACAAGGCGATGGTGGCCGAAGGCGCCGACTACTGGATGCCGATGGACCAGTACATCGGCGGCATCGAGCACGCCATCCTGCACCTGCTGTACGCGCGCTTCTGGACCAAGGTCATGCGCGACATGGGGCTGGTCAAGATCGACGAGCCCTTCGTCAAGCTGCTCACGCAGGGCATGGTGCTCAACGAGGCCTTCGTGCGCGTCGGCGAAAAGGCGGGCAAGCAGTACTTCTGGGCCCACGACCTCGACATCGTGCGCGATGAGCACGCCAAGGTGATCTCCGCGACCGCCAAGGCCGACGGCTTGCCGGTGACGTACGAGGGCTGGACCACGATGTCCAAGTCCAAGAACAACGGTGTCGACCCGCAGGTGCTGATCGAGAAGTACGGCGCTGACACCGCGCGCCTGTACACCATGTTTACGGCGCCGCCCGAAGCGACGCTGGAGTGGAACGACGCCGCACTCGAAGGCTCTTTCCGCTTCCTGCGGCGCGTGTGGAATTTTGGCTACAAGCTCGGCGAGGTACGCAGCCCCCCCAAAGCCAAGGCCACGAGCCGGCAGGCCAAGGCGCTGCGCTTCGAAATCCATTCCGTGCTCAAGCAAGTGGATTACGACTACCAGCGGATGCAATACAACACCGTCGTGTCCGGCGCGATGAAGCTGCTGAACGCGCTCGAGGACTTCAAGAACGATGGCGAAGGCGGCGACCGCGCGGCGGCCGAGGAGGGCTTCGGCATCCTGCTGCGCGTGCTGCACCCCGTCACGCCGCACATCGCGCAGGAGCTCTGGCAGGGCATGGGCTACGCCAAGGCCTACGGCAGCGAACTGCTCGATGCGCTCTGGCCCAAGGTGGACGAAGAGGCGCTGAAGCAGGACGAGATCGAGCTCGTGTTGCAGGTCAACGGCAAGCACCGCGGCTCGGTGCTGGTGCCGGCATCGGCCAGCAAGCACGAGATTGAGAAGCTGGCCGTGGCGAGCGAAGCTTTCACGGCCTTCGCGCCCGGCGCCAGCCCCAAGAAAATCATCGTGGTGCCCGGCCGCCTGGTCAACGTGGTCATATGACAAGGCGCAGGAACCTGTTTGCCGCAACGGCGGCTGCGCTTGCTCTATCGGCCTGCGGCTTCCAGCTGCGGCAGGCGCCGCAGTTCGCGTTTAACAGCATCTACATCGGCGCGGCGGCCAATTCGTCGCTGGGCAACGAACTGCGGCGCGCTATCGCGTACAGCGACGCCGTGAAGGTCGTCGATTATTCCGCTCCGCGCGACACGGCGCAGGTGGTGCTCGACGTGCTGGCCGACCAGCGCGAAAAAGTCGTCGTCGGCTTGAGCGCGTCGGGCCAGGTGCGCGAGTTCCAACTGCGCACACGCCTGCGCTTCCGGCTGCGAACGCCCCAGGGCAAGGAGCTGATCCCCGAGACCGAACTGCTGCAACAACGCGACATCAGCTTCAGCGAATCGGCCGTGCTGGCCAAGGAAGCGGAAGAGAACCTGCTGTACCGTGACATGCAGACTGACATCGTCCAGCAGCTGATGCGCCGGCTGGCCGCGGTCAAGTCAATCTAAGGATATGGCCCCCACGCTTGTCACTTCGTTCCGCGCTGCCCCCCCAGGGGGCGCGGTCGCCTAGGGGCGGCCCGTCGACCTACCATGGAGCTCGATCGCGCGGACCTGAAGCTGCTCGAGATGCTCCAGCGCGACGGCCGCGCCACGGTGCAGGCGCTGTCCGAAGCCATTCACCTGTCGGCGCGCGCCACCCTCAACCGGGTGCGCAAGCTCGAATCCGCGGGGCTGATCGAAGGCTATCGCGCCCTCGTCAGCCGCAGGGTGCAGGGCGAGCAGATCTCCGTGTTCGCCGAGATCGCCCTCAAGGACCAGCGCCAGGCCGTCGTGCAGCGCTTCGAAAAGCGCATGGCGGCATCGCCGGAAGTGATCGCCTGTTATGTGATCAGTGGCCGCTACGACTACATCGTGCGCGTGGCCTGCCCCGACCTGGCTCGCTACCACGAGCTGATCAACGGTTGGCTGGACGACGCATCTCTGGGCATTGAGAAGATCGTCACGAACATCGAACTGCAGACCATCAAGGAATTCGCCGGCTTCCCGGTGCCGCGCCAGTAGCCACGCGCCTGCAAGGCGCGCAGGCCTGTCCTACGCCACTTCCGATTCGGAAGTCAAACCGCGCCATTCATGCCGTTGCCGCCGTGGCCGGGCAGGCGATTCACGCGCACGGCAGCGGGGCCGGTCTATGCTTTCCCTATCATGGGAGACAGCATCATGGACGCCACTAAAACCACCGCCACCCAGGAATTCATTGGGAAGGAAGCCCGCTTCGGCGCGCGCAACTACCAGCCGGTGCCGGTGGTTGTCGACCACGCGCGCGACTGCCTCGTCTGGGACGTCGAGGGCCGCGAATACATCGACATGATGAGTGCGTATTCCGCAGTGAGCCATGGCCATCTGCATCCGCGTCTGGTCGCGGCGGCGCAGCGCCAGCTCCAACGCGTGGCCGTCACTTCGCGCGCCTATCACGGCACCACGCTCGGCCCCTTCCTCGAGAAGCTGTGCAAGATTGCCGGCTTCGACCGCGCTCTGCCCATGAATACTGGCGCCGAAGCGGTGGAGACCGCGATCAAGTGCGCGCGCCGCTGGGGCTATCGCGCCAAGGGTATCGCCGACGGGCAGGCCCAGATTCTGGTGGCGCGCGGCAACTTCCACGGGCGCACCAGCACCATCGTGGGCTTCTCCAGCGAGGCGGATTACCGCGCCGGCTTCGGGCCCTTCGCGCCGGGCTTCGTGCACTTCGATTTCGGCGACATGGCCAGCGTGCGCGCGGCCACCCACGCCGACACGTGTGCCGTCCTGGTCGAACCGATCCAGGGCGAGGCCGGCGTGATCGTGCCGCCGCCGGGCTTCTTCGCGCAGCTGCGCGAGTGGTGTACCCGCAACAACATCCTCCTCATCGTCGACGAGGTGCAATCGGGACTGGGCCGCACCGGGCGCTGGTTCGCATTCGAACATGAGGGAATCCGCCCCGACGCGCTGATCCTGGGCAAGGCCCTGGGCGGCGGGCTGCTGCCGGTCAGCGCCTTCCTTGCGGACGAGAGGGTGATGGACGTGTTCAACCCGGGCAGCCACGGCTCGACTTTCGGCGGCAACGCGCTGGCGGCGGCGGTAGCCCTGGAGGCGCTGCAGGTGATCGAGGACGAGCACCTGGTGCAGCGCAGCGCCGACCTCGGTGAGTACCTGAACGAGCGGCTGCAGGAAGTCGCGCGGGAAGTACGGCCGCTGATCCGCGAAGTGCGAGGGCGCGGCCTATGGGTCGGCGTGGACGTGGACCCGCGACACGCGACTGCCCGCGAGATGGTCGAGCGGCTCGCTGCGCGCGGCGTGCTGTCCAAGGAAACGCACGAGACCGTGATCCGCTTCGCGCCGCCACTGACCATCACGAAGGCGCTGATCGACCGGGCCGTGGGCATCTTCAGGCAAGTGGCGCTTGACAAATGCGACGGATTAGCTATTAATTCGATAGCGCCTGCCGAGGCGGCGGTCGCAGAGGCACCTATCGAGGCCATCACCCAGTGAATGCCCAGGACAGCGCGCCCCAGCTCCTCATGAGCCCACCCGATTTTTTCGAGGTGGCCTACACCATCAATCCCTGGATGAACCCCGAGCAATGGTCGCTCGATGCCAAGCGCCTCGCGCGGGACGCAGCCGGGGGATGGAACGCATTGCGTGCCACCTGTGAGTCGCTCGGCGCGCGAGTGATCGTCAAGCCCGCGGCGAAAGGCTGGCCCGACCTGGTGTTCACCGCCAATTGCGCCGTGGTGCTCGATGGCAAGGCCATCCTCGCCCGTTACTTGAACGCGGAGCGTGCGGGCGAGGAGGAACACGGCCACCGCATGTTCGATCAGCTCAAGGCGCGCGGGGAGATCGATGCCATCTTTCGCACGCCGGACGGGGTGTACTTCGAGGGCGCCGGCGATGCCATCTTCGACGCCGGGCGGCGGCTGATGTGGATGGGATTTGGTCAGCGCTCGAGTCGCTGCGCACACCACACGGTGGAGCAGGTCTTCGGCATCCGCACGGTTTCGCTGGAACTGGTGAGCCCGCGTTTCTACCATCTCGACACCGCCTTCTGCCTGCTCTCGGGCGGCGACATCGTCTACCACCCCGCCGCGTTCACCGGCGAAGGCCGCGAGCTGATCCAGGCCCTGGCCGGAGATAAGTTGATCGAGGCGCCGGCGCAGGACGCCGAGAACCTCGGCGTCAATTCGGTGTGCATCGGCCGCGACGTGGTGCTGTGCCACTGCTCGCCGGTGCTGCGCGCCGACCTCGAGGGGCGCGGCTACCGCGTGCACATCGTGCCTCTGGGCTCGTTCAACCGCTCCGGCGGCGCCGCCTACTGTCTGACGCTGCGGCTGGACAACGTCTTCAAAGGCCGGCAGCGCGCCGGCGACCGGCTGGCGGCGTAGCAGTTTTCATTGCGGGCCTGAGCCGCAATCCATCGCGGCGCGCGAATACCATGGATGCCGGATCAAGTCCGGCATGACATTTACACTTCACCCATGCAGCTCGCTGGCGCCCAACTCCCACCCCACCTGCAAAAAGGCTTGCGGCCGCTCTACACGGTGCACGGCGACGAGCCCCTGCTGGTCCAGGAAGCGGCCGACGCGATCCGCGCCGCGGCGCGCGCCCAGGGCTACACCGAGCGCACCGTGCACACGGTGGCCGGCGCGCGTTTCGACTGGAGCGAGGTATTGGCCGCAGGCGGCTCCCTCAGCCTGTTCGCCGACAAGCAGATCGTCGAAATCCGCATTCCCTCGGGTAAGCCCGGCAAGGAAGGCATCCCGGCGCTGCAGCAGCTGGCCGAGAGCGCCCAGGGCAACGACAGCACGCTCACGCTGGTGATCCTGCCCAAGCTCGACAAGATGACCAGGACCGGGGCCTGGTTCTCGGCGCTGGACGCGCATGGCGTCACCCTGCAAGTGGAGCAGGTCGGCCGTGACTCGCTGCCGCAGTGGATCGCCCAGCGGCTGGCAAGGCAGGGGCAGCGCGTGGTTTCGGGCGACGAAGGCCAGCGCACGCTGCAGTTTTTCGCCGACCGCGTGGAAGGCAACCTGCTGGCCGCGCACCAGGAGATCCAGAAACTGGCCCTGCTGTATCCCGAAGGCGAACTGGGCTTCGACCAGGTCGAGAGCGCCGTGCTGAACGTGGCGCGCTACGACGTTTTCAAGCTCTCCGAGGCGGTGCTTGCCGGCCAGGCGGGGCGGGTGCAGCGCATGCTGGACGGCCTGAAGGCCGAAGGCGAGGCCGAGGTGCTGGTGCACTACACGTTGTCGGAGGACATCCGGGCCCTGAAGCGCGTGAAGGACGCGATGGCGGCGGGCCGGCCGCTGCCGATGGCGTTGCGCGAGCAGCGGGTGTGGGGCCTGAAGGAACGGTTGTTCGAGCGCGTGCTGCCGCGGCTCACCACAACCTCGCTGGACAACCTGCTCCACTCCGCGCACCTCGTGGACGGCATCGTCAAGGGCCTGAAGGCGCCGGACTGGCCGACGGATGGCTGGCAGGCGCTGCAGCGGCTGGCGTTCTCGCTGTGCCGGGAATGCTCCCCTCTTTCTCCCTCTCCCTCTGGGAGAGGGCAGGGGTGAGGGTTCTCCGAAAGCCCTCACCCTAACCGTCTCCCAAAGGGAGAGGGGATAATTCAGGCATGAATGCGCTGAACATCGCTGAATACACGCAGACCCTCGGGGTGCAGGCCCGCCGGGCTTCGGCCCTCATGGCGCGCGCAGACTCGGCCACCCGCATCAAAGCCTTGCGCGCGCTGGCCGCACTGTTGCGCGCCAATATGGCGCCGCTGCAAGCCGAAAACGCCAAAGACCTCGACCGCGCCACGGCGGCCGGCCTGCCGGCGCCGATGGTGGACCGCCTCAAGCTCACGCCCAAGATCATCGAAACCGTGGCGCAGGGCTGCGAACAGCTGGCCGCCATGCCCGACATCATCGGCGAGGTCATCGGCCTGAAGCAGCAGCCCAGCGGCATTCGTGTCGGGCAGATGCGCGTGCCCATCGGCGTGTTCGGCATGATCTTCGAGAGCCGGCCCAACGTGACGATCGAGGCCGCCAGTCTGTCTATCAAGAGCGGCAACGCCTGCATCCTGCGGGGCGGCTCCGAAGCCATCGAGTCGAACAAGGCGCTGGCCCGCCTGGTGCAGCAAGCGCTGGCCGAAGCGGGCCTGCCGGCCGAGGCGGTGCAACTGGTGCAGACCACCGACCGCGAGGCCGTGGGTCAGCTGATCGCCATGCCGCAGTACGTGGACGTGATCATCCCGCGCGGCGGCAAGGGCCTGATCGAGCGCATCAGCCGCGAGGCGAAGGTGCCCGTGATCAAGCACCTGGACGGAAACTGCCATGTCTATGTCGACGATCCCTGCGACATCGCGATGGCGGTGACGGTGACGGACAACGCCAAGACGCAGAAGTACAGCCCCTGCAACGCCATCGAAGGGCTGCTGGTCGCGCGTGCCGTGGCGAAGGAATTTTTGCCGAAGATCGGCGCGGTCTTCGCGGCCAAGGGCGTGGAGATGCGCTGCGACGCAGATTCCAAGGCGATCCTTCAACAATCCGTTCGGGCTGAGCCTGTCGAAGCCCTGCTGAAGGACGCCGCCGAGCAAGACTATTTCGAGGAATACCTCGCCCCCATCATCAGCATCAAGGTGGTGGAAGGCATCGACGAGGCCATTGCCCACATCAACCACTACAGCAGCCACCACACCGACGCGATCATCACGCGCGACCACATGCATGCGCAGCGCTTCCTGCGCGAGGTGGACTCCGCCAGCGTCATGGTGAACACCAGCCCGCGATTCGCGGACGGTTTCGAGTTTGGGCTGGGCGCCGAGATCGGCATCAGCACCGACAAGTTCCACGCCCGCGGCCCCGTCGGCATCGAAGGCCTCACATCGCTTAAGTGGGTAGTTCTCGGTAACGGCGAAGTCCGCACCTGAGGATGCGCGACTTCTGGCGCAGCAGCGGGTACGCCCTGCTGGATCAAACGGCCGAGGGCCACCTCGTTGTCACCGACGATTTTCTTCGCAGCCTGCTCGAGCGGCCAGAGCTCGAGCCGCTGCCCGAGTCCTCCGCTGCCGAACTCGCGCTGCACCAGCTGTTGCACGGCGAGCCGCGCCGTAGCATCGACGCGCAGCAGCTTGCCGCCGTCGAAGACGAGGACGCGCGCAACAACTACGCGATCTGGCTACGCTTTCGCGAGCGCCTGCTGGCGCATCCCACGCTGGAGGCCAGCTATGTTGCGCTCTTTCGCGGCGAGGGTGTGGACGTGCCGCCGGTGTTCGTGCACCAGCTCACCCAGATCCTGCTGCGCCACTGCCTGGGCGGCGAAGTGCCGGCGATGCAGGCGCGCGCGGCCGAGATGCTGTTTCGCGCGCAGCGCATCGCGCTGCAGGAGGACGGGCAGGTCATGGCCGCCGATGACGAAACGGTGGAGCGGCACGCCGTGTCCGCCAATTTCGGCGCGATCGGTGAGCTGCTCAAGCAAGGCGGCGCGCCGCTGCGCACCGCCGAACTCGATGTGCTGCACGCGGACAACCAGGACTTGTATTGGGAACGCGACGAGGCTCACGACCTCGTCGTCAGCCTGAACCATGGCCAGCCGGCGCTCGATGCGCTGTGCCGGGTGCTCGAAACCTGGGTCGGCCACTTCCTCGCAACCCGCGTGCGCATCACCACCGAGCGCGCGATCGACGACGATCAATGGGTCTGGCACGTCGGGCTGGATGCGCAGGCCAGTTCCGTCCTCAATGACTTGTACCAGGGCCAGGACGTGAGCGAGGACCGCATGGCCGGCATGCTGTGCCTCTTCAGGCTGGAGTTCGAGGAGCCCTCAGCGATGCGAGCCGAGATCGCCGGCCGGCCGGTCTACCTTGCCATGGCGATGGACCCGAGCAAGCGCCTGAAGCTCAAGCCGCAGAACCTGCTGCTGAACCTGCCGCTGGCGCGCTCCATCTGAGTTCCCAAGGGGCCTTGCAACCCGCACAGTCGCCCTCAAATCCCTACAATTCTGTCAGATATCCATAAGAGCAAAGAGCGCCGCATGGTTCCGCACCTCATCACGGCCCTGACCGGGCCCATCAACGAACTCGAGCAGCGCGTCCTCGACTCCATGCCCGCGATCGAGCGCTGGTTCCGCCTGGAATGGATGGAGCACACGCCGCCGTTCTACAGCTCCGTGGATATCCGCAACGCCGGCTTCAAGCTGGCGCCCGTGGACACCAACCTTTACCCCGGCGGGTGGAACAACCTCACGCCAGAGATGCTGCCGCTGGCGGTGCAGTCGGCGATGGCCGCGATCGAGAAGATCTGCCCCGAGGCCAAGAACCTTCTGGTCATCCCCGAGAACCACACGCGCAACACCTTCTACCTGAGCAACATCGCACAGTTGAAGCGCATCTTCCACATGGCCGGCCTGAACGTGCGTATCGGCTCGATCAGCCCCGACATCAAGGAGCCGACCACGATCGAGTTGCCCGGCGGCGGCTCTGTCCTGCTGGAACCGGTGGTGCGCAGCAAGCGGCGCCTGGGGCTGAAGGACTTCGACCCCTGCACCATCCTGCTCAACAATGACCTGTCGACAGGCATTCCGGGCATCCTCGAGGACATCCACGAGCAGTACTTGTTGCCGCCGCTGCACGCGGGCTGGTCGGTGCGGCGCAAGAGCAACCACTTCAAGAGCTATGAGGAAGTCTCCAAGCGTTTCGGCAAGCTGCTGGGCATCGACCCCTGGCTCATCAACCCGATGTTCAACATGTGCGGCGAGGTGAACTTCGCCGAAGGCACGGGCATGGATTGCCTGAGGACCAACGTCGATTCGCTGCTCACCAAAATCCGCAAGAAGTACAAGGAATACGGGATCAACGAAAAGCCCTTCGTCGTGGTGAAGGCCGACAACGGCACCTACGGCATGGGCATCATGACGGTGCGCGACGTGAAGGATCTGGACGACCTGAACCGCAAGACAAAAAACAAGATGTCGGTCATCAAGGACGGCCAGCCCGTCCAGCAAGTGATCATCCAGGAAGGCGTGTTGACCAACGAGCGCATCAACGACGCCGTGGCCGAGCCAGTCGTCTACATGATGGACCGATACGTGGTCGGCGGCTTCTACCGCGTCCATGCCGAGCGCGGCATCGACGAAAACCTGAACGCACCTGGCTCCAGCTTCGTGCCATTGGCCTTCGCCGAGAGTACGCGCTTACCTCAACCCGGAGAAAAGCCGGGCGCGAGCGCGCCGAACCGCTTCTATATGTACGGGGTGATCGGCCGCCTGGCGATGCTGGCCGCCAGCTACGAACTGGAAGCAACCGACCCGGACGCCGAGGTCTACGACTAAGTAGGACGAGCGCCCCAAGTGCGTTGCTGCGCTGCAACATTGCTGTGCGCCCCTGTCCTGCAGGGGCACAATAGCGGTCCCAAAGGTAACGGAACCCCGCTGGCCGACCTCACCGGCCCAAGACGGGCGACTTAGTGCAAAGCTCGAAATCCTCGCTCGCGGCGTTAACGCTGGCCGCCATCGGTGTCGTCTACGGTGACATCGGCACCAGTGTCCTTTACGCCGTCAAGGAAGTGTTCGGTTCCGGGCACGTGCCTTTCACCGTCGACAACATCTACGGCATCCTGTCCATCTTCTTCTGGACGCTCACGGTGATCGTCTCGATCAAGTACGTGGTGCTGGTGCTGCGCGCGGACAACAATGGCGAGGGCGGGCTCATCGCGATGCTCGCCCTGGCCTCGCAGGCAGTCAAGGACAAGCCCCAACTGCGCCGATGGCTGCTGGGCATAGGCATCTTCGGCACCTGCCTGTTCTACGGCGACGGCGTCATCACACCGGCCATCTCGGTGCTCTCGGCGATCGAGGGCCTGGAGGTCGTTTCGCCCAAGTTCAAGGAATGGGTCATCCCACTGACCCTCGTGGTGCTCTTTGGTCTTTTTGCCGTGCAAAAGCGCGGAACCGGCGGCATCGGGCGATTTTTCGGGCCGATCACGTTGCTGTGGTTCCTGGTCATCGCGTTACTGGGCGTGTCGCACATCGTCCGCCATCCGGAAATCCTGCAGGCGGTGAGCCCCCACCACGCCCTGCGCTTCATGTTCTTCAACCCCGGCACGACCTTCATCATCCTGGGCGCCGTCGTGCTGTGCGTTACCGGCGCCGAAGCCCTGTACGCCGATCTGGGGCACTTCGGCAAGAAGCCGATCCGGCTGGCCTGGTTCGGTGTCGCGATGCCGGCGCTCACGCTCAACTACTTCGGTCAGGGCGCGCTGCTGCTGGCTCGCCCCGAGGCCGTCAAGAATCCCTTCTACATGATGGCGCCGGATTGGGCGCTGCTTCCCTTGGTGGTCCTCGCCACCGCGGCCACGGTCATCGCCTCGCAGGCCCTCATCACGGGCGCTTTCAGCGTCACCAAGCAGGCGATCCAGCTGGGTTACCTGCCGCGCCTGAACATCCAGCACACCAGCGTGCGCGAAGCCGGCCAGATTTATATACCGTTCGTGAACTGGGGCCTGTTCGTCGCGATCGTGCTGGCCGTGGTGATGTTCCGCTCGTCCAGCAACCTCGCAGCCGCGTACGGCATCGCCGTGACGCTGGACATGCTGATCACGACGACGCTGACTTTCTTCGTCATCCGCTACGGGTGGCACTACCCGCTGGCCCTGTGCATCGCGGCGACCGGGGTGTTCTTCGTCGTCGACATCACGTTCTTCGCCTCCAACATGCTCAAGCTGATGCACGGCGGCTGGTTCCCGCTCGCGATTGGCGGCGCGGTGTTCACGCTGATGATGACCTGGAAGCAGGGGCGCGCCCTGCTCAACGAAAAGCTGAAGTCGGAGGCCATCGAGCTCAGCAGTTTCCTGGAAGCCGTGTTCGTGAGCCCTCCCACGCGTGTGGAAGGAACGGCCGTCTTCCTCACGGCCGAACCCGGCATGGTACCCAACGCCATGCTGCACAACCTCAAGCACAACAAGGTGATGCACGAGCACAACCTGTTCGTCACCGTGCAGAACCACGAGGTGCCGTGGATCGGCATGAACAAGCGGGTGGAGATCGAGCCCCTGGGCCACGACTGTTGGCAGGTGATCCTGCACTACGGCTTCAAGAATGACCCGGACGTGCCGCGTGCGCTGGAGCAGATCCGCGGGCGCGGCTGCGAGATCGACAAGATGAAGACCAGCTACTTCCTCTCGCGCGACACGGTGATTCCCACCATCGGCAGCGGCATGGCGCCGTGGCGCGAGAAGCTCTTCGCGCAAATGCACCACAACGCGAGCGCGGCGGCCGACTTCCTCAGCCTGCCGAACAACTCGGTCGTGGAACTAGGCTCGAAAATCGAGATTTGATTAGGCTGTCATTGCGGACTCGATCCGCAATCCATGACCCCGATTTCCCGCAAGCGGCACGTTTGAGGATTTTGTGCAACAGTACAGGCGCCAACAAGACCCGCCCATGAACATCCTTTTCGTCGCCGACCCGCTGGAAGTCTTCAAGACCTACAAGGACACGACCTTTTCCATGATGCGCGAGGCGCAGCGTCGCGGCCACCGCGTCGCGGCCTGCGAGCCGCAAGACCTTGCCTGGCGCACCGGGGACGTTGTCCGGGCCCGCGTGCGCGAAATCACCCTGACCGGCTCGCTGGACGACTGGTTCACCGTGGACCGCGAAGGTTCGCGCGCGCTCAAGGACTTCGACGCCGTGCTGATGCGCAAGGACCCGCCGTTCGACAGCGAGTATTTCTACGCCACCCACCTGCTGGAGCAGGCCGAGCGCGAGGGCGCGCGCGCCTTCAACAAGCCGGCGTCGCTGCGCGACCACCCGGAGAAGCTCGCGATCATGGAGTTCCCGCAGTACATCGGCCCGACGCTGGTGACGCGCGATGAGGAAGACGTGAAGCGCTTCCATGCGGAACACCAGGAGATCATCCTCAAGCCGCTGGACGGCATGGGCGGCATGGGCATCTTCCGCGTGGGGGCGGACGGCCTCAACCTCGGCTCGATCATTGAAACGCTGAACCGCCACGGTACGACGACGATCATGGTCCAGCGCTTCCTGCCGGAGATCGCGCAGGGCGACAAGCGCATCCTCATCATCGGCGGTGAGCCAGTGCCCTTCAGCCTGGCGCGCATCCCGCAGGGCAGCGAGATCCGTGGCAACCTGGCCGCTGGCGGCAAGGGCGTGGCGCAGCCTCTGTCGGCGCGCGATTTCGAGATCGCGCGCGGCATCGGCCCGGTGCTGGCAGCGCGCGGCTTGCTGCTGGTAGGCCTGGACGTGATCGGCGACTGCCTCACCGAAATCAACGTGACCAGCCCCACCTGCTTCCAGGAGATCACGCAGCAGGCGGGCTTCGACGTGCCGTCGATGTTCCTCGACGCGCTCGAAGCCGCGTTGCGATAGGCAGCGGCGGGCGCTTCGCGTCGCGGCAGGCGGTACCCGGCAGCGGCTCATACTGTAGCGGTCTTCGCTTCGCTACGACTTCGCGAAGCGGCTTGGCCTGGGGACGGCGCCGTACAACTCGCTACGCGCCTTCGGCTCTTCGCTCAAACAGGTACGGCGAGTCAGTTACGAAGCGCTGCGCGCC
>Ga0255338_1002915_pt1 | contig 22548 bp, 25 predicted proteins | sample MeOH1_35cm_T4_19_FD_203715 | JGI IMG/M metagenome (GOLD analysis project Ga0255338, IMG submission 203715) | Sandy soil microbial communities from University of British Columbia, Vancouver, Canada - MeOH1_35cm_T4_195 | ecosystem: Engineered > Artificial ecosystem > Sand microcosm > Unclassified ...
ATCGTCCGCTGCGCGCTGCTTTTCTTCGGTGTCGCGCGTGAAGGATTCGGTCGGCGCCTTGGCATCGCGCCTGGACGCGTCGGCCATCGCCGCCCGCCCCGCGGCATCCGGGCGAATCCCGAAATGCGGCAGGATCCGCGCTTCCATCGCGCCCGGCAGCTCGGCATAATTGACCAGCAACCCGCCTCCGAGCCCGAAATGCTCGACGACCGCCTCGGCGGTCCGGCCGAGCGCACACGCCGCATAATCGCCGTGCGGCAACTCGTCGCCCCGCTCGATGCCGTACGGATCGAATCCCATCGCGCCCGGCACCGTCTGCATTCCCGCCATGCGGACGTGCGACACGAGGATCTCGACGGGCTCGCGGTACAGGAAGATCCAGGGCGTGTCGGGAAAGGCCAGGCGGAACAGCGGCAGGGCAAAGGTGTGCCAGCTGTCGAGCTTGACGACATAGGCCCCGGCCGCGTCGATGCGCCTGCGCCCCAGCGCGCCCACGACGGCGCGCAGCAGGCGGATCCGTTCCTCGATCGGCACGTCGATCCGCGCCGTCGCCAGTTGCACGACCGAGTCGATCGGCGGCGCTTCCGACACGACGATGTTGCGGGGATCCGCCGCGAACATCTGCGCCACCAGCGTCGATCCGCACCGCGACAGGTGGAAGACGAAGCCGTCCGGGACCGGGCTGTCGTCATCGAGCGACGCGACGATCGTCGCCAGCGGCGTGCGATGCTGAACGAGCCGATTGAGCGGGCGCGCCCGCGCCATCCGCATCGAATCCTCGAAAAAGGGCTCGGCGAGCGGTCCGCCGCCGAAATGCACCCAGTCCACCGCCAGTTCGGCCCCGCTCGGCACGACCGCGGTCGGCAGCCAGTCGCCGACCGGCACCGCCGCGCCGGTACAGGGCGCCCCGCTGAACCGCCGCAACCCGAGCGGATCATGCCGCAAGGCGCCCAGCAGGTCGTCCCGCGTCAGCGCGATCCCGCGCTCGGCGGCCAGCACGATCGCATCGCCGGCAAAGGCCTCCGGATCGTGAAACGCGCTCAGCCGCAGCTGCAGGTCGGGATCGCCCGTGACGATGGCGCGGAAGCGATCGACCGGAGTGGCCGCCTCGGGGAGATGGGATTCTGTCATGCGGTGCCCGAACGATATCTTTCCAACCGCCCCCGCGGCCGATAGGCTGATCTGATATCGGGCATCGAGCCCGGCGATGGATGTCCTGCTATCATGCCCGAAACCGCGCAACAATCGCCGTTCCGGTTCGCCGACCGCGTTCGCCTGCCGGTCGGCTTCGATGCTGCGCGCCTGCAGGCCGACATGGCGAGGATCGCCGGCGCCGTCTGGGTCGACCATTTCGTGAAGCAGAATTACGAGGGCGACTGGACCGTATTGCCGCTCCGCTTCACCGCAGGTGCGACGCATCCGATCATGCAGGCCTATTCGAGCCCGACGGCGACGGAGTTCGAGGACAGCCCGTTGCTCGATCGCGCGCCTGGCTTCCGCGCGGCGCTGGCCTGGTTCAGGTGCGACATCCAGACGGTACGGCTGATGCGCCTGACACCCGGCTCGGTGATCAAGGAGCATCGCGACCATGACCTGGCGGCCGAATGGGGGGCTGCGCGCATCCACATCCCGGTCACGACCAACGACCGGGTCGAGTTCATGGTGAACCGCACGCCCGTCACCATGGCGCCCGGGAGCGTCTGGTATCTGCGCCTGTCGGACCCGCACAGCGTGGCCAATCGCGGCACCACCGACCGGGTCCATCTGGTCATCGACTGCGTCGCCAATGACTGGCTCGCGGAACAGCTCCGGGCCGGCTGCCAGTAATAATACGAATACCCCCGTCCTTTGATGGAGATCAAAGGCAGACCCAGTGCGTGCCGGCATCCGTCCGGCGGACTGAAATGGGTGGGGTCGTATGGACGACATATTATTGCGAGCGGGAGCATGGCTCCTGATCTTCATTTTTGCGTTGGTCGGTGCCAGCATGGCGATCGATCAGGGCTTCGCCGTTCACATGGTGATCGTGGCGATTGCCGCCCTGATCGCCGCGGCGGCAACGATGCGCGGCGCCGGTGCCGCGCTGCGCGGCATTCCGGCCGCGGTACTGAATCCGAAGAGCCGCTATGATGACGAGGTCATCCGCTGGGGCGTCATCGCAACGGTCTTCTGGGGCGTCGTGGGCTTCCTGGTGGGGCTGGTCATCGCCTCGCAGCTGGCCTTCCCGCTGCTCAACCTCCATTACGACTTCACCACCTTCGGCCGGTTGCGGCCGCTGCACACATCGGCGGTGATCTTCGCCTTTGGCGGCAACGCGCTGATCTGCACGAGCTTCTATGTCGTGCAGCGCACCTGCCGCGCGCGCCTCGCCTTTCCGGCGCTCGCCCGCTTCGTCTTCTGGGGATACCAGCTGTTCATCGTGCTGGCCGCGACCGGCTATCTGATGGGCATCACCGAGGGCCGCGAATATGCCGAGCCCGAATGGTATGTCGACATCTGGCTGACGATCGTCTGGGTCTCGTACCTGGCGGTGTTCGTCGGCACGATCGTGCGCCGCTCCGAGCCGCACATCTATGTCGCCAACTGGTTCTATCTCGCCTTCATCATCACCGTGGCGATGCTGCACCTGGTCAACAACCTGTCGATGCCGGTCAGCCTGCTCGGTTCCAAATCCTATTCCGCCTTCGCCGGCGTGCAGGATGCGCTGACCCAGTGGTGGTACGGCCATAACGCGGTCGGCTTCTTCCTGACCGCCGGCTTCCTCGGCATGATGTATTATTTCGTGCCGAAGCAGGCCGAGCGGCCGGTCTACAGCTACCGGCTGTCGATCATCCACTTCTGGTCGCTGATCTTCCTCTACATCTGGGCGGGTCCGCACCATCTCCACTACACCGCGCTGCCCGACTGGGCGCAGACGCTGGGCATGGTCTTCTCGATCATGCTGTGGATGCCGAGCTGGGGCGGCATGATCAACGGCCTGATGACGCTCAACGGCGCCTGGGACAAGATCCGCACCGATCCGATCATCCGCATGATGGTCTTCGCGCTCGCCTTCTACGGCATGTCGACCTTCGAAGGCCCGATGATGTCCGTGAAGTCGGTCAACTCGCTCAGCCACTACACCAACTGGACGATCGGCCATGTCCATTCCGGCGCGCTTGGCTGGAACGGCATGATCACCTTCGGCGCGCTCTACTACATGACGCCACGGCTCTGGGGCCGGACGCGCCTCTACTCGCTGCGGATGGTCAACTGGCATTTCTGGTGCGCGACGCTGGGCATCGTGCTCTACGCCTCCGCCATGTGGGTGGCGGGTATCACCCAGGGCCTGATGTGGCGCGAATATGGGCAGGACGGTTACCTGGTCTATTCGTTCGCCGAAGTCGTCCAGGCGATGCACCCCTATTACACGATCCGTGTGGCCGGGGGCCTGCTCTACTTCGCCGGTGCGCTGATCATGGTCTGGAACATCTGGATGACGATCGCGGGCAAGCTTCGCGAGGAAGCACCGATGTCGAGCCCCGCCTTCGATCCGGCGCGTGACGTTCCGCTCACGCCCGCTCCAGCCGCTTAAGGACGCAGCACATGGCAAACGCCCTGAACCGCCACAAGGTGATCGAGCGCAACGTCACGTTGCTCGCGGTCCTCGCCTTGATCACCGTCGCCGTCGGCGGCATCGTCGAGATCGCTCCGCTGTTCTGGATCGACTCGACCGTCACCAAGGTGGAGGGCGTGCGGCCCTACACCCCGCTCGAGCTCGCCGGACGCGACATCTATATCCGCGAGGGTTGTTATGGCTGCCACAGCCAGATGATCCGTCCGTTCCGCGACGAGACGGAACGCTATGGCCATTACAGCCTGGCCTCGGAGAGCATGTACGATCACCCCTTCCAATGGGGATCGGAGCGTACCGGCCCGGATCTCGCCCGCGTCGGCGGTCGCTATTCGGACGAGTGGCACGTGCAGCATCTGAAGGATCCGCGCGCCGTGGTGCCGGAATCGATCATGCCGCCCTACGCCTTCATGGCTGACCGCGATCTCGACACCAGCCATATCGGCGATCACCTCAAGGCGCTCCGCAAGGTCGGCGTCCCCTACACCGACGAGGATATCGCCAAGGCCGCCGAGGATCTCGCCACCCAGGCGACCGGCGAAGGCGACACCGCCGGGCTCGCCAAGCGCTACAGCAAGGCGCAGGCGCGCGACCATGACGGCAATCCCGGCCGCGTGACGGAGATGGACGCGCTCGTCGCCTATCTCCAGGGCCTCGGCACCCAGGTCGACTTCAAGGCGGCCGGGCCGCGGGAGAAGGCGGAATGAGCACCTACGAGACACTCCGCCAGTTCGCCGACAGCTGGGGGCTCATCCTGATGGGTGTCGCCTTCACGGTCCTGATCGGCTGGACCTTCCTGCGCAGCGTGGCTGCCGGCCACAAGCGCGCAGCCCTGAGCATCTTCGAGAATGAGGACGGAATCGATGGCTGACAACAAGCGCATCGACGCACATAGCGGCACCAGCACGGTCGGCCATGAGTGGGACGGGATCGAGGAACTCGATACGCCGATGCCCCGCTGGTGGCTCTACACCCTCTACGCGACGATCGTCTTCGCGATCGGCTACGTCATTCTCTATCCCGCCATCCCGATGCTGCACAGCGCGACCAAGGGACGGCTCGGCTGGACCAGCCATGGCCAGCTCGAGAAGGAACTGGCCGCCGAGCATGATCGGAAGGCACCGATGCTGCGCGCCATCGCGGCGATCCCGATCGAGCAACTGCCCTCGAATCCGAAGCTGCTCCAGGCGGCCGAGGAAGGCGGGCGCGCTGCCTTCAAGGTGAACTGCGTGCAGTGCCACGGTGCGGGCGCGGCCGGCGGCAAGGGCTATCCCAACCTCAACGACGACGACTGGCTGTGGGGCGGCGACATCGCCACCATTCAGCAGACGCTGCTGCACGGCGTGCGCCAGCCCGGCGACGACGAGACGCGCATGTCGCAGATGCCCGCCTTCGGCCGCGACGGCATCCTGAAGCCGGTCGAGGTGCAGGACGCCGTCTCCTATGTCCGCTTCGTCTCGAAGCAGGAGCCGGCAAGCGCATCGTCCCGCCGCGGCGCGACGATCTTCGCCAACAACTGCGCCGCCTGTCACGGCGACAACGCCAAGGGCAACCGCGCCTTCGGCGCGCCCAACCTGACGGACGGAATCTGGCTCTATGGCGGCGACCGCGACACGCTGACCGAGACCGTGACCAACGCCCGCTACGGCATCATGCCGGCCTGGGGCTCGCGGCTCGATCCGGTCACCGTGAAGATGCTGGCCGCATACGTACACTCACTAGGTGGCGGCGAGGCGGTTTTGCCGCAGAAGCCGGTCGATCAACCCGCCGCCACCGCGACGGGTGCCCCCGTTCCGGTGAAGCAGAATGTCGCACCCTAAAGATCTCGTAGACCCCGATCAGCATTTCTTCGAGGCACGGCGGAAGGTTTTCCCGAAAGCGGTAAACGGCACCTTCCGCCGGCTGAAATGGGCCATCATGGCCGTGGCGCTGGTTATCTATTACGTCACGCCATGGCTGCGCTGGGACCGGGGCCCCTACGCCCCGGACCAGGCGGTGCTGATCGATCTGGCGCACCGCCGCTTCTACATGTTCGCGATCGAGATCTGGCCGCACGAATTCTATTATGTCGCTGGCCTCCTGATCATGGCCGGGATCGGGCTGTTCCTGGTCACCTCGGCGGTCGGCCGCGCCTGGTGCGGCTATGCCTGCCCGCAGACCGTGTGGACTGACCTGTTCGTGCATGTCGAGCGCCTGATCGATGGTGACCGCAACGCGCAGATCCGCCTGGAAAAGGCGCCCTGGGGTCCCGCCAAGATCGCCAAGCGCCTATCCAAGCATGCGGCGTGGCTGATCATCGGCGCGCTGACGGGCGGTGCCTGGATCTTCTATTTCGCCGACGCCCCGACCCTGTTCGGCGAGCTCGTGCACGGCGCCGCGCCCTATGTCGCCTATGCGACGATCGGCGTGCTGACGCTCACCACCTATATCTTCGGCGGGCTGATGCGCGAGCAGGTGTGCATCTATATGTGCCCCTGGCCGCGCATCCAGAGCGCGATGCTCGACGAGAAGTCGCTGACCGTCACCTACAAGGCCTGGCGCGGCGAGCCGCGCACCCACGGCCTGAAGCGCGACGCCGCCGCGCTCCCGGAAAATACCGGCATGCCCTCGCTGGTGGCGCTGGCCAATGATCCGGCGCTCGCGTCGCGCGTCGGCGACTGCATCGACTGCAACGCCTGCGTGGCGGTCTGCCCGACGGGCATCGACATCCGCGAGGGGCCGCAGATCGGCTGCATCACCTGCGGCCTGTGCATCGATGCGTGCGACGGCATCATGGCGAAGGTCGGACGGCCGCCGCGCCTGATCGGCTACACCACTGATCTGGACGGGCGGCTCGCCGCATCCGGTCGCGAACCGCTGACGCCGATCAAGCGGCTGCTGCGGCCGCGCACCCTGATCTATTTCGCGGTCTGGGCCGGCATCGGGATGGGCATGCTGTTCGCGCTCGGCAACCGGACCCGGATCGGCATCAGCGTGCTGCAGACGCGCAACCCGCAATGGGTGCGGCTGTCCGACGGCGCCATCCGCAACAGCTATACCGTCAAAATCCGCAACATGGAGGCTCGGCCCCGCACGGTGGAGATCGGCTTCTCGGGCGTCCCCGGCGTGATCTGGGACGAGACGTCCAGCCGCGAAAAGGGCGGCCGGACCGTGACTCTCGCGGTTCCCGCCGACCAGGTCGCCAGGGTCCAGCTGTTCGTGGCGGCGCCCGCGTCCGGCGAGGAACGCACGCCGGTCCGCTTCGGCGTCCGCGCGCTCGATGCGGAGGGCGGGTCCGCCGCCGACGACAGCTTCTTCGAACGACCGGAGTGAAAGCCATGACGAAACGTTTCACCGGATGGCACATGACCGGCATCATGGTCGCCTTTTTCGGCGTGGTGATCGCGGTCAACTTCCTGATGGCGAGCTATGCCGTCGAGACCTTTGGCGGCACCGTGGTCGAGAACAGCTATGTCGCGAGCCAGCGCTACAATGCGTGGCTGGCCGAGGCGCGAGCGCAGCGCAAGCTCGGCTGGTCGGTCGATGTCGCCGCCGGGGGGGACCGGCTGGTCCGCATCACCCCCCGCGCGCCCGCCGGCTTGCTGACCGGCGCCAGCATCACCGCGACCGCGGCGCATCCGCTGGGCCGGCTCCCGGAACGGGACCTGGTCTTCCGGAACAGCGGCGCGGGCCAGTTCGTCGCCAGCCAGACGCTGCCGGCAGGGCGCTGGCTGCTGCGCATCGAGGTCCGCGACGGCGGCCATGACGCGCGCTTCGACGACGAGGTGCATCTTTGAATGCCGTCCTGCCGATCGCGCCGGACGGCGATGTCGTAGAGACCAGCTTCACGGTCGAGGGCATGAAATGCGCCGGCTGTATCGCAAAGATCGAGGACGGGCTCGGCCGCGTGCCGGGCGTCGCTTCGGCCCGGGTCAATTTCACCACTCACCGCGTCCGTATCCAGCACCATCACCTCGCTGAAGACGCGCTGCAATCGGCGATCGGCGCGCTCGGCTTCACCGGCCATGCCTTTGTCGGCGAGAGCGACAGCGCGGCGCGCAGCGAGAGCCGGGCACTCGTCCTCGCCCTGGCCGTGGCCGGCTTCGCCGCGATGAACGTCATGCTGCTGTCGGTCGCGATCTGGTCGGGCGCCGAAGGGCCGACGCGAACGCTGTTCCACTGGCTTTCCGCGATGATCGCGCTGCCGACGATCGTCTTTGCCGGACGCCCCTTCTTCAGCAGCGCCTGGTCGGCGCTGCGCCATGGCCGCACCAACATGGACGTGCCGATCTCGATCGGCGTCACGCTCACCGCGGCGATGAGCCTCTACGAAACGGCGACCGGCGGCCGCGATGCCTATTTCGACGGCGCGGTCATGCTGCTGTTCTTCCTGCTCGCCGGCCGCTTCCTGGACAGCGCGATGCGCGCCAAGGCGCAGGACGGTGTCGCCGCGCTGATGCGCCGCGTACCGACCGACGCGCTCGTCCTGCGCCCGGACGGCACGACCCAGTGGCGGGCAGCCAGCGACATCGCGCCCGGCATGAAGGTGCTCGTTGCCGCCGGCGAACGGATCGGCGTCGACGGCGTGGTCGAAACCGGCAGCAGCGACGTGGATCGCTCGCTCGTCACCGGGGAGAGCGTGCCCGAGCCCGCCCTGCCCGGCAGCCAGGTCCTGGCCGGCACGATCAACCTGACGGCGCCCCTCACCATCCGCACCACCGCCGCCGGCGAGAGCACCGCGATCGCCGACATCGCCCGGCTGATGGAAGTCGCGAGCCAGGGCAAGTCGCGCTATGTCCGCATCGCCGATCGCGCCTCGCGGCTCTACGCCCCGGCCGTCCACACGCTTGCGCTGCTGAGCTTCGCCGGCTGGATGATCGCTGGCGCCGGCGTTCACCATTCGATGATGATCGCCGTCGCCGTGCTGATCATCACCTGCCCCTGCGCGCTCGGGCTCGCGGTGCCGATCGCCCAGGTCGTCGCCGCGGGGTCGCTGCTGCGCGCCGGCGTGCTGATCAAGGACGGCTCCGCGCTGGAACGGCTGGCGAGCGCCGATACCGTGCTGCTCGACAAGACCGGCACCGTCACGCTCGCGCGGATCGAGCCGCTGGCGGGCATCCCGCAGGATCCGCTCGAGCGCGGCGCGCTGCTGTGGCTCGCCCAGTCGAGCCGGCATCCCCTGTCGCGCGCGCTGGCCGCATCGCTCGAACGCGACGCCGTCCTGCCGGTCCCGCTGACGCATCTGGTCGAGCATCCCGGGCTCGGCATGGAAGCGCGGCTGGGCACCCGCACCGTCCGGCTCGGCCGGCCCGATTGGGTCGACGGGATCGAGACGGTCACGGACGCGGTCACCGCGGCCTTCGCGATGAGCGGCAGCAGCGCGCATGTCATCATCTTCGGCGATACCCCCCGGGCCGATGCGCCCGCGGCGATCGCGCGGCTGCGCGATCTCGGCTTCGTCCCCCAGCTCGTCTCGGGCGATGCGGAGCCGGTCGTGCGGGCGCTGGCGAAGCGCCTCGGCATCGTCGGCCGCGCGCGGATGTCGCCGGCGGACAAGGGCCGCGCGATCGAGGAGCTGCAGGCCAGCGGCCGGCACGTCCTGATGGTCGGCGACGGCCTGAACGACGGGCCAGCGCTCAAGACGGCGCATGTCGCGATGGCGCCGTCCTCGGGCAGCGACGTCGGCCAGCTCGCGGCGGACCTGGTCTTCTTCGGCGACCGGCTGATGCCGGTGCCGGTCGCGATCGTCGCCGCACGGCGCACCATGGCGGTCGTGCGACAGAATTTCGCGCTGGCGATCGGCTATAACGTGCTCGCCGTGCCGCTCGCGATCGGCGGGCTGGTGACGCCGCTGATCGCCGCGCTCGCGATGTCGGGTTCCTCGCTGCTGGTCGTCGCCAACGCCCTGCGCCTGCGCGGAGCGGCGCGGTGACCGGCCTTGTCCTGCTGATCCCGATCGCCCTGGCGCTTGGCCTTGGCGGGCTCGCCGCCTTCTTCTGGGCGGCGCGCTCCGGCCAGTTCGAGGATCTCGACGGCGCCGCGCTCCGCGTGCTGATCGACGACGAGGAAGTCGAAGAGCCGCGTTGAGGCTGCCTGTGGGCGGCCGCTCCCATCACCGGTTGCCGCGCGGAGCGCGGCGCCCTGCGGCGGCGGTCCCGGGCACCGCGGCGCGCGCCGTCGCCGCGCCGGGCAGCGAGGCCCGGCATCATCCCGTCCTCCCCTTTTCCGCGCCGGACACAAAAAATGGGCCGGCATCGCTGCCGGCCCCAGGGGGAGGAATCGTGTCAGAGGCGGAAGCCGAGGCCCACGCCGAACACGAAGGGATCGAGGTGCACGCGGAGCGACTGGGTGCCGATCGCGGTGGTGCGCAGCGTCGCGGTGGTATCCATGTCGATATATTTCACGTCGAGGTTCAGGAACACCTTCGGCGTGATGTCGACATCGACGCCGACCTGGCCGGCCCAGCCGACGCTGTCGTTCATATGGACCTTGGTCGATCCGACCGCGCTCTTCAGCTCGTCCGATGCCTTTTCGTCGATGAAGATCGTGTAGTTGATGCCCGCGCCGACATAGGGCCGGATATGCCCCTCGGGGTTGAAGTGATATTGCGCGGTCAGCGTCGGCGGCAGCACCCAGGTCGAGGCGAGCTTGCCGATGCTGCCGGTCGTGCCGCTGGTGCCCGAGGCGGTGTGCTTGGTGGTCGCCGCGATCAGCTCGAAGCCGATATTGTCGGTCGCCATATAGGTGAAGTCGACTTCGGGCATGACGCTGTTGTTCACGCTGGCATGCTCGGTCGGGAAAGTCGGGTTGATGCCGCTGGTCGATTCGTTCGGCGCGACCAGAATGCCGCGGACGCGGAAGAGGACGTCGCCGGCCTCGATGCCGGTGCGATCCTGCGCGAACGCCGGCGCTGCGATCACGGCCAGGCCGAGAAAGGCCGTGGCGGCGATGCTGTTCTTGTATTTCATAGCTTCCTCCTTTTGGTGCTGGAGGCGGTTTAGGTGCGGCGCACCCGGATTACTTTGAGCAGACGCAAGCCATTGTTTGACACCAGTCAAATCCCGCGGGTCGCCCCGCTGGCATGATTGGCGCATGTGGCATTATCATCCTGACCTGCTCGCGACGCCCGTGCCGCGCTACACCAGCTTCCCGACGGCCGCCGAATTCGGCGACCAGGTGGGTCCGCGCGACATGGAATCGGCGCTGGACAGCGTCGGCGCGGATCAGTCGATCTCGCTCTATCTCCATATCCCCTATTGCCATGAGATCTGCTGGTATTGCGGCTGCAACACTGGCGCGGCCAACCGCACCAGCCGGGTCGCGGCCTATCTGATCCGCCTCGGCGAGGAGATCGATCTCGTCGCCGCGCGGCTCGGCGGGCGTGGTCGCGTGACGCGGATCGCCTGGGGCGGCGGAAGCCCGAACGCGATCGCGCCCGAGGATTTCGACGCGCTGATGGACAAGATCGCGCACGCCTTCCGGTGCGACGATCCGGTGGTTTCGATCGAAGTCGATCCGCGCGGCTTCGACTGGAACTGGGCGGCGGCGCTCAAGCGCAACCGGGTCGGCCGCGTCAGCCTCGGCGTGCAGACCTTCGCGCCGCATGTCCAGGCAGCGATCGGCCGGATCCAGCCGATCGAGGACATTGCCTGCGTCGTCGGAAAGCTGCGGGCCGCGAACGTCAGCTCGATCAACTTCGATCTGATGTACGGCCTGCCCGGGCAGAGCATCGCCGATCTCGACGCCACGCTGGACGAGGCGATCGCCATGCACCCGGATCGGCTCGCCGTGTTCGGCTATGCGCATGTGCCCCATCTGCTGCCGCGGCAGCGGCAGATCGACGAAAGCGCCCTGCCCGATGCGGCGACGCGCTTCGAGCAGGCGCGGATGGCGCATGCGAAGCTCGTCGGCGCCGGCTACCAGGCGATCGGCTTCGATCATTTCGCCAAGCCCGGGGACGAGATCGCCCGCGCCGCGCGCGCCGGCATGCTGCATCGCAACTTCCAGGGCTTCACCGAGGATCAGTCGCAGGTGCTGATCGGCCTCGGCGCCTCGGCGATCAGCGCCTTTCCGGGCTGGCTGCTGCAGAACGAGAAGAATGCCGGCCGCTATCACCTGCGTATCGGCAACGGCGCCTTCGCGACCGCGCGGGGCCTGCGGCGCTCGGCGCAGGACCGGCGGATCGGCACGGCGATCGAGCAGCTGCTGTGCCGGGGCCGCGCCGATCTTTCCGCCCTCACCGGCACCCGCGAAATCCGCGACCGGCTCGCCCCGTTCGAGCAGCGCGGGCTCGTCGCGTGGGACGGCAACCGCCTTTCCATCACCGACGGCCTGCCCTATACCCGGGCGATCGCTGCGACGCTCGATCCGTATCGTGCCCATAGCGCCGTGAGGTTCAGCAATGCTGTCTAGCATCGGCCCCCTGCTCACCCTGTTCGCGCTGGGCAACCTGTCGCTTTCGAACATGCCGCAATGTGCGCCCGAGCAGCACCGGAGCATCGTGATCGGCCTTTGCGGCGCACCGGGCAGCATCGAGATTCCGCTCGACGGCTCGGCGCCCAGGCCGAAGAGCGATTGCGCCACCGCCTGCCATGCCCTGTGCGCGCGCAAGAAGCTGGCGACGTGCGAGGAGGATTAGGGAAGACCACGTAGTTAGGACCATTACGTAGCTGCCACGGACGCGCGTTATGCGAATAGTCGCGCATGGCTACCACAACCGAACGCTGTCTCGATTGCCTCGTCCGCGAGGCCGGCCTTTGCGCCAGCATGAACGACGATGCCCTGGTCGCGCTCAGCGCGATCGGCCGGCGCCGCAATCTGGCCAGCGGCCAGGTGCTGACCTGGGCGGGCGACGCCAACATGCTCTGCGCCAATGTGGTGGCGGGCATTCTCAAGGTCACCGCCTCCACCGCGAGCGGGCGCGAGCAGATCGTCGGGCTGTTGTTCGGCGGCGATTTCGTCGGCCAGCCCTTCATGGAGGAATCGACCCTCACCGTCACGGCGCTGACCGAGACCGAACTCTGCCTGTACCCGCGCGAGCGCTTCGAGCGTACGCTGAGCGAGCATCACGGCCTCGAACATGCGCTGCTGCGCCGGACGATGAGTTCGCTCAACGACGCGCGCGAGCGGATGCTGACGCTCGGCCAGCGCGGCGCGCAGGAGCGCGTCGCCGGCTTCCTGCTCGACCTGATCGATCGCACCGGATCCGGCACCAGCTTCGAAATCCCGATCAGCCGCGGCGACATGGCCGACTTTCTCGGCCTGACGATCGAGACGGTCAGCCGGCAACTGACCAAGCTCAAGGCGATCGGCGCCATCTCCCTCTCCCGCGGCGGGCGTAGCGTCGATGTCTGCGGGCGCAGCGCGCTCGAGGCGATCGCCAACCCCGATTAGGACCGGTCGCGCTCGGCGCCCTCGAACAGCAGTGCCAGGCTCTCCTTGAACGCGATCGCGCGGTAGCAGCCGTCGAAGAAGCAGCGCAGCATATAGCCGAGTTCGCCCGGATTCTCGACCGCGCCGCGGGCGACGCTGTCCCACAGCACCGCGATCAGGTCCTGGCCGTGCACCGCATCGAGCGCGTGCATCTCGGCCAGGCTTTGCAACATTTCCTCCCGCGAGGGGTCGCCCGATGCAGCGGCCAGATCCCGCAGCAGCGCTTCGGCGCGCCGGAAATGATTCGACGTCACGCACTCGATCTGCGCGCAGATGCGCCGCACCCGCGCCGGCGGCGGCATGCCGGGCAGCATGTCCGCGAACTGCTCGAGTTCGACGCACAGCGCGCGCTGCGCGTCGTGATCGTCCTGGAATTGCTCGTGCACCCGCACCGCAAGGGCACCGCGCGGCATCGCTTCGTCTTCCGGATCACTGTCTGTCATGGGGCGGCTGGCCAGCATAGGGTCTCTCCCACCTGACTGTCGCCCAGTCGGGGCGCCGCCGCTTTGACGGCGATCAAGTCGCGCCGGCCTCCGTAGACTTCCCAATGCCCGCGGTCGGGGCGCCGCTTTAGCGTCGCGCCACCAAGCGGAGATTCACTCATGAAGAACATCCTGATGCTGGCCCATGCCGATCGCGGACAGGAAGCCAGGCTGCAAGTCGCGCTCGCCGTGACGCGCGCGCTGCACGGCCATCTGACCGTCCTCGACGTGACGGTGGTCCCCGAGGTCGTCACCGATTATGTCGCGATGGGCGGCGGCGCGCTGTCGCTGGCCGACGAGGAACGCAGCGAGCAGAGCAACAGGGCGCATCTCCAGGCCAGGCTCGAGCGGGAGAAGGTCTCGTTCGACCTGATCGAGGCGACCGGCGACCTGCCCACCTGCCTCCACGATGCGTCGGGGCTGACGGACCTGGTCGTGGTCAACCGCGAGCTCGATCACGCGCTTTACCCCAATATGCTCGATCTGGTCGGCAAGCTGGTGGTCGAGGCGAAGCTGCCGGTGCTGGCGGTGCCGGACGATGTGGAGGGGCTGAAGCTGGGCGGCCATGCCCTGGTGGCATGGGACGGGTCGCCCTCCGCCGATACCGCCCTGCGCGCCGCCGTGCCGCTCCTGAAGCTCGCCGGCACCGTGACCCTGCTCTATGTCGATGATGGCTCGCTGAGGCTGCCGCTCGACGATGCGGTGCGCTATCTTGCCCGGCACGACATCAAGGCGACCGTGCGGCGCGAGCAGGTGCTGCTCGATCCCGCCGGCATCGTGATCCTGGCGGAAGCCAGTTCGGGCAGCGTCGATTATGTCGTGATGGGCGGCTTCGGCCATGCCCGCCTGCTCGAGTCGATCTTCGGCGGCGTGACGGAACGCATGCTCACCGACAGCCCGGTCCCGGTGTTCCTCGCCCATCGCCCGTGATTGCCTCCTGACGGGGCGGGCCTCGTCAGCGGGCTGGTCAAGACCGCGCTTTGCCGTCATCGTCGGCCGGCGGATTCCCCGCACGCGACGCAAGGGCGCACGACTGGAATGGTTGAAGACATCGCACTGCCCGACGGCCTCGCCAACGATCTCGCACTTTTCGTCGACAGCGCCGCCGACCGCGCGCTGTTCCTGACCGACCCGGCCGGGCTGGTCCGGAGCTGGAACCGCGGCGCGGCGCTGCTCACCGGCTGGAGCAATGCGGACATCGTCGGCAAGTCGGTCGACCTGCTCTACCCGGCCAGCGACGTCGAGCGCGGCATTCCGCACGGCGACCGCGCTACCGCGCTGACCGAAACGATCCATCGCCGCGAGGCGTGGCGCGTGCGCCGGGACGGCTCCGAATTTCTCGCCGACGTCACCATCGTCCCGCTCCGCGGGTCCGACGGCATCCATCACGGCTTCGGCCACACGATCTACGATATCACCGGCCGCAAGGCGGCGGAGGACGCGCTGGCGCGCAGCGAGCTGCACGTGCGCTCGATCCTGGCGACGGTGCCCGACGCGATGATCGTGATCGACGAAGTCGGCAAGATCCGCTCGTTCAGCGCGGCGGCCCAGCGCCTGTTCGGCTATGCCGAGGCCGATGTGCTCGGCCGCAACGTCGCGATGCTGATGCCCAATCCCTATCGCGACCGGCACGACGATTATATCGCCCGCTACAAGAAGACGGGCGAGCGCCGCATCATCGGCATCGGGCGGATCGTGGTCGGCCTGCGCCGCGACGGGACTGAATTCCCGATGGAATTGTCGGTCGGCGAGGCGAGCAGCGAAGGGCATCGCATCTTCACCGGCTTCATCCGCGACCTGACCGACCAGCAGCTGGCCGAGCTTCGCGTGAAGGAACTCCAGTCGGAGCTCATCCATGTCTCGCGGGTAAGCGCGATGGGCACCATGGCCTCCACCCTGGCGCATGAGCTGAACCAGCCGCTGACGGCGATCGCCAATTATCTCGAGGCGGGCCGCGACCTGATCGACCACCCGATCGAGGGCGGCGACGAATATCTGCGCGAGGCGGTCGACGAAGCGGCGAAGCAGGCGCTGCGCGCCGGGCTGATCGTGCGGCGCCTGCGCGACTTCGTCGCCAAGGGCGAGGTCGAGAAGAAGGTCGAGAACCTGCCCGCGATGATCGACGAGGCCAGTCGCCTCGGGCTGTCGGGCGCGCATGAACGCGGCGTGCGCGCCTTTTTCCACCTCGATCCGGCGGCCATTTCGGTCGTCGTCGACCGGGTCCAGATCCAGCAAGTCATGGTGAACCTGCTTCGCAATGCTTTTGAGGCACTTACAGACTGCGTCGAGCGTGATATCACGGTGACGACCGCCCGGGAAGGAAACGGCATGATCCGCGTGACCGTTGCTGATACCGGGCCGGGCATCGATCCGATTCTCGCCCCGAAACTGTTCGAGGCGTTCGCGACGACGAAGGAACGTGGAATGGGTCTTGGACTGTCGATCTGCCGCACGATCGTCGAGGCGCATGGTGGGCGTATCTGGGTCGAGCCCCGCGAAGGCGGCGGGACCGTCTTCAACTTCACCATCCTGAGCGCGGATAGCGAGGACACCCATGGATAAAAGGCTGATTCACATCGTCGACGACGAGGACGCGATCCGGCGCTCCGCCGGCTTCATGTTGCGGACGTCGGGCTTCGACGTGAAGACCCACGAATCGGGCGTCGCCTTTCTGCGCGAAGCAAAAGCGGCCGAGCCGGGCTGCATCCTGCTCGACATCCGCATGCCCGAGATGGACGGCCTGGAAGTGCAGCGCGAGCTGAACACGCGCGGCGTGGCGATGCCGGTGATCGTGCTCACCGGGCATGGCGACATCTCGATCGCCGTCCAGGCGATGAAGAACGGCGCGGTCGACTTCCTCGAAAAGCCATTCGAGAAGGCACATCTGCTCGAGGCGATCGAGCGGGCGTTCGAACGGCTGGAGAAGCGCGAGGATTCGCTCAGTTCCGAGCATGAGGCGAGCGTTCGCATCGCCGCGCTGACCCCGCGCGAGCAGGACGTGCTGCGCGGCCTGGTGCGCGGCCATCCGAACAAGACGATCGCCTATGATCTCGGCATCTCGCCGCGCACGGTCGAGGTGCACCGCGCCAATTGCATGACCAAGCTCGAGGTGCGCAGCCTGTCCGAGGCGCTGCGCATCGCTTTTGCGGCGGGGCTGGCGGGATAGCGGCCCGCCGCCACGCCCGCACTGCGGAAATCTGCGTAGAGACGGCGCGGCTCCGGCGCGGCAATCAGGGTGACCACCAAGCACCCGGGTAGCCATGTCCAACTCCTCTCCCAAACCGATGACAAACCGCCGCCGCGCCGTTCTGGTCGAAGACGACGAGGCGGTCCGTCGTTCGCTGCAGCTGTTGCTGCACGCGCAAGGCTATGACGTGCGCTCCTATGCGCTGGCGGCGCCTTTCCTGCTCGATCCCCGCCCCGACGAAACCGATCTGCTCGTCACCGATTTCCGCTTGCCCGACGGTGACGGGCTGGGCGTGCTGCGCGCGATGCACCGTACCGGCTGGGCTGGCCGGGCGGTGCTGATCACCGCCTATCCCTCCCCCACCCTGATCGACAGTGCCAGGACCTGCGGCTTCGACGCGATCCTCGAAAAGCCGTTGCGTCCGAACGAGCTGGTCGGCGCCCTGGTCGGCTGAGCGGCCGCCGCGTCGCCGCGAAGGCGCCGGGTGGATTCCCCGGCGCCCCGGTGCGCGCCACAAGACGATCACGCCGGCAGACCGGCACAGCCCGCCCGCCGCGCCTGACCGCTGCGGGGCCGATGGTGGCTGCCTTCATCCCGCCCCGCGCCGCCTCCGTAAACACCCCAATATGGCGAACCCGGCGCCCGCCTTACCCATAAGTCGAATTTACCGTCCGGAGGCTGATCATGAAGAACATCTTGTTGCTCGTGCACGACGATGCCGGCCAGGAAGCCCGCTTTCAGGCCGCCCTTGACGTGGGCCGCGCCGTCGAGGGTCATCTGACCTGTGTCGATGTGGCGATCCTCCCGGCGCTTGTCGGCATGGATTATGTCGGGGACGCCGGGTACAGCATGCTGCTGGCCGAGGAGCGCGATCGCGAAGTCGCCAACCGCGCGAAGCTGGAGGAGCGGCTGGGGCATGAGGACGTGCCGTGGACCTGGGTCGACGCGACCGGCGAGCTTGCCGGATGCCTCAAGGACGCCTCCGAGCTGGCCGACCTGATCGTGGTCAACCGGCAGCTCGAGGAATATCCGCTGCCCGACATGCGCACCACCGCCGGCGAGCTGGTGGTCGGCTCGAACAAGCCGGTGCTCGCGGTGCCGGATTCGCTCAAGCGGCTCGATCTCGACAGCGCGATGATCGCGTGGGACGGCTCGGCCGCCGCTGCCGCCGCGCTGCGCGCCGCCACGCCGCTGCTCAAGCTCGCGACCAGCGTGACGATCATCGAAATCGAGGATTCGTCGGTGCGCGCACCGGCGGAGGACGCTGCCGCCTATCTCTCGCGCCATGACGTCCACGCTACCATCAAGCGGGTGCCGCGCGGCAGCAAGGGCACCGCCGAGATCCTGCTCGACCAGGCGCAGCATGGCGCCTACGGCTATGTCGTGATGGGTGGTTTCGGCCACAAGCGCTTCCTGGAAGCGCTGTTCGGCGGGGTAACGCGGGCGATGCTCACGAAAAGCCCGCTGCCATTGTTCATGGCGCATTGAGGGGCACAGGATTGACGCACTATCGCAAGCTGGCCGCGGCCGTCCTGGTCGCGGCGACAGGCTATGGCGCCTGCGCTGCGTCGCCGCTCCAGACCGTTCCCGCCCTTCCGGCACCGTTGCAGACCGCGCCCGCCCTGCCCGCCACGACGGCGCCGGTCGTGCGCTGGTCGGGTAGCGATGCCGCCGCCCTTCTCGCTGAACTGGCGCGGCGCCAGGGCGAGGGGCTCGCCGCCACGCCCCCGGCGCGGATGGCGGCGCTCCAGGCAGCGCTCGACCAGCACGCCCCGACGCTCGACGCGCTGGCCGATGCGGCCGCCCTCGCGCTGGCCCATGACTATTTCGAAGGCGCCGCGCCGGCATCGGCCCGCGCGGGATGGGACATCAAGGGCGACCGGATCGATTACCGCGCCTGGCTCGATGCCGCGCTGGTCCGCCACGATATCGTCGCGTCACTCCGTGCCCTGCTGCCGCAATCGGCTGCCTATGCGGGGCTGCGCGACGCGCTGCCGCACTGCGACACGCCCGCGCACTGCACCACGATCCGCGTCAACCTGGAGCGCTGGCGCTGGCTGCCGCGCGCGCTCGGCACGCATTATCTCTGGGTGAATCCAGCCGCCTACCGGCTTGATCTGGTCGAAGGCACCGCGATCGTCTCGACGCACAAGGTGATCGTCGGCAAGCCCGCCGGCCAGACCCCCACCTTCGCCACCATGGTCACCGGCGTCACGGCGAACCCATGGTGGAACGTCCCCTCCAACATCGTCGCCGAAAGCGTCGGGTCGCTGGTGCGCAAGCGGCCGGCCGAGGCCGCCCGCCGCGGCTATGTCGCGACGCGCGGTCCCGGGGGGCGGCTGGCCGTCCGCCAGAAGCCGGGCCCGCAGAATGCGCTCGGGCTGGTCAAGCTCGAGATGCCCAACCCGTACAGCGTGTTCATCCACGACACCCCGTCGCGCAGCCTGTTCGACCAGGAGAAGCGCGCCTTCTCGCACGGCTGCATCCGCACGCAGAACCCGATCGACCTCGCGAAGATCCTGCTGCCCGCCGCGTCGATCCCGGAATTCGACGCGCTGCTTGCCAGCGGCACCAACAAGACGCTGCGGCTGGAGTCGGGCGTGCCCGCCTATATCGTCTATTTCACCGCCGAGCCCGATGCGACCGCCGAGGGCGGCATACGCTATTATGACGACCTCTACCGCCGCGACGCGCGGATCGCGGCGACGATCGATCAGTGAACGTCGCCAGGGGCCGTGCTTCGTGTGCGCCCCAATCGAGGTCCTGAATCGAGCGTCTCCCGGTCGTGTCAGTCGATGATGTCGAAGGCGCCTTCCGCCTTCAGCCGGGCAAGCCCCTCCTTCATCTGCTGCACCTGCTCGGGCGCGTGCCCCTGCCACCCGATCAGTTCGGCGATGATGCGAAGCGGGTCGCGCGTGCGATAGGACAAGCTCGGATTGCCGGGGAATTTCTGGTCCGTCAGGTTGGGGTCGTCCTCCATCTGCCCGGTCGGCTCCACGACATAGATGCGTTCCGGCCCGACGCCCCTGGCCAGTTCCGCCCCCCAGATCGCGGCATCCAGGGTCGCCGAGAAATACGCCCAGGACAGTGCCCCGGCCTTGAAGTTGGAGCGATGGCCGGCGACGATCGCGTCACCGATTTTCAGCTCGGCCTTGGTGCCATGGAAATAGGATTGGGCGAACATGCTTGCAGCAACCGACATGATCTGGGGCTCCCTGGAGGCGAATCGGGGCCGACCTCATGGCACAAGCCCCCCGAATTGACGCAAGCCCCACCTCATGATACATAATTACAAGGGAAGCTGGAGCAGCTTTCCGGTGCTGAGTTCCGGCAGCACGATGATGCGCGCGGCACTCTATCCCCCGCGCCCGGCACGCTGCCTCCGCCGCAATCGACCCGGTTATCGCCGATACGCCTGACATGATCCGGGCGGCGTGGACGCAACGCGGCAAGCCTCGTTCGAACGCCCCCGATTGCCGCGGGCGAGAACACCGCCCCCGACCCTCGACGGTCCATTCGAACCCGCCCGCGGCCTCCACCGTTCCTTCCCCCCACCCTGCCTTGACTCTTAAATCTACATATGTCGTATATGGCGCATGATCCGTCGTCGCCGACCTTCCAGGCAGATGCTGCTGCTCCTGCAGGCGCTCGCCGCCGTGCCGCAGCAATGGCGGCATGGCTATGAGCTGATGAAGGACACCGGTCTCTCGTCGGGCACGCTGTATCCGCTGCTGATGCGCATGACGGAACAGGGGCTGGTCGAGGCCGAGTGGCGCGAACCGGTGCAGCCCGGCCGGCCCGCTCGCCATGCCTATCGCCTGACGGCCGCCGGGCGCGCATCGGCGCTGGCCGGGGCGCAGGCGAGCGCCGCCGCCCGCACGTTGTCGCGCGCATGACGCTGCCCCTCGCCCGGCTCGTGATGGCGCTGGCGACGCGCTGCCTCGGCCGGGAGCGGGGCGCATGGGCGCGGGCGATGCGCGGCGAGTTCGAGGCTGCGGTCGACGATCGCCGGCCGCTCGCCTTCGCGCTCGGCTGCCTCGCGGCGGCGTGGCGCGCGATGCCCGGCCATGACGAAGGCCGCTTCGTGCTGGCGCGGTATCTCCTCGCGCTCGGCCTGATCGTCCCGCTCGCCGCCTTCCATCTCGGTTGCGCCGGATCGGGCTTGCGGTTCCTGTTGGCGGGGCCCGACTCCTATTACACGCTGCTGGCGCAGGGCGGCGGCGCGGCGCAGCAACTGGCGGGCGCCTATCGGTCGGCGGTGCCGGCGATGACCGCGCTGCTCCTGGCCCTCGGCATCGGCCATCTGCTCATCGCCTGGACCCTGCTGGACTGCCGGTGGCGCCGGGTTGCCGCGCTGTGGGCGCTTACCGCGGCCGCCGCTGCGACGCTCGTTGCGATCATCGTCGCGCTCGCGCCGAGCGCGGCTGGCATTGCCGTGCAGGTCGCCGGGCTCGCGATCGAGCTGGCGGCCGTTCCCGCGCTGGCCGCATGGCATCGCCGCCGCGCGTTTCGCGATCATTGCCTGGAGAATGCCCCATGAAGACTGGTCTCGCGCTCGCGGCCCTGCTCGGCAGCACGGCAGGCGCACCGGCGATGGAAGGCGCCCGGCTTCAGCCGGGTACGGCCTGTTACGCGATCGCCAGGGGCGACGAGACGATCGGCACGACGCTCCAGACGATCACCGCGGCGCAGGCCGCGGGAAAGCCGGCCTGGGACATCGTCGTGCATCAGAAGCTCGCCAATGGCAGCTTCGACATGCGCGACCATCTGGTGGTCGAACGCGCCACCTTGCTGCCGATCAGCCTGGACAGCCGGCGCGGCCTCGATCCGGGCGCGAAGGGCTGGCATCGCATCAGCCTGCGCTATCGCGACGGCAGGGTCAGCGGGACGCGGGAAACCGCAACGGGCACGACGCCCATCGACGCGCCGCTGATGGGGCCGACATGGGACGGCAATCTCTGGGGCGTCACCTTCGCGGCATTGCCGCTCCGCGACGGCGGGACCTATTCATTGCCCTTCTGGCACTATGATCAGGGCCCTGGCGCCTTCACGGTGCGCGTCGTCGGCAGCGAGGAGGTCGCCACGCCGTCGGGCAAGGTCGCTGCCTGGATTCTCGAGGCCGGCACCGATCCCGCCCGCCTCTCCCGCTACGTGATCGCCAAGGCGACGCGGCAGGAGCTTGGCTATAGCGCCGGGCCCATCACCCAGCGCCTGGCGCCCCCGGGCCTGTGCGAGGCGCAATAGCCGCGGGGGCAGGTTCCCGGCGACCCGATCGGGTCCTCGTCGCGGACTCCCAGGCAGCGCGATCAGCCGCCGGGCGCGCGCGCCTGCTCGCGGCGCCGAAGATTGTCGCCATGCGCACCGGCTGGTAGGCTTGATGTCGATGCCGATACCGCTCGCTGGCCGGTTGCCCTACACCCTCCACACCAACCGGGAACTGGGCCTGATGCTGGCCGGCAGGAAGCCGCTCGCCGTCTTCGGGGACGGTCGTGGCCGCTTTCCCGCAGCGGTCGTCCGCTATCTGAGGCTGTTCGATCGCCATGTCAGCGCTGGCCGCATCGTCCGGCGCGACCATTTCTCGCAGCAGGCGGGGACAATCACGACGTTCGCCCTGCACCGGATCTTCTTCGCCCTGCCGGCCGAAGAGTGGCGCATCGATGCCATGATCGAGCTGAAGGGCAGCGCGACCTGGTCACGCGAGCACGAACGCCGCGAGGGCGAACTCCTGGGCTATGAGGACTGGATGAACGATCATTTCCTCGACCTCTTCTACCCGAAGCAGGCGGGCGACTGATCGCATGGGGCATCGACCCATCCCGGCGGCCCGCCACACGGAGCTGCCGCCCCCCCCCCCC
>Ga0255338_1002916_pt1 | contig 22542 bp, 20 predicted proteins | sample MeOH1_35cm_T4_19_FD_203715 | JGI IMG/M metagenome (GOLD analysis project Ga0255338, IMG submission 203715) | Sandy soil microbial communities from University of British Columbia, Vancouver, Canada - MeOH1_35cm_T4_195 | ecosystem: Engineered > Artificial ecosystem > Sand microcosm > Unclassified ...
AGCCTAACCACAATTCGGCCTCATGCAAGCGATCAACAATCGTTCCCGACCTTTGATCGCCGTGTAGTTCATCTGCCGAAACTGTCGGCGAGCGCGAGCGCGGCATTGGCCACGCGGATCTTGTCGTCGAGGGTCTGCATCAACGTGTTGGTGCGCGCCGTGACGATGCCGTCGAAGCTGCCCGGTGGCTCGTCGCTGTCGATCAGCATCGCGTCGATCAGCCCTGCATAATGGCGCGCGATCGTGGCGTGGTTCACGGCGAGGCCAAGCTCGGTCATCAATTTATCGGTTGGGCCTTTGACCGCGCGGCCCCCGACGAGCGGGGAGATGGCGACGATCGGAACTGCCGCTACAGCGAGAGCCTCGCGAATCCCGGGGACGGCGAGGATCGGATCGATGCTGAGAAACGGGTTCGAAGGCGCGATGACGATCGCGCGTGCGTGCGGGTCGGCGATCGCGGCCAGCACAGCCGGTGTCGCGGCTGCAGTGTCGGCGCCTTTGAACGCGATAGATCGCACGGCGGGCTGGCAGCGGCGCGCCACGAAATAGTCCTGGAAGGAAAGCAGCCCTTCGTCGGTGACGAGCTCGGTCGCCACCCTGTCATCGCTCATTGGCAGGATAGTCGGGGCGATGCCCCAGGCGCGCGCAAAATCCGCCGTCACCGAGCTCAGCGAAGCGCCGTGCGCCATCTTCATCGTGCGGATGATGTGGAGCGCGAGGTCGCCGTCGCCGAGCGCGAACCAATCCTCGCCGCCGAGCGATTTCAGCGCCGCCATGAAATTCCAGCTCTCGTCGCGCCGTCCCCAGCCGAGGATCGGATTGGCCTTGTCGGCGAGCGTGTAGAGCAAGGTGTCGATGTCGGGCGAGATTTTGAGCCCGAGATGGACGAAATCGTCGCCGGTGTTGACGATCGCCTTCACGGCCTCGGGCGCGACCGCGTCGATCATGCCGCGGACCAGCTTGGCGCCGCCGATGCCGCCGGTGAGCACGACGACCTTGTCGCCCAGCTTGTCGCTCGTGACTTCGGTCATTGGAAAAGGTCTTGCTCCAGCGGACGGATGAGCGCCGCTGCCGGCACATCCAGCGCAGGCAGCGTGAGGCCGCGGACCAGCACCGCCGGCACGCCCTCCGCGCCTTCGCCCATCACCAGCCCGGCGGCGGTGGCGAGCATGTCGCCGATCGCGACCTGGGTGACCTTGAGCTCGCGGCCGTCGCGGTCGGTTTCCCCGCGGCGATCCCACAGCGCCGGCACGCCGCTCGCGCCGAGCGCGACGCCCACCGTGCCGATGCGCCACGGCCGGCCAAAGCTGTCCGATATGACCACGCCGATCGCCCAGCCATATCTTTCGGCAAAGCCGGCCCGAAGCTTCCGTGCCGAAGCATCCGCATCGGCCGGAAGGAGCAAGGCAAAGTCGGCGTCGCTCGATCCGCTGTTCGATTGATCGACACCGCTGTTCGCCGTCACATGGCCGGCGCGGTGGCGGGTGATGAGAACGTCCTTGGCGGCGCGGACGACGGCGCTGGCCTCGTCCAGGACAAGCTGCACCAGGCGCTTGTCCTTGCCGGTGACCGCCGCCAGCTCGGCCGCCCGATCCCCGACCTGAACGTCTCGCAACGCGACGTAGCGGCCCTCGGCCTTCGAGACGATCTTCTGCGTCACGACGAGAATGTCGCCGGGCAGCAAGGCAATTCCCCCAGCCTCGAGCGCGCTGCCGAGCAAGCTCACCAGATCGTCGCCGGGGCGAACCTGACCGACACCAAGCACCGGGATGAAGGTCAGTTCAGGCACGTCCATCTGCTCCCCGTCTCCGACCTTGCCGATCCATCCACGGCACCGGCCAAGTTACGGACCCGGCCGCAAAATGAAAGCGGCCCCGAACCCCACGCGCCCCGCGCCGCGAGACCACCGTCCATCTTTGCGCCGTATCGATGCCGGCGACGCACAACTTCGGGTACCGCGGGAGATCAGAATCTCTTATAGCTGGGCCCGGGTTCAACATTGTCTTTGAGTCAGTGGATGCCGCGACACCGGGGGGACAAGGGTACGCCTTATGCGGACGTTCGCGCGCTCGACCGCGGGCTGAGCCTGATCGAGGCCTTGGCGGACAACGGCTGGAGCTCGCCGGCGTCGCTGTCGGCGGCGACCGGCATCGATCGCGGCACGATCTATCGCCTGCTCGCGACGATGACGCGATGCGGCTATGTCGTCCGCCGCGAAGAGGACGGCAGCCATGCGCTGAGCGCGAAGCTCAAGGACATCGCCGCAGCAATCCGGGTCGAGGACCGATTGGCTGAAATCGTCTCGCCCATGCTCGCCGAGCTGGTCGAGAGGATATTCTGGCCGAGCGATTTCGCGATCCTCGAAGCCGGGCGTCTGAGGATCGTCGCGTCGAGCCATCATCTGACCTCGATGACCTTTTCCCGCCGCCTGGTCGGCAAGCATCGTCCGATCCTCCGGTCGGCATTGGGCAAGGCGGTGCTGTCGCGCATGACGCCGGATGAGCTGGCGACCGCGCTGATCGCGATGCGGTCCGCCGACCCCGGGATCGTCGGCGAGGACGAGGCGATCGAGCGCGCGATCGCCGAGACCCGCGCGGCCGGCTATGCAAGCTCCGACGGGCTGTTCGACGCCAAGGTCAGCGGCATTGCACTGCCCGTGTCGGCGCACGGGCGCGTGGTGGGCGCGGTCAACGTCGTGTTCTTTCGGAGCGCGATCACGATCGAGCAAGCGGCAGCGCTCTATCTCGAGCCGCTACGGCAAGTCGTCGCCACCATCGAGCGACGTCTCGGCGAAACGGCGGCTTGAACCCGCGACGACGCTCGGCCTCCATTCATTCTATCTTGGTCCGCGCTTCTTGCTCGTCCCACGCCACCGGCGGCCGGGGCGGAGCGACCTTGGTCACCGAGTAACGCGGCGCCGGCGCGGGCTGGACGACGCCGTTGACGGTGATGAACGCTTCGCGCGCCTGGGCATGCGGATGGTGCGGCGCTTCCTCCATGCTCAGCACAGGCGCGAAGCAGACATCGGTATTTTCGAGCAGATCGCACCACTCGGCGCGGGTCCGGGTGCGGAATATGTCGGCCAGCCGCCGGCGCAGCTTGGGCCAATGTGCCTTGTCGTTGCGCTGCGCCTGCCAATCCTCGGTACGAACGAATTCCGGGTCGTCGGCGAGCCCGAGCCGATCGAGCAGCAGCGCATAGAATTGCGGCTCCATCGACGCGATCGAGATGAAGCGGTTGTCGAGCGTTTCATAGACGCCGTACCAATGCGCCGCGCCGTCGACGATGTTCGCTTCGCGGCGGTCTTCCCAATAGCCGGCCGCCATCAGGCCGTGGAAGATCGTCATCAGCACATTGGCGCCGTCCATCATCGCGCAGTCGACGACCTGACCCTGGCCGGTGCGGCCGGCGTGGAGCATCGCCGAGACCATGCCGAACGCGAGCATCGTGCTGCCGCCGGCAAAGTCGCCAAGCAGCGCCAGCGGCGGGACCGGCTGCCGTGCCGTCCCGATCGCGTGAAGCGCGCCCGTCAGGGCGATGTAGTTGATGTCATGGCCCGCCGATTGCGCGATCGGGCCGTCCTGTCCCCAGCCGGTCAGCCGGCCGTAGACCAATTTGGGATTGTCGCGCAGCATGTCGTCCGGGCCGAGCCCCAGCCGTTCGGTCGTGCCGGGGCGGAAGCCCTCGATGAAGCCGTCGGCCTCGCAAACCAGCGCACGGACCGTCTCGAGCCCGGCCGCCGACTTGAGATCGGCGGTCATGATCTTGCGCGATCGCAGCAGCGGATCCCTATCCGCCGGCCGCGAGCCCGGCCGTTCGACCCGGATCACCTCGGCGCCGTGATCGGCGAGCATCATCGCGGCGAACGCCGTCGGCCCGAGCCCGGCAAGCTCGACGATCTTCAACCCTGTCAGTGGTCCGCTCATCTCATCCTCCCCGCCGGATTATGTCTCAGGCAGTGCGAGACTGTGCCGGGCGAGGCGCGGGCGCAAGCCGGCTGCGGGTGCGGTTCACGTGTCGAACAAGGCGCACCGGTCGGTTGTGCCGATTTCGGGAATCTGGGACGATGACTGCAATTCCTCGCCGCTTCCGCAGCAATTCATAAGCGCCTCCAGGGCTGCGCTTCGGGCGAGGTTGGGAGAGAGAAAATGCTCAGCCAACAGCGGTCGCAGCGACAGGCCGATGCGCCGTCGCTGCTTGCAAGCATCAAGGCGCTCGAGCCGCTCATCCGCGAGTCGGCCGACCGTATCGAAGCGGAGCGTTGCCTGCCGGACGAGGTGGTCGAGGCGCTGCGCTCGACCGGCCTGTTCCGCGCGTCGTGGCCGCGGTCGATGGGCGGGCTCGAGCTCGATCCGCTGACGCAGATCGAGGCGCTCGAAGAATTGTCGCGCTATGACGGGACGGTCGGCTGGCTGGGGACGTTCGCGGCGATCAGCGGCCTGCTCGCCGCCCATCTCGAGCCAAGCGCGGCGAAGGAATTGTTCCCCAGTCCCGACATCGTCTCGGCAGGGAGCTATGGGCCGATGGGCCGCGCCGAGCGGGTCGAGGGGGGCTATCGGGTCAACGGCAAATGGAGCTTCGGCAGCGGTTGCCGCCACGCCGACGTGATGTCGGCGGGCTGCTTCGTCACCGTGGGCGGCGAGATCAATCGGCTGCCCGATGGCCAGCCGGAATATCGGGTCGCGATGTTCCCCAAGAGCAGCGCCTCTATCGATCTTGATAGCTGGCAGGTCTCCGGGATGCGCGGCACCGGCAGCCACGATTATGTGCTCAAGGACCTGTTCGTCCCCGAACGCCATACGTTCGACGATCTCGATCCGCCGCATCACAAGGGCCCGCTCTATGCGTTCGCCCCCTTGTTCCTCTACTCGCACGTGACGATGCCGCTTGGCATCGCGCGCGCCTCGCTCGACTATATTTACGCGCTCGGCGAGACCAAGCGCATCTTCCCGGGCACCGGCTTCCTCAAGGAATATGGCGAGGCCCATGAGGCGGTGGCGCGAGCCGAGGCGGCGCTGCGCTCGGCGCGCTCCTGGGTCTACGATGTCATCGGCGACCTTTGGGACACGCTCGTCCGAGGCGACGCGCCCTCGGCCGAGCAGCGCTCACTGTTCCGCCTCTGCCAGGTGCATGTCACCCATGTCGCGAAGGACGTCGTGCTGCAGATGTACGACGTTGCCGGATCCTCCGCGATCCAGCTGAAGAGCCCGATCGACCGGCTGTTGCGCGACGTCATGACCATCTCGGCGCATCGCATCGTCCAGACCAGGATGTACCGTCCATCAGGCAAGATGCTGTTCGGCCTTGAGGTCAAGAACGATCGCCTGTTCTAAGGGCGGCACCAATCAGCTGGAGAGAGTTTATGATGTCGACCGGTCCCTTGTTGTACGAGAAGCGCGGCCATATCGCCTATATCACCTTCAACCGGCCGGAAGCGCGCAATGCGCTGACACCGGAGATGTTCTGCAAGCTGGCCGACGCCTGGACCGATTTCGCGGCGGACGATCAAATGCGGGTGGCGGTCGTCACCGGAGCGGGCGACAAGGCGTTCACGGCCGGCGCCGATGTGCGCTTGAGCCTGCCGCTGATCACCGGCTCGCGGCAGCCCGAGGACGAATGGGATCACCGCTTCCACGATCATGAGGCCGAGCTGACCAATTGGGCGATGCTCAAGAACCGCCCGCTCTACAAGCCGATCATCGCCGCGGTGAACGGTGCTGCCTTTGGTGCAGGGTCGGAGATGCTCCAGGCGATGGACATCAGGATCGCGAGCGAGGCCGCATATTTCGCGGTCAACGAAGTTGCGCTCGGATTCATGCCGGGCGGCGGCTCGACGGTGCGTCTCGCACGCCAGATTCCTTTGTGCAAGGCGATGCAGGTGCTGCTCACCGGCGGCCGGTTCGATGCCCGGGAAGCCTATCAGATGGGCTTCATCAACGAGGTCGTCGCGCCCGACCAGCTCATGGAGCGCGCCGAGCATTTCGCCCAGCTGATCGCGGCCAACAGCCCGATGGCGGTCCAGAAGACCAAGGAGACCGTGTGGGGCGCGCTCGGGCTTTCGTGGGAGGAAGCCTGGAAGCTCGAGGCGGTGAATTTCGCCTCGGTGAGCCACAGCGAGGATGCGCAGGAAGGCGCGCGCGCGTTCGCCGAGAAACGTGCGCCGGTCTTCAAGGGCCGCTGAGCGGAGCAGGGGAAGAGGCTGAGATGAACCAGGCCGGAGCGGGGCGGCGCGCGGAAGGTTGGGCGCAAGGGATAGAGGCTATGATGCGGCCGCGCTCGGTCGCGATCGTCGGGATGTCCTCCAAGCCCGGGACGCCGAGCGCCAACGTGCTCTACAATCTGCTCGGCGACGCTTACTCGGGCGAGGTCCATCTCGTCGGCCGCAGCGGCGGCACGATCCAGGGGCTGCCCTGCCTCACCAGCGTCGATCAGCTGCCGCGCGGCGTCGACGTCGCGATCCTGGTCGTTTCCGCCGACGCGGTGCGCGAGACGGTCGAGGCGTGCATCGCCCAAGGGGTGAAGAGCGCGGTCTGCTTCGCGTCGGGCTTTGCCGAAACCGGCGATCGAGGACGCCGCGAGCAGGAGGAGATCGGCCGCATCGCACGCGAGGGCGGGCTTGCGTTGGTCGGGCCGAATTGCGTCGGCTATTACAATTATATCGACGCGTTCCAGGCGATGCTCGCGCCGTCGCACAAGATCGTCCCAATGGGGCCCGAGATCGGCCGCACCCTGGCGGTGGTGACGCAAAGCGGGGGCATCGGCCATCACACGACCTTGACCTTGAGGTCGCGCGGCGTCGCCGTCTCCTATATGGTGACGACCGGCAACGAGGCGCATCTCGGGCTCCCCGATTTCATCGACTGGCTGATCGACCAGGACACCACCAGCGCGGTGGTCTGCTACGCCGAGCAGATCCGCCGGCCCGCCGACATGATCGCGGTGGCCGAACGCGCGCGCCGCTGCCGCAAGCCGGTCATCCTTTATCATCCCGGCCACAGCGTTCGCGCGCGCACCCAGACGGCTTCGCACAGCGGAGCCTTGGTCAAGGATTATGCGGCGATGCGGACCATCGCCGAAGACAGCGGCGTGCTGATGGTCGACACGCTCGAGGAGCTGATCGACGTCGGCCAGCTCGTCTGGCGCTATCCCGAGCATGACGGCAAGGGCCTCGGCGTCGTCACCGGATCGGGCGCGATCAGCGTCATCGCCGCCGATTATGCGGAGACGCTCGGGATCGACCTGCCGCCGATGTCGCCGGCGACCGTCGAGACGATCAAGGCGCGGCTTCCCGATTACATGACGGTCCGCAACCCGCTCGACATCGGCACCAGCATCGCGTGGGAGCCGGACGTCATCCGCGTCGCGACCGACGCGGTGCTCGCCGATCCCTCGTTCGGCAGCGTGCTCGTCTCCAATCCCCATGTCCCTCCGCCGATCGGCACGATCTGGGCGCAGGGCGCGATCAGCCACACCAGCCCGAAGCCGTTGGTCTATGTGATCCACGACGAGGACGTGCCGCTGCCCGAGGAGGATGCGCGTATCCTGCGCAGCAACGACATGGTCGTGCTGCGCTCGCCGGAGCGTGGCATGCGCGCATTGGCGCGCCTGACCGAATTCGCGCGCCGCCGCTTGTCCTGGTCCGAGCGGCCGGCGGTGCAGCCCTTTACCGATCTTCCCAAACTCGGTCCGGGCGCCCAGCCCGAATGGCTCGGCAAGCAAGTGCTCGCCTCGATCGGCATCAAGGTTCCTGAAGGGGGGCTGGCGCGATCGCCCGATGAGGCGGCCGCGATCGCCGCGCGCATCGGCTATCCGGTGGCGCTCAAGGCGCAATCGGCGGCCCTTGCGCACAAGAGCGAGGCCGGCGGTGTGCTGCTCGACATCGCCGACGACGCCGGAGTCCGCAGCGGCTGGGCGACCTTGCACGCCAACGTCGCCAAAGCTGCGCCCGGTCTCGCGCTCGATGGGGTGCTGGTCGAGAAGATGGGCGGGCGCGGGCTCGAACTGGCGGTCGGCGCGCGGCGCGATTCGCAATGGGGCCCGGTGCTGCTGATCGGCATGGGCGGGATCTGGATCGAGGCGCTGGGCGATGTCCGCCTGCTCGCCCCGACCCTGCCCGAAGCGCAGATTGTGGAGGAATTCCACAAGCTCAAGGGCGCCAAATTGCTGCGCGGCTTTCGTGGCTCGCCGCCGGTCGACGTGGCGGCGGTCGCGAAGATCGCCGCGTCGATCGGGCGGCTGATGGTCACCTGCCCTGGGATCGCCGAGATCGACGTCAATCCGGTGGTCGCTTTTGCCGAAGGGCAGGGGGCAATCGCGCTCGATGCGTTGATCGTCGTCGACGCCGGTGCAACTTAGGATGGTGCGACTTAACAGTGGACGAAGTTCGCGCGGCGGAACATGTTCGCGACAAGAAGACGGAGCAGGCGTTTCTGATCGAGAATTGAGCGGGGATTAAACAGGCCGGCACGAGAAGACCGGTCAATCAGGGGAGGGGCCGGTTGAAATTTCCCGCATTCGCTTATGCTGCGCCCGAAACCTTGGACGAGGCCGTCGACCTCCTCGCCGACGACCCCGATGCGCGGCCGCTGGCCGGCGGGCAATCGCTGATGCCGATCATGGCGCTGCGGCTGGCGGCGCCGACCATGCTGGTCGACCTCGACCGGATCGGCACTCTCAAATCCTCCGTCGCGGGTGAAAATTCGCTCCGCATCGGGGCGATGGTGACTCATGCCGAGAATGCGCGTTCGTTGGACATTTCGTCCCGGCTGCCGCTGATGTCGGAGGCGTTGCGTCATGTCGCGCATCAGGCGGTGCGCAACCGCGGCACCTTCGGCGGCAGCCTGGCGCATGCCGATGCCGGCGCGGAAATGCCGCTCGTCGTCGCCGCGCTCGACGGGACGATGCTGCTGCGCGGCAAGGGCTCGGAACGCGCGGTGCCGGCCTCCGACTTTTTCCTCGGTCATTATACGACCGCGATCGAGCCCGGCGAGCTGCTCGTCGCGATCGATATTCCCACCAACGACCTGCAATGGGCGTTCGAGGAAGTCGCCCGCCGCAACGGCTATCTCGCGCTGGCCATGGCCGCCGTGGGCTTGTGCGTCGAGGACGGCCGATGCGCCGAGGCGCGGGTGATGCTCGGGGGCGTCAGCGATCGACCGGTCCGAGCGGCCGCGGCCGAGGCCCATCTCGTCGGGCGCGCGGTCGACGAGGCCGTCGCACGCGAAGCCGGGCGGTTGGCGGCAAGCGGTCTCGAGGCGCGGTCCGACACCAACGCCGACGCTGCCTATCGCCGCTCTTTGGTCGCCGTGCTGGTCCGCCGCGCGATCATGCGGCTTTCGAAAGGAGAAAGGTGATGCGCCGCGCCGACACGGATGGCGCGCTCGAAACCGTCGCGACGGTCAACGGGCAGGAACGCCGCTTCAGCGTGATGCCGCGTGCGAGCCTTGCCGACGCCTTGCGCGAGCAGCTCGGGCTGACCGGCGTCAAGGTCGGCTGCGAGCACGGCATCTGCGGCGCCTGCACGATCATGGTCGACGGCGTGCCCGCGCGATCCTGCCTCATGCTCGGCGTCCAGGCGCATGGCCGGACGATCCGGACGGTGGAGGGCATGACCGGCGACGCCGGAGGGGACGGAAGGACCTTGCACGCCCTTCAGGATGCCTTCCACCGCCACCATGCCCTACAATGCGGCTTTTGCACGCCGGGCATGCTCGCCACCGCGCAGGGGCTGCTCGACGACAATCCGAACCCGACGCGCGAGGAGGTGCGCGAGACCCTGTCCGGCAACATCTGCCGCTGCACCGGCTACCAGACGATCGTCGATGCGGTGATGGACGTCGCAGCCGCCCGCAGAGTCGCAGCTGCCGCCGCCGATGCAGCGACGCCTTCCGCTTCGCGCGAAGCGAGCACGGCCAATGGGTAAGGGCGACGTCGCATACATCCGCCCGAAATCGATCGGCGTCTCGGTGCCGCGGCGCGAGGATCCCGGGCTGCTGACCGGCAGGGCACGCTATGTCGCCGACATAGTGCTGCCCGACATGCTGCACGCCGCGGTCCTGCGCAGCCCGATCGCGCACGGCCGCATCACCAGCATCGATGTCTCGGCGGCGGCTGCGATGCCGGGCGTCGTCCTGGTCTGGACCGGACGCGACGTGCGCGAGCGATGCAGCGGTCTTCCGGCGACGATGGACATCCCCGGTTTCGTCGGAACGGTTCAGCCCGTCCTCGCGGACGACGAAATCTGCTTCGCGGGCGAGGGTATTGCCGTGGCGGTTGCGACGACGCGCGCGCTCGCCGAAGACGCGCTCGAGGCGATCGTCGTCATTTTCGAGGACTATCCGATTGTCGGGGACGTCGCCGCTGCCAAGACGGCAGAGAATCTGGCCAACGCCAAGGTTCCACGTAACCTGCTCTACTACAGCGACCGCCTCAGCGACGACGTCGAGACTGCTTTCGCGCAAGCGGCGGCCAAGGTCGAAGGCTGCTTCCGCACGCCGCGCGTCAATGCCTCGCCGATGGAGCCGAGGGGTTTCGTCGCGCGCTACGAATGGACGAGCAAGACGCTGACCTGCTGGTCGGCAACGCAGATGCCCAATCTGATCAAGACCCTGCTCGCGATCTTCCTCAACTTCCCCGAGCAGAATCTGGAGGTGATCACGCCTTTCGTCGGCGGTGGTTTTGGCCAGAAGGCGCATCTTCACACCGAGGAAGCGCTCGCCTGCCTGCTCTCGATCGAGCTTGGCCGGCCGGTGAGCTGGATCGAGGACCGGCAGGAAAATCTGCTCAGGGCCCCGCAGGCCAAGCAGCAGGTCAATGAGATGGCCATGGCCTTCGATTCCGAGGGCAGGATCCTGGCGATGCGCGATAGCGTCACCACCGACGCCGGCGCCTACAACACGATCCCGTGGACGGCGCTGATCGAAGGCCATTCCGGCATCCTGGTCGCGACCGATCCCTATCGCGTGCCGGCCGCCGCGCTCGAAAGCTTTTCGCTGGTCACCAACAAATGCCCGATCGGCGCCTATCGCGGCGTCGGTTTCACCGGGCCAGTGCTGGCCCGCGAGATATTGCTCGATCGCGGCGCGCGGGCGCTCGGCATCTCGCCGTTCGAGATCCGCCGCCGCAATGTCCTTCGCAAGGAGGACTTCCCCTATGTCTCGCGGGTCGGCCACACCATCCGCGAAGGCACGTTCCTCGAGACGGTCGACAAGCTCGAGGCGATGATCGACTATCCGGCATTCCTCGAGCGGCAGGCGGCGGCGCGCAAGGAGGGCCGTTATCTCGGCCTCGGCCTGTCGATCTTCAGCGAACCCACCGGCATCGGCACGCGAACGATGCACTTCCTCGATTCGCCGATCACCTCGCACGACACCGCCACCGTCAGGGTCGAGCCGACCGGCAAGGTGACCGTCACCACCGGGACCGTGACGGCGGGGCAGGGGCATCACACCACGCTCGCCCAGATCGCCGCCGACGCGTTCGGCATTCCGGTCGAGGATGTCACGATCAACATGGGCTCGACCAAGCATTCGGTCGGCTTCGGCACGGTGGCGAGCCGCTCGGCGGTGATCGGCGCCGGCACGATTGGGCGCGCCTCCGAAATGGTCCGCGTCAAGATACGCGCGGTGGCGGCGCGCTTGCTGCAGGCGGAGCCCGACGAAATCGAGATGAGCGAGGGAATGGTCCATGTGCGCGGCGACCCCGGGCGAGGGATGCCGTTCGCGCAGGTCGTCGGCGCGATCTATTTCGCCGACGCCACCCATCCCGAGGATTTCGATCCCGCGCTGGAAGCGACCGCGGCCTATGATCCCGCCGACATCATCCTCGCCAACGGTGGTCATGCCGCGATCGTCGAGGTCGACATCGAGACCGGCCTCGTCCGCGTCGAGCGGATGTACGCGGTGGAGGATTGCGGCAAGATGATCAATCCGGTCGTCGTCGAAGGCCAGATCCGCGGCGGCGTCGCGCAGGGCATCGGCATGATCCTGCTCGAGGAACTGATCTACGACGCCAACGGCCAGCTCGTCACCGCGACCTTGCAGGATTATCTGCTGCCGACCGCGGACGATGTCCCCGACATCGAGATCGCGCATCTCGAGACGCCGTCGGACCTCGTGCCGGCGGGCATCAAGGGCATGGGCGAATCGGCGATGATCTCGTCGCCGGCGGCCGTCGCCGGCGCGGTCAACGACGCGCTCGCCTGCCTCGGCATCACGATTGAGCAATTTCCCGCCTCGCCGCAGCGGATTTTCGATGCGGTTTCCGCAGCCGGCAAAAGCCGGTGAGCGCGGGCTGTTGCAAGGAGCGGCTGCCGTGAATTTCAAATACAGCTTCAGACTGCCCGTTCCGGCCGAGCGCGCGTGGCCCATATTGCTCGACCTGCGGCGGGTGGCGCCGTGCATGCCGGGTGCCGCGATAGAGAGCGGCCAGGACGACGAATATGTCGGGCGGGTCAAGGTGAAGATCGGCCCGATCGAGATGACCTACCGCGGCGATCTGGTCTTCGTCGAGCGCGACGATGCCGCCCACCGCCTGCAGGTCCGCGGCACCGGCCGGGAGATACGCGGCGGCGGCGAAGCGAAATTGGCCTCGACAATGCAGGTTCATCCCGACGGCGACGCCTGCGAGGTGTCGATCGACAGCGAATATGCGCTGAGCGGCAGGGCCGCCCAGTTCGGCACCGGCCTGATCGACGAGATCGGCGCCAAGCTGATGAAGGAATTCGTCGTCCGGCTCGAGCGGCTGCTGCGCGACGGGGAGGGCACCGCGGTGCCATCCGCGACACCAACCCATCCAACCGCTACGCCGGCTCCGGACAGTGCCCGCGCGCGCGCATCCGATGCTGCCGCGCCCACAGCTCCGCAGGCGCGCCAAGACGACAATGAGGCGCTGGACATCGTCGGCCTCGCCTGGGGGCCGGTGATCAGCCGCGCGATACCAATCATCAACCTCCTGCTCTCGGTCTGGATCATCATCTATCTGATGGTGTTCGACCGCTGACCTTGCTCCCGTGGGACGATCGCTTGGCGCGGGCCGGAAAATCCTATTAGGCCAGAGCCTCCAATTCAGATCATGAGCGAGGGACGATGAAAGCTTTGATGTCGGTCGCCGTAGGGGGGCCGGAGACGCTGCAACTGATCGAGACGGCGAGGCCCGAGCCTGGCGCGGGCGAGCTTCGGGTGCGCATCATCGCCTGCTCGATCAACTATCCCGACGCCTTGATCCTCGAGGACAAATATCAGCTCAAGCCCGAGCGCCCGTTCGCGCCCGGCGGCGAGGTCGCGGGCATCGTCGACGCCGTAGGGCCGGGGGTCGAGGGCTGGACGCCGGGCGACCGGCTGATCGCGATCACATTCTATGGCGGCCTTGCCGAATATGCCGTGGTGGCGGCGGCCAACGCCTATAAGCTCCCGGCCGACATGCCTTATGCCGAAGGCGCGGCCCTGCTGATCACCTACGGCACCACGATCCATGCCCTTGTCGATCGCGGCGAGGTCCAGCCCGGCGAGACCTTGCTCGTGCTCGGCGCCGCCGGCGGCACCGGCGTTGCCGCGATCGAGATCGGCAAGGCGCTCGGCGCGAAGGTCGTCGCCGCGGTGTCGAGCGAGGAGAAAGCCGAAGCCGCGCGTCGCCTCGGCGCCGACGCGGCGATGATCTACGGCCGCGGTCCGTTCGACAAAGAAGGGTCGAAGGCGCTCAGCGCCGCCTTCAAGGCCGCTGTCGGCCCCGACGGCGCCAATGTCATCTACGATCCTGTCGGCGGCGATTATGCGGAGCCGGCGCTGCGCGCGATCGCCTGGGAAGGGCGCTATCTGGTGATCGGTTTCCCGGCGGGCATCCCCAGGCTTCCGCTCAACCTGCCGCTGCTCAAGGGCTGCGACATCCGCGGCGTGCTGTGGGCCGGGCTGATGGCGCACGACCCGGAGCGCGTCCGCGCGCATGTCGCGCAGCTCTTCCGCTGGTGGGGCGAGGGCAAGATCCGGCCGAGCATCCAGCACCGCTTCCCGCTCGAACGCGGCGGCGAGGCTATCGCCTGGCTCAGTGACCGCAAGGCGATCGGCAAGATCGTCGTCGAGGTCGCTGCCGACTGAAATTTCGAGGACAGGTTCGACCGGCGTCCTCGACCGGCCGATCCTGTCCTCAGACTGGCTTTATCGCGCTGCGTCGAGCCGCTTGCGGATGAAAGCGCCGAGGTCCTTGAGCGCCTTGCGCGCCTCGTCGAGACGATGGCCGAACATCTGGAAATCGTGGATCTGGCCCGGCCAATATTGCCACTCGACCTCGACCCCTGCGGCGCGTGCCGCATCGGCCAGGCTCTTGGAATCGTCGTACAGCGCCTCGCGCTCGCCGATCTGGATCAGCAACGGCGGTAGCCCCTTGAGGTCGCCCTTGAGCGGCTGCAGCAGCGGGTTGTTGAGGTCCATGCCCGGAGCATAGCAGCCGGCCCAGGCCTTGAGCCCGTCGGTGGTGACGAGCGGATCGAGATCGGCCCTGCTCACCATCGATTCGCCCGTGAGCTCGAGATCGACCCACGGCGAGAGCACGGCCGCGCAGGCCGGCAGCGGCAGGCCGCGCTGCTTGAGCGCATGCAGGGTCGTGAGCGCCAGCCCGCCCCCCGCGCTGTCGCCGGCGATGGCGAGCTGCGAGGAATCATAGCCTTGGTCGAGCAGCCACTGGTAGCCCGCGACCGAGTCGTCGAGCGCCGCCGGGAACGGATGCTCGGGCGCGAGCCGGTAGCCGACCAGCAGCACCGCGGCATTGGCCTCCTGCGAAAGCCGCTCGGCGAGGCCGCGATGCGAATCGATCGAGCAGACCACGAAGCCGCCGCCGTGGATGTAGAGGATCGCCCCGTCCTCCTTGGTGACGCCCTTGGCGGTGATCAGCTCGGCGTCGGCATCGCCGAGGCTGATCCTCTCGCGGGTGCAGTCGACGTCGGTCTGATGGACGAAGAGCTTGTCGATCGCGCTCCGGACCGCCGCCAGCGGCGTCTCCGGCGTGAACGAGGCGAACGTCTTTTTGATATCGTCGATGACGGCGTCGAGTTGCTTCACTGCTCTCTCCCTTGCTGAGCCTTTGCGGCGTCGATCTGACATTGTAATTCGCCGTCGGCCCGCGGGCCAATCATTCTTTCCAACGCCGGAACGATGCAAGGCGGCGGCTGCGGCCGCCCGCGGCGGCCTTGAGGTTACTTCGACAACGAAGTAACAATAACGAATAGATGCGTCGGGCGCATCTAGTCCGAACGCGACATTCGGATTTCCAATGTCCTCTGCTTCATTGTGAGGACGAGTGGGCTCGGATCGAAGCACGCTCGAGCTAGGGGAGACTAGGATGGCCGATCTCGCTGGTCCCGAAGCGCCGAAGCTGGAACCGTCCGAACCCAATGTTCATCTGTGGAGCCGGGATGGTTTTCTTGGCGCCAACGCGGTCGCGCTCCAGCCCGGCTACACGCCTGACTATATCTCGGTCGAAGGGCCGCATGCGCCACGGAGGATTGAGCTCGCTTCATTGAAGACGGCTGATCAGGACGATCCCGGCGCCTTGCCGACCCTGATCCTCACGTCGCGTCAGGGCGTGAAGTTCAGCCTTTCGCGGCGCAGGGCCGCGATGGTCTTCGCGCTCAAGAACGTCGAGGGGGACGAGCTGCATTTCATCCAGAGCGGGGGCGCGCGTTTCGACACCGAGTTCGGCAGCCTCGACGCCGGTCCGTCCGACTTCGTCTGCATTCCGAAGGGATCGGCCTATCGCGTGACGCCCAAGGGCGACGACCTGATCGATCTGATCGTCGAGAGCCCCGGCGCGCTCAAGTTCGACACGCCGGCCCCGTTCGGCATGATCAACTTCGGGCAGGACGTGCGGCGGCCGCGCATCGAGCCTCCAAGCGGCGCGCACGCCGGGCCCACCGGGGAGGGACGCCATATATTGCTGCTCAAGGCCGAGGACGGGATCACCCGCTTCATCAAGCCGGTCGATCCGCTCGCAGCGATCGTCCAGGTGGGAGGGGAGGCTCCGCTCTGGGCGCTCAACCTCGCCGCGATTCAGCAGGTGAGCTACGGCGGATTGGGCGGCCCTCCGTCCCACTTCCTCTCCTCGCCGGACAATATCATGCTGGTGTTCGACTTGAGCGCGCGCGCGGCCAAGATGCGTCCGCCGATCCATCACAACGCCGATTATGACGAGATCATCCTCTATGTCGGCGGACCGGGAGCTTATGGCGCCTGCACGGTCCCCGGCACCTTGACCATCGTGCCCAAGGGAGTGACCCATCACGGCCCGTCCGAAGACGTGCCCGAAGGCTATGCGGCATTCCTGATCGAGACGCGGGCAACTCTTCGCTTCACCGATGCCGCGCTGCCGAGCTCGAGACTGATGGAGACCGGCCGCTACGGGGTCCATCCGAGCGAGAAGGGTTAGGCCCTCACGCGGGCGCGGCAGACGAGGAGAGGCGCGATGGAACATCCTTCACTGTGGGAAGCCGCGAGACGCGAGAACGAGGACTATCAATTCGTCGCTGCGGCGGAAACGCAGCCGAAGTGGGACATCCCGGACAGAATCGCGATCAACGTCGCCGTTTCAGGGCGCTTCGTCAGCGACGGCACCGGCAGCGGCCATCCGACCTCGATCGAGGAATATGTCGATTCCGCGTCGGAGGTGATCGAAGCCGGAGCCTGCGGCATCCACGTCGACTTCACCTGGGTGACGGACAAGCGCGGCCGCCGGCTCGATCGCGACGTGCCTCCTGTCGAGGCCTATGCCGCCGTGCTCGAGCCGCTGCGCAGCCGGTTCGGCGACGGCTTCGTGGCCAATCTCAACGTGCTCAACGGCAAATCGTTCGAGGAGTGCATGAGCCCCGCCAAGGCCGGGCAGGCCGAGGTCGCGCCCTGCGCGGCCGGACATCCCGAGGCGTTCGTGCTTCCGGCGATGCGGGCGCTCGAGCATTATGGGGTCAAACCGGAAATCGTCGTCCACAGCACCGGCGAGGTGGAGCTCGCCAGGCGCAAGCTGATCGACCCGGGCGTGATTTCCGGCACGCCTTATTGGATCATCCTCTACGGGCTGCCGTTCAACACCGGACGCTCGCTGATCTCCGGAACCAGCGTCCGCAATGCCCAGGACATGGCGCAGCATCTGTTCATGATGGTGGGCCAGATCCGCGACATCGACCCGGCGAGCCAGATCACCGTCTGCGCCGCGGGCAGGGCCTCCCTGTACATGACCACCCTGGCGACGATGATGGGGCTGCACATCCGCGTCGGCGTAGAGGACACGCCGTGGAAATATCCGAACAGCGACCAGATGCTGTCCGGCAATCTCGAGATGTTTACCATGGCGAAGCAGATCGCCGAGCTCCACGGCCGCCGCCCCGCCACGGCCGACGAATATCGCGCGGCGATCGGCCTTGAACCGAGGATGGTGCAGCCGAAGATGGCGCAGGCGAAGATGGCCCAGCCGCAAATTGGCTAGCACTTCATCGCCGAGCGCGCTTGCGCGATAAGCAGCCATGCAGTTTCATCTGAACGGGTTCAGGCCCGGCGATCCCCACGTCTCCGATCCCGCCGAACTTCATGCCGACCAAGCCGAGCTCGGCTCGCGGGAGCTTCCGAAGACGGTCGACGTGCTGATCGTCGGTTCCGGCCCGGCCGGCCTGACCCTTGCCGCGCAGCTCGCCGCCTTCCCGGACCTCGCGACCGTCCTTGTCGAGAGCCGGCCGGGGCCGCTGCTTCTCGGTCAGGCCGACGGCGTCGCCTGCCGGACGGTGGAGATGTTCGAGGCGTTCGGCTTCAGCGAGCGTGTCATGAAAGAGGCCTATTGGGTCAACGAGGTGTCGTTCTGGAAGCCCGACGAGAATGCGCGGGAAAGGATCGTCCGCCACGGCCGGATCCGGGACACCGAAGACGGCCTCTCCGAATTCCCGCACGTGATCCTCAACCAGGCGCGGGTGCACGATTTCTACCTCGACGTGATGCGCAATTCGCCGGCGCGGATGGCGCCGTTCTACGGCCTCCGCCTGCTCGACCTGGCGGTGGCGCAGCAGGGCTCCGCGGGCGATTTCCCGGTCACGGCGAGGCTCGAACGGCTCAGCGGCGAGCAGGCCGGCCGGATTGAGACGGTCGCGGCGCGGTTCGTGGTCGGCTGCGACGGCGCGCGCAGCGCGGTGCGCCAGTCGCTCGGCCGGGTGCTTCACGGCGATTCGGCCAATCAGGCGTGGGGGGTGATGGACGTCCTCGCCGTCACCGACTTCCCGGACATCAGGCTCAAGGCGACCATCCATTCGGCCGAAGAGGGCAGCGTCCTGATCATCCCGCGCGAAGGGGGCTATCTCGTCCGCTTCTACATCGAGCTCGAGAAGCTGAACGCGAACGAGCGGGTCGCGAGCCGCAACGTCACCGTTGATCATCTGATCGCGGCGGCGCAGCGGATCCTGCGGCCCTACACGCTCGACGTGAAGGAGGTCGCCTGGTGGTCGGTCTACGAGATCGGCCAGCGGCTCGCCGACCGTTTCGACGATCTCGCGGATGACGCGTCCGAGGACGCCGTGCCGCGCGTGTTTATCGCCGGCGATGCTTGCCACACCCACAGCCCGAAGGCCGGGCAGGGCATGAACGTGTCGATGCAGGACAGCTTCAACCTCGGCTGGAAGCTCGCGTCGGTGCTGGTCGGGCGATCCGCGCCGAAGCTCCTCCACACTTACTCGGAGGAGCGGCGGGCGATCGCCGAGGAGCTGATCGAGTTCGACCGCGAGTTCGCGAGGATGTTCAGCGCCAGGCCCGGCAGCGCCTCCGCTGCCGACCGCGACGTCGTCGACCCGGCCGAGTTCAAGAATTATTTCGTCCGGCAGGGACGATTCACGGCCGGCACCGCGACCCGCTACGATCCCTCGCTCATCACCGGCGAGCCCGCCCATCAGCCGCTCGCCGCCGGCTTCTCGATCGGCATGCGCTTTCATTCGGCCCCGGTCATCCGCCTCGCCGACTCAAGACCAATGGAGCTCGGCCACACGGTCAAAGCCGACGGCCGCTGGCGCCTGTTCGCCTTCGCCGCCGACGAAGACCCGGTCGATCCTTTCTCCGGGATCGGTGCTCTCTGCCGCTTCCTCGCGACATCCGATCAATCCCCGGTCCAGCGCTATACGCCGCAAGGCGCGGACCTCGACTCCGTGATCGACGTCCGCGCCATCTTCCAGCAGCCGCACCGCGACCTGACGCTCGAGGCGATGCCGCCGCTGCTGCTGCCGCGCAAAGGCCGTTACGGCTTGGTCGATTATGAGAAGATATTCTGCGCCGATCGAACGAGCGGCCGCGACATCTTCGACCTGCGCGGCATCGACCGCGCGCGCGGCTGCCTCGTCCTCGTCCGCCCCGACCAATATGTCGCGCACATTCTCCCCCTCGACGGCCACGCGGCACTGGCTGATTTCTTCGATGGCTTCATGGTGCCGGCACGCTAAGCAATTTCGTCATGACGTGATACGCTTCGTCGAACGGGTCGGGACGCTTAGGGGAGGGTCGAATATGGGAACGATCACTGCGGTGCTGGCGTCAGCCGTTGCTTTCGTCGGCAGTCACTTCCTGCTCTCCCACCCCTTCAGAAAGTCGCTCGTCGCCTCGCTGGGCGAGAAGGCATTTCTCGGCCTCTATTCGCTGGTCGCCTTCGTCACGTTGGCTTGGGTGATCCTGGCGTATCGGGCTGCACCGCCCACGCAATTTCTCTGGCCGGTGGGCGATCTGCTGTGGGCAGTCGTGTCGGTTCTGATGCTGATCGCCTCGATCCTGTTCATGGGTTCGGTGATCGGCAATCCAGCGCTGGTAACCGCCAAGCAGTCGGATGCCGCGCCGGAAGCGCGCGGGGTGTTCGCCATCACCCGCCATCCGATGATGTGGTCCTTCGCATTGTGGGGCGCCTGCCACATCGCCGTCTTTCCGGTGGCGGCGAACATCATTGTCGCGTCGGCGATCATCGTCCTGGCGCTGGCCGGTGCGGCGTTGCAGGACCGAAAGAAGGAACGCCTCCAGCCCGATGTCTGGCCGGCCTGGGAAGCAAAGACGAGCTACCTCCCGTTCGCGGCAATCGCCGCAGGCAAGGCGCGATGGTCCGGGTTCCGTATGCACGACATTGCCGGCGGAATCCTGGTCTGGATCGCAGCGACCTGGGCGCACATTCCACTGAGCGGTTGGCCGGCCGGCATCTGGCGGTGGATTTGATGTCTTTGCGGAGCACGCGCTCGCCGTCTGTTGCGCACATTCGACCGGCCCTCGCAGTGCGCGCGAATGATTGCACGCGACGATTGCGCGCAAGGCGATCGATGCGCATCATGCCCCGATGCTGAACCTGCTTTCTCTCCTCGTCGGCGCCGTTGCGCTGGTCCTCGGCATTGTCGCCTTCTTTCCGCTGCTCGGCTGGGCCTATTGGCTGATCATCCCGCTTGCGCTGGTCGGCCTGGGCCTCGGCGTCGTGTCCCGACACAAAAGCGGGCAAAACCTCAACCTTGTCGTCATCATCGTGGGGGTGGTCCGCCTCATGCTCGGTGGCGGGATATTCTGACGCCATCCGCTCGTCGCGACGCGTAGCCCCTGCTACCCATCAAGCGGATCAAGCCAGGCTCATTCCTCTGTCGAGGGCCTGGGGGACGCGCGGGGAAATTGGTGAGCCCAGCTGGATTCGAACCAGCGACCTACTGATTAAAAGTCAGTTGCTCTACCGACTGAGCTATGGGCCCGACCAAGGCGATGCCCTAGGTGCGCCGCTCGCCTCGGTCAACCGGGCCGATCGAGCGGCTGTCGCCTGGCGTAGCGGGCGAGCAGCTGGCGGATGGTGGCGCCGCTGATCGGGTCGCGCCAGGCGGGGGCGATCTCGGCGAGCGGCTGGAGCACGAAGCTGCGCTCGCGCATCGCCGGGTGAGGGACGATCAGCTCCGTCTTACCGCCGCCTTCCCAGCAGCCTTCGGACCACAGGATGATGTCGAGATCGAGCACGCGCGGGCCCCAGCGGCGGCCGGGGCGGCGGCCGAAGCGTCGCTCGATCGCCTTGAGCTCGGCGAGGAACTGGGGCGGGTCGAGGCGAGTGGAGACGATCGCCACTGCATTGGCGAAGGCGCGGCCCGCCGGGCCGATTGCGCGGGTCTGGTGGATCGGCGAGACACGCTCGAGGGTCACGCTCCGCTCGGCGAGCGCCTCCAGCGCCGCGCGCAACACGCCGGCCGGCGCGCCGTGGCGGCCGTGGCGGCGGTTCGAGCCGAGGGCGATCGCATAAGTCGTCTTGTTCACGGCGCGGCGACTAAAGCATTTCCGTCGCAAGCGGAAACGCCGCCTTGGAATGCTCCGGTTGATCCGGCGCTCCTTCGTGCCGCAAAACGGGTCCCCACTTTTGCGAAATTCGCGGCGGACCATTTTCGAGGCGGGCGGAACGCACGCCGACCTGGAAAATGGTCCTATTGTGAATCTGGCGCGCTTTGTTGCCGCAAAACCGGTGCCCACTTTTGCGCAAAGCGCGCCGGACCATTTTCGAGGCGGGCGGAACGCACGCCGACCTGGAAAACGGTCCTATTGTGAATCTGGCGCGCTTTGTTGCCGCAAAACCGGTGCCCACTTTTGCGCAAAGCGCGCTAGACCGCCGCCATGCTTCTCGACGCCCTTGTCCCGCCCAGTCCCGTTCCCGAAGCCGAGCCGCCGCGCGATTGCCCATTGTGCCCGCGGCTCGTCGCGTTCCGCGAGGAGCTGCGGCAGGAATATCCCGACTGGTGGAACGCGCCGGTGAGCGCGTTCGGCGATCGCGACGCCTGGCTCGGCATCGTCGGCCTCGCCCCCGGCAAGCATGGCGCGAACCGCACCGGCCGCCCGTTCACCGGCGATTTCGCGGGCATCCTGCTCTACCGCACCTTGCTCAAGTTCGGCCTTGCGGAGGGTAGCTACGAGGAAAGGCTCGACGACGGCCTGCGCCTCGTCGGCTCGGTGATCCTCAATTCGGTGCGCTGTCTGCCGCCGGAGAACAAGCCGACGCCGCAGGAGATCGCGACCTGCCGCACCTTCTATGCGCTCGGGCTCGAGACCTTGCCCAACGTGCGCGTGCTCGTCGCGCTCGGCCAGATCGCGCACGGCTCGGCGGTGCGGACCGCCGGCGGCAAGCTCTCGGCCTATCGCTTCGGCCACCTCGCCGAGCATCAGCTTCCCGACGGCCGGATCCTGATCGATAGCTATCATTGCTCGCGCTACAACCAGAACACCAACCGCCTGACCGCGGCGATGTTCGAGCAGGTGTTCGAGCGGGCGCTGGAACTGCGGGAGGAGATTGGGCTTAGCGCGGGGTGAGGTCGCGGTGTCTTCCCCCCTCCCGCTTGCGGGAGGGGCAGGGGGTGGGTCTCAGCCCCTCCATCTAAACCGTGCTGGGGGTAAGGACCCACCCCTCAATCCCCTCCCGCGTGCGGGACCATTGCAAAAGTCGGTGAGGAATGATTCTCTAGGATAAACCTGGAGGGTGGTGATGACGGGTCAGCTTGGGTTTGTAGATCATTTGCTGGTGGGAAGTGGATCGCGTCGCAAGGATCAT
>Ga0255338_1002917_pt1 | contig 22540 bp, 20 predicted proteins | sample MeOH1_35cm_T4_19_FD_203715 | JGI IMG/M metagenome (GOLD analysis project Ga0255338, IMG submission 203715) | Sandy soil microbial communities from University of British Columbia, Vancouver, Canada - MeOH1_35cm_T4_195 | ecosystem: Engineered > Artificial ecosystem > Sand microcosm > Unclassified ...
CGCCAAGCGGTCCGAACCCGGGCTGAAAACTTCCGGAAAACGGGCAACCAGCGGCTGGAGCCCGCGCATCGATTCGAATCGGCGACATCAGCACATCTCGAAGCGGTTAAAGCAGACCTTCCTTAGATCAGGTCCGTGAGCGAATTCGTTACAAATACTATAGCCTGCGCACCGAGCAGGCCTATGTGCAATGGGTACGGATGTTCGTGAAATGGCATGGGTTGCGGCACCCGCGCGACATGGGCGCGAGGAAATGGAGGCGAGGTGGCAGTATTGCTGTCGGCTCTGCCGCCGGGAATGGCGTCGCTTGCCCGCCTGCTGTATGGCATAGGCAAGTGTTTGCGTCTGCCAGCACGACCGCTTTGAGGCTTCCAAGTGGGTGTCAACTCAGGGTCGAAACACGCCGGCCACAGCGAGCCATGCTTGCCACAACCTGGTTTCCGACTTCATTTGCGCGGAACACCTGCTCATCCCTCCCAAACACCCCTGCTCGGCGTTGCAAATGCTCGCCATAGACCCGGCTAGGGCTACGCTCTGCGCCTTGATCAGGGAGCGTTTGAGCGGTCTGCTCGGACTCGCCCGATTCACGCTCAAGCGCTGAGCGTCAGCGCTCTTCGGAAAGGCGTTCAGGCTGCCGGCCAGGCCACCGGCACGGGATGCAGGAGGGCCTGCAAGGCGGCCACATCGTCCGGCGCGTGTCCAGATCGGTGACATGGGCTCGCCGCGCGGTGGGGATCGGCTCGATGATCCCGGGGTGGCGGGACAGCCATGCACGGACACCGAGCGGGCCGGGCTGCGCGCAGACCTGTTGCACCGCGTGGCTGGAGAGCAGCAGGGGGTGCCCGCGCACGCCGTCCACGACCGGCATTTGCGCGTGCACCGTGGGCGCTCGCCGATGCCAGGCGTCGATCAGGGGGGCGATGTCGGCGACGTCCAGGAGCGGCAGATCGCCCAGCACCAGCAGCAGGTCGTGGTCGGCGCGGTGGGTCCGGTGCGCCTGCAGCGCCAGCCGCTGAGAATCGATCAGGCTGGGGCAGGGCTGAGCATGCGCCACGGCATGCGCGCCACAGTGCTCCACCAGGGGCAGGAGCTGGTCGCGGTAGGGGCCGATGACCACGCTCACGGTCTGGACGCCCGCGGCGCGCAGGGCGTTGACCAGGCGCTCCAGCACGCTGACGCCGCCCACCTGCAGCGTCGCCTTGGGGCGGCCGCCCAGGCGCCGCCCCTGGCCCGCGGCCAGGATGGTGGCGGCCAGGGGCGGCGCGCTGGAGGTGGTGTTCTCGCGCATCTCAGACCGCGCAGCTCGGGGCCGTCCAGGCCGGATGGGCGGGCAGCTCATGGCGGGCCTTGCCGGCCGCGACCGGCTCCGGGGAGGCCGGTGGCACGCCGTTCTTCACCGCCACCACCTCGGCCATGATGGACAGCGCGATCTCGGCGGGCGTCTTGCTGCCGATGTACAGGCCCGCGGGGCCGTGCAATGCCTGCAGGGCCGATTCGGGCAGGTCGAAATGCGTGTGCAGCCGCTGCCGGCGCAGCGCGCTGTGGCGGCGCGAGCCGATGGCGCCGACGTAGAACGCGTCGGACTGCAGTGCGTCGATCAGCGCCAGGTCGTCGAGCTTCGGGTCGTGTGTCAGCGCTACCACCGCGGTGCGCCGATCGGGCTTGAGGCGCAGGATCAGGTCGTCCGGCATCTCGTGGCTCAGCTGCACCCCGGCCATCTGCCAGCTGGCGCGGTGGTCCTCGCGCGGGTCGCAGACGATGACCTCGAAGCCCAGGCTCAGCGCCATCTGGCTCATGAAGCGCGAGAGGTCACCCGCGCCGATCAGGACGAGGCGGGCCTGCGGGCCCAGGTAGGTGGTGAGCAGGGTGTCGGTGAGCAGCGGCACGCCGTCGCGCCGGCCTTCGTGCAGATCCACCTGCCCGGTGGCGAGATGAAGCCGGCGCTCGGTGCTGCGCCGCTGCTCGCAGGCCTGCAGCAGCTCGCCCAGCCGGCTGCGCGCCGCCACGGGCTCCAGCACCAGCTCCACCGTGCCCCCGCAGGGCAGGCCGAAGCGGTGGGCTTCGTCCGCGGAAATGCCGTAGCGCAGCACGCTGGGGGTGCCGGCGGCGCAGACGGCGGCAACACCGCCCTCGCGGATGCGGCGGATCAGGTCGTCTTCGATGCAGCCGCCCGAGACGGAGCCGACCGTCTCGCCCCGGCTGTTGAGGGCCATGAGCGAGCCGGGTGGCCGGGGCGAGGAGCCCCAGGTGCGCGCGACGGTGACGAGCACCACGGGTTCGCCCGCGGCCTGCCAGCCCGTCGCGGTGCGCAGGACCAGGGTGTCAAGGTCTTCCATGGTCGGGCTCCTTCACCGATCACGCCAGCTTGAAGGGCAGCTCGCGCAGCTGCTTGCCGGTCAGCCGCGCGACGGCGTTGGCAAAGGCCGGCGCCAGCGGCGGCAGGCCGGGCTCGCCCATGCCGGTGGGCGGCTCCGCGCTGGGCACGGTGTGCACCGCGATCGCGGGCATGTCGGTGATGCGCGGCACGACGAAGTCGCCGAAGTTGCTCTGCTGCACCACGCCGTCCTTGAGCGTGATGGCCGCCCCCGGCAGGCACATCGACAGGCCCATCAGGGCGGCGCCCTGCACCTGCGCCTCCACGCTGCGCGGGTTCACCACCAGGTTGCAGTGCACGCCGGCCGTGACGCGGTTCAACACCGGGCGGCCGTCCTGCAGCGAGGCTTCCACCACATAGGCGACCACGGTTTCGAAGGACTCGTGCACCGCCACCCCCCAGGCGCGGCCGGCGGGCAGCGCCTTTTTGCCGTAGCCACTCCTGTCGACGGCCAGTTGCAGGGCCGCGCGGTGGCGCGGGTGCTGGTCGCCGAAAAGTTTCAGGCGGTAGGCCACCGGGTCCTGCTTCGTGGTGCGGGCGATCTCGTCGATCAGGGTTTCCATCACGAAGGCGGTGTGGGTGGAGCCCACGCTGCGCCACCACAGCACGGGCACGTTCAGGCGGGGGTGGTGCACCGTCAGGCGCATGGGCACCGGGTACGGATCGCGCAGGCCCTCTGTGGCGGTGGCGTCCACGCCGTTCTTCACCATGCCCTCGAACATCGTGCCGGTGACGATGGACTGGCCCACCAGCACGTGGTCCCAGGCCAGCACCTGGCCGCGCTCGTCAAAGCCGATGCGGGCGCGGTGCAGGTGCATGGGGCGGTAGTAGCCACCCTGGATGTCGTCCTCGCGGCTCCAGAGGGTGCGCACCGGGGCCTCGAGGCCCGCGGCGCGGGTGGCCTTGGCGACCTCGCAGGCGAGCACGACGAAATCGCTGGTGGGTACGCCGCGGCGCCCGAAGCCGCCGCCGGCCATCTGCACGTTCACCATCACCTGCTCCGGCTTGAGCGCCAGCACCCGCGCGGCGGCCGCCCCGTCCACGCCAGGGAACTGGGTGCCCACCCACAGGTTGGCCCGGTCGGCGCCGAGTTGCACCGTGCAGTTCAGCGGCTCCATGGGCGCGTGGGCGAGGTAGGGGAACAGGAACTCGGCTTCGATGCGGTGCGCCGCCGTGGCCAGCGGCGCCATGTCGGCGTCGAAGGCCAGCGCGCCGGGCTGGGTGGCCAGTTCGCGGTACTGGGCGAGCTGGCGTTCGCTGTCCACCTTCTCGACGGCGTCGGTGTCCCATTGCAGCTTCAGGGCATCGCGCCCCTGCCTGGCGGGCCAGTAGCCGTCGGCCACCACGGCCACGCCCTCGGCGCCGCGGTCCAGCGGCACGCGCAGCACGGCTTTCACGCCGGCGATGGCACGCGCCGCACGATCGTCCACCGACAGGAGCCTGGCGCCGAACACCGGCGGGCGCGCCACCACGGCGGTGAGCTGACCCGGCAGGCGCACGTCGATGCCGAAGTCCTGGCGGCCGCTGCTCTTGGCGCGGGCGTCCAGCCGCGTGGTGGCGCGGCCGATCAGGCGGAAGTCCTTGGGGTCTTTCAGGGCCACTTTCCCGGGTACCGGCAGGGCCATGGCGGCCTCGGCCAGCTCGCCGTAGCCGGCCTTGCGCCCGTTGGGGCCGAGCACCTGGCCGGCCCGGGTGTGCAGCCGGGACACGTCCACGTTCCAGCGGGCGGCGGCGGCCGCCAGCAGCATGGCGCGTGCGCGGGCGCCGAGCTCGCGGTACTGCGTGAAGCTGTGCTGGATGGAGTTGGAGCCGCCGGTGATGTGCATGCCATAGCGCGGGTCGGCGTAGGCCGCGTCATTGCTGCCGTGGCGGCTGCGCACCAGGCGCCAGTCGGCGTCCAGCTCTTCGGCCAGGATCATGGGCAGGCCGGTCTGCACCCCCTGGCCGAACTCCAGCCGGTTGATGGTGACGGTGACTTCACCATTGGGGGCGATCTGCACGAAGGCGGACGGCTGCTCGGTGGGCTTGAGGGCGCTGGCCGCGGCGCTGGTGCCCTCCGTCGTTTGGGCGGTGGCCAGGTGCGGGAAGGCGCCGAGCGCCAGGCCGCTGGCGCCCGCCAGTTTGAGGAAGCTGCGGCGTGGCAGTGTGGGCGCGGCGTCGGCCCGGTCGCGTTCCAGCAGGTGCTGCAGGGCGCGGGGCACTTCGTGGGTCTGAGGGGCGATCAGCATGGTGGGGCTCCTTCAGGCGAGGGCGCGGGCGGCGTCGGCCACCGCGGCGCGGATGCGGGCGTAGGTGCCACAGCGGCAGAGGTTGCCAGCCATGGCGGCGTCGATCTCGGCGGCGGTGGGCTGCTTGCCCCGGGGCAGCGATTTCAGGAACGCGGTGGCGCTCATGATCTGGCCGCTCTGGCAGTAGCCGCACTGGGCCACGTCGTGCTTCACCCAGGCGGCGTGCACGGCCGCACCCACGCGGTCGCTGCCGCCGGTGACGGCTTCGATCGTGGTGAGCTTCTTGCCCTGACCCGCCGATACCGGCGTGACGCACGAGCGGATGGCTTGGCCATCGAGGTGCACGGTGCAGGCGCCACACAGCGCGGCGCCGCAGCCGAACTTGGTGCCGCTCATGCCCAGCACATCGCGCAGGGCCCAGAGGATGGGGGTGCCGGGATCGGCGTCGAGCGTGTGGTTGCGCCCGTTGACATGCAAGCTGCTCATGGTGAGGTTTCCTTCAGGTGTGAGGGTCAGGGCTTGGCGAACACGTCCTTGGCCATCCAGGTCTTCATGGTGAAACGCCCGGGACGTTGCGGGAATGGAGCGCCGTGCATCAGGCGGCTTGTTGGAGCGAGGCCATGTCGATCACGAAGCGGTATTTCACATCGGCCTTGAGCAGGCGCTCGTAGGCTTCGTTGATGTCCTGGATGCGGATGATCTCGATGTCGGAGGTGATGCCGTGCTGGCCGCAGAAGTCCAGCATCTCCTGCGTCTCGGCGATGCCGCCGATCAGCGAGCCGGCCAGGGCCTTGCGGCTGAAGACCAGCGGGCCGGTGTTGAAGGCGTCCAGCGGACCGAGGTAGCCCACCATCACGATGGTGCCGCCGGCGGCCAGCGTGGGCACGTAGGGGTTCACGTCGTGCAGATAGGGCACGGTGTCGATGATCAGCTCGAAGCGGCCGGCCACGGCGGCCATCTGCGCCGCATCGGTGGAGATGACGATGTGGTCGGCGCCGAGGCGGCGCGCGTCAGGCTCCTTGCCCGGCGAGCGGCTGAACAGCGTGACTTCTGCGCCCATGGCCTTGGCCAGCTTCAGGCCCATGTGGCCGAGGCCGCCGAGGCCGACGATGGCGACCTTGCTGCCCGGGCCGACCTTCCAGTGCCGCAGCGGCGAATAGGTGGTGATGCCGGCGCACAGCAGCGGCGCGGCGCCGGCCAGGTCGAGGCTGTCAGGGACCTTGAGCACAAAGTCCTGCTTGACGACGACCTTCTCGGAATAACCGCCGTGGGTGCGGCTGCCATCGACCGGGTCGGTGCCGTTGTAGGTGTAGGTGGCGCCGTTCTCGCAGTACTGCTCCCAGCCCTTGCCGCAGGCCGCGCAGTGCTGGCACGAGTCCACCATGCAGCCCACGCCCACGCGGTCGCCGGCCTTGAAGCGCGTCACGCCGGGGCCCACTTCGAGCACGCGGCCGATGATCTCGTGGCCCGGCACCATGGGGTACTGCGCATTGCCCCAGTCGTTGCGCACGTTGTGCACGTCGGAGTGGCAGACGCCGCAGTAGAGGATCTCGATGACCACGTCGTCGGCGCGCGGGCTGCGGCGGTCGAAGTTGAACAGGCCCAGGCGGCCGGTGGGGGAGTGGGCGGCGTAGGCGCGCACGGGGTAGGTCATGGCTTTCATCGCATGCTCTTTCGTAAGGAGAACGGCGCGTTGCGGTTCACAGCAGGTCCGCCGGATCGGTCAGCCGCCACCAGGGGCGGCCGGGATGGATGTTCTGCAGATCGATCCGCTCTCCCATGATCGGGGTGCTGACCTGCACGCCTTGCCGTCTTGCCGCCTGCAGCACGCGCTCGTAGGGCTGCTCCCAGGCATGGAAGGCCAGGTCGAAGGTGCCGTTGTGGATGGGCAGCAGCCATCGGCCACGCAGGTCCTGGTGGGCCTGCACGGTCTGCTCCGGCAGCATGTGGATGGCGGTCCAGCGGGCGTCGTAGGCGCCCGCTTCGAGCAGGGTCAGGTCAAACGGGCCGAAACGTTCGCCGATGGTCTTGAAGCCGTCGAAATAGCCCGAGTCCGCGCCGAAGAAGATGCGCTGCCCGGGCGTCTGGATCACCCAGGAGCACCAGAGCGTGCGGTTGCGGTCCCACAGGCCACGGCCCGAAAAGTGTTGCGCGGGGGTGGCCACCAGACGCACGCCGGCCACCTCGGTGGCCTGCCACCAGTGGAGCTGCTGCACCTTGGCCGGCTCCACGCCCCAGTCCACCAGGAGGTCGCCCACGCCGCGCGGTGCGATGAAGTGCGCGGTCTTCTCGCGCAGCTGCATGATGGACTGGCGATCCAGGTGGTCGTAATGGTCGTGGGACAGGATCACCGCTTCAATCGGCGGCAGCTCGTCGATGCGGATGGGCGGCGCGTGGAAGCGCTTCGGGCCCAGCCACTGCACGGGCGAGCTGCGCTCGCTGAAGACCGGATCGGTCAGCCAGAACTTGCCTTGCAGCTTGAACAGCAGCGTGGAGTGTCCCAGCCGGTAGAGGCTGCCATCGGGCGCGGCGAGCAGCTGCGCCTGCGTGATCGCTTGCAGCGGCAAGGGCGCGCTGGGGACGGTGCCGGCGGGCTTGTTGAACAGGAAGTCCCACCAGATGCGCAGGCCTTGCAGCAGCCCGAAGCGGGGCGAATGGTCCGCTGCCGGCGCGGCGGGGGCCGCCAGCGGTGCGTTCGCGGACGCTGGCAAGGTGTCGGAGGCGCTGCACGCAGCCAGGCTGCTGGCCAGCAGGGTGCTGAGGAGGCGGGTCTTCATGCCGTTGGGGTCCTGAAATCAGGGGGTGACTTTAGAATGGACCTTATCAACTGAATAGCCCTAAAAAGCTTGTTCCAGTATCAATTAAAAATTGATAATTTGAGGGGATTGAAGGAACCGATCCATGTCCATCAACGAACTTCGCGCCATCGCCACCTTTGCCAAGGCCGCTGAACTGGGCAGCCTGCGCAAGGCCGCGGTGGCGCAAGGCGTGTCGCCCCAGGCGGCCAGCCAGGCGCTGGCGCAGCTGGAGCAGCATCTGGGGGTGCGTCTGCTGCACCGGACGACGCGCAGCCTCGCGCTGACCGACGAGGGGCGCCAGCTGCTCGAAGCGACGCAGCCGGCGCTGGGCGCGCTGGAGCGGGCGCTCGATCGCGTGCGCCAGGCGCAGGATGAGGTGGCCGGGCCGCTGCGCATCGTGGGGCCGCGTTCCACCTTCGCTTCCGTGATCTGGCCGGTGGTGGATGCGTTCTGTCGTGAGCACCCCGATGTGCAGCCCGATGTGCAGCTGGACGACAACATCGGCAACTGGGTGCAGGACCGGGTGGACGTGGGTTTTCGCATCGGCGCGCCGCCCCAGGACGGTTTGATCGCCCGGCGCCTGTTCCGGGTGCAGTTGCTCGTGTGCGCCGCACCCGAGTACCTGGCCCGCCACGGCGCGCCGAGGACGCTGGAGGAACTGAACGTTCACCGCTGCAGTGTGTTCCGCCATCCGGGGACCGGGCAGGTGTTGCCCTGGTATTTCGAAGTGGAGGGGCAGATGGTCTACCGGGAATTGCCGCCGGCGCTGTCCACGAACGACGCCGATCTGGAACTGCAGGCCGTGCTCAGCGGCCAGGTGCTGGGGCAGCTCACCAGCATGGCCGCGGCCTCCTTCATCCGTTCAGGTCAGCTGGTGCCCTTGCTGAGCCCCTACGTCACGGAGCAGATGGGGGTGTACCTCTATTACGGCAACCGTCAACAGCCCACGCGGGTGCGCAAGTTCATCGATCTGGTGGTGGAGCGCTTGAGCGATCCCGCGCCTTTCGTGCTGACCGCCAGGGAGATCGCCGCAGCCGAGGCCGCCGGACGCAAGGCACTGCGCAAGCACCGGTAGGGCGCCGTCGTTGCAGGTCACGCTGAGCCTCCCGTCCGGGCCCCCGCAGTCGGGCCGGTCCGGCCTGGCGGTGGAGTCCGCGCTCTGTGCACCGGCGCACAGACGCTTACATGAGCATGGGCCGGAATGAAATATGGTGTCTGCAGCGTCGGTCATGAACAGGGCCGCGCACATCCCTCATGCAACCCATTGTCGAAGGAGATGGATCATGTCTCATCAACTCAGAGATCTCATGAGCCGGGACGTCAAGGTGATCAGCCCGGAAATGACCCTCCAGGAAGCCGCGCGGACCATGCTGGAAGGCAACTTCGGGATGCTGCCCGTCGCCGAACACGACCGCATGATCGGGGCGATCTCGGATCGGGACATCGCGATCCGGGCCGTCGCCGAGGGCAGGGGCCCCGACACGAAAGTGCGCGACATCATGTCCGAAGGCATCTGGTGGGCCTACGACGACGACTCGGTCGATCATGCCGCGGAGCTCATGAGCGAGCACCAGGTCCGGCGCCTGCCGGTCGTGACCCATGACAAGCGTCTGGTCGGCATCGTCGCGCTTGGCGACATCGCCGTCGACACCTCGGAAATGCAGCCCGCGGCCGAGGCGCTGTCGAAGATTTCAGAACCATCCTGAGCCTGAGAGGTTCAGCGGCGGTCCTGGGTCGCTGGGTATCCGGCGTTCGCGGTGAGGCGGCGCCGATTTGACCGGCCGGCGCGGCTGCCACGGGGTAACAAAAAGGGCGATTCCCTTGGGGGGAGTCGCCCTTGTTTCTTGTTGGGTCGGCGCCGTGATCTCAGGCCTTGGAGGGCGTCACGGCCATGTGGTCCACCTTCAGGTCGAGGATGGCCTCGGGCTCCTGCGCCTCCTCGGACGTCGGGTGGTTCAGGCCCGCATGGAGCCGTTGCATGTCCAGGTCCCCGGTCCACTTGGCCACGATCAGCGTCGCGACGCCGTTGCCCACCAGATTGGTCAGGGCGCGCGCCTCGGACATGAAGCGGTCGATGCCCAGGATCAGCGCCAGGCCCGCCACCGGCACGCCGCCGACGGCCGACAGCGTGGCGGCCAGCACGATGAAGCCGCTGCCGGTGATGCCCGCCGCGCCCTTGGAGGTGAGCAGCAGCACGGCCAGCAGGGTCAGCTGCTGGGTCAGCGACATCGGCGTGTCGGTGGCCTGGGCGATGAACACGGCCGCCATGGTCAGGTAGATGGAGGTGCCGTCCAGGTTGAACGAGTAGCCGGTCGGGATCACCAGGCCGACCACCGACTTGCGCGCGCCCAGGTTCTCCAGCTTCTCCATCATGCGCGGCAGCACCGACTCGGAGGACGAGGTGCCCAGCACGATCAGCAGCTCCTCCTTGATGTAGCGGACGAACTTGAAGACGCTGAAACCGTGCAGGCGGCTCACGATGCCCAGCACGACGAAGACGAAGAGCAGGCAGGTCAGGTAGAACGCGCCCATGAGCTTGCCCAGCGAGAACAGCGAGCCCACCCCGTACTTGCCGATGGTGAAGGCCATCGCGCCGAAGGCGCCGATCGGTGCCACCTTCATGACGATGCCGACGATGTCGAACAGCACGTGCGAGAACTTCTCGATGAAGTCAAAGACCGGAGTGCCGCGACCGCCGAACTTGTGCAGGGCAAAGCCGAACAGCACCGAGAACAGCAGCACCTGCAGGATCTCGCCCTTGGCGAACGCGTCCACGACGGAGGTGGGGATGACGTTGAGGAGGAAGTCGACCGTGCCCTGCATCTTGCCCGGCGCGGTGTAGGCGGCAATGCCCTTGGTGTCCAGGGTCGTCGGATCGACATGCATGCCCGAGCCCGGTTGCAGCACGTTGACGACGATCAGCCCGATGATGAGCGCCAGGGTGGACATGATCTCGAAATACAGCAGGGCCAGGCCGCCGGTCTTGCCGACCTTCTTCATGTCCTCCATGCCGGCAATGCCTACCACCACGGTGCAGAAGATGATCGGCGCGATGATCATCTTGATCAGCTTGATGAAGCCGTCACCGAGCGGCTTCATCTCCGCCCCCAGTTGGGGGTAGAAGTGGCCCAGCAGCACGCCGATGGTCACGGCCAGCAGAACCTGCACGTAAAGGGATTTGTAGAGTGGCTTGCGCGCAACTGTCGTGGACATGGCAACGGCCTCGTGGAAGTGGGTTGAACGGGCAACGGTCTCTCGCGTTGCGGTAAATGAGGTGACGATATCCCTGGTTTCGGGACTGCCCGCGACGATACGTAACCACAGGGCGGCCGCCAACTGTGGCGTTCAACAGTAGGGTTTCTACGTAGGTTCAGGGCGCGATGGCGCGACGTACATCGTTCAGCAGCGCGGGGCCGACATGGCGCTGGAACCCGTCGTACACGGGCTGCGACGCCTGCCTCAAGGTCGAGCGCTCCTGAGGCGTCAGTTCATGAACACGCACGCCCGGCGTGCGCCTGAGGTGGTCGAGCGCCTGCTGGTTCAACTCGGCCGAGAGGCGGTTGCCCAGCGCCAGGGCCTCCGCCAGCGCCCCCGTCAGCAGGTCACGGTCGGCCGGGGCCAGGCTCGCCCAGAAGCGCGGATGGGTGACCACCGCGTAACCCAGATAGCCATGCCGGGTCAGCGTCACATCCGACTGGTACCGGGCCAGCCCTTGCGTGAGGAAATTGGACAGGGGGTTCTCGGCACCGTCCACCACATGGCTGGCCAGGGCCCGAGGGGTCTCGCCGAACGGCAGCACCACGGGTTGCGCGCCCAGGGCCCGCATCTGCGCCACCAGCACCCGCGAGGCCTGCACCCGCAGCCGCTGCCCGCGGTAGTCCTGCGGGGCACGCAAGGCCTTGCCGGCGCTCATCTGCTTGAATCCGTTGTCCATGAAGCCCAGTCCGACCATCTGGTGCTGGCCCAGGCGCTCCAGCAGTTGCCGTCCGACGGGGCCCTGCGTCACGCGCCGCACCTGCTCCAGGTCGCTGAAGACGAAGGGCAGGTCGAACACCTCGAACTCCGGCACCCCGACGTTGCCGAACTTGGACAGCGAGGGGGCGAGCATCTCGACGGCGCCCAGCCGCAAGGCCTCCATCTCGTCCTCGTCGCCATACAGTTGCGAGTCGGGATAGACCTCGACCTGGATGCGGCCGCCGCTGCGCTGCGCGACCAGATCCCGGAAGCGGTTGGCCATCTGCCCCTTGGGCGTATCCTGCGCCACCACATGCGAGAAGCGGAGCAGCACCTGGGGCTGGACGGCCTGTGCCAGGCCGGTGGCCAGCAGCCACAGCGCGAAGCCGCCCACGCAGCGACACCGCGCCAGGCGTGATTTCTCGGTCCGGGTGAAGCCAGGCATGTCCGCTATGCTAATCAAGAGTCCGCGCCATGAAGCCAGAGCCCACCATCGACTTTGACCTGCTCGACCTGGATGCGCGCCAGGTTTCGGCGCTGAACCGGCGGGCCATGGCCTGGCTGGCCGGCCTGTTGGTGGTGGTGCTCCTCTCCATCGTGCTGCTCGCAGCCTTCCTGCGCAGCGTGGAGGCGCAGGAGGAGAGCCGCCGGCGTGCCGCGGATGCCGAATGGCTGGATCAGCTGCTGCGGTTTCACTTCCGTCGCCTGGAGGCGGACCTGGGCGTCCTGGCGCTGCAGGCGCAACGCCGGGACGCCGATCCGCCCGCGCCCGTGCGGGCCGGCATGCTTTGGCGCGGTGCCGGCGTGATGGCCGCCCATGGCTGGATGCCGGCCGACCGCCAACCCGTCCTGGATCGCTGGCCGCCTTTCCTGCGGGCCGCCGCGGCTGACCCCGACAATGCCGGTGCCCTGGCCACGATGCTGGACACCACGCGGGGGCTGCAACGCGCCGCCTATGCCGAGCCTCTGTACCAGGCGGCCGGGGAGGCGGGGCGGACCCTGTGGCTCGCCGTGCCGGTGTTCGAGCAAGGCCGCTTCCTGGGGGACTACGTGGCCGCGATACGGCTCGACCGGGCCCTGTCCCAGGTGGTCCCGGCCTGGTTCCTCAAGGACCATGCGATCACCTTGCTGGCTGGGGCCGCCCCGGACAGCGCCTTGGCCGCTGACAAACCCTCGCGCTACGTCGCCTCGGTCAACCTGCCCGGGGCGCAATGGAAGCTGGCGGTGGATGTCCTGCACAGCCAGCCCGCGTTGGCGCCCCGCGCCTTTTTCGCGGTGGCGCTGGTCTGCCTGAGCGGCATGCTGGTCGCGCTCTACTTCCTGGGGCGCGATGCCGCCAGGCGCCGGCGTGCCGAATCGCTGCTGCAGACCCAGCTGGCACTTCGCGCCGCCATGGAGCGATCGGTCACGCTGGGCCTGCGGGCCTGGGACCTGAACGGACGACTGCTCTACGTGAACCAGGCGTTTTGTCGCATGGCGGGCTGGCCGGCGCAGGCTCTCCTGGCGCACGCGGGGCCGGCGCCTTACGGTCCCGCCGGGCAGGGTGCCGAAGGCCCCATGACCCGGCCAGCGCCGGCCGACGCAACCCTGGTGGGCCAGGAACTGCCCCTGCGCCACCGGGACGGGCACACGCTGGAGGTGCTGGTCCATGGCGCGCCGCTGACCCTGGCCGATGGCACGGCGATCGGCTGGATCGAGTCGGCGCTGGACATCACCGAGCGCAAGCGCATCGAGCGGCTGGCCGCGCGCCAGCATGCCAGGCTCCAGGCGTCGGCCCGGCTGGTGGCCGTCGGCGAGGTGGCGTCCACCCTGGCCCACGAACTCAACCAGCCGCTGGGCGCGCTCAGCAGCTTCGCCAATGGCCTGCTGAACCGGGTTCGGCAGCGGCGCATCACGCAGGAGGAGATCGTGCAGGTCGTGGAGCGGATGGAGCGCATGGCCGAGAAGGCCGGCCGCGTGATCCAGCGCGTCAATGCCTTCGCGCGCCGCCAGGAAATGACGAGCCAGCCGCTGGAGCTCACCTCGTTCATCCGGCGCGTGGCCGGCCAGGTCCCCCTGCCTGACGGCTTGCAGCTGCAGATGCGACTGCCCGACACCGGGGTGAACCTGCCCGCCGACGCCGTGTTGCTGGAGCACGCCTTGCACAACGTGGTCCTGAACGCCACCGAGTGGGCGGTCCATGGCGGTCGCGTGCCGGCCCTGGTGCGCGTCAGTCTTGAGCAGACCGGGACCATGGTCGGCATCCGGATCGAGGACAGCGGGCCCGGGGTCCCGGCGGAGCAGCAGGACAGCATCTTTGACGCCTTTGCCAGCCAGAAGGCGGGTGGCATGGGCATGGGGCTGTCGATCTGCCGCTCCATCATCGAGGCTCACCACGGCCGCGTCGAGGTGGATCGCAGCGATGAGCTGAAAGGGGCAAAATTCACGCTCTGGCTGCCGCTGAATCCATGAATCCCACCGTACACATCGTTGACGACGACACCGATTTCCGGGACGGCCTGGCCTGGCTGCTGGATTCGCGGGGCCTGCCGACGCGCAGCTGGACCGGTGGCGACCAGTTCCTGCACGCCCTGCGCGAGGGCGGCGAGGCATGGGCCTGCTGCGTGGTCCTGCTCGACATCCGCATGGAACCGCTCTCCGGCCTGGCGACCTTCGAGCAGCTCAAGGCGATGGGCTGGCCCTGGCCGGTGCTGTTTCTGACCGGTCACGGTGACCTGAGCATGGCCGTCGCCGCCGTCAAGAACGGGGCCTGGGATTTCCTGGAGAAGCCCTTCCAGAACAACCTGCTGGTGGACAAGGTGGAAGCGGCCCGGCAGTCCGCGCTGGCCCTGCAGGCCAGCTCACGGGAGCGGCTGCAGTTCCAGAAGGCCTTGGCTGGCTTGAGCATGCGGGAGCGCGAGGTGCTGGATGAGCTGCTGCAAGGCCACTACAACAAGAACATCGCCGACCATCTGGGCATCACGCAGCGCACCGTGGAATTCCACCGGGCCAACATCTTCGAGAAACTGAACGTTCAGTCCGCCGTGGAGTTGGCACATCGGATGGGCCTGTTTGGCCGCTCAGCCCAGGACCACTAGTCTGGTAAGCTGCGCGCGCCTTTGTGTTCGACTCCGACTGGCACGCCGTACCGCCGAATTCATCGCTTCGTGAGAAGCGCTGATCGGGTCAGACGGCCTGCGTGGGGCCGGTGGGATGGATGAGCGCGAGGGTATGTACCGTTCAAAGCGCTGCCAACGGGCAGGTCAGCAGACATTTTCAGAGGTGCGCCGCTTGTCTCCCGACTTGAGTCGATCCCCAGCCTCGCGCGCCGGGCGTCCGTCCGTGCGACCCCACTCCCGTCTGTTTTCTTGCGCCGCCCGGCCGCGCCTCATTGATTTTCTCAAGAGGATGCCATGACTTATCTGCAAGAACTCGAAGCCGTCGTGAACGACATCATTGCGCCGTCGGCGCCAGCCACGGACCGCGACAGCGTGTTTCCGAGGGCCGCGATCCGGGCGCTGGGCGAGGCGGGTCTGCTGGGGCTGGTCAGCGCCAAGGACGTGGGCGGCCTGGGCTTGGGCCTGGCGGAGGCGGCCCAGGTCGTCGAGCGCATTGCCAAGGCCTGCCCATCGACGGCGATGGTCGTGACCATGCATTACTGCGGCACCACCGTGCTCGAGAAGCTGGGCAACGACGCCACCCGGCGCGACATTGCCGCCGGCCGTCATCTGACGACGCTGGCCTGGTCCGACACCGGTTCCCGCAGCCACTTCTGGGCGCCGGTCGGCACCGCGCGCCTGGAGGGTGATGTCGCCGTGCTGGACGGCAGCAAGACCATGGTGACCTCGGCCGGCGAAGCCGACTCCTACGTCTGGTCCACCGGCCCGGCGGCGGCCGAGGGCGCCAGCACCTTGTGGCAGGTGGACAGCAGGTTGCCCGGCCTGAGCGAGCCCAAGTTCTTTGACGGCATGGGGCTGCGCGGCAACCGTTCCTCGCCGATGCTGGCCAAGTCCCTGCAAGTGCCGGCGTCGGCCATGCTGGGCGCCGACGGCGGTGGCTTTGACACCATGATCGGCACCGTGTTGCCGGTGTTCGCGACCTTGATCGCCTCCTGCTCGATCGGCCTCATGGAGGCATCGCTGGAAGCCTCCTGTGCCCACGTCAGCGGCAACAAGCTGGAGCATCTGGGCAGCACGCTGGCCGACCTGCCCACCATCCGGGCCTACATCGCCCGTGCCCGCATCCGGGCCGACATGGCGCGCACCTTGCGCGACGACACCCTCGGCGCCTTGGCCGCGGGCCGCCCCGATGCCATGCTGCGCGTGATGGAGGTGAAGGTGGCCGCCGCGGAGGCGGCCCTGGAAGTGACCGACACCGCCATGCGCGTGTGCGGCGGCGCCGCGTTCCGCAAGGACGTCGGGGTCGAGCGCTACTTCCGTGACGCGCGGGCGGCGTCCATCATGGCCCCCACCTCGGACGTTCTGTATGACTTCATTGGCAAGGCCGTGTGCGGCATGCCGGTCTTCGGTTGAAAGGCACCCCATGACAAGCAAAGCAGCAAGCCCTCTGATGATGGGCGCGGTCGCCTATGCGCCCAAGGTCGTGACGATCTGGGAAGGCTTCAAGGCGTATTTCCGCCAGCACGATTTCGAGTTTGACTACGTGCTGTATTCGAACTACGAGCGCCAGGTGCAGGCGCAGTTCGACGGCAGCATCGACCTGGCCTGGAACTCCCCGCTGGCCTGGGTCCGGGCGGATCGCATGGCCCGCGCGCGCGGCCAGGTGGCCCAGGCCGTGGCCATGCGCGACACGGATTGCGACCTCACCTCGGTGCTGGTCGTGCGCAGCGACTCGGCCGTGGCCGGCGGCGGCGAGCTGGGCGCGCTGGCGGGCAAGGTCATCGGTTTTGGCGCCATCGACTCGCCGCAGGCACACCTGATTCCGCTCGACCATCTGCGCCAGGCGGGCCTGGTGGCCGGACGCGACTACACCGCGCGGCGCTTCGACGTGCTGGGTGGCAAGCATGGCGACCACATCGGTGGCGAGCGCGATGCCGCGCTGGCCCTGATGGCCGGGGAAGTCGATGCCGCCTGGATGATCGACGGCAACCACCAGGCGTTCTCGCGCGAAGGCATCCTGCCCGCCGGCGCGACCCGCATCGTGGCCCGCACCGGCCTGTACGACCACTGCAACTTCACCGTGAGCCCGGGCGCGCCGCAAGCCCAGATCGCCCGCTTCACCGAGCTGCTGCTGGCCATGCGCTGGGACGACCCGCAGGTGCGACCCTTGCTGGAACTCGAAGGGCTGAAGGCCTGGCTGCCGGGCCGCACCAGTGGTTACGACCTGCTGGTCCGGGCCACCGACGATGAGCGGTTCTATGACGCCGAAGGAAACATCCTTGCTGCCGATTATCGATATTGAGGATCTGGGGCTGGACGCGGGCGCCCATCTGCTGGTCAAGCACGGCCTGCTGGGCGTGCCTGCCGGCGGCGAGATCGGTGTCGTCGGACGCAGCCCCGGCTGGGAAGCCCAGTTGTCCGCCTGGTGCCGCAGCCAGGGCCACCCGCTGGCGCTGACCGAGCTGGACGGGCGTGTGCTGGCGCGCGTGACACGCGGCGGCGCCGAGGCCGGTCGCTGGCGCGGCGCGCTGCACACCGGCTACGCCGATGCCACGCAGCCCGGTGCCGTCGCCGCGCAGGCGCAGGCCGCCTGGGGCCTGGCGGCGCGGGGCGCGACGGTGGAGGCGGGCTCGCCCGCCATGCACTTCCGGCTGGACCAGAAGGATGAGGTCTGGTCCGACAGCGCCGCCGACCTGTACGCGCAGGCGGTGGCGGCGCAGTGGAACCCCGACGCCGTGATCGACTGGGACGCACCCTTCGAGCTGCCCGACCGCGTGGAAGACGCGGTGGTGCAGGTGCTGACCTACATGATCGAGAACGAGGTGGCGGCGCTGGTCGTGCCGGCTCGGTTTCTGGGGCAGCTGCACCCGCATTTCCGCGAAGTGCAGGCCTTGCTGTCGATCCAGGTGGCCGACGAGGCGCGGCACATCGACGTGTTCACGCGGCGTATTCGCCTGAAGGGCCGTGAGCCGGCGCTCTCCACCGCTGGGGGGCAGACTTCGTTGAAGACCCTGCTCGACGAGCCGGATTTCTCGATCGCCGAGTTCCTGCTGTCCGTGCTGGGCGAGGGCACCTTTGTCAGCCTGCTGCACTTCCTCCACGCCCATGCGCCCGACCCGGTGACACGGCAGATCGCCCGGCTGGCGGCACGCGATGAAGCGCGCCATGTGGCGTTCGGCATGACCCACCTCATGGCCCGGCTGTCGCAGGAGCCGGCGTTCCGCACGAGGCTGGCCCATGCCGTCCAGGCGCGCAACGACGCCCTGTCCAGCACCTCCGGGCTGAACGAGGAGGTGTTCGACGCGCTGATTCTGCTGGCGGCGGGTGAGTTCACCCCGACCGCCATTGCCGCCGGTTACCTGCGGGTGCAGGCGCTGATGCGGGACATGGCGGAAGGACGCCAGGCCCGCCTGGAGAAACTCGGCTTTGCGAAAGACGCGGCCCAGCAGTTGTCGGCCCTGCATACGCGCAACTTCATGTGAGGCGCGGTGCCGCGCGTGGCCAGTTGCCGGGGCGGCTTCGGATCAGGGTTTGGCGGCGGCGCGTTCTTTTTCGTACGCGTCGTGCGGCATCTTGTTGACCCGGGCGAGGCAGGCCTCGCGTTCACCGAACGGCTGCTGGTTGCACTCGTTCTCAGCACGGTGCTTCATCCCTGCGTACCAGGCTTCAGTGCTGCACCCGGTGGCGCCCAGCAGCGCGCAGGCGAGGGATGCCAGGCAGAGAATCGATTCCGTCTTCATGTCTTGTTTCGGGGCCGTCCGTCATGGGGAAGGATACAAGCGAACGACTTGATGATTCGCTGGCGTGGCCGCCTCATGGAACAGGTCCGCCAGATACTGCCCGATCTCTGATGCCTCCAGGTCATTCGGCACGATGAAGTCGGCCGGGCGGCGCTTTCCTTCCGTGCCCAGGAAGAAGGGGGTCCACGCCCCCCGCTGGCCCGCCACGGCGATCAGTTTGCCGAAGACGTTGAAGTGCAGGTCGTGCACCGGCTCGTCCTTCAGATGACGTAGAAACCGTGCGTCCCGTCCCGCCCGAGCTGTTCCACCAGACCGAACTCCCAGTCCAGGTAGCCCTGCATGGCCTCGCGCGGGTTGTCGGTGCCCTCGTAGGGCCGGCGGTAGCGGTCGATGCGGGGCGAGGCGAGGCGGGTCTCGCCATGCTCCAGCGGTAGGCCGGCCTCGATCCAGGCCAGCGTGCCGCCGGCCAGCACCACCACTTCGGCGCCGCCGGTCAGGCGGCGCAGTTCGGCGACGGCGTAGCGCGCCAGCAGGCTGCTGCCGCAGGTGAGCACGAAGCGGCGGGCCTTGGGCAGATGCGTCACGGCGTCGGCCAGCTGCGAGCGCAGCGCGAACCAGGCGCCGGGGATGTGGCGCTTGACGTAGTTGGCGCTGGTGGTCAGGTCCAGTACCACGATCTGATCTTCCGGCTGCTCCTTGAGCCATTGCGCCAGCTGGGTGGGCGCCACTTCGGTGATCGGGCCTTCCGGCTCGGGCCAGGCCGCGGCGGGCTGGCCGGCCTCGCTGAAGTCGGCCGCCGTTACGCCGTCCAGCACCCAGGCCTCCCAGCCCATCTGGGCCAGCCAGGACGCGGTCATGTTGGCGCGCACGCCGTCGTCGTCCGCCAGCACCAGGCGCGCGCCGCGCACCGGCGCCGAGACGTCGGTCTCCTGCACCAGCTGGCCGCCGGGGGCGTTGCGGAAGCCCGGCAGGTGGCCGGCGGCGTAGGCCTCGGGTGTGCGCACGTCGTAGCGGTAGGTGGTGCGGCCGGCCTCGGCGGCGAAGCGGTCCAGGTCAGCGGCCGTGGCACGCTTCACGCCGGCGCGCTCGGCCACGGCGCGGGCGCGCTCGGCCGCCTCGGCGCGCTGCTCGGGCGTGACGTCGGCGAAGCGGCGGTCGGCGCCATGCTGCAGCGCCTGGCCGGCCAGGGTCCAGCCGATGGTGCCGTTGCGCAGGGCCGACACCGGATTGGGGATGCCGGCGTTGACCAGCGACTGGGTGCCGATGATGCTGCGCGTGCGCCCGGCGCAGTTGACGATGATGCGGGTGGCCGGGTCGGGCGCCTGGGCGCGGGCGCGCAGCACCAGCTCGGCCCCGGGTACGCTGGTGCTGCCGGGGATGTTCATGGTCTGGTATTCGTCGAAGCGGCGCGCATCCAGCACCACCACGTCGGCCTGGCTGTCCAGCAGCGCCTGGACTTCCTCGGCGGACAGCGAGGGCGTGTGGCGGTGTGACTCCACCAGCTCGCCGAAGGCCTTGCTGGGCACGTTCACGTCCTTGAAGATCTCCCCGCCGGCGTCGCGCCAGCCCTGCAGGCCGCCGGCGAGCAGGGCCACGTCGGTGTAGCCGAGCTGCCGCAGCGTGAGCGCGGCCGGCGCCGCCAGGCCTTCGCCGTTGTCGTACACCACGATGGCGGTGTCGCGGCGCGGGATGCGGGGCCAGGCGTCCAGCTCGATGCGGCCGGCCGGGAAGTTGGCGGCGAACAGCGGGTGGGCCTGGGCGAACGGATCTTCCTCGCGCACGTCGATCAGGGCGATTTCCTGTCGGGCCAGCAGGGCCTGGCGCACGTCTTGAGTGGTCTTGAAGGGCAGGGAGGTGGTCATGAGGGTCGTCAAAAAATCAGTCAGCGGGCGGCGTTCAGTTCGCGGGACAGGTCCCAGAGGTTGGGCAGGGTGGTGTTGCTGTAGCCGGACACGAAGGGCTTGCGCGTGCCGTCCTCCAGGAACACCGATCGGTGCACCGCGCCAATGTTGGCACCATAGACGTGGATGCTGACGGAGGCCCGGTCCGCCAGCGCGTTGCTGACGCGGTGCACGTCGCCGATCGTCGGCGAGACGGCTTCCACCTGGCCGGGCTCGAGCGTGATGGGCAAGCCATCGGGCGCCCAGCGGCCATCGGCCGCGCGGGCGTAGCCCTGCGACTGCTCGGCGCCGCGCAGCAGGCCGATCAGGCCCCAGACCGTGTGGTCATGGATCGGGGTGGCCTGGCCGGGGCCCCAGACGAAGCTGACCACGGAGAAGCGGCCCAGCGCGTCGGCGTGCAGCAGGTACTGCTGGTAGCGCTCGGGGTTCGGCTGGGCGTAGGCCTCGGGCAGCCAGTCGTCGTGCGCGACGAGTTCAGCCAGCAGGGCGCGCCCCTGGTTCAGGATCTCGGGTTTGGCGGGCTGGCGCTCCAGTAGCGTGGCCAGTTGCTGCACGAAGCCGCGCAGGCGCGCCACGTTCGGCGTCGTGGGTGGGGTGGTGGACATGGTGTGACAGACAGACGGGTGAGGCGAAAGCACCATGTTCGCATTGAACACGGGGCGGATGCCGAGGATTTCACCCGATACGCGGGCCGTGGGTACTGCTTCTTTCGCATAAGCATTCCTGTTTTTCGTATTTCCCAGCGCGGCGAACATTCGATGCAATACAGCCTTTCATGCGGCCGGGCGCGTTTCGGCCGGACCTGCCACACGTCGAGAGGAAAATTACATGTTCACGCCCAACGAAATTCAGAATGCCGCGCCCGAGCAAGCCGGGGCCTGGTCGCGCCGTCAGTGGCTGCGCGCCGCAGGCGCGGTCGGCGTGGCCGGCGCTGCCGGCGCGGTGGGGGGCCATGTGCTGGCCGCAGGCCCGCTGCGTGAACTCAAGCTGGCGTGGAACGCCAACGCGCCCTGCCTGTCGGCCGCGCCCGTGGCGCTGGAGCGCGGCATCTTCGAGAAGCACGGCCTGAAGGTCGAGCTGATCAACTTCGCCGGCTCGACCGACCAGCTGCTGGAGACCATCGCCACGCAGAAGGCCGACGCGGCGCTGGGCATGATGCACCGCTGGATCAAGCCGCTGGAGTCGGGCCTGGACGTGAAGCTGGTGGGCAGCAGCCACGGCGGCTGCGTGCGCCTGGTGGGGTACGCGCCGGCCGGCGCCACCAGCCTGGAAAAGCTCAAGGGCAAGACCATCGCGGTGTCCGACCTGAACAGCCCGGGCAAGAACTTCTTCTCGGTGCTGCTGGTCAAGGCAGGCCTGAATCCGGAGAAGGACGTGACCTGGCGCCAGTTCCCGGGCGACATGCTGGGCCTGGCCGTGGAGAAGGGCGAGGCGCACGCCATCGCTGACGGCGACCCGAACCTGTCGCTGATTCAGCGTCGCACCAAGGGTCTGGTGGATCTGGCGACCAACCTGTCGGGCGAGTACGCGAGCAAGACCTGCTGCGTGGTCGGCGTCGGCACGAAACTGGTGCAGGCCGACCGGCCGACCGTGGCAGCCCTGGTCCGGGCGATCAACGAAGCGTCGGATTTCGTGGCCGACAACCCGAACGAGAGCGCCAAGATCTACAGCCCTTACTCCAAGGCCTCGCTGGAAGACCTGCGCGCCGTGCTCGGCACGCTGACCCATCGCAGCCACCCGCATGGCGGGGCGCTGCAAAAGGAAGTGGAGTACTACGCGCGTGACTTCAAGCTGGTCGGCGTGCTCAAGCCGAGCACCGATCCGGCGCGCCTGGCCAAGCACGTCACCGTGGACGTGCTGGGCTGAACCACAAGGGGATTTGCACCATGACCACAGCTGAAAAACTCCTGGCGCCGCCGGTGTCGGTGGCGAGCGCGCTGCGGCGCCGCCCCCGCGCGGCGCCGGCCGCCGCCCAGGCCTCGAACGGTCCGGCCTTCTGGTGGGGCGGCCTCGCCGCCGCGCTGGCCTGGGGCGTGCTGGGCGGGCTGACCTACGCCTGGCCGAACAAGGAGGTCGGCTTCAGCGACTGGGCCTACACGGTGGAATTCGCCTGGTTTGCCCTGGCGGTGGCTGCGGTCCTGGGGGTGATCGGCCTGGCACCGGCGCTGGCCGGTCCTCTGGCGGCACGCCTGCGCGTCGCCGGGCCCTGGCTGATCGCCCTGGCGCTCGGGCTGGCCGTGTGGGAGGTGTTCACCGCCAAGCTCGGCACGCTGCCCACGCCTTTCTTCGCGCCGCCGCAGAGCCTGGCCGAGGTCTATGTGTCGGACTGGAGCCGGCTGCTGGACGCTGCCTTCCACTCGGTGCGCCTGCTGCTGCTGGGCATCCTTATCGGTGGCGTCGCCGGTTTCGTGGTGGGGGTGCTGATCGGCTGGTCCAAGCTGGCCAAC
>Ga0255338_1002918_pt1 | contig 22534 bp, 30 predicted proteins | sample MeOH1_35cm_T4_19_FD_203715 | JGI IMG/M metagenome (GOLD analysis project Ga0255338, IMG submission 203715) | Sandy soil microbial communities from University of British Columbia, Vancouver, Canada - MeOH1_35cm_T4_195 | ecosystem: Engineered > Artificial ecosystem > Sand microcosm > Unclassified ...
GATCGTCTGCCAGATCCGGTCGTCCTTGCGCCAGATTCGGCCGTTGAGGGCGGCGTGGCTGGGCCGCGTGCGGCCGTCCATGATCGCCACGTACATCAGGTACGGGAAAGCGTCGGCCTGCATCTGCGCCTTGGCGCGCCCGGCCATGTAGGCGCTCTGCAGGTTGGTCTGGTAGATCGTCTTGAGCCGGTGCGGGCTTCCCAGCTGCACCAGCTGCGCCTGGCCGTCCTTGCCGACCACCATCTGTTGGCCCCACCACCCTTTGGCCTGCAGCAGCGGCGTCAGATCGGACTCGAACTGCCGCAGCGTCTTGCCTTCGCGCATCGCATCCAGCAGGCCGCCGCGGATGTCGCGCACCACATCCAGGCGCATGGCCTTCGCAACGGTGAAAGCGCGCGCGTGGGCCTCGTCCAGCATCTCCTGCCAGTTGAAAGTGAGGCGCAGGCCCTTGCTTTCGAGATGAGCGATCGCATCAGCCGGTGGCTGATCGATCAGCACCTGCAGGAGACCGGCGTCAGTCGTTGCCATGCAGGCGTCCCCACACCGCGGCCGCGAACATCAGGCGCGCCAGGCGCTCCTGCAGGGCGGGCTCGTCGGCGTTCGGGAACTGCTCGGCCAGCCAGCCCAGCATGGCCTGCGGGTCGGGATCGCGCTTGAGGCGCTCGAAAACCGGCGCCAGAAGCCGCTCCATCTGCCCCTGCAGCTGCTCGGGCGGCATCGCGTCCAGCACGGCGTCCAGCGCGGCCTGGTCGGCGATGGTGGCGCCGGGCTCGGCGAAGTTGGGCGAGCCGTTGGCATTGCCCGGTGGCTGACCCGCAAGCGGCGCGCCCGGCGCGGGCGGCGGCGGCGCTGCCTTCTTGCTCCAGCCCTCGCCGTAGCGCGCGCGGACCGTGTCCAGGTCCATCTCGAAGCCCATGTCGCTGACGATCTTGTCGGCCTCGGCCATCGCCTTGAGGTCGGCTTCCTGCTTGATCTGGCGATACACCTGGCACGGCGCCAGGCCGTTGTATTCGCAGATCCACGCCAGCAGCGTCGAATTGAGGGTTTCGCTGAGCAGGTCGCTGTCGGCCTGCGTCAGATCCTCGCGCACGTCCTGGCGCTCCTTGCTGGCGGCCGCCAGCGCGCCACCGCCCGAGCTGCGCGCCTCCTGGCCGGTCAGCACCCCGGCGATCCAGTCATCCATGTACTCGCACAGGGCCTGCTGGGTGGTCACGTTGCCCGAGAGCTTGCTTTCGAGGAGCGCGATCTCCACGCCCTCGGGCGTCATGAAGTAACCGTCGTTGCTCATGGCGCGCATCGCATCGGCCAGCGTGCCCTTTTCCTTCGGACCGGCATTGCGCGGGTATTTGGCGTGCGGCGTGGGCGAGCCGAAGCGGTCGCAGAGCTTGTTCCACGCGACCACGCCCTTGCGCTTGAAGAAGACCGGCCAGTACAGCTGCAGGCCCAGCCCAGTGCCGTAGGGGTTGTCGTCCTGGGGATTGACGCGGTGCACGATGAACTTGCGATCGGGCACCGGCTCGCCGGTGAGCATGTTCGCGCGCGTGAGCAGGTGCAGCTGCGGCGGCGTGTTCTCGTCGATCTGGACGTACCGGAAGCGCCGCTGCGCGCGCTGGATGATGCGGGCGGGCACCAGCAGGTTGTCGCGCACCGTCCAGACGATCTCGGCGACCGCGTAGCCCGCCAGCAGCGCCTCCAGCAGCTCGCTGCACAGCCGGTCGAGGTTGCAGGCTTTCAGGATGCTGGTCACCTTCTCGGCGTCGGCCGTGCCGCCGGGGTGGTTCTTGTCCACCGGCTCGACCTGCCAGGGCTTGCCGATCAGGGCCAGCTGGCGCTTTTGCAGGCCGTCGAACACCTTGCCGTCGCGCCGCAGGTCGCGGTAGATCTCCACCTGGTCGCCGCCGCGCTCGAGCAGCAGCGGATCGTTGGTGCGCAGCACGCCCATGTAGGACGTCTCGAACGGGTCGCGCAGGCGGTTGGCGAACTCGGTGTCGAGCTCGGGGCGAATGCTGGCGCCCGCCGGGGGCGAGCCACGTGTGGGGCGGGTGCGTTTAGCCATAGATGAAGTCCGAAAAATCGCGGGCGCTGTGGCGCGGGTCGCCGCTCATGAACTCGATGGGCGCGGAAGGCATGGACGCGGCGTGCTTGGCCAGCGCCAGCGCCCAGAAGTGGTCGGCGTGGCCGTCCGGTGTGCGTTCGGCCGTGAAGCGGATGTTGCCGGCGGGCGTGACAACCTTAGTCACCTGGCGCAAATCAGCGCGGACCTTCGGGTCATAGGGGATGCGCAGCGCCCGGTCCTCGAAGTCGCCGCGCAAGGGATAGGCCAGCGCCTCCTTCACCGGGCCGGTGAAGGTCACGCCCTCGACGCGGCCCTCGCCGAACTTGTCCTGGGCGTCATCGACCCAGCCGATACCCAGGCCGGTCATGTCCCAGCAGCTGCGGTCGCAGCGCTCGATCCACGGCCAGATGATCTTCTCCTGCTCGCTCTTGCGCATGTTCTGCATGCGCTCGACATGCCGCGTGTACAGCACGTCGCCCAGCTGCTCGAGCACCCACAGCACCGTCAGGTCCTTCTTGCGCCCGATGTCGATGCCGGCGAACAGGCGCCCGCCCTCGAGCCGCTGCCAGTCGGTGCCCGCGGAGTATTCGCAGGCCGTGATCAGCTGGTACTCCAGGAAGGCGACGTCGTCGTCGGCCGGGTTGCACATGTACTCCTGCTCGAACGACTCGGCGTCGGCGCACCCCGACTTGACGAAGTCGAAATAGGCCGCCTCGTCCATCGCCTGGCGCTCGTCGTCGGCCGGCAGCATCTGCTGCAGCTTGAAGAGGAACCCCTGGTCCAGCGCATCCTGCAGGGTGACGCGGTGCAGGCTGATCCCCTTGGGGTTGCCGTGCTCGCGCACCTCGCGCACCAGCTGGTTGAAGAAGTTGTACGAGCCCCGGTGCGTGCTGACCAGCTCCATCGAGCCGCCCCAGGTGATGCCGGGGTAGGCGATCGCCCACAGCTTGCGCGGGTCGGGGTGCAGCGCGAATTCGTCCAGGATGCGCCCGCCGCGCTTGCCGGCCTGCGCGTCCGGGTTGCTGCTCATCGAATGGATGCGCTTGCCGCTGGCGAACTCGATCACATAGGCGCTGATGCGGTCCTTCGGGTCCAGCACCACCTCGCCCAGGTCCTTGGCGGCCAGGTTCATGATGCCCGCCCACATCTTGCAGTCTTCGATGAACAGGCGCGCCTGCAGGTCATCGCGGCTGCTCACCCATTGGTCATGCCTGGCGCCTTGGGCGGCCGTGCGCTCGTCGGCCGCATAGGCCGTGGCCCAGCTCAGGCCGATCTGGCGCGACTTCTCCATCAGCTTCAGCCGGCTGGTGTCCTTGATCCACTTCGACTGGAACGGCAGGAAGATGCCGTCCGGGTTGGCCGGGATGACCTTGGCGTTGCCTTTGCGCTGCATGTTGGCCCGCTACTTGTGATCGCTGCCGCACGTCGGCCCGCCATCGCACTCATAGCCCTGCCCGCAACGTGGCGACAACGCCTGGATGCTCGAAATGCAAGGCGCGCAGAGGTGACGCTCAACGTGCCTGGCCGGGCGTTCTTCCCAGGCGCGGCCGTTCCAGTAAAGGCCGATCGCCTTCTTGCCGTACAGCCCGTCCAGTGACAGCCCCTCGCCGCACATGTCGCATCGATAACTGCGTTGCACCGCCATCACACGATCCCCAGCGCCTCGCGGATCGCGCGCTTGGTGTCCTCAGTCACGCCGCCCTTGCTTCCCATCGCGTCCAGCTTGGCGCGCTGCTCTTCGAGCAGCTTCTTGCGGGTGTTCTCTTCGACCTCGGCCTGGAACTTCTTCAGGTTCACGCTGCTGCGCGTGAGCGTGGCTATGTTCTTGGCGGCTGCACTGAGCATGCCGACTCGCTCGCCTGGGTCCAGTTCCGGATCGTCGGCCTCCTGCAGGTTCAGGATGGCCTCGAACAGCTCGGTCTGCACCAGCGCCGTCAGGGCCTCGCTGCGCGCGTCCTGGCTGTCGCCCGCGTGCGCCTGGATCATGCGGGCGGCCTCAGTGCTGGCCTTGATGGCCGACAGGCGCCGTTCCAGTTTCAGGCCATAACGCCCGATCGCGCTGCGGCTTGGCAGCGTGCCCGCGTGGGCCTCGCCTGGATAGCGCTCCTGCAGGTCGGCGATCAGCTCGTCGAGCGTCTGCGCGCCCGTGGCGAGCATGGCCTCGATGTAGGCCTTGACCTCCAGCGGCAGGCGAGTGATCGAGCTCTTACGGCCCATGACTCACCAGTACTTGGCCGGGCGCGCGATGCCGGGCTCGCAATCGACCGTGTATTCGGCCACGTCGGTACCGAACCGCGTCAGGTCGGCATGCCAGCGGCCGCTGGGTTGCTTGTCCAGCTTCACCAGCTCGCGGTCGGCCAGGTAGTCCAGCTCGCGCCGCAGCTCCAGCTGGGTGGCGTCGGGGTACTCGCTCTGCGCCACCGACAGGATGGGCATCTCGAACGCACCGATCGGGCGCGCGTTGTTCAGCGTCAGCAGAATCAGCCAGCGCAACGCCTCGCGCCGCACCTTGGCCTGGTCGATGATCATGATTTCCCTCCGTTGATGATTCCGCGCAGCTGGGCGTTCTCCAGCTTGGTGGCCAGCCCATCGAGCTTGGCCTCGATCACGCTCTGGCCGCGGATGTAGTCCTCACGCCGCACGTAGTGCACCGGCAGCTCGGCCTGGAACTTCAGCAGGTCACGCTCCACGCGCTGCCATTGGTTCGACTCTTCCCGGTTTGCCACTTCGATGCCATCGAGCCGCTTGGACAGCTGGTCGTGATTGGTGGTGCGCGCCTCGTCCTGCGCCTTGAAGCGCTCGTCCAGGTGCCGTTGCGTCTGCGACAGCAACAGCTTGCCGGCGGCCGCACAGGCCGCGAAGAACGCGAGGAGCAGCAGCACCAGCTGCCAGAAATCAACCTGCAAAGTCATTGCTGCCCTTCGTCGATCCAGTCCAGCAGATCGACCATGCGGCCGGCGCAAATGCCGTACTGGTCGAACAGCTCCTTGAGCGTTGCCGCCACGGGGTCAACCTCACCGCTTAGCGGGGGCGCTGGCGGGGGCGCGGGGCACCGCACTGCGTATTCCGCCGGCAGCGGCCTGGGCAGCGCGGGCTTGGGCGTCGGCGAGCTGGCGCATGACGCCAGCAGGAAACACGCAGCCAGCGCGATCGCCAGCGGTAGCCTTGAGCGCATCCTTGAACTCCTGAGTGGTTTGGGCGTCCTGCGCGGCACGCTGTCCGATGGCCGAGCGCATGGCCTTGCTGGCCGCGCCCGCTTGCTTGATGAGGCCCTTGTGCGCGTCGATCAGCTCGGTGAGGTCCTTGACGGCTTGGCCGTCGCGCTTGGCCGATTCGGCCACCTCGCCCGTGTGCTGGCCGTAGAAGAACCCGCCTACGGCGCCCGCCAGGCCGGTGGCCATGGCGAGTAGCGCGAGGGTGGCGCGGCTCATACGCCGGCGCCCCAACTGGCGTAGCGCGGCTGCAGCACCACCAGGATCCGCTCGGGGTAGCCCAGGTTTTCCTTGCAGTGCGAGCGGGCCCGCCGGGCCGTGCCGCACGCGGCGTCGACGTCGGCGCGGGCCGGCGAGGCGGCGTTTCGCGCCTCGGCCTGCCAGTGCCCCAGCCCGCCGTTGTAGGCGCGCAGCGCCACCCACATGCGGTCGCGCCGGCTGTAGCCGGCGGGCGTGCGCTCGAACAGCCACTGGTCGTAGGTGACCAGCGCGCGCATCGCCCAGGCCGTGTTGAAAGGCTGGTTGGCCTGCAGCTGCGGGTCCAAGCCCGCAATCCACTTGCTGGTGGCCGGCATGAACTGCGCCAGGCCGGCCGCGCCCGCCTTCGATACCGCGTCCGGCCGCCAGCCTGATTCCTGGTGAAGCTGTCCTGCGAAGGCAGCGATCGGCGCCTGCATGCCCCACACGACGCGCGCCGTGCGGATCAGGTCGGCACGAAAGGGCAACGCCGCGCGCGGCACGGATGCGGGCGACACTTCGGGCGCCGCCCCCGTTGCAACTGGTGCCACCGTAGCCGGAGGCGCTTGCACGCTCGGGGGCGCGGGCGGGCCATGCTCAGCCTCGCCGTTGCAGCCGGCCAGCGACATCGCCACGGCGCAAAGCGCCATGACGGCCACTGCGGTCGCAAAGTTGACCAGGGAGCGCCGCATCACAGGCCCAGCGCCATGCCGATGACGAGCGCGCCCACGATGACGGCGCGCCGGATCATCGCCGTGCAGAAGGCCGTCATGTGGCCCGCCACCACGCGAAAGTCCGCGTCCCCCGCGGGCTCGTCGGTGCCATGGCGCCAGTCGTGCTCCAAGTAGCCGTCAGGTCGGGCGTAGGGGAACAGCGCGCGGTCGAGCCAGTAGCCCAGCACAGCGGCCAGCGCGATCAACGATGCCTTGTACAGCACCACGGGCAGCTGGGCCGGTGACGTGATCGCGATGAGCGCCAGCAGCACTAGCGCGAGCGCGAGCCAAAGGGAGTTGCGCGGAGCGCGCAGCCAAATGGGGGTGACGGATGAGTTCATGCACGGCAGGATGCCGCGCGTGCGCGATGCCCCCTAAATGGAGGGCTTCATTGTTTGAGGCGAGTCACAAGAAGTCAGCCAGCAGGCGACGCGGAAAAGGCTGCTTGGCGACATGGTTCGGATGACCGTCAGCGGTGGCCTGCTCGCGCTCGCACATCAGCGTCAGCGTCTTCAGAGTTGGCGGCGACTTCGAGCAGAGCCGGGCGTAATCGGCGGCCCATGCCGCCGTTTTGATTGCCGAGAGTTCGCCAGCGGGAACCTGTTCGATGGCGGCGATCAATGCGGCCGCTTGTTCGGCCAATTCCTTATGCAATTGCTTGCGGTCACCGTAGCCGAAGACCAGGGCGAGCAAGCCCAGAGCTGAGATGGTCGAAGCAACATAGGGCAGCAGTTTCTGCAGCTCCTGGCCCAAAAGCGAAGCGCCCAGCAGCACCGTAGCGGCCTTGGTCATTTTGTCGACCAGATCAAAGAACCGCTGGCGGCGGCGCTGGTAGCGCAACTGCACCCAAGCTTGGTGCAGCAAGCCACAGCGCCGTTTCCAGACCGGGTCTTCTTCGACGGGTTCGTTCGCCATGGCGCTTATTGTGGCACTGCGCTCGCCCACGTGGCTACTTCGGCTTCGGCGGCGGCGGCGGCGGCGGGGAGAAATAGACGGTATTGTCTTTGTTCTTCGCGCTCTCGCTAAAACTGCGATACCCCGAGTCCTTTGCAGGTGCACGCGGCGCCGGCGCCGGCGCCGGCTTCGGCGGTGGCGGTGGCGGTGGCGGTGGCGGCGGTGCCTTCGGGTTCGTCATTTTTGCGTTCTCCTTCTTGAATCTTGGTAGTTGCGCAGGGTTAGTCGACAGACCATCCCGCCCTCTTGGCGTGAATCTTCGTCCAGTCTTGGTCGAGCCTCCCATTGATGAACTCGCAGGCCGCGGGCCTGGTGACGTAGCCGCCATAGCCGTTGGTGGCGTGCACGGTGATGCTGACCACCCTGCCTTCCTTCGATGGTCCGGTGAGGTACGCCCCGGCAGGATCTCGCAACGCAGGCCGATACCAGGCCAGGCAAGCCGCGGATTCGACTTGCAGCGGCGTCGGCTCTTCCGACCGGGGCTGCTGCGCGAGAGGCGCTGGCGGCGTTGGGGCAGCGGGGGCAGCGGTCGGCGATGGTGGTGGTGAGGCCTTGGCCCCGGTGTTGCCCGATAAGCTTGCCGGCCGCGCCGGCCCCGCTGCCGGCCGCACATCAATTCTCGCGCCCTGGCCCTCACACGGCGCGTCCTGAAACGAAACCTTGCCGTCTGGCCCGGTGCACTTGTTGATGGCCCAGGCCGGTGCGGCCAGCGCGGTCGCGGCCACCAGGATCAATAGCGTTTTCATCAGGCGTCCCCCGTCGAATGTGGGAACGCGCTGGCTCGAGCTCCCACAGGTTGCCGCATACGGGCATTGAAAAATGGTCACGTTGCCATGGACGCACCCCACCTGAACGGCGCCCGCCCCGCTGTTGAACTGCTGGTACTGCTTCACCCCAAAATCCCCCTGTAATTATTTGTATTTTGGCGTTGCGGCGTATTGCTGTGCAGGGGGAAAGCCCGCTTGCGACTACCCGCGCCGCTTGGGCGGCGGAGCGTTGGTGCTGCCGATCTGTACCGCTCCATGGCCCTGGTTGACCTGGCTTAAGCCTCCGGCGCCCACTGCTCCGGCCGCTCCCAGCAGCGCGCCCAGGGCCGCGCGCCGGGCCTCCTTTGACGCGTCGCGGAAGTAGGCCAGCAGGGTCTGCTCTTCGGGGTTGAGCGTGTTACCGCCTGTCTGGCCGGTGACGACGTAGAGCACGTCGGCGCCTGCGGTTGCGATGGCGGCCAAGTACTCCGCGTCCGGAAAGCGCTCGCCCGCTTCGTAAAGCATCTGCGTCTTCTTGGTGACACCGGCCACTTCGCCCAGCGCAGGTTGACTCAGGCCTAACCGAAGTCGCTCTGAGCGCAGTCTTTCTCCAATGGAAACCGATTGGTTCATAAAGTCGTTGACAGGGAACCAAACGGTTCCCATAATCACACCCATCAAGCCCTAACGCCTCCTAGACACACACCAAAGGCCCAAAAAATGCCCACCCTCATGGAACGCATCTCCGAGTTGGCCGGCCCCGATGTCGCCGAATGGATCCGCGCCGAGTTCGGGGGCAACTCCCACTACATCGCCCGCGCCGACGCGGCCCCTGTGCAGACCGAAGCGCAGCGCGCCCGCAGCGACGCGGCCGTGCACGCCGTGGAAGAGGCGCTCCGCCGCGGGGCGGCGCAGCTCGCGCCCCTGGCGGCCACGCAACCGTGAGCCGCGCGGCCCACCCGCTCGCTCGTTCCTCAGTCTTCACCCCTCCTTGTCTGTCACACCAAGTCACACCATTATGACCAAGCTCCGAACCGCTGCCGAGGCCCGAGCCTGGCTGGACTACCAGGGCATCAGCGTGGCCCAGTGGTCCCGCGAAAACAAAGTGCACCAGAGCCTGGTGCGCGAGATCCTCGCGGGCCGCAAGAAATGCCTGCGCGGCATGAGCCACAACATCGCCGTGCTGCTGGGCATGAAGGCCGGCGTGCTCACCACGCGGCCCGCCCGCGTGTCCCCCGCGCGCCCCCAGGCGCAAGCCGCGGGCGCGGCGGCATGAACAGCGCAGCTGCCCGCGACGCGCAGGGCTTCGCGCTCAACGCGCCCGTGATTGGCGCACTGCGCGCGCCTCGTCCAGCCGATCCGCCATCTCTTGCAGCACGCAGCGAGACGCCAGCAGCGCCCCCTGCGCCTGCGGCTGCACCGACGCGCGCCACATCCTCGACAGATGGGGGCCGTCGATGACGCCCTGCATCTCCAGCGCCGCAGCCAGGTGCATCACGGCGCGCGCCACGCCGTCGACGCGCCCGGCCAGTTCCTCGAACTCGTTGGGGTCCATGACCCGCTCCCTTTGTTGCATGGCGTCATTGTTCCGGCGCGCCGCGGGCGGCACCAGCCCCAGCGGCGCTATTTGTTTGGAAGCCTCCCGGCGGGGGCATTTCCAATGACGCGCCGCAACTGGAAACGGGTGCGCCCGAATAGCCTGGTCGAGGCCCTGCGCCTGTGCAAGGAGTTCGCGCAGGAGCGGCACAACCTGTCGATCGAGCGCATCGCCGACCGCATGGGCGTCACGCACGACAGCCTGTACAAGTGGCTGGCCACCGGCCGCCTGCCGGCCATCCTGATCCCGGCCTACGAGCTGGCCTGCGGCTGTCACTTCGCCAGCGAATGGCTGGCCGTCAGCGCCGGCAAGCTGGTGATCGACATGCCCACCGGCCGCAAGGGCGGCACCGACGATCTGCTGGCCGTCAACAGCAGCTGCGCCGCCGCGCTGCAGCTGCTCACCGCCTTCTACGCCGACCCGGCCGCGGCCGACACCGACGCCACGCTGGCCACCCTGCGCGGCCACCTCGAGCAGGTGGCCTACCACCACCACAACGTGGCGCGCTATGTCGCGCCGGAACTGGAGTTCTGAGCCATGGCCAGCAAGTACACCAACGCCGCCCAGCAGCGGCTGATCAAGCTGGTGCTGGCCCTGTTCGGCGACGTGGTCAACGGCTTCGCGCCGACCGCGCTCGCCAAGGCCGTTGGCTGCTCGGCCAGCGCCATGACGCGCGACCTGGACAACCGGCGCCAGCTGCGCCTGGTGCGCGCGCTGCCCGAGGACAAGCGCGAAGCCGTCCAGTCCGCGCTGCAGTCGACCAACAAGGCCGAGGTGGCTGCCCTGGTCGAGGACCTCGCCGCGCAGTTGGCGGAAGCGCAGGAAGCCACCGCCGAAGCACAGGCCGAGGTCGAAGCCAAAGACCAGCTCCTGACCGACAAGAACAAGCGCATCGACCAGCTCAAGGCCGCCCAGAAGCGCATCGACAAGCTGCCGCCCGACGAGGCGCTGGCCGAGCTGCAGAAGGAGGCCACCGCCCTCATGAACGACGCGGTGGGCGCCATTCGCGGTGGCCTGCGCCAGGCGCTGATCGCCTTGCAGAACCAAGGCGACGAAGACAACAGCGTGTTCATGGCCGGCCTGGTCGGCCAGCTGCAGGCCGACCTGAAGGCACTGCGCGACGAGTTCAACCTGCCGGACGTATCCAACGCGGCCGACCTGCAGCTGGCGCGCGATGTCAACGAGTGGGCGGGCAAGTAAGCCGCCGGTTCAACCCTTCCCACCAACGATGTCACGCAGCCCCGCCATGACACAACGCCTGGTCGAAATCGCCCGTGATGCCTTCGCCGCCGGCCACGGCAACAAGGAAGCCGTCTACGCGGCCGCCTGCGCCGAGCTGGGCATCAGCCGGGCCACGCTGATGCGCGCGCTCTGCGAGGTTTCCGTGCGCGCGGCGCGCCGCCAGCGCAGCGATGCCGGCGACGTGGCGCTCGCTCGCCCAGAGGCCGTGCTGATCTCCGCCCTGGTCATGGAGACGATGCGCAAGAACGGCAAGCGCCTGTACTCCATCGGCCAGGCCGTGGAGATCCTGCGGTCCAACGGCGAGATCCGCGCCGAGCGCATCGACGCGGCAACCGGCGAGTGCCTGCCGCTGTCCGAGGGCGCGATCGCCCGCGCCCTGCGCACCTACAGCCTGCACCCGGACCAGCTGCTCAAGCCGGCCCCGGCGCGCGAGCTGCGCAGCCTGCACCCCAACCACGTGTGGCAGATCGACGCCTCGCTGTGCGTGCTGTACTACCTCAACACCACCAACCCGGCCGAGATGGGCCTGCAGGTGATGGACGCCAGGCGGTTCTACAAGAACAAGCCGGCCAACTTGAAGCGCATCGAGAACGACCGCGTCTGGAGCTACGAGGTCACCGACCACAACAGCGACGCCATCTTCGCCACCTACGTGCTGGGCGCCGAGAGCGGCACCAACCTGGCCGAGAGCTTCATCGCCGCCATCCAGCAGCGCGGTGCCGATCCGTTCTACGGCGTGCCGCAGATCCTGATGATGGACATGGGCAGCGCCAACACCAGCGGGCTGTTCAGCAACGCCATCCTGGCCTACGTGCCCAAGGTCGGCGCTGGCGGCACCAGCGACATCAGCCTGGCCGAGCCCGGCTTCGGCTTCACCAACGTGCTGGAAGGGCACCCGTTCGCCGAGGCGCCGTACTACGAGAACGGCACCAAGAGCTGGATCTACGGCGCGACCTACGAGCGCCGGCCCAACGTGGCCTACAACACCGCCGGCTTCCTGTTCACCAACCCGAAGTAACACCCTGAAGCGGCGGGCCGGCAACGGCCTGAAACCACCCCCGCAGGCCTGAGCGCCTGCGGGGAGGTTTCGGAAGAGCCTGGTGCAGGCCTTTCCTAAACCTCATCCTTTGAAGGAAATTCGACATGGCAAAACTGATCGCGATGGTGGCCACGGCGGTGCTGATCGACGGCGTGCGAACCGTCATCAAGCCCGGCGAAGAGCTGCCGGATCTGCCCAAGCACGACCAGGGCGAGCTGCTGGCCTCCGGCGCAGCCAAGGACCAGGCCGCAGCCGACAAGCAGGCCGCGGCCGAAGAGAAGTTCGAGCGGGCCGCGCAAGCCGCCTTCGAGCGCGAGCGCAACCAGGTGCGCCAGGCGCAACAGTCCACCGCCACGGCCGACGGCGATGCCGCGGCGGGCGCCGCCAAGGGCAACACCCCCGGCAAGGGCAACACCGCCAAGCGCGCGTAAGCGCACCCCCAGCCCGTAACTCCAGGAGCAATCTCTCATGGCATCTCAGAACAACGCCGGCCGCCAGTTCGACAAGCGGCACGCGGTCACCCTCATTGCCGCCGCCGCGCTGGCGGCCAACCGCTTCATCGGCTACGACGGCAACTACGCCACCGCAGCCGGCGGCGTCAAGGACATGCAGGGCGTGACCGAGAACGCTGCCGACGCGGGCGAGGCTGTCAGCTGCGTCACGGGCTACAGCTACCTGGTCGAGGCCGACGCGGCGGGCCTGGCCTTCGGCGACTACGTCAAGCCCAGCCTGGACGGCTTGGGCAAGGGCGCGGTGGGCACGCTGGCCGATCACTGCGGCCGCGCCCTGGGCGCGGGCGCAGCCGGCCAACTGGTCGAGGTGCAGCTGGTCAAGCACGCCCACGCCTGACCCCGCTGACCGGCCCGCGCCATGAACTACGCCATCGTCCAGGACATGATCGACCGCTTCGGCGAGCTGGAGATGATCCAGCTCACTGCGGGCGCCGACGGCGTGGCGGTGCAGGCCGTCACGGCCGAGCGCGCGCTGGCCGATGCGCAGGCGTTCGCCGACGGCTTCGTGGGCCGCGTGTACCGCCTGCCGCTGGCCGGCTGCGCCAAGCCGGCGCCGACGTCCGAGGCGCCTGACGCGGTGCAGTACGTGGCGCCGCCGCAGCTGGCCCGCGCGGTGTGCGACGTGGCGCGCTACTACCTGTACGACGACCTGGCGCCCGAGCATGAGGTGTACCTGCGCTACAAGGCGGCCGAGCGCGAGCTGCAGGCCATCGCCGACGGCAAGGCCGTACTGGCCTGCCCCTGGGGCGGTGCGCCCGGCACGCTGGTGGCCGGCGACGCGCCGGGCGATGCCGAGGTGTTCTACAGCTTCAGTCCGCGCCGCATCACGGACGACAGCACGGCGGGCTACCGGTGAGCGAGGTCCACGCCAACAACTTCCTTGCGCCCGAGCCGCACATCGTCGCGCGGCTCAAGGGCGCCCTGGCCGACCTGCAGCCCGCGGTGCACGTGCTGACGGCGGCCCAGCTGGCCGGCGTGAAGGAGGCGGCGCAACTGACGCCGGCAGTGCACGTGGTGTGGAACGGGTTCCGGGTGACCGATACGCGCAGCGATGGCGCTATCGCCAAGCTGGATCACACCTGGCTCGTCGTCGCGGCCGTGCGCAATGTGGCGGGCACGCGCAACGGCGCCGCCGCCCGGCGCGATGCCGGCGAGCTGGCGGCGCGCGCGGGTGCGGCGTTGATGGGCTTTCGCCCGCCCAACGTGGCCGGGCCGATGCGCCTGGCGCCAGCGCCGCCCGCCGGCTACAGCGGCGGCTACCTGTATTTGCCGCTGGCCTTTCTGGTCGAGTCGGTTTTCAGGTCCGCCTGACGTTTCCCCTTTTTCAACGGAGCACATCAATGGCCCTCATCAAGCAAATCTACAAGCCGCAATGGACCGTCGGGCAGGTATACGCCCGCCCCTGGGGCGTGGCCGCCGCGCCGCGCACGCCCGTGGGCAACGTGCTCCTGCTGGAGCTGTCGCACGAGGAAGAAGTCAAGAAGCAGGCGGACATGACGCGCCTGGGCGGCGGCACCTACGCGCAGGTGCGGCGCATCAGCGGTGTCGCCGTGAAGATGGATCTGGCCGACTGGAACCCGGTGAACTTCGCCCGTTCGACATTCGGCACTTCGGCCGTGCTGGCGGCCGGCGCCGTGGTCGACGAGCCGCACAAGGCGCACCTGGGCGGGCTGATCCGCCTGGCGGGCCTGCAGCCCAGCCTGGTGACCATCAAGATCGGCGTCGCCGCCGTGGACGCCAGCGCGTACGAAGTGCGGCCCGAGGGCATCTTCATCCCCGAGGGCTCGGTGGGCATCGCCGAAGACGATGACCTGCTGATCAGCTACACGCACCCCGAGATGGTCAGCGTGGAGGCGCTGACCAGCGCCGCGCCGGAGCTGGAGCTGAGCTTCGGCGGCCTGAACGAGGCGGACAGCGGCAAGCCGGTGGTGGTGGACATCTGGCGTGTGTCGTCGGGCATCGCCAAGACGCTGGCGCTGGTGCAAAGCGACTTCGGCAAGTTGTCGATCGAGGGCGAGGTGCTGAAAGACCCGACGAAGGTCGGCGTTGGCATCAGCCCGTACTACCGCACGCAGATGGTTTAAGGGCCGTAGCGGCCGGCTGGCCTGGCAGGGGCGCACCAGCGCACGAACCCCCAGGCCAGCACCGCCGCCGGCCCCAGCACGCCCAGCGCAAGCAGCCAGGCGCTATGCCAGCCCAACCCGAAGCTGGCGCCGATGACCAGCAGCCAAAACGCCGCCGACAGGTAGTTCATCTCGCACATTGTCATGGCTGAAAAGATCGTCGAATACAAAGTCACCGTCAAGACCGACGGCTCCGCGTCGGCGGTGGATGCCCTGCATCAGAAGCTGCAGAACGTGGTGGGCGAACAGGGCTCGGTTGCCTCGGCGGCCGAGCAGAGTTCCGCGCGCCAGGTCGCCTCGCACCGCAAGGTCGGCGACGGCGTGCAGTCCGTCAGCGCGCAGCTGGCGAGCCTGAAGACCCAGATGCTGGGCCTGGTGGGCATCAACATCGGCGCGCAAGGCATCAAGGACCTGGTCGCGCTGGGCGATGCCTACAAGAACCTCGAGGCCCGCGTCAAGTTGACAACGGGCGAAGGCAAGGCGTTCGACGCGGCGTTCGAGGGCGTGTTCGACGTGGCCACGCGCACCAACAGCGCGGTGGCCGAAACCGGCCTGCTGTTCACGAAGCTCAATGACGCTGGCAAGGCGCTGGGCCGGTCGCAGCAGGATGCGCTGCACCTGACCGAGACCATCAACCAGAGCATTCAGCTCAGCGGGGCTAGTGCCGAGGCCTCCAAGGCCGCCATCGTCCAGCTGGTGCAGGGCCTGCAGTCGGGCGTGCTGCGCGGCGACGAGTTCAACTCCGTCATGGAGCAATCGCCGCGGCTGGCGAAAGCGCTGGCCGACGGCTTGGGCGTGACGATCGGCGAGCTGCGTAAGCTGGCCGAAGCCGGCGACCTGACCAGCACCAAGGTGATCAGCGCGCTGGAGAAACAAAGCGACGCGATCGCGACCGAGTTCAGCCAGCTGCCGCTCACGGTTGGCCGGGCCATGACCAACCTTTCGACCGAGTTCACCCGCTTCGTGGGCGAGACGGACGCGGCCGGCGGCTACACCACCAAGCTGGCCGGCGCGGTCGACCTGCTGGCCGGCAACCTGGGCACCGTGGCCACGGTGATGATCCACACCGGCCAGGCGCTGGGCGCCATGAAGCTGCTGTCGATGGCGCAGGACTGGCTGGCGGCCGGCGCTGCCATCAAGGCCACGGTGCCCGCCACCGAGCAGGCCACGGCGAGCACCACCCGGCACACGGCCGCGGTGGTGGCCAATGACGCGGCGTTCAAGAACCTGCAATGGGACGTGGCCAGGCACACGGCCGCCCTGCGGGAGAACACGGCGGCGCAAGGCACCAACGCCGCGGCCACCAGCGGCGCGGGCCGGGCCGCCGCAACGGCCGAAACGCAGGTCACGGCGTTCGGCTCGGCGCTGAAGTTCCTCAAGGGCTTCGCGGTTCTGGACATCGCCCTGAACTTCAAGTCCTACGGCACGGCGATCGGCGAGGCCGCGGCCAAGCTGATGGGCTACAAGGACCGCACGGAAGAACTGGCGCGCGCGGACAAGCTGGCCGCGGAAATCGCGCAGGACAACATCAAGGCACGGCGCGACCAGGCCGCGGCACTCAAGGAGGCCACGGACCGCTCATTCGAGCTGGGCAAGGCCGGCAACGACCTGGTGGGCAAGTTCGACGAGATGCGCGTCAAGGGCGACAGCGCCGCCGAGGCGATCGGCAAGATCGGCAAGGACTTCGACCTGGCCACGGTGCCCGGCATCAAGACGGCCGCGGCGGTGCTGGACAAGCTGCAGGCCGACGGCAAGATCGCCGCGGGCGAGTTTCAGAAGGCGTGGGCCGACGCGCTCAAGGGCCAGGACCTGGCGGTGTTCGAAACGCAGGCCCGCGCGGCGTTCTCGGGCACGGCGCGCGAAGCCGAGCGCGTTGCGCAGCTGCTGGACGCCTCGGTGCGCGAAGCCGTGCGGCGCACCGGCATGGACATGGACCTGATCAGCGGCGGCATGGGCCGGGCCGCGCGCAGCGCCATCAACGACACCGAGGCCATCATCAAGGGCCTGGACCGGCTCAAGGCCATGGGCGTGGACACCGGGCAGGCCCTGGCGGCCAGCCTCACCAAAGGCATCGACACAGCGGACAGCCAGCGGGCGCTGGACGTCGTGAAGACGCAGATCGAGGCGATGCGCAAGGCGCTGGGCGACAAGGTGGCCGACGGGCTGCTCGACCAGGCCAAGCAGAAGGCCCTGGAGCTGGGTGACGCGCTGGACAAGGCGAAGCCTGGCGTCAGCAGCCTGCGCGAGGCCATGAAAGAGCTGGGTCTGCGCTCGCGGGAAGACCTGGATGCCACGGCCAAGAAGGCGCGCGAGGCATACGACCAGATCATCAAGGCAGGCCAGCAAGAGGGTGAGTCTTTCGTGGGCTGGCAGGCCCGCAAGCAGCAGGCGGCAACCGTGATGCTGCAGCGGATGATCGAGGCCAACAGCGGTGTGGCCAACGAGGCGATCCGCACGCGGGCGTCTATGGAAGGCCTGGAGATTCAGGTCGACGGCACTGGACGTGCGATCGTGCGGGCGATGGGCAGTGGCGCGGACGCCGCGAAGGCCCTGGGCAGCGCCGTGGGGCTGACCACCGAGCAGATCCGCGCGCAGGAGGATGCGCTCGACCGCGTCGCAATGAAGTACAAGCTGACGGCCGACTACACCGAGCGGCAGATCGCCTTGCTCGAACGCGAGGCCGCGCTGATGGAGCGCATGGACACGATCGAGCGCAAGCGCCAGGGCATCGACAAGAACGGCTTCTCCACCGACAAGAGCGGCAACACGGTGGTGGCCGGCGGCGACCTCACGACCTTGACCGGCATCGCGGCCTTCCTGAAGTCCGCGGGCGTGGCCGACGACAAGGCCGCCCGCGACATCGCCCGCGAGTTCGCCGACGCTAAAGGCGACATCCCGTACTTCAGCAACCCCGGCCAGATGAAGTACGGCGGGGCGGGCTCGACGATGTCGCAGGCGCTCCTGAAAGCGGCCGAGCGCTACACCTTCGGCTCGGGCGCGGCGGTTGGCAGAGTGGGCGCCACGCCGCCCCCGGCCACGATCCCCGAGCAAACGCGCACCGTCAACATCAACCTCAATGGGGCCTCACTCGGCACGGTGCGCACCGACGATGCCGGCGACGCCACGCTACAGCGCCTGATGGACGAACTGGCCCGCTCCAAAGCCGCGGCCCAAGGGTAAGCAATGATCACACTCGATTTGAGCGGAGTCACCGTGCAGCTGGGCGATCGCCTGGCCTGGGTTGACGAGTTCGATTGGCGCCCGGTGGAGCAATCCATTGAGTACAGCACCACGGGCGCGATGCACGTCGACGTGGGCGTCAAGCAGGCCGGCCGGCCGATCACGTTGCAAGGCAGCGAAACCGAGGCCTGGATCACACGCGAGGTGAGCACCACGCTGGCCGCCTGGGAAGCCCTGCCTGGCGCCGTGTTCACCCTGACGCTGCGGGGCGTGGCACGCCAGGTCATCTTCGACCATGAGCGGGGCGGCTTCGTCGCCCAGCCGGTCTGGCGCCTGCTCGATGGCGAAGAGACCCCCGACCAGCTTTTTGTGCCGACATTTCGATTCCTGGAGGCGTAATGCCAATCACCGCAGCCGATATCAAACTGCTCGCCTCCGAGCGCATGACCGACACCAGCGACGGCGGCGGCCGGCGCACCAGCAACGTGATCGTCGACGGGGTGGCTGGCAACATCTTTCCGCGGGTGTCGCGCCTGGATGTCACCTACGGCAAGGTCAATCTGCGCAAAGTGTTCGCGGCGGTCCAGACGCCTACCGTGGGCACCTATGCGGGCGCGCATGCGGTGATCATGGACGCGCCCGACAACGACAAGATCCACGTCAACATGTTCTCGACGGGCAGCGGCTTCGACACGCGCACCGCGGCGCGCGACCGGATCGAGTCGTATGTGATCGCGGGCCCCGAGAGCCGGATGATCGTGTACGGGCGGCAGTTGGTCGGGCAGCGGGCGCTCATGGCGTACCAGCGGGAGGAAGAGCCGCTGCCCGAGGTTGGCGAGGTGTTTTGCCTCTCGAAAGAGACGGCCGGGGTGGTGGATTACCAGCAGTACGTGCGCGTCGAGGACGTGGATCACGAGGTGCGCAGCTTCGCCGACGTCAACGGCGAGTTCAAGCGGCGCGTGGTCACGCTGACTCTCAGCTCGCCGCTTCGCTACGAGTTCCCCGGCCAGGACGCGCCGCTGCGCTTCGCGAACGAGGCGCACCCGTCGCTGATCCGGCGCACCACCGCGGCGGACGCGAGCCGCTATTTCGGCATTCAGCCGGTGGCCGAGGCGGCACTGGCCGACGCGCTCACGATCAAGGTCGCCTCCGTCTACTCGCCGATCGTTCCGACGACGCAGCGCGAGTCGCCTGTGAGCAACGCGCAGATCGCGGGGGCCACGCATGTTGAAGCGGCAGGCACCGGCCCCGTGGGTCATGCAAGATATGGCGAAGCGTTCCCGCCGGGCGTGAATACGCGCAAGACGCAGACGATCAATCTGGGCGGCGGGGTCAAGCCAGGCTCGCTTCGTGTGCGAATGTTTGCGCTCGACAGTAAGGTGTTCGTTGGCCCAGAGGTCACCGATGACGGCGATGGCAACATCCACGCGGATACGAGCGATCTCTGGGGCAGGGTTTACGGCGGCACCGTGGACTATGAATCGGGCGTCGCCACGGTAGACGCCTACTACGCGGGTCTGCCGCCAGGGGGGGCGTTCCAAGAGGGCAAAGTGTCCATCGACCGCATCCATGCTGTCGCGGTGTCGCAGCCCGCTCACACGCTAGATCTGCCCATCACGCTCGCTACGCGCGGCACAGTGTTCGTGCGGACGCTGTCACCCATCCCGGCGCCGGGGACCCTGAACCTCGATTTCCGAGCGCTCGGCAAGTGGTACAGGCTGCGCGACGACGGCCAGGGGGCCGTGCGCGGCGACGATCCGGCCTATGGCGTGGGCACGATCGACTACGTCACCGGCGCCCTCGTCTCGACCATCGGCGCGCTGCCGGACGTCGGATCGAGCGTGCTGCTGTCGTGGGGCTCGAAGGTGCATTACGCGATTCGCGCGGGCGCGACATCGGACGCCGGCACGCGCGTGAAGCAGCGCATTCAGTTGACCGCGCTGCCGGTCAAACCTGGCACGGCAGCGGTGGAATACAAGGTCGCTGGCGTGTCCGTCGTGGCGCTGGCCGATGCGAACGGCGTCATCACGGGCGGCAATCTGGCGGGCGCCGTGAACCACGCGACCGGTGAAGCGGACGTCGAGTACATGTCGAAGCTGCCAGACATGGAGACGCTGGTCACGGTGACCTATGACCAGGAGGTTCCCACCACGGCGGCGCCCACCTCGCTGGCGGGCGACATCACCGTGACGGACCCGACCGACATCGCGATCCCGGTCGACACGTCCGAGATCGCGCCCAAGGGCTTGCGCCTGCGCGCTCCCATGCAGATCAGCGCCGGCCACGTCGTGCAGGTCGATCTCGCCGACAACGGGCTGGGGAGCGTAGTGACGCTGGATCAGGCGTTCGAGGCACCGCGCGGCAGCGCATGGATCGTCGGCGGCCAGGTTGCCGGTACCGTGAACTACGCGACCGGAAAGGTGTCGCTCGACCCGGCCGGCATCAGTTACGACTACTACGCGTGGGACTTCAGCACCAGCCGGTGGTTTGTTGCGAGCGCCGGCTAAAACGAAAGCAAAGCAATGCCGAAACTCACTCCGCTCACGGGCACCTACACCTACACCGCGCGCACGACCGCCGCGAGCACGGCAGTGCCCCAAACATTTGCCGCGGACCCGCTGGGCAACGCGCCGTTGAAGCTGGACCTGACCCAGACCATCGTCAGCGACGTCGTGCCCGGCTCGGTCGCCTTCACTGCCACCGGCAAGCAGTTCATCGAGCGCAATGGCGTGCTCTATACGGACCTCAATCCTGTGGATGCGTCGGGCACGCCATCGGGCACCATCGATTACGGCACCGGCAAGGCGTCGCTCACCCGCTGGGGCAACAACACCGCCCTCGGCGTGTCGGTGCAGGCGTGCCTGACGCGGTTCGGCGACTGGCCTGCGCGCGAGATGTCGTTCCGCACGGCGGGCTCACCGATTCGCAACTCGTCGGGCTACGTGCAGGTGACCGCCGACGACGGCGAGGTGCTGACGGCCACGTCGGACGCCGATGGCGTGCTGAGCGGCCCGCATGCGCGCGGCCAGGTCAATCAGCAGATGGGCACCGCGCACATCGAGTGGGGCGAGATGGTGCCGGCGGCCGGCAACGAGACGCAAGAGTGGTACGACCCTGCCAAGGTGGTCGGCGCGAACGTCTGGAAGCCGCGCAACGTGATCCCCAGCACCATCCGCTACAACTGCGTGGTGCTGAGCAACCTACCGCTCAACGCCGACATCCTCGGCCTGGAGCCGGTACGGCTGCCCAGCGACGGACGCGTGCCGATCTACCGGCCCGCCGACGTGGTGGTGATCCACAACACCAAGAGCCTTGAACTGCCGAATCCGGCCGCGGCTGGCGCCACGTATGCGGCCGGGCGTGCGGACCTGTCGGAAGCATGGTTGCTCGACGCATCGGGGGCGCGGGTCGCCGCCAGCAAGTACGTCGCCGACCTGGCCGCCGGAACCGTGACGATGGCGGCCGACCTTGACCTGACCGGCGTGCCCCAGCCGCTGGTGCTGCGGCATCGGATCGAAGAGCTCAACTTGCTCTCGGACGTGCAGATCAACGGCGAGCTCGGGCTCACCGGGGCGCTCTCGCGCGACTTCGACGCGGACACCTTCGTATCGTCGGCGATGCTGTTCGGCGACATGTTCGCGCGGGTGTCCAACGTATTCGACCAGGTGACATGGACCGGTGTGTGGTCCGACGCGCGCATCGGAGCCAACGCGACGTCCGAATACGATGCCGTGAACTACCCGATCACCGTGCTCAATGACGGGGCCGTGCCCGAGCGCTGGCGCGTCAATTTCACCAGCGCTAACGCTTTCCAGGTGATCGGCGAAAACCTCGGCGTGATCGCTACCGGCACCACGGCCGCCGACCTCATCCCGGTGAACGCGCTGACCGGCAAAGCCTACTTCACCCTCAGCGCGGCCGGCTGGGGCGCCGGTTGGGCCGCCGGCAACCAACTGCGCTTCAACACCGTCGGCGCGACGGCGCCGATCTGGATCGCACGCACAGTGCTGCCGGGCGCCACGCTCGATGGCGACAGCCTAGACCTGCAACTGCGCGGCGACGTGGACGCCTGATCGCAACACCTGGAGAATTTGAATGGCCGTTTTGAAACTTCTTGTCGCCGATCGCACGTCTCTCGCAGCCGAATTGCTCGCACTGTGGGACTCAGCCGGGCCTTGCCTGCTGGAGTTCTACACCGGGGCGATTCTTGCCGGCCCGGCCGGGGCAATCACGACGCAGGTAAAACTCGGCACGACCACCTGTAGCGACCCGCTGGGCAGCGTGGCTGCTGGCGCTCTGACGTTCGGCCCGATCACGCAAGACAACGCGGCCGACAATAACGGCGACGCAACTTGGGCACGCCTGGTTGACGGTGACGGGGTGCCACGAGCGGTGATCGACGTGACCGGGTTGACCGGCAACGGCACCTGCAAGCTGAACACCGTCACCATCTACGCGGGCGGGCCAATCCGGGTCGAGTCCTGCGTGCTCACGTTCGGTGGAGCGTGATCCATGGCGCACATCATTGCCGATCGAGTCAAAGAGACAACCACTTCCGAGGGCATCGGTCCGCTGACCTTGCTGGCGGCGGTTCTCGGATTTCGACGATTGTCGGCGGTGCCGGCCGTCGCCGTGGGGGACACGCTTTTCTATACGGCTGAGGCCATTGATGGTTCCGGCGCGCTCACGGGAGAATGGGAAGTGGGGCTTGGCACCTACTCAGCAGCCAACACGCTGACCCGCACCACGATCATTGCGTCCAGCAACGCGGGTGCCGCCGTCGCCTTCGGCCCGGGCACGAAGAACGTGTTTATCACGGTCCCTTCAACACAGGCGGCGTGGATACGCGAGCGTTTGCTGGCGCCCCGCACCTATTACGTGCGCACCGACGGCAACGACTCGAACACCGGCCTGGTCAACACG
>Ga0255338_1002919_pt1 | contig 22527 bp, 20 predicted proteins | sample MeOH1_35cm_T4_19_FD_203715 | JGI IMG/M metagenome (GOLD analysis project Ga0255338, IMG submission 203715) | Sandy soil microbial communities from University of British Columbia, Vancouver, Canada - MeOH1_35cm_T4_195 | ecosystem: Engineered > Artificial ecosystem > Sand microcosm > Unclassified ...
CCATACGCTCGGTAACGCCCTGCGTCGCGTGCTGCTGTCGTCGATGGTCGGCTATGCCCCGACCGAAGTCACGATCGCTGGGGTGGTCCACGAGTATTCCACCATCGATGGCGTGCAAGAAGACGTCGTCAACCTGCTCCTCAACCTGAAGGGCGTGGTATTCAAGCTGCACAACCGCGACGAAGTCACGGTGTCGCTGCGCAAGGATGGCGAAGGCGTGGTCACGGCTGCCGATATCGAGCTGCCGCACGACGTCGAGATCATCAACCCGGGTCACGTGATCGCCCATCTGTCTGCCGGCGGCAAGCTGGACATGCAGATCAAGGTCGAGCAAGGCCGTGGTTATGTGCCGGGCAACGTGCGCAAGTTCGGCGACGAGTCGGGCAAGGTCATCGGCCGTATCGTGCTGGACGCGTCGTTCTCGCCGGTCCGCCGCGTGTCGTACGCCGTGGAATCCGCCCGTGTGGAACAGCGTACCGACCTGGACAAGCTGGTGATGAACATCGAAACCGACGGCGTGATCTCGCCCGAGGAAGCGATTCGTCAGTCGGCTCGTATCCTGGTTGACCAGCTGTCCGTGTTCGCTGCGCTGGAAGGCACCGAGTCGGCCGCCGAGGCCGCGTCGAGCCGCACGCCGCAGATCGATCCGATCCTGCTGCGCCCGGTGGACGACCTCGAGCTGACGGTGCGTTCGGCCAACTGCCTGAAGGCCGAAAACATCTACTACATCGGCGATCTGATTCAGCGTACCGAGAACGAACTGCTCAAGACCCCGAACCTGGGTCGCAAGTCGCTGAACGAGATCAAGGAAGTCCTCGCCTCCCGTGGCCTGACCCTCGGCATGAAGCTCGAGAACTGGCCGCCCGCAGGTCTGGAGAAGTAATTGGCGGTGCGGGATTCCGGTAACGGGGTCCCGCCTGTCATCGCGCCAAGGGCATGTCGCCCGCGGCATTGAAGCACTACCGGCCCGCGCCCGTGCCCACGCATTGGCGATAGAAGAGCTGGTCAAACACTGAAATCGAAAGGAATCATCATGCGTCACCGTCATGGTTTGCGGAAACTGAACCGCACCTCTTCGCACCGTCTCGCGATGCTGCGCAACATGTCCAACTCGCTGTTCCAGCACGAGCTGATCAAGACCACCCTGCCCAAGGCCAAGGAACTGCGCAAGGTTGTCGAGCCCCTCATCACGCTGGCCAAGAAGGACACCGTTGCCAACCGCCGTCTGGCTTTTGCCCGTCTGCGCGACCGCGACATGGTCACCAAGCTGTTCACCGAACTGGGCCCGCGCTACAACGCTCGTCCGGGCGGCTACACCCGTATCCTGAAGTTCGGCTTCCGTCAGGGCGACAACGCGCCGATGGCGCTGGTCGAGCTGGTGGATCGTCCGGAAATCACCGAAGCTCCGGCTGAAGAAGCTGCGGAATAAGTGATGGCCGTGCCCGTCCTCGCTGACGGGCAATCGAGCACCGCTTTACAATCGAGCCAGGCTTTTTGCCTGGCTCTTTTGTTTTTGGCGACGTTTTCCGAGAATCACATGACCGTTTCAGAATCCGCTCATATCCAGCCGGCCGGCGAGGCGGCAGAATCGATACTCGTGGCGATGACGAACCTGCCCGACGAGGCTTCAGCAGCGCGTGTGGCGCGCGCTGTGCTGGAGGCTCGCGTGGCGGCGTGCGTGAACCGGCTCGCGCCGTGTCAGTCCGAGTACTGGTGGCAGGGAAGGCTGGAGCAGGCGCAGGAGTGGCCGTTGCTGATCAAGACTACGCGCGCCCAGTATGCGGGCCTCGAAGCGGTGATCCGCACGGAGCATCCTTATGATGTCCCGGAGATAGTCACCTGGCCGGTTGGAGCAGGTTTTGCGCCGTATCTGGCGTGGGTGCGGGAGGAGGCCAGCGGCAAGCCCGCTGGCGACGCGACCGCACCGCGCTAACACATTGAAGCATCGGAAAAGCGACATGGGATCGACGGGAACGGGCATCGGCATGGGGTGGAGCGCCGGAGCGGGATGGCAAATGCGGGGTCGGCGAGTGCGGCAAATCGTCGCAATGCTGCTGATGCTGTGCGCCTACCTGCTGCTCGGGCACGTGGCCCATGCCGCGACCGAGGAGGATTTCCTGCCGCCAGAGAAGGCGTTCCAGTTCGCGGCGAAACAGTTGGACCCGCAGACGATCGAAGTCCGCTTTGATGTGGCGGACGGCTACTACATGTACCGTGAGCGATTTGCGTTCGCCACCCAGCCGGCCACGGTCAAGCTCGGGCCGCCGGCGTTGCCGCAAGGTCAGGTCCATTTCGACGAGAACTTCGGCAAGAACATGGAGACCTATCGTGGCAGCGTGGTGGTGCGCGTGCCCGTGATCCAGGCCCCTGGCGATGGCCGTTGGTCCCTGGTGGTGACCTCGCAGGGCTGCGCGGACAAGGGGCTCTGCTATCCGCCGATGGAGAGCATCTACAAGGTGGGCGGGTCGGTGCTCGGCAACCTGTTCGGCGACCGTGCGACCCCCGCGCCTGCAACGCAGGCGCCTGCAGCGCCCGAACCACCTGCCGCATCCGCCCCAATGCCGCAGGAAACAACCGGGGCCGCCGTCGCGCTGCGGGACGACAACGATCGGATCGCCGGGGCGCTGGCTAGCCGCAACCTCGGTCTCATCGCCGCGCTGTTCTTCGGACTGGGCCTGCTGCTGACCTTCACGCCGTGCGTGCTGCCCATGGTGCCGATCCTGTCGTCGATCGTCGTAGGCGAGCATGTGACGCGCGGCCGGGCGCTGCTGGTCTCGCTGGCCTACGTGCTGGGGATGGCGGTGGTCTACACTGCCGTGGGCGTGGCGGCCGGCCTCGCCGGGGAAGGGCTTTCCGCCGCGCTGCAGAACCCGTGGGTGCTGAGCGCATTCGCTGCGCTGATGGTGGCCCTGGCCCTGTCGATGTTCGGCCTCTATGAACTGCAATTGCCCCAGCGCTGGCAGACGAGGCTTGCTGCATCGTCCAACCAGCGCCGGAGTGGGCAGATCTTCGGGGCGGCGGCCATGGGGGCGATCTCGGCCCTGATCGTCGGCCCGTGCGTCACCGCGCCGCTGGCCGGTGCGTTGGCCTACATCGCCCAGACCGGCGACGCGTTCACCGGCGGTGCAGCGTTGTTTGCGATGGCCATTGGCATGGGGGTGCCCCTCGTGCTGGTGGGCGTGGGCGCTGGCAACCTGTTGCCCCGCGCGGGCAAGTGGATGGAAGCTACCAAGCGCTTTTTCGGATTTCTGCTACTTGGCGTCGCGCTCTGGATGGTGACGCCCGTGGCGCCCGTATGGGCCGTGATGGCTGCCTGGGCCGCCTTGTTGATCGTGGCGGCGGTCTACCTGGGGGCCTTCGATGCGCTGGGCCCTGATCCGCGTGGGCTGATGCGGCTGGGCAAGGGCCTTGGCCTTCTGGCCGCGCTGGCGGGCGCTATTCAACTGGTGGGGCTTGCGTCGGGCGGGCGTGACCCGCTGCAGCCGTTGTCTCATCTTGGGCTGGTGAGCGCTGGTGCCGCGTCGCAGGTGCGTGCGGATCACATTCGCTTCGAGCGCATCCGGTCGGTGGCGGAACTCGACGCCCGCGTGGCGCAGGCAGCCGCCAGCGGCCGGCCGGTGTTGCTAGACTTCTATGCCGACTGGTGCGTGAGTTGCAAGGAAATGGAGAAACTGACGTTTCCCGATGCGAAGGTGCGCGCCCGGCTTGCCGACGTTGTCCTGTTGCAGGCTGACGTCACCGCCAACAATGCCGACGACCGCGCGCTGTTGAAGCGCTTCGGGCTGTTCGGGCCCCCCGGCATCATCCTGTTCGGCCCTGACGGGCGCGAGCGCCCCGTTCGCGTGATCGGTTATCAATCGGCCACACGCTTCCTGGATAGCCTCGAACGCGCGCTCGGCCCCAAGACGCGTACCTGAACCCGCGTCAGCGGTCCAGCCAGCGACCAATCGCCCAGATCGCGCCGATGGTGGCCACCACGCCGCCCATCAGGCCGATCGACCACCAGAACCCATTCGCTTCCCGCAGCCACGGCATCCGGTCGAAATTCATGCCGAACACGCCGGTAATCAGGGTCAGCGGCATGAACAGCGCGGTGATGACGGTGAGCGTGCGCATGGTGCGATTGGTCCGGTGGGCCACCGCCGAGAAGTGGATCTGCACCGCCGACTCGATCGAGTCCTCCAGCCGCCGCGCGTGGGCCAGCACGCGCAGGATGTGCTCCATCAGGTCCGCGATGCGGACCAGCAGGACCTCATCCCGGCCTGCCACCACGGTGCCTTCGCTCCCGTCGGCGGCTTGGGGATCATTGTTGCTGTAGCGATTGTCGAGCAGGCTGTCGCGGAACTCCTGCAGCGCGTCGCGTTGCTCCTCGCTCAGGTGCTCGAGCCGGCGCAATTGGATCCGCGCGTCGAGCAGGCCCTCCCAACTCGAAAAATTCTTCTGCGTGCTGAGCAGGGCGCGTTGCCAGCGGTCCAGCTGGCGAGTGAGTGGCGCGCGCAGGTCGAGGTAGCGGTCCACCATCGCATTGAGCAGCCGCAGCATCAGGTCCTCGGGGCGCGTGGGCGGCCGCACGCCGTGCACGAGCGGCGTCTGGCCATTGGCGCGCGCGGAGGCGGGGCGCGGGGCGCCGCATAGTTCGAGCAGCCGCTGCCGGACCTGATCGACGGTTCTGGAGGGCCCGGGGCGCACCGTCACCAGCACGCTGTCGAAGACGAAGAAGGTCACGGGCTGGGTGTCGATGCGGGCTAGCGCCGGCAGGAAGCCGGCCGGATACTTGCGTGCGGGCTTCTGCGACGTGCTGGCCGGTGCTACGGGCACAGCCGCCACAGGCGCGGGTGCCGCAGGCGAGCCCGCCACGGGAGCGATCCCCGCCGCCGGCTCGACCGAGGCCCCGGGCGTACTCACCGCTGCGCCCGCTGCCACGCCGCTCGCGGCGTCAGCTTCCGCGAAGAGCCTGCTCGTTTCAAACGTGAGCTTCCGGAAGATCATCATGTCGTACGCATTGGTCGTGTCGAAGAACGACGGATGCGTGGGATTGATGGCATCGACCAGGTGCAGGTCGTGGATCGGCGAGCCGGTCAGGCCCGCCAGACGATCGCGCCACGCGGCTGGCGCCGGGCTGACTTCGTCGAAGAGAAAGTCGGCCCAGACAAAGCGCGCGGCGGCGTTGCCGGCCAGGAAGTCGTGGGCCTCGTCCAGCGTAGCCAGCGGATGGACCTGGCTGGCCGAGAAGCCAAGCAGTTGCATGCGCGGGGATCAGCCGGCCAGCAGCCGCGCGGCGTCTCGCGCGAAATAGGTCAGGATGCCATCGGCACCGGCCCGACGGAACGCCAGCAGCGACTCCATCATGACCTTGTCGTGGTCCAGCCAGCCGTTCTGCGCCGCCGCCTTGAGCATGGCGTACTCGCCGCTCACCTGGTAGACGTAAGTCGGGAAGCGGAACTCGTCCTTCACGCGCCGCACAATGTCCAGGTAGGGCATGCCGGGCTTCACCATGACCATGTCGGCGCCTTCCATAATGTCCTGGGCCACCTCGCGCAGCGCCTCGTCCGTGTTGGCGGGGTCCATCTGGTAGGTCATCTTGTTGCCCTTGCCCAGATTGGCCGCCGAGCCCACCGCGTCGCGGAACGGGCCGTAGAACGCCGACGCATACTTGGCCGAGTACGCCATGATGCGCGTGTGGATGTGTCCGGCGTCTTCCAGCGCCGCGCGCACGGCGCCGATGCGGCCGTCCATCATGTCCGACGGTGCGACGATGTCCACGCCGGCTTCGGCCTGCACGAGCGCCTGCTTGACGAGGATCTCCACCGTGATGTCGTTGATCACATACCCGTTGTCGTCGAGCACGCCGTCCTGGCCGTGACTGGTATACGGGTCCAGCGCCACGTCGGTCAGCACCCCCAGCTCGGGGAAGCGGTCCTTCAGCGCCCGCACCGCACGCGGCACCAGGCCTTCGGGGCGCGTCGCCTCGATGCCATCCGGGGTCTTGATCGACGGATCGATCACAGGGAACAGCGCGATTACCGGAATGCCGAGCTTCACGCAGTCCTCGGCGATGGGCAGCAGGAGGTCCACCGACACGCGCTCCACGCCGGGCATCGACGCCACTTGCTGGCGCTGGTTCTGCCCTTCCAGGATGAAGACCGGATAGATCAGGTTGTCGGGCGAGAGACGATTCTCACGCATCAGACGGCGCGAAAAATCGTCGCGACGCATGCGGCGGGGGCGGTACTCGGGGAAAGTGGACATGTCGGGATCGAGGCAGATAACTGGACGAAAGCGGGACGAAAGCGGGACGAAAGCGGGACGAAAGCGGGACGAAAGCGGGACGAATGCGCGGGGCGCATCACCGCGAAACCCCGCGGCCGGCCATCTCGATCGCGCGCCGAAAGAAAAACTAAACTTTTGTGCCTGCCCGCTATCATACTCGCGGACACCTTGTGTTGCTTCGCGCAGCGCGGATGTCCCCCGCTACTCCTCCCTGAGCGGGTACCCGCCCTGAACCGGTGGGAAAGTTCGTCCCCGTTGCTTGCAACGGGGCTTTTTTTTGCCGGTTCGATGGAGAGCGATTCAGGCGGCGGGCGCCTCCGGGGCCACCGGCGGCTGGGCCTCGGGCAAGGACAGCCATCCGGCCACCACGCGCTGGGCTTCCTCGATGCCGCGACGCTTGAGGCTCGAGAACAGCTGGGCGCTCATCGGCGGCGGATTGTTCATCTGGGCCGAGTATTCGGCCAGGATGCGGCGCGTCTCGCGCAGCGCATTGGCGTTTTCGTTGTTCGTCAGCTTGTCGGCCTTGGTCAGCAGCACGTGGATCGGCCGCCCCGTGGGCAGGAACCACTCCACCATCTGGCAGTCGAGGTCCGTGAAGGGGCGGCGTGCGTCCATCATCAGCACCAGGCCGGCCAGTTGCTGGCGTGTCTGCACGTAGTCGGACAGCAGGCCCTGCCAGTGGAACTTGGCCGAACCGGACACCTCGGCGTAGCCATAGCCGGGCAGGTCGACGAGGAAGGCCAGCGGGTCCGGCGCCTTCACCGGCGCCACCGAGAAATAGTTGATGTGCTGCGTGCGGCCGGGCGTGCGCGAGGAGAACGCGAGCCGCTTCTGGTTGCACAGGATGTTGATGGCCGTGGACTTGCCGGCGTTGGAGCGGCCGGCGAAGGCCACCTCGGGCACGGCCGTGGCGGGCAGGTCGCGGAGGTGGTTGACGGTAATAAAGAAGCGAGCCTGGTGTAGGAGCGACATGCGGGCGGTGCGTTGAAGCACGGTGAGGCGTTGAGGCGGACGAGCGCGCGCGCCGTGGGCGCGCGGGCGGTTTGCTCGCGCCGCGGGAAGGAGAGCCGGGACGGCTGGTGCGCCGGAGCCACACGGGCAGGGCCAAGACCTGAGCCAAGTCAATCCGGAAAGCGATTTATTGTACAATAACCCGGTTTACGGTCTCCTGAGCGGGTGACGTGTGGCATCCTTGCGGGTTGTAGTGCAGGGTGCCCTGTCCGGTCCGGGGCACCTTCGTGTATCCGGTTCCATCGTGGTCGGATGCACGATGCTCAGGCTCTTGCAATAAGGCGCGTCCTCACCGCCAGCAGGGGCAGATCGGCATGCATTACGGTGTTCATAACAATTCTGACAAGGTGTGCGAATGAACCGCATTGCGAAACTTCTGGGAGTCATGGCGCTGGCTGTTCCGGCTGCCGCGATGACAGGGCTGGCATCTGCCGCAGAGCAGGCCGCCGCCAAGGCTGATCCCGCCAAGGGCGAAACGCTGTATACCCAGGGCGCGCCCGATCGCAATGTTCCCGCATGTCTTTCCTGCCACGGCGCCGCCGGCAATAGCGGCGCGGCCGCCAATCCCAAGCTGGCAGGCCAGCAGGCCGAGTACACTCACAAGCAGCTCGCCGATTTCAAGGCCAAGACACGTTCCAACGCCATCATGACGCCGTATGCGTCCGCCCTGAGCGACCAGGAAATGAAGGACGTCGGCGCGTACCTGGCCAAGCAGCAGCTGAAGCCGGCCACGGCCAAGAACAAGGAAACGATCGAGGCTGGTCAGAAGATCTACCGCGGCGGTATCGCAGCCAAGGGCGTGCCCGCGTGCGCGGCCTGCCATGGCCCGACCGGCGCCGGCATTCCGGCCCAATACCCGCGCATCGGCGGTCAGTACTCCGAGTACACCGAAGCGCAACTGGTGGCGTTCCGCCAGGGCACCCGCAAGAATAATTCGGTCATGAGCACGATCACAGCCAGGATGTCGGATGCCGAGATCAAGGCCGTGGCGGATTACGTCGCTGGCGTCCGTTAAAGTCGTACCGGCCCGCGCGCCGCGGCACCTCCAGGGGTGAACCGGACGCGCGGGCAACAATCGAAGAGGGTGGCCTGCTTGCAAGCGGGACCACCCTTTTTTCATGTTTTGCGACATCAGCCGCATGCTGCACCGGCATTACCCAGAAACCTGTCACCGCCCATGTCCACCCCATCCACTTCAGGGCTGCACCTGAAGACCCCTCACCGCGTGCTGCGCGACGGCGTGGAATTGCTGTCCTCGATGCGCTTCGCCATCACGCTGCTAACGGTGATCGCCATCGCCAGCATCATCGGCACGGTGCTCAAGCAGAACGAGCCGTATCCGAACTACGTCAACCAGTTCGGGCCGTTCTGGGCGGACCTGTTCCACGCGCTGTCGCTCCAGAAGGTCTACAGTTCCTGGTGGTTCCTGCTGATCCTGGCTTTCCTCGTGATATCCACGTCCCTGTGCATCACCCGCAACGGCCCGCGGATGATTGCCGACATGCGCTCGTGGAAGGATCATGTGCGCGAACGCAGCCTGCGCGCGTTCCACCATCGTGCCGAGTACGAGGCCCCGCGCAGCCGTGACGAGGCGGTGGACCGGCTGACCGCACTGCTGCGCAACCGTGGCTACCGCGTGAAGCCGGTGGCGCACGAGGGCGCCACGCTCCTGGCGGCCAAGGCCGGGGCGGCGAACAAGCTCGGCTACATCCTGGCGCACACGGCCATCGTGGTGATCTGCATTGGCGGCCTGCTCGATGGCGACATGCTGATTCGCGCCCAGATGTGGTTCGGCGGCAAGAGCCCGATCGACGGCAACGCCATCATCAGCGAGATTCCGGCCAAGCACCGGCTGTCGGCGAGCAATCCCGGGTTCCGGGGCAATGCCTTCGTGCCCGAGGGCGCCACGGTGTCCACAGCCATCCTGAACATTGCCGACGGCGCGCTGGTCCAGGACCTGCCGTTCACGATCACGCTCAAGAAATTCTCGGTGGATTACTACACCACGGGCATGCCTAAGCTGTTCGCCTCGGACGTGGTGGTGACGGACCGCGCCACGGGCAAGCAGACCGAGGCGACGATCAAGGTCAATGAGCCGCTGATCGTCGATGGCGTGGCAATCTACCAGTCGAGCTTCGAGGATGGCGGCTCCAAGCTCAAGTTCGTGGGCTATCCAATGTCGGGCGCCGCGCACGGCACCTTCGCGCTGGCCGGCACGGTTGGCGGCAATGCCAAGCTGGCCGGCACCGGTACCGGGGCGGACCAGGATGATCTGACCGTCGAATTCAGCGATTTCCGACTGATGAACATCGAGAACGTCACCGATGCCTCGGGCAAGCCCGATGCCCGTGGCGTGGCGCGCAAGTCGCTGAACCAGACGCTCGAGCAGCATCTGGGCGCGGCGGCCAGCACGGACAAGGACAAGACGCTGCGCAACGTCGGCCCGTCGGTGCAATACAAGCTCCGTGACCGTACCGGCCAGGCGCGCGAATACAACAACTATATGGTGCCGGTGCAGCTGGAGGGCCAGTCGGTGTTCCTGGCGGGCATGCGGGAGTCGCCGAGCGAGGCGTTCCGCTACCTGCGCATTCCGGCCGACGACCAGAACAGCGTGGCCGACTGGATGCGCCTGCGTGCCGCGCTGCAGGACAGCGCGATGCGTGGCGAGGCCGCGCGCCGCTTTGCGGCCATCTCGATGCCCGGCGCCGACAAGGACACGCTGCGCAAGCAACTCGCCGAGAGCGCCCAGCGCGCAATGGACCTGTTCGCCGGCGCCACGCGCAGCGCGCCCGATGCGCCGCCTGGCGGCTTTACCGCCATCGCCGCGTTCCTCGAAAAGTCCGTGCCGCCCGCCGAGCAACAGAAGGCGGCCGATGTGCTGCTGAGGATTCTCAATGGCTCGATGTGGGAATTGTGGCAACTGTCACGCGAACGCGACGACCTGCCGGCGATCGCCAACGATGCGAAAAGCGGCGCCTTCCTGCAGCAGGCCATCAACACGCTGTCGGACAGTTTCTTCTACGGCGCGCCGGTTTTCTTGCAGCTTGACGACTTCCAGCAAATCAAGGCCAGCGTGTTCCAGATGACGCGTGCGCCGGGCAAAAACATCGTGTATCTTGGCTGTTTGCTACTGGTTCTTGGCGTTTTTGCGATGTTCTACATCCGCGAGCGGCGCGTGTGGATCTGGATCAAGGACAGTGCCGCGCAGGGGCCGGACAGTGCGGCGCAGCAGGCCGCCAGTCATGTGCTGATGGCCATGTCGACGCAGCGCCGGACGATGGATTTCGAGAAGGAGTTCACGGCATTGCGCGACGACATCGGGCGCGCAGCCGGCGCCGGGCCATCGCCGGAGACGCACCCGTCAGCCGATCCGTCGGTACATTGATGCGCATCGATCACTGGGATTCACGGCATCAATGCCCGGTGATATGCAGGTGCGATCGATATAGTACATATGCATAACTCCCAAAAGCGCAGGAAATAGAGCAGGAATGTCATGTCGTCCAATGTCAACCACGCCAACCCGGGCCTGAGCCCGTCGCGCGCCAGCACTAACGCCGCCAATGTCGCCAACGCCACGATGGCGATGGACGCGTCCGAGGCCTACCTCGAACCCTCGTTCCTGCGCCGGCTGGGCTGGCTCGACTGGGCCTTCGCACTGTTGCTGGTGGTGGGCGCGGGGTTTGCGCTCACCCGCTACGGCGCCTGGATGAATGTGTACGACAAGGCCGTGCTGGTGGCCGCCGTGCCCACCTTCGCGCTGCTTGGCTGGCACTGGAAGCCGGTGCGGCCGCTGATGGTCGGCATGGCCGTGCTGGCGCTGTTCGCGATCCAGCTCTATCAGGGCAACCTTGCCCGCGCCGAGCAGGCCTTCTTCCTCAAGTACTTCCTGTCGAGCCAGTCGGCCATCCTGTGGATGAGCGCGCTGGTCTTCCTGTCCACGCTGTTCTACTGGATTGGCTTCACGGCGCGGTCCGATACCGGGTCGAGCCTCGGCAGCAAGCTGCTGTGGGCAGCCGTGGTACTCGGCTTCACTGGCTTGCTGGTGCGCTGGTACGAGTCCTACCTGCTCGGCGCGGACATCGGCCATATTCCCATCTCGAACCTGTACGAAGTCTTCGTCCTGTTCACATTGATCACCTCGCTGTTCTACCTCTATTACGAAAGCCACTACGCCACGCGCGCGATGGGGCCGTTCGTGATGCTGGTGGTGTCGGCGGCGGTGGGCTTCCTGCTCTGGTACACGGTCAGCCGCAATGCGCAGGAGATTCAGCCGCTGGTGCCGGCGCTGCAAAGCTGGTGGATGAAGATCCACGTGCCGGCCAACTTCATCGGCTACGGCACGTTCGCGCTGGCTGCGATGGTATCGGTGGCGTACCTGCTCAAGGAGCGCGGGATCCTGTCTGAGCGGCTGCCTTCGCTGGAGCTGCTCGACGATGTCATGTACAAGGCCATCGCGGTCGGCTTCGCGTTCTTCACCATCGCCACGATTCTGGGCGCGCTCTGGGCCGCCGAGGCCTGGGGTGGGTACTGGAGCTGGGATCCGAAGGAGACCTGGGCGCTGATCGTCTGGCTCAACTACGCGGCGTGGCTGCATATGCGCCTGATGAAGGGCCTGCGCGGCACGGTGGCGTCGTGGTGGGCGCTGGTCGGACTGCTGGTGACGACCTTCGCGTTCCTGGGCGTCAACATGTTCCTCTCGGGTCTGCACAGCTACGGCGAACTCTGACCCGACATTCCCGGTTGGATCGACAAAGGCCCGCTCTCCGTAGCGGGCCTTTTTCTTTGCGGCTCGCCCACAAACATGACGTATTCGTCTCTTGTTGGCGTCTGCACCACATTTTTTTAACTTTTCGGGAATAAACGGATCACATCAGGTGTTTACTGAGGAAGTACGGCGTCGACTGGCGGCGCCGCCTGGAGAAAAGGAGACCCAATGATGACCACTCATCGTCACACCGCTGCATCGCTGCTGCGTCCCGCCCTGCTGGCCGTGGCTTCCGCGTCCGTCGTGCTGCTGGGCGCGTGTTCCAGCATGGGCATGGGCGGCGGCAGCATGCCTCCGACCGTCAAGGTGACGAACGGCGCGCTGACCGATCCGCAGGGCCTGACGCTGTACACGTTCGACCGCGACCCGGCGAACGGCGGCAAGAGTGTCTGTAATGCCACGTGTGCGACCAACTGGCCGCCGCTGCTTGCGGAACCGGGCACCAGCGGCTCGGGCAATTACACCATCATCACGCGTGACGACGGCACCCGCCAGTGGGCCTACAAGGGCATGCCGCTGTACCGCTTCGCCAAGGACGCCAAGGCTGGCGACCGTACCGGCGACAACCTCAACAACGTTTGGCACGTGGCCAAGCCCTGACCGTCCACGCATGGCTCCCCGGGCCACGTCCGGGGAGATGTCGGGCGGCAAACGGTGGGGAAATAGTTGTCAGGTTTCCCCGCACCATCCGACCAAGCCCCATGTCCAACAGAACATGCGGCCATCAGGAACGCTCCCATCATGTTGATCCCTTCCCCCAAATGGCTTCGTGGTGACGATATCGCCACGTCCGAGATTACCCCGCGCCATATTTTCGAATCGCGTCGTCGCCTGCTCGCGCTGGCCGCCGCCGGCGCCGCAGGCAGCGCGCTGACACCGTGGTTCGCGCGGGAGGCGTTCGCACAGGCCGGCCCGGGCAAGGGCCAGCGCCTGGCGGCCACGCCGAACAACAGCTACGTGATCACCGAGAAGCGCACGCCTTACGAGGACGTGACGACGTACAACAATTTCTACGAGTTCGGCACGGACAAGTCCGATCCAGCCCGCAATGCCGGCACGCTGCGGCCCCGGCCGTGGCAGGTGTCGGTGGAAGGGCTGGTCAAGCAGCCGAAGGTCTACGACATCGACGAACTCGTGAAGCTCGCCCCGCAGGAGGAGCGCGTCTACCGGCTGCGCTGCGTGGAGGGGTGGTCGATGGTGATTCCGTGGATCGGCTATCCGCTCGCCGAACTGATCCGTCGCGTGGAGCCGCTTCCCGGGGCGAAGTTCGTCCAGTTCATTACGCTGGCTGACAAGAAGCAGATGCCCGGTATCAGTAGCTCCGTGCTCGACTGGCCGTATAGCGAAGGGCTGCGCATGGACGAGGCGATGCACCCGCTGGCGCTGCTCACCTTCGGCCTGTACGGCGAGGTGCTGCCGAACCAGAACGGCGCGCCGGTGCGCATGGTGCTGCCGTGGAAGTACGGCTTCAAGAGCGCCAAGTCCATCGTCAAGATCCGCTTCCTGGACAAGCAGCCGCCCACCAGCTGGAACCTGGCCGCACCGAACGAGTATGGCTTCTATTCGAATGTGAACCCGGACGTCGATCACCCGCGCTGGAGCCAGGCCACCGAGCGGCGCATCGGCGAAGAGAAGGGCGGCGGCGGGTTCTCCGCGCTGTTCGCACCCAAGCGCAAGACGCTGCCGTTCAACGGCTACGGGGCGCAGGTGGCGTCGCTGTATCAGGGCATGGATCTGAAGAAGAACTTCTGATGGCGGAGCCGGACATGATCGCGAATCAAGCCACGGTGTCACGCGCGCCGCCCGCGCCACGCGCCGGCGGGCTGGCGACGCTGTCGCCTTCGGGCGTGCGCGCCATCAAGGTGTTGGCGTGGATCCTGGCGCTGCTACCGTTCGCCCGGTTGCTCTACCTCGGCGCCACGGCGCAGTTCGGCGCCAATCCGCTCGAATTCGTCACGCGATCCACCGGAACCTGGACGCTGGTCATGCTCTGCGCCACGCTGGCCATCACGCCGCTGCGCCGCTTCACGGGGTGGAACTGGCTGATCAAACTGCGGCGCATGCTCGGGCTGTTCGCGTTCTTCTACGCCGTGCAGCACTTCCTGCTGTGGCTGGGCGTGGATCGTGGGTTCGACGTCGCGTACATGATCAAGGACATTGCAGAACGTCCATTTATCACGGTGGGGTTTGCCGCGTTCGTGCTGTTGGTGCCGCTGGCGGCCACATCGACCAACGGCATGGTCAAGCGGCTCGGCGGCAAGCGGTGGCAGGCGCTGCACAAGGCGGTCTATGCGATCGCCGTGCTCGGCATCCTGCATTTCTGGTGGCACAAGGCGGGCAAGAACGACTTCAGCGAAGTATCGATCTACGCCGCCGTGGTGTTCGTGCTGCTGGGCCTGCGGATGTGGTGGTGGGCGCGCAAGCGCGCCGCGTAGCGAGTACTGCGCCCCCCCGCCGTGGGGAGAGGGGCGCCGCCGGATCAGCCCTTGAGCAGGTGCTCGCCCTTGAACAGGTCGGCCGGCAGTTCGCGCTCGCGCACCAGGTGCACGGCGTCGCCGTCGACCATCACCTCGGCGGCGCGGCCCCGGGTGTTGTAGTTGGAACTCATCACAAAGCCATAGGCGCCGGCAGACATCACCGCCAGCAGGTCCCCCGGCTGCACGGCCAGCGCGCGGTCGCGGCCGAGCCAGTCGCCCGATTCGCACACCGGGCCTACCACGTCATAGGTCACGGGCGCGTCGGCGTGCGGCGCCACGGGTTCGATCCGGTGGTAGGCCTCGTACATCGCCGGGCGGGCCAGGTCGTTCATCGCCGCATCGACGATGCAGAAGTTCTTGGCCGCGCCGGGCTTCAGGAATTCCACCTGCGTCAGCAGCGCGCCGGCGTTACCCACCAGCGAGCGGCCGGGCTCGAACAGCACCTCGCGGTGGCCGTGGCCACGGGCGGCCACGCGGTCCAGCAGCGTGGTGGCGAAGCCGGTGATGTCCGGCGGGGTTTCGTCGGCATAGGTAATGCCCAGGCCACCGCCCACGTCGATATGGTCCAGGCGGATGCCTTCGCGCTCGAGCGCTTCCACCACGTCGAGCACCTTGTCGAGCGCTTCCAGATAGGGCGCCACTTCCGTGATCTGCGAGCCGATATGGCAGTCGATGCCGACCACTTCGAGGTGCGGCAGTGCAGCCGCGGCGCGGTAGGTCGGCAGTACGTCCTCGAACGCCACGCCGAACTTGTTGCCCTTGAGACCCGTTGAGATATAGGGGTGCGTCTTGGCATCCACGTCCGGATTGATCCGCAGCGACACGCGCGCGCGCTTGCCCAGCCGGCCGGCCACGGCGTTCAGCCGGTCCAGTTCGGGGATCGATTCGACGTTGAAGCCGCGTACGTCGTGCGCCAGCGCCAGCGCCATGTCGGCCTCGCTCTTGGCCACGCCCGAGAACACCACCTTGCGCGGGTCGCCGCCGGCGGCCAGCACGCGCAGCAGTTCGCCGCCGGACACGATGTCGAAACCGGCGCCCAACTGGGCGAAAACCTGCAGCACCGCCAGGTTCGAGTTGGCCTTCACGGCGAATTGCACATGCGCGTTGCGGCCCTTGCAGGCGGCGGCGTAGGCCTGGTAGGCCGTGGTCAGTGCGGCGCGCGAGTAGACGTAGGTCGGCGTGCCGAACTCGGCCGCGATACGGGCCAGCGGCACTTGTTCGACAGCCAGGGCGCCGTCGCGGCGGGTAAAGAAATCAGTCATGTTCAGCGTGCGGAGGGGCGAGGCGCCCGGGTTACTTCGTCGAATTCGTGGTCGTGGCCGGTTCGGCGGGAACCGGCGCGCTGGTGGCGGGTTCGCCCATCGGCCGTGCCGGCGCCACGGCGCCTGCCTGGCCCAGACCCGGATCGGGCACGGTGGGCGGGGTCGGGGCGGGCGGTACCCGGGGCATGGTCAACGGGCCGCGAACGCCGCATCCGGCCAGGGTCATCACGAGTGTGGCGGCAAACGCCGATACAATCGCACCACGACGCAGCTTCGGGGAGTCCTTCATTGTCTGAATGCCTTGGATGGCTTGGGGTGACTTTCTGGATGGCTGGTGAAACGGCCCGGAATCCGCAGGAATCCGCGGCAAATCCCGACAATTTTCCATTTTTCCGCCAGCCGGATCGCGCTCCGGGACGTCTGTCCGGGCGCGCTGCCGGCGGCTTTGGAGTGTAGCATGCCCCCCCTCACCGAAAGCGAGTTCCTGGTACTGGCCGGCAAGGCCCTTGACCGGCTTGAAGCCGATATCGAAGCCGCCGCCGATGCGGCCGATGCCGATGTCGAGATCAACCGCACCGGCAATGTCATGGAGCTGGAATTCGAGGATGGCTCGAAGATCATCGTCAACAGCCAGGCGCCGATGCAGGAACTGTGGGTGGCGGCCAAGGCCGGCGGTTTCCACTTCCGCCACGACGGCGCCAAGTGGATGGACACGCGCAGCGGCGCTGAACTTTATGCGGCGCTCTCCACCTATATGAGCCAGCAGGCGGGCGCCACGCTGACGCTCGGCTGAGACCGCACCGGTCCCGGCCAACAAAAAACCGGCCACGAGGGCCGGTTTTTTGTTGGGGCGAAAATAATCGTCCGGATGCCGTTCTGGGATTCAGGCGCCGCCGAACATTTCCAGGATCTTGCGCTTCTCGGCTTCGGTATCCTGCACTGGGCGCGCGCTCTCGTCGGGTTTGCCGGGCCACGGATCGCCCAGCCCCACCGAGGCCACGCCGGCACCCGCGGCGTTCTCCTCGAGCGTCCAGTCGCCGGCCACCATCACCACGCCCTCCGGCGCCTGCCGCTCGGGGCTCTCGGGCACGCCCTTGAGCGCTTTGCTCATATAGCTGACCCAGATCGGCAGCGCCAGGCCGCCACCGGTCTCGCGCACGCCCAGGCTCTTGGGCTGGTCGTAGCCCATCCACGCAATCGCCACGAGTTTCGGTGTGTAGCCGGCGAACCAGGCATCCACGGCATCGTTCGTGGTACCGGTCTTGCCGGCCATGTCGTTGCGGCCCAGGCGCTGCTTGGCCGGGTTGGCCGTGCCGCTGCGCACCACCTCGCGCAGCATGCTGTCGGCGATGAACGCGGTGCGGGCGTCCAGCACGCGCACGGCGTCCTGGCCAGCCTTCTGCGGACGGGTCTCGGAGATCACGTTGCCGCGCGAATCCACCACGCGCTGGATCAGGTACGGGTTGACGCGATAGCCGCCGTTGGCAAACACCGAGTAGGCGCCGGCCATCTGGAGCGGCGTCACCGCGCCGGAGCCCAGCGCCATCGGCAGGTAGGCTGGGTGTTTGTCGGCCTCGAAGCCGAACCGCGTGATGTAGTCCTGCGCGTACTGCGTGCCGATGGCGCGCAGAATTCGTACGGATACGAGGTTCTTCGACTTGGCCAGCGCGCGGCGCATCGTCATCGGGCCCTCGAACTTGCCGTCATAGTTCTTCGGCTCCCAGACCTGGCCGCCGGTGTCAGGGCCGATCGTCAGTGGGGCGTCGTTGATCACCGTAGCGGGCGAGAAGCCCTTCTCCAGCGCGGCCGTGTAGATGAACGGCTTGAAGCTCGAGCCCGGCTGGCGCCAAGCCTGCGTCACGTGGTTGAACTTGTTGCGGTTGAAATCGAAGCCGCCGACCATCGCCCGGATCTCCCCATCTTCAGGATTCAACGAGACGAAGGCGGCCGCCACCTCGGGCAGCTGCGTGACGGACCACGTATTGTCCTTGGCATCCTGCGTAACGCGGATGATCGCGCCGGGGCGGATCTTGACCTTCGGCTGGGCATTGGCCGACAGCGACGGCGCGATAAACCGCAGCGCGGTGCCTTCGATCGTCGCCACCTCGCCAGAGAGCAGCGTGGCGCGCACCTGTTTCGGCGTCACGCTGGTGACCACGGCCGAGCGCAGGTCGTCGCTGCCCGGGTGCTCTACCAGGGCGTCGTCGATGGCCTGTTCGCGTTCGGACGGATTCGACGGCAGGTCGATAAATGCCTCCGGGCCGCGATAGCCGTGCTTGCGCTCGTAGGTCATGATGCCGCCGCGCACGGCGTCGTAGGCGGCATCCTGGTCGGCCTTGTTCAGCGTCGTGTAGACGTTGAGGCCGCGCGTATAGGTTTCCTCGCGATACTGTGCGTACATGAGCTGGCGCACGATTTCCGCGACATATTCGGCATGGGTGGAGAACTCGTTGCCCTCGCCACGCACCTTCAGCTCCTCGCGCACGGCCTGGTCGTACTGCTCCGGCGTGATGTAGCCGAGGTCGCGCATGCGCTGGAGGATGTACTCCTGGCGCACCTTGGCGCGGCGCGGGTTCACCACGGGGTTGTAGGCCGACGGCGCCTTCGGCAGGCCGGCCAGCATGGCGGCCTCCGCCGGCGTCACGTCCTTGATCGACTTGCCGAAGTAGACCCGCGCGGCGCTGGCGAAGCCGTAGGCGCGCTGCCCCAGGTAGATCTGGTTCATGTACAGCTCGAGGATCTGGTCCTTGGTCAGGTTCGCCTCGATCTTGTACGCCAGCAGCATCTCGTAGATCTTGCGCGTGTAGGTCTTCTCGCTCGAGAGGAAGAAGTTGCGCGCCACCTGCATGGTGATGGTGGAGGCGCCCTGCGACAGCCCGCCGCGCAGGTTGGCCAGCCCGGCGCGCAGCACGCCCACGAAGTCCACGCCGCCGTGCTCGTAGAAGCGGTCGTCCTCGATCGCGAGCACGGCCTTCTTCATGACGTCCGGGATCTCGGTGATCGGCACGAAGTTGCGGCGCTCCTCGCCGAACTCGCCGATCAGCACGTTGTCCGCCGTGTAGATCCGCAGCGGGATCTTCGGGCGGTAGTCGGTGATGGTGTCCAGCGACGGCAGGTTGGGCGCGGCCACCACCAGCGCATAGCCCACCAGCAGCGCCACGGCGACGAGCCCGGCGACAAGCAGTCCGATCAGCCCGAACATGATCCGCGCCCAGAGCGGACGGCGGACGGGAAGGGACGGCTTCTGTTGTGCTGTGGCCATAAGGGTTTACCTAATCAGAGTGCCCGGATTATATCGTCGGGGATGGGGCGCCCCCGGTGCGCCGTGCCGCAAAAGGCGCTATCGCGCTGTTACAAGATGTAATCCTGTTGAGATCAGGTTGTCACGGCGCGCAGGTCTTCGGCGCAGGGCGGGTTGGCGGGTGTTACGGAGGAGGGGGCAGCCGGGAGGCCGATCTGGCGCCAACGATGCTGTGGCGCGACGCTATGTAACGGGCCTGAGGTGGACCGTGGGATTTTGGCAACGCTTTCGCGCGGCCCGTCTGAAAAAGAAAGCGTGGTCAGATCGGCACATTGCGCGCGCCTCTGCTTTTTGTGAGAATCCACGAACATAAAAGAGCAAACGTTTCATCCAAGAAACTAACTGGCTCGCCCCATTAGAGCAGTCATGCCGTGGGCGAGTTCAAATGTCAGGGGGTCACCTTGCGACGGGGCATCTTGTCGGGTCTTCTGCGCCGGACTACGGTCGGCGTGGATATCGGGTCGTCCAGCGTCAAGGTCGTGGAGCTGTCCGTTGGGGCGGGCAAACACGACTTCAGGCTGGAAAAATGCGCCAGCGAACTGCTGGACCGCAACGCCGTTGCCGATGGCAACGTCGTCAACATCGAGGCCGTGGGCATCGCGCTGAAGCGAGCCCTTGGCAAGGCCGGTATTCGTACCAAGGACGTTGTCCTTGGCGTGCCGTCCATGCTGACGGAATCTCAGACTGTCAGTCTTCCGGACAACCTGTCCGAGGACGAACTCTATTCGCAGGTCGAATCGGAGGCGCACCGCCTCTATCCGCCTTCCCAGGCGGTGAATTTCGACTTCGCGGTGATTGGCCCCAACGAGACCGAAGGCGGGATTGGCGTGCGCGTGACGGCCGCCAACAGCGATCGCGTGCAGGAGCGGGTAACGGCGGCCGAAATGGCTGGCCTGAAGCCGCAGGTGATGGATGTCGAGGAGTACGCCGTGCAGCGCTCGGTCGTGCAGATGCTCGGCGTGCCGTCCTCCCTGACCGAGACCGACGCCAAGGATCTCCCCGTGGTCGCCGTCATCCACCTCGGTGGCAGTCGCTCCAAGGCGATCTTCTACCAGGGCTGGAAGGAACTCTACGAACAGCCCCTGAACAGCTACGGCGACCAGCTCACGCAGAGCGCCGCGCGCATGTTCACGCTGGATGCCCTCAAGGCCGAGATCAAGAAGCGCAAGAACACGCTGCCTGAGGCGTGGCGCGCGCAATTGCTCAAGCCGTCGCTGGAAGCCCTGGCGATGGAAGTGCAGGGCGCCATCGGCAACTTCGTAGCCAGTTCCAGCCTGGGCCGGGTCGACGAGATCCTGCTCTCGGGCGGACATGCCTCGCTGCTGGGGGTGCAGGCCGCCATCCAGCAGCAGACGCAGATCACTACCACGCTGGCCAATCCTTTCGCCAACATGATGACCGCAGGCAACGTCAACGAGCGCTATCTCCAGCGCGACTTGCCGGCCTACATCGTCAGTGCGGGACTGGCATTGCGCGGGCTGCAATAACCCACGGGGGGAGAAGCATGTCCACGACGACGAACACCATCCCGTCGGTCAACCTGCTGCCGTATCACGAGGCCCGCAAGGCCGCGCGGCGCAAGAAGGTCTATTCGCTCCTGGGCGGCGCGGCAGCCGCCGGCGCGGTCATCGTGCTGATCGGCGGGTTCTATATCGACTCGCAGATCGAGGCCGTGACGGCGCGCAATGCCGTGCTGCAGCAGGCCAATGCGCAGATGGACGGCCAGATTCGCGAGGTCAACACGCTCAAGAAGGATATCGAGGCCCTGCTGGACCGCCAGCGCGCCATCGAAAGCCTGCAGGCGGAGCGCAACCTGCCCGTGCAGCTGCTCGAGGAGCTGGTGCGCCAGGTGCCGGAAGGCGTCTACCTGACCAGCCTGAAGCAGACCGGCGACAGCTTTGTCATGGCAGGCGTGGCGCAGTCCAACGAGCGCGTGTCCGAACTGCTGCGCAATATCGACCAGGTGACGTGGCTCGACCGCGCCGAACTGGTGGAATCGAAGGCCGTGACGATGACCAACAACCTGCGCGAGCAGCGCCGGCTGTTTGATTTCTCGATGCGGTTCTCCTATCGCGCGCCGGAAGTGCCCGGCGACAAGAAGAAGGGCGCCGCGTCCGATGCCGCGGCCAAACCTGCAGCGGGGAAGGTCTGATCATGGCACTCAATTCGGATATTTCCTTGCAGGACATCACCGCGCAGTTCCGCGGCCTGAACCTGAACGAGCCCGAGACCTGGCCGGCCGCGCCGCGCCTGCTGTTCTCGACGCTGGCCGCCGTCATCGTGCTGGTGCTCGGCTGGCAGTTCTACTGGAGCGACAAGAACACCGAACTCGACCGCAAGCACGCGGAGCACGAGACGCTGAAGCAGTCGTTCAAGACCAAGGTGGCGCAGGTGGCCAACCTGGACGCGCTGCGCGCCCAGAAGGTGGAAGTGGAAAAGCGCGTGGCGCTGGCCGAGCGCCAGTTGCCGAACAGCACCGAGATGGATGCGCTGCTGGCCGACGTGAATCACGCCGGCGTGGCGCGCGGTCTCCAGTTCGAGCTGTTCAAGCCGCAGCCCGCCTCCATCAAGCCGTATTTCGCCGAAATTCCGGTGAACCTGAAGGTCACCGGCCGCTATCACGACGTCGCGCTGTTCAACGCGGACGTGGCGGCGCTCTCCCGGATCGTTTCGATGCGCAACCTGAACATGGCGGTGGCCAAGGACGGCACGTTGTCGATGGAAGCGCAGGCCATGGCCTACCGCGCCCTGGACCCGGACGAGCAGGCCGCCCAGCGCCGCGCCGCCGCGGACGCCGCTGCCAAGAAGGCCAAGGGAGGTGCCAAGTGAGCCGGCTGACACATCGCCCCCCGCATCGCATTGCCATGATGTCACGCACATCCCGCACGCCGCGCCGGCTGGCCGCCGCCGCCGTCGCGGTGCTCGCCGCCACCACGCTGACCGCCTGTGGCGCCAGCGAGGACGAAGGGCTGCAGCAATGGATGAGCCAGACGCGCGCCGCCAAGGCGCCGCCGCCGGAGCCGCTGCCCGAGGTCAAGCCGTACGTGCCGCGCGAGTACGGCGGGCGCACGTCGCCGGAGCCGTTCGCGCAGACCAAGATCGGTGAACTGAACAAGACGATGTCTGAGTCGCCGGAGGCCGGACGGCGACGCGAGCCGCTTGAGGAATTCCCGCTGGAAAACTTCAAGATGCTCGGCATGCTGAAAAAACACGGCGAGACCTACGGTGTCGTACGCGTAGATAACAAGATCCACCACGTCAAAGTGGGTCAGTATCTCGGCCAGAGTTATGGCCGGGTGGTCCGCATCAACGATCAAGAGATCGTGTTGCGCGAATTGGTTCGGGAAGGGGTCTCAGATTGGAAAGAGAAAATGACCAGCCTGAAGCTGGAGGCATCCGCATGATCACGGCACGATGGTACCGGGCGCTTGCGGGCGC
>Ga0255338_1002920_pt1 | contig 22502 bp, 20 predicted proteins | sample MeOH1_35cm_T4_19_FD_203715 | JGI IMG/M metagenome (GOLD analysis project Ga0255338, IMG submission 203715) | Sandy soil microbial communities from University of British Columbia, Vancouver, Canada - MeOH1_35cm_T4_195 | ecosystem: Engineered > Artificial ecosystem > Sand microcosm > Unclassified ...
CGAGAGGTGCGGGAACAGCGCGTAGTGCTGGAAGACGGTGTGCACGTCGCGTTCGTAGGCCGGCGTGTCGGTGACGTCCGCGCCGCTGAGGCGCACGCGGCCGCCGTCGGGAGACTCGAAGCCGGCGATGATGCGCAGGGTCGTGGTCTTGCCGCAGCCGGAGGGGCCGAGCAAGGTCATGAACTCCCCCTTGCGCACGGTCAGGGAGACGTCGTGGAGGACGGTCGAGGTCCCGAAAGCCTTATTGAGCGAGGAGACTTCCAGCAGGGCGTCGTCGGACACGGTCATTGATTATACTACGCGGGAAAGGCCGCGACGGCCTTCTTGATGAGCGCGAACGCCTGCTTCGCCTGGGCCTCGGTGAGGTTGAGCGGCGGGGCGAAGCGGATGGTGTTCTCGTGGGTGTCCTTGGCGAGCAGGCCGAGCCTGGCGAGGTTCTCGACCAGGGGCCGCACGCGCTTGGTGAACTCGAGGGCGAGCATCAGGCCCCGGCCGCGGACGTCCTTCAGGTTCGGGTGCTCGAGGGTCTCGAGCATCCGCTTGAACAGCGCCCCGGTCTTGGCCGACTTCTGAGGCAGGCGCTCCTCGAGGATGACCTTCACCGCGGCCAGGCCCACGGCGCAGGCCAGCGGGCTGCCGCCGAAGGTCGAGCCGTGCGTCCCGGGCGTGAACAGGCCCAGCACCTCGTCGTCGGCGCAGACGGCCGACACGGGGTAGAGGCCGCCCGACAGGGCCTTGCCCAAGATGTACAGGTCGGGGGTCACCGACTCGTGCTCGCACGCGAACAGCTTCCCGGTGCGCCCCAGCCCCGTTTGGATCTCGTCGGCGCACATGAGCACGCGCCGCTCGGAGCAGATCTCGCGCACGGCGGTGAGCCAGCCCTCGGGCGGGATGATGACGCCGGCCTCGCCCTGGATCGGCTCGAAGAGGAAGCCGACCGTGTTCTGCGTGATGGACCGTTCGAGGGCGGCCGCGTCGCCGTAGGGGATCGTCTTGAAGCCCGGCGTCGCGGGGCCGAAGCCCTCGCGCGAGCCGCCGTCGCTGGAGAAGCCCACGATGGTGGTCGTGCGGCCGTGGAAGTTGTCCGCGCAGACGATGATCTCGGCCTTGTCCTCGGGCACGTTCTTGCGGCGGTAGCCCCACAGGCGCATGGCCTTGATCGCGGTCTCCACCGCCTCCGCGCCGGAGTTCATGGGCAGGGCCCGCTCCTTGCCGGTGAGGCGGCACAGCAGCTCCAGGAAAGGCCCCAGGCGCTCGTTGTGGAAGGCGCGCGAGGTCAAAGTCACCAGCCCCAGCTGCTTCTTGGCCGCGGCGACGATCTTAGGGTGGTTGTGGCCCTGGTTGAGGGCGGAGTAGGCGGACAGGAAATCGAAGTACTTCTTCCCCTCCACGTCCCAGACGAAAGGTCCCTTGGCGCGCGCGATGGCGACGGGCAGGGGATGGTAGTTGTGCGCGCCGAACTTGTCGACGAGCGCGATCACTTTGTCGGTTTTGGTTGTCATGCGAGTAGGGGACGGCCGTTGGCGAGGCGCAGGCCGAAGGCGATCAGGAAGGCGCCGGGGACCCAGGCGCGTCCGAGGCTCGAGGCGATGACGAGCACGCCCAGGCCGATGGTGAAATCGAGCATCGGGCCGCCGTGGAACAGCCGGCCCTTCGCGGTCGAGAAGAAGATGTAGCCGTAGCCGCTGACGACGAGGGCCACGAACTGGCCGAAGAACAGGCGGCTCCACGCCGCGCCGCTGAGGGCGACGGGGTTCGGACCGTGGGCCGAGAGCCAGGCCATCCCCAACGGAGCGAGCGAGAGGACGCCGAAGCCCGCGCACAGGAGGCCCAGGCGGCTCCTCTGCCCGGCGGGGCTCACAGCTCGCCCTCGGCCCGGACGGGCGCGTCCTTGATGCCGGTCGCGTAGAAGAGATAGAGGACCCCGAGGACCATCACGACGAGGGCCGCGCCGACCTGGATCTTGCGCTCCTTGGTCCAGAACACGACCTCGGGGACGGTGAGCTGCGCGATCGGGGCGGGCTTGAGGTGCTCTGGCTCGGCCGCGTGCCGCTCGATGAGGGCGATGCCGGACGCGCCCGCGACGGGCGCGGGCGGCGGGGCGGCCGGAGCGGCGGACGGCGGCGCCTCCTCCTCGGCGACGCGGTGCTTGATGCGGGAGAAGCGGCCGTCGTTGCGCACCGCGTTCGAGGCGAAGCGGGACTCCATCGTGCGGTCCTGGAGGCGCGGCATCTCCTTCTTCTTCGCCTTGGCCGCGGGCGGAGGAGGCGGCCGCTCGTACTTGGGCGGGGCCTCCTCGCCGGAGACGCCGACGACGGCCACTCCCGCTTTGCTCAGCCCGGGCTCGGGCTTGAGCATCATGCTCGACGGCACGGGCGCCATCTGCCTCTTGACGCCCTCCGGCAGGCGAAGGGCGATCTCCGGCATGGGCTCCGGCTCGGGCGCCGGGGCCGCCGCGGCGGGCCGCGCCGCCTCGCGGCGGAACTCGATCACGTTCTGGATGCAGAACATGGCCGCCATCCCGGCCAGGACGGCCGCGGTGACCTGGGCGAAGCGGGCCTTGGTCGGCGCGACGCGCCGCGGGTTGAGCTCAGGCATCCTTGAGCGCCTGCTCGAGGGCCGCCACGGTCCGGTCCGCGTCCTCGACGGTCCAGCACAGGGGCGGCTGGATGCGCAAGGTGTTCCCCTCGAGGCCGCCCTTGCCGACGAGCACGCCCTGGTCCTTCATGGACTCGACGACGCGGATGGTGAGGTCGGGCGCGAACTCCTTGGACTTCCTGTCCTTGACGAGCTCGACGCCGATCATGAGGCCCATGCCGCGAACGTCGCCCACGCGCTCATCCTTGAGCTGGAGCTTCTTGAGGCCGGACATGAGGCGGTCTCCGACCTTCTTGGAGTTCCCGGCGAGGTCGTCCTTCTCCACGACGTCCATCACCGCGTCCGCCGCGGCGATCGCCATGGGGCCGCCGCCGAAGGTGTTGTAGTGCAGAAGGCCTTTCATCGACTCGGCGATGGCCTTGGTCGTGATGATCGCGCCGATCGGGTAGCCGTTGCCGAGGCCCTTGGCCATGACGATGATGTCGGGCTTGGCCCCGTAGTGCTTGATGCCGAAGTAATGCTCGCCGGTGCGGCCGACGCCGGCCTGCACCTCGTCGCAGATGAACAGGCCGCCGTGCTTGTGCACGAGTTCCACGGCCGCCCTGAAATACTCCTTGCCGGGCGTGATGAGCCCGCCGACGCCCATGATGGTCTCGCCGTAGAACGCGGCGATCTTGCCCTGCGTCGAGGTCTTCAGCGTAGCCTCGAGGCCCTTGATGGCGGCGGCGGTGCTCTGCTCGGGCGTGCCGTCGAAGCGGAAGGCGTAGTCGGTCGGGGTGAAGGACACGCCGACGGGATAGGGCGCCTGGTTGCGCCAGTTGTGCTGGCCGGTCAGCGCCGTGGTGAGCAAGGTGCGGCCGTGGTAGGAGCGCTGGACCGCGACGAGGTCGTGGCGGCCGGTGTAGGTCTTCGCCACGAAGGCGGCCATCTCGTTGGCCTCGGAGCCGGAGTTGGTGAAGAAGCAGACGTCCATGTCGGGGTTGACCGTCTTGGCCTTGTCCGCGAGGCGCTTGGCGAACGCGCCGACGGCGGGATGCAGGTACAGCGGCGGCTCGTGCTGGAGCTCGTCGATCTGCGCCTTGAGCTTGGAGACGAAATGGGGGTGCGAGTGGCCGATGGACACGGTCGCCACGCCCGCGAAGCCGTCGAGGTACTCCTTGCCGTTCTCGTCGTAGAGGAACTGCATCTTGCCGGTGATGATCTGGATGGGCTTGGCGAACATCGGCCCGGGCAGCGGCATGAGGTGCGCGGCGCGCTGGGCGGCGACGTCGGCGGTGGACGCGGCGGTCTTGGCGGCTTTGGGGGCGGCGGTCTTGGGGCTCATGCGGGTTTCCTCCGGAATTTGGCGTCGAGAGACAGGGCCAGGCAGATGCCGGCCCCGGACAGCAGGCCGTCCATGAGATTCACCGGCGACGGCATATAAGAGATCGGGCTCCAGCGCATTCGGCCATACGAGGGGACGGCCCAGAGCAGGAAGGAGAGGACTCCGTAGGCGCTCAGCGAGCCGAGCGTGGCGGCGAGCGCCCCTCGCCACTTGGCGGTCGTGGCGCTCATCGCGCCGAGCGCGGCGATGGTGCCCCAGATGGCGAAGGTATAGACCGAGGCGACCGCCAGCTGCCACTGAAAGGTCCCCGGCAGGTTGCGCGGCATGCCCCAGCCGGAGTAATGCGTCAGGCCAGCCATGACCGCGGCGATGCCCAGGAGCGGGCCCAGGAGCCCGACGAGGGCCGTCGCGGCGCGCCGTCCCGCCGCCGCGCCGATGGCGGCGTAGAACACCCCGGTGTACAGGGCGATCAGGAAGAACTGCGGCCCGTACGGCCCGCGCAGGAAGCCCTCGGCGCCGGCGCGGTCGGCGAGCGTGCTGAGCACGTGCGCCAGGGCGGCGCCGAAGAACCCTGCCCCTCCCCCTCCCACGATGGCGGCGAATGGCGTCACGGCGAGCCTCAGTAGAGGTTGGAAGCCCGGCGCGCGCCGGTGTAGTCGAGGAACACGGTCTTCTGCTCGGTGAAGAAGTGCATGCCTTCCTTCGCCATCTCGCGCTCGCCGACGCCGGAGCCCTTCACGCCGCCGAAGGGCACCTGGGCCTCTCCGCCGATCGTCGGGCTGTTGAGGTGGACCATCCCCGCCTCGATCTCCTCGGTGAAGCGCATCGCCAAGGTCAGGTCCTGGGAGTAGAACGCGCAGGTCAGGCCGAACGGGCAGTCGTTGGCGAGCTCGACGGCCTTGTCGAAGTCGTCGGTGCGCGTGACGGCCAGCACCGGGCCGAACACCTCTTCCTGCCACAGGCGCGACTTCGGGCTCACGCCGTCGAAGATCGTCGGCTCGACGAACCAGCCGTGGGCGTAGTCGCCGGTCGTGATCCGGTTCCCGCCGCACAGGAGTTTGAACCCTTCCTTCTTCCCGATCGCGATGTACTCCAGGTCGGTGTTCATCTGGCTCTCGTCGACGGCCGGGCCCATGCCGCTGGCCTTGTCGAGGCCGGGGCCGACCTTGATCTTGGCGACCTCGGCGAGCAGCATCTTGAGGAACTGGTCGGCGATCTTGGTGTGGAGGATCAGGCGGGAGGTGGCGGTGCAGCGCTGGCCCGTCGAGCCGAACGCGCCCTTCATCACGCCCGCGAGCGCGAGCTCGAGGTCGGCGTCGTCCCAGATCACGGCCGGGTTCTTCCCGCCCATCTCGCAGACGACCGGGATGCCGCGCGCGCCCGCGATGGTGTGCACGCGCTTGCCGATCTCGTTGGAGCCGGTGAACGACACGGCCTTGATGCGCGGCTCCTCGACGAGGATGTCGCCCATGGCGGAGCCGGCGCCCATGACGAGGTTGAGCACGCCCGGCGGCAGGCCGGCGTCCTCGAACGCCTTGACGATGCCCACGGCCAGCGCGGGCACGAGCGAGGCGGGCTTGAAGACGACGGTGCAGCCGGAGATCAGGGCCGGGGCGATCTTCCACGCCGGGATGGCGAACGGGAAGTTCCAGGGCGTGATGATGGACACGACGCCGCGCGGGTGGCGGGTGGTGTAGAGGAGGTTCTTGGCGAGCTCGGAGGGCTGCGTGATGCCGCCCATGCGCAGGCCCTCGCCGGCGAACCACTCGATCAAGGTGATGCCCTTCTCCATCTCCCCCAACGCTTCTGGAAGAATCTTGCCCTGCTCGAGCGACATCAGGCGGGCCAATTCCTCCTTGCGCTCGCGCAGGATGAGGGCGGCCTTCATCAGGATGCGGCCGCGCGCGGGCGGGGTCGTCGCCTTCCACGCCGGGAACGCCTTCTGCGCCGCGTCGATCGCCTTCAGGACGTCGCTCTTGTCGGCCCCCTTCACCTTGGCCAGGACCTGGCGGTTGTCGGCGGGGTTCGTCGAGACGATCTCTTTGGAGGACGAACCCTCCACCCAATTTCCGGCGATGTACTGCTTCAATACGGAGACTTCGGGCGTGGTTTTGGTGGCGGTGGGGGTCATGTCGGGATTATATCAATTCCTCGACGAGCCGATAGCCCGGTTTTATGACGGAAAATGGACCTTTTTATCCCAAGATCGAGCAGCGATACGGTCGAGGTCAGACCGTCCGGTTCCACCCCCTGATGGTTCTCTGCTTTTAAGCAGAGCGAGGCGGATTAAACCGCTTAAAACGCGCCGTTCGGCGGCCGTTCTGCTTTAAAGCAGAGAACCGTAAAGAGATAGGTCGGCGCCGGCGGGAGCGGAAAAAATTGCCCTTGAAACCGCCCAGAACCGGGGCTAAACTGCGGCATGGATGGGAAAACCCCCCTCGCCGCTCTTCTCCTGCTCGCGTCCGCTTTGCCCGCCGCCGCCGAGTTCTGCACCTTCGACGGCGGCCGCTCCGAGATCGTCGTGCGCCGTCTCAAGGAACCGTCCTGCACGATGGAGAACGCCCTCGTCTTCAACGGCGCCGCCAACGAGAACCGCTACGGCGCCGACGAGAACAAGCGCACCTTCCTCACCGACTCCTGGCCGGGCTGGGGCGGGAGCGACAAGAAGTGCGCCGCCGCGCGCAAGAGCGCGGACAAGCTCGTGTACAGCGACGAGACCTACATCCTCGGCAAGGCCGTCCTGATGGGGCCCCAGGTGTGGAAGTGGAACGGCTCCTGCGACGCGTTCAAGTCGAGGTTCGAGTCGAAGAAGCGGTCGCTCGGCGACAAGCCGTCGCACGAGGACGTCTTCGAGGCCGCCGGCGCCGAGCGCATCGGCATGGGCGACCTGGCCGAGCGGCTCGTCGAGGGCAAGAAGAAGTAGGGGCTACGGCGCGAGCAGCGGCTCGCCCAGCGCGGCTCCCGCGAGCACGGGCGTCTGCTCCCGGTTCTCACGGCGCGCGTCGTCCTGCACGCGAGGCTTGAGGTAGTCGTACAGCGTTTTCGCGCTCGCCTTCGGGTCGGCGGTCAGGCCCTTGAGCAGGTGATAGGTGAACAGGCCGTGGCTCTGCTCCGCGAGCGTGCCCGTGATCTCGTCTCCGGAGGCGGCGGCGAGTATGGTCAGCTTCCCCTCCGACGGCGCGAGGTCCGCCGCCTTGGCGACGAGCGGCCGCGCTCCTTGAGCGAGCACCGAGCGCCCCCCCGCCCCCGAGAAGCACGCGTCGAGGGCGACGATGACGCGCTTGGCCTTGGTCTTCGCAAGGCTGGCGTACAGCGACTTCAGCGGCAGCGCCGTGGACTTCAGGAACTTCGGGTCGCCGTCCCACGGCACGAGGTAGGCCTCCCCCGTCTTCGTGTCGGGCGCGCCGTGGCCGGAGTAATAGACGAAGAGGGTTGAGGTCGTCTTCACGTTGAGAGGCAGCCACTCCTCGAGGTAGCTCTTGAGCTTGCTGCTCGTCGCCTGGGATCCCTCGAGCGAGATGATGTTGCGCGCGGGGAAGCCCAGGGCCTCGAGGTGGCGGCGCACCGTCATCGCGTCGCGCGCGCCGAAATCCGCCTTGGGCAGGCTCTGGTACTCCTCGATTCCGATCACGAGCGCGAAGTCGTCGGGGTGCTCGGCGCCGCGGCGCGCGGGAAAGTCGATGTCGGAGGCGGCGGCCTTCGCCGGCTCCGGGACCGGAGCCGGGGCTTGCGCCGCCGGGGCGGCGGGCGCGGCGGCGGTCCGGGCCGCCGGTACCTCGTCGGGCAGGCCTTGCTGCTTGCGCTCCGCCTTCTCCAGCAGCGCGGCGATGCCCCCGATGTTCCGGTGGGACAGGGCCGCCTCGCGGGGGGTGCCATAGATGCTGGAGGCGAAGACGTCCGCGCCGCCGTCGATCAGGGCCTGCGCGGAGGCGCGGGCGCCGTTCATCGCGGCGATGTGGAGGGGCGTGATCTTGCCGAGGCCGACGGTGCTGTTCACCTTGGCGCCCTGCGCGAGGAGGGCGCGGATCTCGGCGGCGTCGTTCTTCCTGGCTGCCCCGTGCAGCCCTTGGTCGCCGGCGCACCCCGTCGCGAAGAGGGCCGCCATGGGAAGGATCAGGACGAGTCGGTTCATGTGGTCTCCGTTAGAACTTCGCGTCGGCCCCGCTTCCGGCCAAGGTCGGGGACTGCTCCCGGTTCTGGCGGCGCGCGTCGTCCTGCACGCGGGGCTTCAGATAATCATACAAGCCGCGGGGCGTCGCCGCTCCCCCCTGCAGGGCCTTCAGGAAGTGGTAGGTGAAGATACCGTGGCCCTGCTCGTCGAGGGAGCCGGTGATCTCGGTCCCCGAGGCCGCGGCGAGCACGGTGAGGTTGGCCGCGGCGGGCACGCTCTCGTCCACCTTGGCGACGAGCGGCCGGGCGCCCTTGGCCAGCACCGAGCGCCCTCCGGAGCCGGAGAAGCAGGCGTCGAGGGCCACGACGACGCGCTTGGCCTTGAGCTTGGCGAGTTCCGAGTAGAATTGCTTGAGCGGGTAGGCCGTCGTCTCCAGAAACATCGGGTCGGTGTCCCACGGCACGAGGTAGGCGTCGCCGTTCTCGGGGTCCGGGGAGCCGTGGCCCGAGTAGTAGACGAACAAGGTGGACTCGGGCTTGATGTTGCGCGGCAGCCACTGCTGCAGGTAGCTCTTGAGCTTGCCGCCCGTGGCCTGCGAGCCCTCGAGGCTGATGATGTTGCGCGCGGGCACGCCCAGAGCCTCGAAATGCTTGCGCACCGTCTGGGCGTCGCGGGCGCCGTAGTCGGCCTTCGGAAGAGATTGATAGTCCTCGATGCCGATCACGAGCGCGAAGTCGTAGGGGCGCTCTGAGCCCCGGCGCGAAGGGGCGTCCACGTCGGAAACGGGCGCCTTCTTCTCGGGCGGCATCCCGGCCGAGGCGCGCATGCGGTCATAGGCGGCGTCGTCGAGGTTCCCGGGTTGGGGGCGGGCTGGGGCGACGGCGGATGGCGCGGCGGAGCGGGTTCTCCGGCGCATGGCTGATTCGACCATCTCCCTGTACTTGTGCACGTTGACCTCTTGATCGGGGTCGACGCCGCTCTCGATCAAGGCATCGAGCATTTCGGGGCGAGGGAGCCACGCGGCGCGATTCAAGGCCTCATTGTGGTAGAGCGCCCCCTTCTTCACGAGATAGGCGACGATCTCAGGGGTGGAGTAAATGACCGCTTGGGGAAGGGGAGCGAACATCGTCCTGACGCCGTCGACTTTGTTCACGTCCGCGCCGGATTCGACGAGCCGCCGCACTTCGGCCAGGTCCTTGCGCTTGATGGCCTGATTGAGCGGGGTGGTGCCGCAACCGGTCGCCCCGAGCGAGCCGAGGATCGCCAGGAGCGCGAGAGCCTTCACCAGGCTATCACTCTCGGGGTGCGCTTCAGGAACCGCCCGTGTTTGGTCGAGCCCGCCCACTTGCCGTCCAGGACCATCGCCTCTCCGCGGGAGAACACGTCCCGTATGCTGCCCTTGACCGTGACGCCCTCGTAGGGGTTGTAGTCGGCGGCGCTGTGGTGGTTCTTCTGCGAGAAGGTGAAGGGCTTGTTCGGGTCGATGATGACGATGTCGGCGTCGGCGCCGGGGTTCAGGTGGCCTTTGCGCGGGTAGAGGCCGAAGATCTTCGCGGGGTTGGCCGAGGTGATCTCGACGAAGCGGTTCTCGGTGATCTTCCCCTTCTGCACGGCGTCCCAGAGCAGGAGCATGCGGTACTCGACTCCCGGCGCCCCGTTGGGGATCTTGGCGAAGTCCTTCTTGCCGAGCTCCTTGCCGGGCTGATTGGTCTTGGCCTTCATGCAGAAGGAGCAGTGATCGGTGGAAACGACTTGAAGGTCATTCCTCACGAGCCCCTTCCACAAGCGCTCCGAATTCCCGGCGGGCCTCAAAGGAGGAGACATCACGAATTTGGCGCCCTCGAATCCCGGCCGGCGGTAATCGTCCTCGGACAGATACAGATACTGAGGGCAGGTCTCGGCGTAGACCGGCAGGCCGCGCGCTCTCGCGGCGCGTACTTCTTCCATCGCGTCGCCGGCGGAGAGATGGACGAAATAGATCGGAACGCCCGCGATCTCGGCGAGGGCGATGGCGCGGTGGGTGGCCTCGGCCTCGGCGGTCATCGGACGGGTCAGGGCGTGCCACTCGGGAGCGGTCTTGCCCTCGGCGATGGCCTTCTGGATGAGGACATCGATGACCGAGCCGTTTTCCGCGTGCATGCAGATCATCCCGCCGTTGTCGCGGGTGCGCATGAGGGCGCGGAAGATGGTGGTGTCGTCCGACATGAAGATGCCCGGGTAGGCCATGAACAGCTTGAAGGAGGAGACGCCCTCGTCGACGAGCTTGTCCATCTCCTTCTGCTGCTTCTCGGGGAAGTCGGTGACGATCATGTGGAAGCCGTAGTCCACGGCGGACTTCCCGTCGGCGCGTTTGTGCCAGTCGTCGAGGGCGTGGCGGAAGGTCTCCCCCTTCTTCTGGATCGCGAAGTCGACGATCGAGGTCGTGCCGCCGAAGATGGCGGAGGTGGAGCCGGTGGTGAAGTTGTCGATCGTGGTCGCGCCCATGAAGGGCATGTCGAAATGGGTGTGGGCGTCGATGCCGCCCGGGATGACGACCTTGCCGCGGGCGTCGACCACGCGCTTGGCGGGCTCGGCGATCTTGCCGACGGAGACGACCTTGCCGCCGACGACGCCGATGTCGGCGATATAGGTGTCCGACGCGGAGACGATGGTGCCGCCCTTGACGATCAGATCATATGGCATAAGATTTCTCCTTCTCCGTCACCATGAGGAGCCAGTAGATGGCGAACGACAGGCCGAAGCTGATGAACCAGGCGTAGTGGTACAGCGAGATCCAGAACGGGGCGACCGTCGCGAGCTTGACCGTGCCGAGGAAGCCGGGCAGGACGGGCAGGCAGGACAGGACGAGGGCCACGAGCGCGCGGCCGTTGACGCCGCCGGCGTACCAGTAGGTGCCGTGCTTCTCGTAGAGCTCTCGCACGTCGAGATGCGCGCCGCGCAGGACGTAGTAGTCGCAGATGAGGATGCCGCCGATGGAACCTAAAAGAGAAGAGTAGGCGACGAGCCAGGTGAAGATGTAGCCCGACGGGTCGGCGATGAGCTTCCACGGCTGGATGAGGATGCCGATGACGCCCGTGATGTAGCCGCCCATGCGGAAGTCGATCTTCTCCGGCCAGATGTGGGAGAAGTCGTTGGCGGGGCCCACGACGTTGGCCGCGATGTTCGTCGCGAGCGTCGCGATGCACAGGGAGACCAGGGCGACCGCGAGCACGAAGGGGTTCTGGAACTTGGCGATGAGGTCGACGGGATCCCAGATGGATTGGCCGTAGATGACCACGGTCGCCGAGGTGACCGCGACGCCGATGAAGGAGTACAGCCCCATCGTCGTGGGCAGGCCCAGGGCCTGGCCCAGCATCTGGTCCCGCTGGGACTTGGCGTAGCGCGAGAAGTCGGGGATGTTGAGCGACAGCGTGGCCCAGAACCCGATCATCGCGGTCAGCGCCGGGAAGAAGAACGGCCAGAACCGGCCCTCCTTGGTCCCCCCGGGCGCGAAGGCCGAGGGCGTGGACAGCATGTGGCCGAAGCCCCCCGCCTGGACGTAGGCCCAGCCGAGGAGGGCCAGGCCGAGGGCGATGAGCAGGGGTGCTTTGATGTTCAGCAGGACGCGGATGGACTCGACGCCCTTATAGATGACGAACATGTTGATCGCCCAGAAGAAGAGGAAGCACCCCCACTGCCCGGCGTTGAGGCCCTGGAGCACCGGCGCGCCGGCGAGCATGGCGGGATACCAGATCCCGACGAGCTTGTAGATCGCCGCCCCTCCGATCCAGGCCTGGATGCCGAACCAGCCGCAGGCGACGAGGGCGCGCAGGACGGCGGGCACGTTGGCTCCCAGTATGCCGAACGCGGGCCGGCAGTACACGGGATACGGGATGCCGTACTTGGTGCCCGCGTGAGCGTTGAGCACCATCGGAAGGAGGACGATGCAGTTGCCGAGGAAGATGGTCAGGACGGCCTGCCACCAGTTCATCCCCTCCGAGATGAGCGAGGACGCGAGCATGTAGGTCGGTATGCACGCGCTCATGCTGATCCAGAGGACGGCGATGTCCTTGGTGCCCCAGGTGCGGTCCGCCTTGCGCGTCGGGGCGATGTCCTTGTTCCAGTACGGGGACTTCTCAATGGGCTCGGAGTGGTCGTGGATCTCCTTGTCCATCAAGGCCCGGAAGATCTTATCCCTCACGGGAGCATCTGGGTGAGGGGCCCGTAGGTCTCCGGCCGGCGGTCGCGGAAGAACTGCCACACCTTGCGCACCTCGAGGATCTGGTCGAAGTCGAGGTCGGCGATGACGGTCGCGTCCTTGTCGTGGGGGCCGACCTTGAGCATCTGGCCGCGGGGGTCGCAGAAGTAGGACTGGCCGTAGAACTCGCCGATGTTCCAGGGGCCTTCCTTGCCGACGCGGTTGGAGGCGCCGACGAAGTACTGGTTGGCCACCGCGTGGGCGGGCTGCTCGAGCTTCCAGAGGTACTCGGAGAGGCCCTTCACCGTGGCGGACGGGTTGAAGACGATCTCCGCGCCGTTGAGGCCGAGGATGCGGGCGCCGTCGGGGAAATGCCGGTCGTAGCAGATGTACACGCCGACCTTGGCGTAGCGGGTCTGGAACACCGGATAACCCAGGTTGCCCGGCTTGAAGTAGAACTTCTCCCAGAAGCCGGGGGCGCAGTGAGGGATGTGGTTCTTCCTATAGATGCCGGCGAGCGAGCCGTCGGCGTCGATGACCGCGGCCGTGTTGTAGTAGGTGCCGGTCGAGGGCGTCTCGTAGATCGGGGAGACGATGACCATCTGGTGCTTCTTGGCCAGGTCCTGCATCAGCTTCGTCGTCGGGCCGGTGATCGGCTCGGCGGTGTCGTACCACTTGGTGTCCTGCTCGGCGCAGAAGTACGGGCCGTAGAAGATCTCCTGGAGGCTGAGCATCTGCACGCCCTTCTTCGCGGCCGCCTCGATCATGGCGACGTGCTTGTCGATCATCTTCGACTTGATCTGCTGGAGGGTGTACTTCGGCGGGAGCCAGTCGCACTTCGTCTGGATGAGAGCGCATTTCACGATTCGGGCCATCGGGATGATCCTCCGCGGAAAAGGTCTAGATGACTGAAATTCTAACAGAAAATGACCGCGGCAAAGCCGCTAAAATCGCCTCGTCCCCCCGCCTCGTCAGGAGGAGATGCGGCGGTTGAGCTGGGCGAGGCGCTCGACGACGGGAGGGACCCCGAAGAAGCGCTTCTCGAAGTGGAGGACGGTGGTGTCGTCGATGGGCAGGCGGAGCTGGTAGGTGTTGTCTTCCTCGCTGTGCTCGAACTGGGTGCCGTAGGTCTGCGGCAGGCCGATGGACATCAGGAACCGGTCGAGGGTCGCGGCGGCGAGCCAGCGCGAGGGGCGGTGTCCGTTGATGGACGCGATGGTCGCCAGGCGGTGCGCGGTCAGGAACTCCTTGGGCTCGGTGCCGTGCAGGAAGAGGACGGCCGCGTGGTAGAGGTCGTTGGAGGTGTTGACCGCTCCCTGGCCGATCATGGAGACGAGCTCGCGGCGGCGCTCGGCGTCGCGCAGCTTGAGAGCCTCGACGTCGGCGGCGGTGCTGTAGACCTTCTCGCGGTCCTTCTGGTCGGCCGCGAACAGCTCGTCGAGGCGCAGGTTGTCGGTTTCGGGAGGCATGCTAGTGGCGCCGGTAGACTTCGCCGTACCCCTTCATCCCGTTCTTCGTGTAATCCTCCCACGTGAGGGGCTTGAGGCCGGTGTCGACGGGCTTCATCGTGATGCAGCCGTCGACGGGGCAGACGAGGGAGCACAGGTTGCAGCCGACGCAGTCGTCCTGGAGGACGTGGGGCTTGCGGTTGCCCTTGCGGCGGTCGATGTCGATGCACTGGTGCGTGGTGTCGTTGCAGGAGACGTAGCACACGTCGCAGGAGATGCACTTGGCCGGGTCGATGGAGGCGACGCTCTTGTAGTGGAGGTTGAGCTTCTTCCAGTCCACGATGCGCGGCGCGGTCTTGCCGATGAAGTCGGTGGTCTTGGCGAACTTCTGCCGCCGCATCCAGCCCTCGAGCCCCGCGTTGAGGTCCTCGACGATGCGGTAGCCGTGATGCATGACCGCGGTGCAGAGCTGGACCGACGAGGAGCCGAGCAGCATGAACTCGACCGCGTCCGACCAGATGGAGATCCCGCCGATGCCGGAGATGGGGAGGCCGACCGTCTCGGGGTCCGTGGCGATCTGGCTGACCATGTTGAGCGCGATGGGCTTGACCGCCGGGCCGCAGTAGCCGCCGTGGGAGATCTTCCCTTCGACGGAGAACTTGGGGATCATGGTCTCGACGTCGATGCCCATGATGGAGTTGATGGTGTTGATCAGGGACACCCCGTCCGCGCCGCCCTGCTTGGCCGCGCGCGCCGCGAAGCGCACGTCGGCGACGTTGGGCGTGAGCTTGACGAGCACGGGGATGGAGGAGACCTCCTTGACGAACTCGGTCACCATCTTCACGTACTCGGGGACCTGGCCGACGGCCGCGCCCATGCCGCGCTCGGACATGCCGTGAGGGCAGCCGAAGTTGAGCTCGATGCCGTCGGAGCCGGCGTCGACGACCTTCTTGGTGATCTCGTGCCAGGCCTGCTTCTCGCATGGGACCATCAAGGAGGCGACGACCGCGCGGTCGCCGAAGCGCTTCTTTACCTCGTAAATCTCTTTAAGATTGGTCTCGAGCGGCCGATCCGTTATCAATTCGATGTTGTTAAAACCCGCGAGCTTCTGCCCGCCGAGGTCCATCGAGCCGTAGCGCGAGGAGACGTTGACGACGGGCGGGTCCTGCCCGAGGGTCTTCCACACCGCGCCGCCCCAGCCGTACTCGAAGGCGCGCATGATCTGCGCGCCGGAGTTGGTGGGCGGGGCGGAGGCGAGCCAGAAGGGGTTCGGGGACTTGATGCCGGCGCAGTCAACGGACAGGTCGGGCTTGAGTCGGGGCTTCATGAGTGGCTCCGGGGAACGATCGGCGCGACCTTGCGCCCGTCGATGGTGGATATCCAGTACTCGTTGCCGGCAGGAGCCGGCTTGTTGGGGAACAGCTCGCGCTGGATGCCCCACGCCGCGCGCTTGCCGTCGGCGGCGGCGTTGACGACCTCCTTGCCGCCGTTGATCGCGTCTCCCCCCGCGAAGACGGTGTGCTTGGAGGTGGCGAGGGTGGCGGGGTTCACCTTGAGCCGGCCGTCCTCGTGCTGGGCGAGGCCGAAGGCCTTGGCGAGGCTGAAGTGCTTGGTCTGGCCGATGGCCTTGATCACGCGGTCGCAGGCGATGCGGGTCTTGTCCTTGAACTCGACGCCCTCGACCTTCTTCTTGCCGAGTATGCGGACCGGCACGGCGTTCGTGACGATCTGCACGCCGTCCTTGCGCGCGTGCTCGAGCTCGAACCCGTAGGCGGACAGGTCCTCGGGGCCGCGGCGGTAGGCCATGACGACCTTGGGGGTCCCGGTGCGCACCGACTGGGTGGCGCCGTCGATGGCGGTGTTGCCGCCGCCGATGACGACGGTGCAGGCGCTCTTCGGCACGCCCTTGCCCCCCTTCGCCTTGACCCGCTCGATGAAGGAGAGCGCGTCGACGACGCCGGGCAGGTCCTCGCCGGGGATGCCGAGCGAGCGGGTGTCGGAGAGGCCGATGCCGACGAACACCGCGTCGAAGTCGGAGAGCAGGTCCGCGACCGGCACGTCCTTGCCGACCTCCTTGCCGGTGACGACGGAGCAGCCGATCTTGAACAGGAACTTCATCTCCGCGACGGCCGTGGGCTGGTCCATCTTGTACTCGGCGACGCCGTAGGTGTTCAGGCCGCCGGGGAGCTTGCGCTTCTCGAACAAGGTGACCTGGAAGCCGAGGCGGCGCAGGTAGACCGCGCAGGAGGCGCCGGACGGCCCCGCGCCGACGATGGCGACGCGCTTGCCGTTGTCGGGGCCGGCCTCGAAGGGCGGCTCCCCCTCGGCGTACGCCGCGTCGGTGGCGTGGCGCTGGAGGCGGGCGATCTGGATGGGCTTCTCCTGCCAGTCGTGATAGACGCAGGCGCCCTCGCAGAGCACCTCGACGGGGCAGACGCGCGCGCAGGAGTGGCCGAGCGCGTTGGCCTCGAGTATGGTCTCCGCGGACCCGAGCGGATCGGCCGCCGCGATCTGCCGGATGAACCGGGGCACGTCGATGTGCGTGGGGCAGGCCGTGACGCAGGGCGCGTCGTAGCAGTAGAGGCAGCGCGAGGATTCGATCCTCGCTTCCTCTCGTGACATGGGACCCTTCAGCTCGGCGAAGGCGTCCACCGGCGTCTTCTTGGACGGGGCCATGGCGTTATTCTACTACTTGAGGACCTGGATGCGGCCCATCGACGGCTGCGGGGTGAGGGCCTTCATGATCGAGCTGACGCCGTCCTTGATGTAGAGGGAGGAGACGAGCACGACGGAGGAGAGGAGGATGCCGACGGCGATGTTCCCCTTCTCGAGCTCCTTGCCCTCCTGCATGTGCGAGGTCAGGCGCCCGAACAGGCGCAGGGTCACCGAGATGGAGAACACGGCCAGCGCCATCGACGCGGCGAGATGGCCCGACATGCGCGCGAGCAGCTCGAGCACGTTGGCGTTCTCCTCGGTCGGCGCCAGCATGTGCATGCGGATCATCTGGATGGAGGAGTCGGTCCCGGCCATCAGGATCTGCGAGGCGGAGAACAGGATGGTGCCGACGAGCAGGCCGACGGCGATGTTGCCCTCCTTGATCTTCTTCTCCATGTCGAAGTCGGGGTTGGCCTTGATGAAGGTCCGGTAGGTCCAGTAGATGACGAACCCGGACATGAGGACCATCAGGAAGAAGTGCATCAGACTGACGACGACGCGAGTCGCGATCATGTTATCTCCTAGAAAAACGGTTCGATCTTGTACCCGTCGCGGCCGTTGAGGAGATTCATCGTCTCCTCTCCGACCTGCCCCGGGGGCAGCCACGCCGGGCCGGTGGGCTCGACGAGAACGTATTGAAGTCCCTGATACTCGAGGAAGATGTCTCCTTTTTCGGGGATCAGCAGGACCCCCATCAGATAGTGGCCCGGCACGCCGACGCCGACCATCTTCATCTGCGCCCAGTTGGACAGGATGGAGGCCGCCAGGCCGGTCTTGGTGTCGCAGTCTCCCCAGCCGATGAGCACGGCCGTGATCGGGGGAAGGACTCCGCCCGTGTGCTTGTCCTTGAAGACGGGGTCCGGCTGCTTGTAGTGCATCGCGGTCTGCACGAAGGACAGCACGGCGCCGATGATTTCGCCCGAGCGGTACTTCCGCTGGGCCGCGATCTTCTCGAAGGACAGCGACAGCGGCTTGATCATGGCCGAGTTCTTGCGCACGAGGTCGGGCATGTCCACGGTGACGACGTTGCCCTTCAGCATGCGGAAGCCTCGCGAGGCGAGGTAGTCCTTCACGCGCTGGTCGTATTCCTTGTCGAGGGCGGCGATCGCGTTGTCGAGCTGGGACTGGGACTTGCCCTGCTTGACCGCGAGGTTGAAGGCGCTCTTACGGGCGTTCTCGCGCCAGGCCTTGACCTCGTTGAGGCCTTCCTTGGTGTAGCCGAAGGACTCGTTGTACGGCCGGAAATCCTTCTCCGGCAGCTGGTAGGAGACCTCCAGCTTGTCCTTGTTGAAGTTCTGGAAGCCGTAGGTCGCGGCCCGGTAGCCGGAGGCTTTCTGGATGCGCTGGAAGGTCTTGGGGCCGCCGCCGGAGCTCTGGATGCCGTCGACCGTCGGGGGCGCGACGTAGTCGTCGTCGTCGGAGTCCTGGCCGTACAGGACCTGCCCGTCGACCGGGAGGATGACCATGCGGGCCTCGGCGCGGAGGCCGAGCCGGACGGAAAGCAACGCTCCGGCCAACAGGAGCAGGTGCCAGGCCGCCGAGGGGTAGCGCCAGTTCATCGGCCGATATTTTAGCACCTTGCGGGCTCACTCAGACCCTGTTATCATCCATGACATGGCCGCTCCCGAGCCGGATCCCCTCGTTGGAACCACGCTCGGCCCCTGCCGCCTCGAGGCGCTGATCGGACGCGGCGGGATGGGCCGGGTCTACAAGGCGCGCCACCTCGCCCTCGACCGCGCCGTGGCCGTCAAGCTCGTCGACACCGGCGGCGCGGGCACGAACGGCGCCGCCGTGCGCGAGCAGATCCTGGCGGAGGCCCGCAGCGCCGCAAAGCTCGAGGACCCGCGCATCGTCGCGATCCACGAGGTCGGCGAGGACCGCGGCATCCCCTACATCGTGATGCAGTGGGTGGACGGGGAGTCGCTCGAGGCGAGGGTCCAGCGACGGGGCCGCCTGCCGCCCGACGAGGCGCTCGAGATCATCCGCGAGACCGCGACGGCGCTCGGCGTCGCGCACAGGGCCGGGCTCGTGCACCGGGACATCAAGCCCGGGAACATCCTCGTGGACGCGCGCGGCGCGGTGAAGCTCGCCGACTTCGGCATCGCCCGCCCGGCCGGCGCCGCCGCGGCCGCGGGAGAGACGGTCGCGGGCTCGTTCCATTTCATGGCTCCTGAGCAGGCCTACGGGGGTCCTCCGGACCCGCGCTCCGACCTGTACGCGCTCGGCTCGACCTGGTATTACGCCCTGACCGCGCAGCCCCCGTATCCCGGAGCCGCGATGGACGCGCTGATGCGCCACCGCGACGAGGAGCCTCCCGAGGTCCGCGCCCTGAGGCCGGAGATCACGGAGCGCGCGGCGGGCCTCCTGCGGCGGCTCATGGCCAAGAAGGTCGAGGACCGGCCCGCCGACGCCTTCGTCCTGCTCAAGGAGATGCTCTCGGTCGGGATGCTGCTCGAGACCGACACCAGCGGCTCGCCGTTCAAGATCCTGCCGGCGGCTCCGCGCGGCGATGCCCCCCAGCCGCGGTATCCCGAGCCCGCCTCCGCCCCCGCTCGCGCCTCTGCGCCGGTCAACCGCAACGCCCCTCTCCCCCCGCCGCCTCCCGCGCCGCTGCCGGCCTCCGCGCTCGGCTCCAAAGGCGCCTTCGTCGGCCTGCTCGTCGCGTTCGGCGTCGTCGCCTTCGGCTGGCAGTGGCGCCGGGCCGGCCCCGAGGACTGGGCCGCGGGCGCGGCCTTCCTCGCCTTGGCCCCCGCCGCGCTCACCTACGGGGACCGCGCCAACGCCTGGCGCCGCGCGCTCAGCGTCCTCGGCTGCGCCGGCTCGGTGGCCTGCTGGGCCCGTCAGGCGTTCGGCGGCGGCGTCACGATGCCGGCGCTCGAGCCCGCCATCGTCGCGGCCGTCGGCCTCATCGCGCTGTTCGGCACCGCGTTCCTCGGCCAATGGGGGCAGGACCGCTCGGAGGCGCTCTGGTCGCGCGTGCTCGGCCCGGTCGCCGCGCTGTGCCTGCTCGTGTCGGCCCTGACCTGGACCGTGCCGGAGGCTCAGCCCTGGGGCGCGGGGCTCGGCGAGCGCGCGGCGTCGTGGTGGGCCGCGTTCTCCGGCTCGGGCGGCGGCTGGCGCTGGCTCGGGACCGCGGGCGTGTGCGCGGCCCTAGGCGCCGCGGTGCATCTGAAGGTCCAGTCCTCGGCCGCGCCGACGGATCGCAAGCTGAACTGGAACAAGTAGAGTCAGGCCTTGGGCGCCGGCGCGGGCGCGTACTCCGCCGCCCGCTCCTTGAGCCAGGCGGGGGTGATCTTCCCCGGGTTCCCGTAGCGGATCACCCCGATCAGCCGGCGGAACATCTTCCCCTCGCACGCCCCGAGGCCGGCCGCCTCGCGGGCGGCGTCGCGGTCGTCCGACGGGAGGAACAGGAAGCTCCCGCGGGGCCGCGTGAGCTCCGGGTCGACGCGGGCCTGGTCGGGCGCCTTGCAGGCGGCGACGGCGAGGGCCTTGACCTTGGGGAAGGTCCCTGAGAACAGGATCGCGGGGGTTCCCCGGACGGGAGTCGCGTCCGCCGGGGCGGAGGCGTCGGGCGTCGGAGAGGACAGGGTCTTCAGCGCGCGCGCGTCGCGGCCGTTCGCCGCCAGATAAAGGTACACGTGGCCGCAGTCGGCCGAGACGGCGGGCCATGGCGACTCCACGAGGTTCCCCGCGCGCGGCAGCGGCAGGGCGTCGAGCTCGGCTTGGGAGACGCTGCCGGGGGCCTCGCAGGAGCGGCGGGCCGCGTCGGCCAAGGCCTTCTTCAGGCGCTCGTCGTGGTCGCGCCCGGCGATGTCCTCCTGGACCGCGCGGCCGGCGGCCGCCGTCGCGCGGGCCTCGGCCATCGCTTCGCGGAGCGTCCCCGCGCGCGCCGGTGCGGATCCGGCCGCGACGAGGAGCGAGAGGATCATGATCGGTCTCATCGAAGTCTCCCTGAAAAACAAAAAAGAGGAAGCGCGCGAGCGCTTCCTCTGGTTTCACCCGATTACGGTCGGGTCGTGGATGCCCCAGGGCCTTACCCTGAGTTACAGAGCGTCCCTCTCGGGACTAGAACGAGTATAACGCGAGTCTCCCCGGCGCGCCTGAGGCATTGGGCCTACCGGGGCCTGGGCCGAAGGCCCGGGCTACTTCTTCTTGCCGAAAAGGAAGGAGAGGACGGCGCCCGCTCCGATGAGCAGGCCGCCGACGAGCGCGAGGGCCACGAGCGGCGTGCCGCCGAGAGCGAGTCCGACGCCGAGCAGGGCGACGCCGCCGATGACGGCGTACTTCCCGTACTTGCCGTACTTGTCGGTCGGGGAGTCCCCTCCCGAGGTGGAGCCTTCGCCCTTCACCGGCGTGTAGATGGTGATGCCGTTGAGCGGCTTCTTGCCCTCGAAGTAGTAGTCGGTGCCGGCGCCGGGGTTGTCCGCGGGCGGCTGGGCCGCGGGCTCCTTGCGGGGCGGCGCCGGCGTCTCGTCGAGCGCCGGCGGCGGGTTCTTGCGCGGCTCGCCGATCGTCACGAACTCGACCGGCGCGAGCGTCTGGATCGTGAAGCTCTGGTCGAAGGACTTGCCGGCGCGGACCGAGGCGTCCTCGCGGGCGCCGAACGACGCGGGGTCGGAGGCGGCCTGGCTGCGCAGCGCCTCGAGGGTCGCGGACATCGCCGCGGGGTCCGCGGCGGCGGGCACGGCCAGGAACAGCACCAGGAGCGCTCGTGTCATTGCGCTAATATTATAGCACGGCCTAGGGCAGGATCTGAGTCGACGCGCGCACGCCGGCGATCAGCGGCTCGGGGTGCAGCCCGAACAGCAGGACGCCGACGACCGCCACGGCCACTCCCCCGCAGACGTAGGCGCCGACGGGGATGGCGACCTCGTCCGACGGGTCGCGGAAGAACATCCGGTGGGCGATCGCGAAGTAGTAGTAGACCGAGACGACGCTGTTGAGGACGCCGACGACGGCCAGCCACCACTGCCCCGCCTGGACGGCCGAGGAGAAGATCACCATCTTGCCCATGAAGCCCGCCAGCGGCGGGATGCCGGCCAAGGACAGCAGGCAGAACATCAGGGAGAGCGCCAGGCCGAGCCGGTTCTTGGCGAGGCCGTCGAACGAGGAGAGGTCGTAGCTCCCCTTCGCCGAGCCGACGGCCTGGACGACGGCGAACGCGCCGACGTTCATCGCCACGTACACGAAGGAGTACAGCATCACGCCCTCGCGGCCGAGCGGCGAGCCGACGGCGAGGCCGATGAGCAGGTAGCCCGCCTGGGCGATCGAGGAGTAGGCGAGCAGTCGCTTGACGTCGGTCTGGAACATCGCGGTGAAGTTGCCGATCGTCATCGTCAGCGCGGCCATGACGGCGAAGAGCAGGGTCAGGTCGTAGGCCTGCAGCGGGAAGACCGCGCCGAACACGCGCGCGAGCGCCGCGAACGTCGCGAGCTTGGGCGCGACGGACAGGAAGGTCGTCACCGGGGTCGGCGCCCCCTCGTACGCGTCGGGGACCCAGAAGTGCATCGGGGCCAGCGAGGCCTTGAAGGCGAATCCGAGGAGGATCAGGACGAGCGAGAGGATCAGCATCGGTCCGGGGGCGGCGGAGGCGGCGGCGAGCTGGGTCGTCCCGGTCGCGCCGTAGTACAGCGAGATGCCGTAGACGAGGATGGCCGAGGAGAACGCGCCGAACAGGAAGTACTTCATCGAGCCTTCGTTGGACTTCGGGTTCTTGCGCTCGAAGCCGGTCAGGATGAAGGAGGAGATGGACACGAGCTCGAGGGCGACGAAGATCATCAGCAGGTTCGTCGCGGAGACGAGGTACATGAGCCCCGCCGTCGAGAGGAGCATCAAGGCCGAGAAGGTCCCGGCCTGGCTCTCCGGCAGCTCCTTGTAGTCGAGGCCGAGCAGCAGGCACAGCACGCAGGTGAGCAAGGTCGTCACCTTGAAGAACTGGCTGAACGGGTCGACGGACCACAGCGAGCCGACGCCGTGCGCCGAGGCGTCGCCGAGGGACAGCGCGACCCAGGCGAGGACGCCCGCGGCGGAGAGCCAGGCGAGATGGTACAGCGCGCGGGCCCGCTTGGCCGGCAGGATCAGGTCCGCGAAGGCCACGCCGAGCGCCAGCGTCGCCAGGATCGTCTCCGG
>Ga0255338_1002921_pt1 | contig 22493 bp, 22 predicted proteins | sample MeOH1_35cm_T4_19_FD_203715 | JGI IMG/M metagenome (GOLD analysis project Ga0255338, IMG submission 203715) | Sandy soil microbial communities from University of British Columbia, Vancouver, Canada - MeOH1_35cm_T4_195 | ecosystem: Engineered > Artificial ecosystem > Sand microcosm > Unclassified ...
TGCGTCTGCGCCCACGCCGCGGTGAGGGCGCCGTAGGCCGGCCGCGACAGTTGCGGCAGCCGCCGCGCCTTCGCCAGCGACTTCGGGCTGAGCCGCGCGTTGGCCAGCACCAGCGGCACCCGCCGGGCGCGGCACTGGGCCACGAGGTTCGGCCACACCTCGGTCTCCATCAGCACCCCCGCGCTGGGCTGGAAATGGCGCAGGAAGCGATGCACCGCCCGCGGCGTGTCCCAGGGCAGCCAGGCCTGGCGGTCGCCGGGGCGCAGCAGGCGCTCGCCTTCGGCCCAGCCGGTGGCCGTGCCGTGCGTCAGCAGCACGCGCAGGCCGGGCTGGCGCTCGCGCAGCCGCTCCAGCAGGATCGCGGCCGCCCGCGTCTCGCCGAGCGAGACGGCGTGGATCCACAGCGCGCCCGGCTCCGCGGGCGTGCGGTAGCGGCCGAAGCGCTCGTCGATCGCGTGCAGGTAACCCGGCTCGGCGGCGCCGCGCCGCCGCAGCTTGCGCCGCAGGAACGGCTGCGCCCCGATCAGCACGAGCGAATACAGCGGCCGGATCACGGTGCGCTCACCTCGCGCCAGGCCTGCCACACGGCATCCACGGCCGGCATCGGGGCGGCGTACACCGACACCTGACGGCCGCGGCTCGCCGGCAACGGTCCGGTGCGCCACGCCGTGTCGAAGTTGTAGAGCTGCACATGCGGCAGGTCCAGGGCCACGGCGACGTGGCTCAGGCCGCTGTCGACGCCGATGACGCCACTGCATCCCGCCAGGCGGTCGGTCAGTTCGCCAAGGTTGGCGCGCGGCCACACCTGCGCCGCGGCGCCGAGCGCCTGCGCGATCCGCCGGGCGCGTTCCAGTTCGGCGTCGTCGCCGTGCGGGAGGGCCACCCGCGTGCCCTGCGCGACGAGACGCCGGCCCAGCTCGATCCAGTGGTGCTCGGGCCAGCACTTGTCGGCGCGGGAGGTGCCGTGGACGAACGCCACGCACCGCTCGCCGCCGGCCGCCGCCGCGGCGCTCGCGCGCAGGCCGAAGCGCAATTGCCCCGGCAGCTCGTACCCGAGGGCACGGGCGCACAGCTCGCGCGAGCGCGTGACGGCATGCACGCGTGGCTCGATGCGCACGGCGACGTCGGCCAGCCAGCGCGTCGGCGCCTCGTAACTGGAGCCGTCGGTGCGGTTGGCCATGGCATAGCGCTGCCCGCCGGGTGCCAGCCGCGCGGCCCGCGCGACGAGCGCCGACTTCGTCAGGCCCTGCAGGTCGATCACGGCGTCATAGGCCTGGCTGCGCAGCTGCTCGCGGAATGCCCGCCATTCGACGCGAGTCGCGGGCGCGAGCGGCGCCTTGCGCCAGCGGCGCAGGCCGAAGCCGATCACGTGCCGCACGCCTTCGCAGCGCTCGACGAGCGGCGCGAAGCCGCCCTCCACCACCCAGTCGATCGCGGCCTGCGGCCGGGCGGCGCGAAGATCCTGCACCGCCGGCATGGCGTGGATGACGTCACCCAGGGAGGAGAGCTTGACGATGAGGATGTTCACAAGCCGCCATTGTGGCCGAGGTCCGAATGCGGACAGGCGAATGCGAATGCGAATGCGAATGCGAATGCGGATAGCCGGACGCAGAGGGCGCGAAGGGTACGCAGAGGGCGCAAAAGAACAGCCAAGGAGGTGATGGGGAGTTCGCGGGTGGGTTCTCAGCGAAGACGATTCAGGCTCACGGCAGCGACGCCCGTGGTGGACACACTCAATGGCTTTTTTTCGCGTCTTCTGCGTACCCTTCGCGTCCTCTGCGTCCGGCTGTTGTGTTCGGCTGTTGTGTTCGGCTGTTGGGTTTGACTGCCCCGGCTTCAGTGCGCCGCCGCCGCGACCTGCGCATCCGGCTTCACGCTGCGCAGGAGCGCCAGCATGTCGGCCTCGATCCGGTGCAGCGCCTCGGGCGTGTGGCCCTCGAACCGCAGCACGAGGACCGGCGTCGTGTTCGAGGCTCGCACGAGGCCGAAACCGTCGGGCCAGTCGACACGCACGCCATCGATGGTCGACACCTGCGCCGGCGGCGGGAAGTGGACGCCGGCGACGAGCCGCTGCACGAGCACGTGCGGCTCGCCCTCGGCGCACTTCACGTTCAGCTCCGGCGTCGAGAAACTGGTCGGCAATCCGTCCAGCACGGCGCTCGGATCGTCGTGGCGCGAGAGGATCTCCAGCAGGCGGGCGCCGGCGTACGTGCCGTCGTCGAAGCCGTACCAGCGCTCCTTGAAGAAGATGTGGCCGCTCATCTCGCCGCCCAGCGGCGAATCGACTTCCTTCATCTTCGCCTTGATCAGCGAATGGCCCGTCTTGTACATCAGCGGCACGCCGCCGGCCTCGCGGATGGCGGGCGCCAGGCGCTGCGTGCACTTCACGTCGAACAGGATCGTGCCGCCCGGCACGCGCGACAGCACGTCGCGGGCGAACAGCATCATCTGGCGATCCGGGTAGATGTTGTTGCCGCCGCGCGTGACGATGCCGAGCCGGTCGCCGTCGCCGTCGAAGGCCAGGCCCAGGTCCGCCTGGTGCGCGGCGATGGCGGCGATCAGGTCGCGCAGGTTCTCCGGCTTGCTGGGATCGGGATGGTGGTTCGGAAAATCGCCGTCGACGTCGCTGAACAGCTCGATCACCTCGCAGCCGAGGGCCCGGAAGATGCCGGGGGCCGAGGCACCGGCAATGCCGTTGCCGGAATCGACGACGATCTTCAGCGGCCGGGCCAGTTTCACGTCCTGCAGGATGCGGTCGCGATAAGGGCCGAGGATGTTGACGTTGCGGACGTTGCCGGGCCGGGCGGCGGCGGGGCCGCCCTGTTCCATGTTCCGGCGCAAGGCCTGGATTTCCTCGCCGTAGATGGCGCGGCCGGCAAGAACCATCTTGAAGCCGTTGTAGTCCTTCGGGTTGTGGCTGCCGGTGAGCTGGATGCCGCTGGTGCAAAGGGTGCTGGCGGCGAAATAGAGCATCGGGGTGGTGGCCTGGCCGATGTCGATCACGTCGACACCGGCACTTTGCAGGCCGCTGACGAGGGCGGCACTGAGGGCCGGCCCCGACAGGCGGCCGTCGCGGCCGACAGCGACGGCGGACTCGCCTTCGGCCCGGGCCATGGTGCCGAAGGCCCGGCCGAGCGCGTGCGCAACGGATTCGTTCAGCGTGGCGGGAACGACGCCCCGCACATCGTAGGCCTTGAAGATGCTCGGCGAGAACTGCATGGACGGCTGTTCCTGGATGAGTGTGGCTGGCTGCATCGGGGATTCTAGGCCGGCCGTCCGCGGCGACATGTCCGAAAACGGCCAGTACCGCCGTGGCCGCTGCGTATCATCGGTGCCATGAGCCCCTATGCCTCGGACCTGGAACCGGACGCGTGCTACCGCGCGCTCAAGGCGCGGGACGCCCGGTTCGACGGTTCGTTCTTCACCGGCGTCACGTCGACGGGCATCTATTGCCGCCCGGTCTGCCGGGTCCGGACGCCCAAGCGCGAGAACTGCCGCTTCTTCGGCCACGCGGCGCAGGCCGAGAGCGCCGGCTTCCGGCCGTGCCTGCGGTGCCGCCCGGAACTCGCCCCGCATTCGGTCGTCTGGTCGGTCCAGGACGCCAGCTACATCCTGGCCCATCAGGCGGCGCGGCTGATGGAAGACCCGGAAGCGTGGGGCGGCGGCCTTCCCTCGGTCGAGCGACTGGCCGCTCGCCTGGGCGTGAGCGACCGCCACCTGCGCCGCATCTTCGAGGCGCAGTTCGGCGTCTCGCCGGTGCAGTACCTGCAGACGCGGCGCCTGTTGACGGCCAAGCAACTGCTGGCGGACACGACGCTGCCGGTGACGCAGGTGGCGCTCATCAGCGGGTATGCGAGCGTGCGGCGTTTCAACGCGGCATTCCTCGACCATTACGGCCTCAACCCGACCCGCTTGCGGCGCGAAGGCGCCGAGCGCCACGGCCAGGGCCTGGCCGTGCGCCTGGGCTACCGGCCGCCGTACGACACGGCGGCCATGCTCGGCTTTTTCGCGCAGCGGCAGCTGGGCGGCCTGGAACTGGTGCGCGCGACGGGCGACGGCGGCAGTCTCGCGCGGACGCTGGCGCTGGCGGCGGGCGGCTGCGTCCACCGCGGCTGGCTGGCCGTGCAGTTCGACACGGCCCATCACCAGCTGGTGCTGCGCGTGGCCGACTCGCTGGCCCCGGCCCTGCCGACCGTCATCCGGCGGGTACGCGCCGCGTTCGACCTCGACGCCGATCCGAAAGACATCAACAAGGTGCTGCGCGGCCACTTCCCGGACGGCGACGGGCTGCGCGTGCCGGGCACGCTGAGCGGCTACGAGCTGGCCGTGCGGGCCGTGCTGGGACAGCAGATCACCGTGGCGGCGGCCCGCACGCTGGCCCAGCGGCTGCTGGACCGGTTCGGCGAGCCGATCGCGACGCCGTGGCCGGAAGTGACGCGGCTGTTTCCCGAGCCGGCCGCGCTGGCCGGCGCCAGCGGCGATGCGCTCGGGCAGCTGGGGATCGTCCGCCAGCGGCAGGCGGCGATCGTCGCCATCGCGCAGGCGGTGCACGAGCAGCGGCTCGAACTCCACGGCAGCGCCGACCTGCCGGCGACACTCCAGGCGCTGACGCAGCTGCCGGGGATCGGCGACTGGACGGCGCAGTACATCGCGATGCGGGCGCTGCGCTGGCCCGACGCGTTCCCGTCGGGCGACGTGGCGCTGCACAAGGCACTGCGCGTGCAGGACGAGCCGCGCCCGGCCCGCGCCGCGCTGGCCGCCTCCGAGGCATGGCGGCCATGGCGCAGTTACGCGGTGATCCGCGCATGGCACGGCCTCGCCGCTGCCGCCCCATCAACCGGCGCGCCACCCGCGGCGCTCGAGGACCCAGCATGAAGTTCCATTCTTCGATCATGCAAACGAGGTATGCCAGCCCGCTCGGCCCGATGATCCTGGCGGCCACCGACGCCGGTCTCGCCGGCACGTGGTTCGACGGCCAGCGGCACCTGCCGGACTGCACGGCGTGGCCGCAGGCGACGCACCATCCGGTGCTCATGGCGGCGACTGCGCAGCTCGATCGCTATTTCGCGGGCGAGGGCGTGCCGTTCGACCTGCCGCTGGACGTGGCGGGCGGGACACCGTTCCAGCAATCGGTGTGGCGCGCGCTGCGATCGATTCCGCGCGGCCAGACGATCAGTTACAGCAAGCTCGGCGAGCGGGCCGGCCGTCCGGCGGCCGTTCGCGCCGTCGGCGCCGCCGTGGGGCGCAATCCGCTGAGCATCGTGGTGCCATGCCATCGCGTGGTCGGCTCCGACGGCTCGCTCACCGGCTATGCCGGCGGACTCGAACGCAAGCGCGCGCTGTTGCGGCTGGAGGGCGCCGCATGACGGGAGCGGGCAAGCCGATGGCCGCGCCCGCCATGGCGGCGCCGCCCGGGACCTGGGTGGCCGAGTTCGTGCTGCTGGGGGCGATCTGGGGCGCGTCGTTCCTGTTCATGCGCACGGCCGTCGTGGAGTTCGGCGTGCTGCCGACAGCGGCCGTGCGCGTGTTCGTCGCGGCCGCCTGCCTGTTGCCGCTGGTCTGGCTGCGCGGCGCCGGAGCGGCCTTCCGCCGCCACTGGAAGATGGCATGCGTGCTCGGGATCTTCAATTCGGCGATCCCGTTCGCCTGCTTCTCGTTCGCGCTGCTGTCGATCACGACCGGCCTCTCGGCCATTCTCAATGCGACGGTGCCGCTGTTCGGCGCCCTTGTCGCCTGGGCCTGGCTGAACGACCGCCCGGGGGGCTCGCGGCTGGCCGGGCTCGCCATCGGTTTCGCCGGGGTGGCGCTGCTGGCGTGGGACCACGCGAGTTTCAAGCCCGGGGCCTCGGGCATCGCGCCGGCGTGGGCGATCCTGGCCTGCCTGGTCGCTACGCTGTGCTACGCGCTGGCCGCCAGCGGGACCAAGCGCTACATGGCCGGGGTGCCGGCATTGGTTACGGCGGCCGGCAGCCAGCTCGGCGCGGCCGCCGGGCTGTTGGTGCCGGCGGTCTGGCTATGGCCGGCGCAAATGCCCGGCGCGCCGGCGTGGACGGCCGTGATCGCGCTCGGCGTGGCGTGCACGGGCGTCGCGTACATCCTGTACTTCCGCCTCATCGAGCACGCCGGCCCGGCGCGGGCGCTGGCCGTGACGTTCGTGGTGCCGGTGTTCGCCGTGTTCTACGGCGCGCTGTTCCTCGGCGAGGCCGTGACGGCGTGGATGCTGTTCTGCGGGGCGATCATCGTGTGCGGCACGGCGCTGTCGACGGGGTGGCTTCGATTGCCTGGTGACACAACAGCCGGACGCAGAGGACGCAGAGGACGCAAAGGATACGCAGAGGGCGCAAGAGCAGATTCAAGAAAAGGAAAGTGATCTTCGCGTTTTCGTGGGCACTGGCTGTGCGAGAGCTTGGTGCTCGCCGAGGCCATGGCGTGCCAAACACACCCTCAACGTCTTCTTTTGCGTCCTCTGCGTCCCCTTCGCGCCCTCTGCGTCCGGCTGCCCGTATTCGAATTTGAAGTTCAGAACCGCGGCAGGTCGCGCAGCGTGCGCCCCGGCGCTTCGGGGTCCAGCGCCAGCGTCTCCGTGCCTTCCGGCAGCACGTCGACCTTCACCTCGGGGCCGGGCTGCAGCCCCCCCTGGTCGTCGGGGAAGAGACTGATCACGGTGTCGCCTTCGACGAGGCGGTCGACGACCTCGGTCAGCCGCGTCGGCGCGGGACGCAAGTCCCAGCGCTTTTGCGATCTGTCGATCAGGCCCATCATCGCCTCCACGATCTGCGCGCCGGCGTAGCGCACCGCGGTGATGCCATAAGTCGCTCTCTCAACCATGCGGCAGATTGTGGGCGGCCGCGGTGGCGGCACGATCAGGCAATCGCCACAACGGCCGTGGGACCGAACCTACGGCAACGGTTCGTCCCCGCGCTGCGCGGCCTGTTGCTTCGGGTGTTCCGGCTTGCCGGGATCGGGCGTCTTCACCCGGCCCTTCTCGGGATCGGATGACTCGGTTTCGTGCAGCGGCTCCGGATTCGCCGGCTTCGGCGGCTCGGTCGGCGCCGGCGTGGGAGCGGAGGCGGTGTCCATCGTCATTCCAGGTGCCGGCCGCTGCCTTGCGCGGGATCGTCCTCGGGAGCGGACCCGTTGCCGTCGGGATCGCGGTCGTCGGACGGGATGTCGTCCTCCATCGCCTGTTCCGGTTCCTCCTTGTGCTGGCCCGGTTCGGGCGGCACGCGGCCGGGTCGGGTGACATCGTCCATCTGCGCTCCTCGCAAGCGTCCACCGCGGCTCAGACGATGGGCGGCCTGCCGCGGGGATCTTCCGGTTCCGCCGGCGGCAGCATCGGACCGAATTCAGGCTCCACCGGCAGGTGGGTGGGATTTTCCTGGGACGGCTCCGGCTGCGGCGGCAGCGGCTCGGGCTCGACGGGATGGGTCGCCATGGCCGGCAGCTGCGCAATCCGGGGCCAGCCGGGCCTCAGGAGTTCTCGTGGCTCAGCCGCTGCGCTTCGCGCCGCACGACCGTGCTCGGCTCGTGCGTGAACGGCAGCCGCGGCAGGCCGATGAGTTCCTGCAGGTGGGCGTGCGCGCGGTCCATGTCCGCGCCGATCATGGCCAGCGCGACCTCGTGCCCGGGCTCGTTCTTCGCGATGTCGAGGTAGGCCGCGCGCAGGCGCTGGTAGTCCTCCTCGGCCCGGGCAACGTCTTTCTGCAGGGATTGCACCCGGGCGTGTTCGGAACGAGCGTAGCGCATGAGTTCAGACCATGTTGAAGGAAAGTCCGGCGCCGTCCGCGCGACCCCGCGCGAACGCGCATGGCCGACGTGGCGCGGGCGGATCGCCACTGGTGAAACCATGCTAGTGAGCAGCAAACCACAACCCTGTAGGACAAGCCAGACAGAGCGCGCAGGCGCACGCCGCTGCGCCCCTTTTGGCACCAGAGCTTCGCTAGGATGAATGCCTCACCGTCATCGCCGCGCGCATGTCCGCACCGAAGAACACCGCCAACCATTTCGACGCGCTCGACGGCTGGCGCGGGCTGTGCGCCTGCCTGGTCGCGCTGTTCCACTTCCACGGCAACAGCCCGGTCTATTCGTGGGACCTGATCCGCAACAGCTACCTGTTCGTCGACTTCTTCTTCGTGCTGAGCGGCTTCGTCATCGCGTGGAACTACGGCGCGCGGCTGGGCACCTGGTCCGCCGTGCGGCAGTTCCTCGTGCTGCGCATCGGGCGGCTCTATCCCCTGCACATCTTCATGCTGCTGCTGTTCCTGGGATGGGAGACGGCGAAGCTCCTGGCCGGGCGCATCAGCCCGCCGGGGCCGCAGGCCTTCGCCGGCGAAAACCAGATGGAGACCATCCTGAGCAACGTGCTGCTCGTGCAGAGCCTGCACCTGAACGACGGCCTCAGCTGGAATGCGCCGAGCTGGTCGATCAGCACCGAGCTGTGGGCCTACGTCATCTTCGCGCTCGTCTCCGTGACGGCGGGCCTGCGCCACTGGATGCTGGCACTGGCGGCGGTGGCCGCCCCCTTGTTCCTCCTCGCGGTGACGACCACCGGCATGGACGTCACCTACGACTGGGGCCTGGTGCGCTGCGTGTTCGGCTTCGCGCTTGGCGTCGCCTGCGCCCGCCTCTACCGCCGGCGTTCCGACCGGCCGGCCGCCGGTCCCGGCGTGGCGACGCTGCTCGAGTGCTTCGCGCTCGGGGCCGTCGTCTGGTTCGTGGCCTGGGCCGGCAAGAGCAACTGGTCGCTGCTGGCCCCGTTCGTCTTCGCCGGGGCGGTGCTGGTCTTCGCGGACGAGCGCGGCTGGTGGAGCCGCCAGCTGCGGCGGCCGCTGTTCAAGTGGCTCGGCATGTTGTCGTACTCGATCTACCTGACGCACTACTTCGTCGTCGTCATGCTGCCGGTGTTCGTCAGGCGCGTCCTCGACCTCGACCTGTGGACACCGGTGGCCCTGGCGAACGGCGAAACGGTCGAGCTCTTCGGCCGCAGCGTCCTCGAGGGCACGCTGCTCTTCGCCCTGGTGCTCGCGCTCACGATCGCCTTCAGCGCGTTCACCTACCGCTGGATCGAGACGCCAGGTCGCAACTGGAGCCGTGCCCTGTCCCGGCGCCTGGCCGGGCGGACCGCCCTCGCCGGCGCCGCGCCGGGCGGCGTCCCGGCGCCCTGACCGGCCCGCACATCCCTCATCGGCAGGAAGTTGCGCCTCATGAACCCACCGCGCCGACAACACCTGTCTCAGCATCCGGCGCGACACCGTGACGGGTCCGCGGCCATCGCGCCCGGGGCGCGCGATTCGCGTCGCGACAGCGGGACCAATAGCCTGAAAGAGCCAATCGAAGCACCCCTGTTCGAGGCGGTACGAGCGCAGAATTTCGCTTGGAGCTTCGGGCAGTCCAGGGAGAGACAGATGTACAACTTGCTGACTTCGATCGTTCTCTGCCTGCTTGCCAACGCAGCGGCCGCCCAATGCGTGGCCGGGACCACGGCGCCGCCCGCGCAGGTGCGGTCCGGCGCCGGCTTGATCAGGACCTCGGCGGCCATGCCGGACGACTCCGCGCCGCGGCGCAAGGCCGACGGCGGCGACTCGATCAGGACCGCCGCCACGGGCTCGCGCGAAGTACCCGCCATGCGCCGGCCGACGGCCGCATCAAACCGGCCGAAGGTTGACGCCGGGAGCGAGGAACAGCCCCGCCGCACCGGTCCCGCCATGCTGCTGGCGGCCGTGGCGGTGATGACCGCGATCGCACTGCGCCGTTCGGGCGCCTCCGGCCGATGACGCCGCGGACCCTCGCGGCGCTGGCCGAACGCGCGTTGAAGTGGAGCGCAGCGACCACCGTCGCGCGGTTCGCGCTCCAGCTCGGCGCGCAGGTCGCCCTCGCGCGGATCCTGGGCCCCGACAACTACGGCGTCTACGGCATCGGCATCGCCGTGCTGACGTTCGTCGCGTTCCTCTCCGGATCGAGTTTCAGCTGGAACCTGATGCTGCTGCCCGCCGTCGATGACGACGACATCCGCTTTTCCTTCACCTGGCAGATGCTGGTCGGCAGCGGGTGCGCCCTGGCGATGTACGCGGCCGCGCCCGGCGCCGCCGTGTTCTTCGCCGACCAGCGGGTCGAGGGCATGGTGCAACTGCTCTCGGTGGCCAGCCTGCTCACCGCCGCGAGCGCACCGGCGACCTGCCTGCTGCAGCGCGACCTGAACTTCAGGATGCTGGGCCTGATCCAGCTCGCGAGCTACGCGGTGGGCTACCTCGCGGTCGGCGTCACCATGGCGATGCACGGCTTCGGCCCGTACGCGCTGGGGACCGCCGCCGTGGTCCAGGCGGCGATGGTGCTGCTCACGTCCTACGCCGCCCGTCCGCACCCGCTGCGCCCGCTGTTCTCGCACCGCGGCGGCGCCGCGGCGCTCGCCACCGGCCGCACCGTGTTCCTGACCAACGTCGTGAACTGGATGCTGGGCAACATCGACCGGGTGCTGATCGGCCGGGTGCTCAATGCGCAGGCGGTGGGGCTCTACAACGTGGCCTACAACCTCGCCGCGATTCCCAGCACGCTCCTGCTCGGCGCGCTGCAGCCGACGTTCCTCGCGACCGGGGCCCGGCTGCAGCACGACCCGCAGCGGCTGGCGCAAGGCTGGCGCATGGCGCTCGCGTGCGTGCTGGTGCTGGCGACGCCGGCGGCCGTCGTGTTCTCGCTGCTGGCGGGCGATCTCGTGCGCGTGCTGTACGGCGCCGCGTGGGCCGAGTCGGCCTGGGTGCTGGGTCTGCTGTTCCTGTGCCTGCCCGCATGGGCCTGCTGGGGCATCTCGACGCCGGTGCTCTGGAACACCGGGCGCAAGCACCTGGAGTTCATGTTGCAGCTGCCGCTGCTGGCACTGGCCTTGCCGGCCTGGTGGATCGCGGCGCCGTCGGGCATCCGGGCGGTCGCCACCGTGTCGGCCCTGACCATCGCGGCGCGCGCCGTCGTCATCGTGATCGCCGCCCTGCGCGCCCTGCGCCTGCGCTGGCAGGTCGTCGCGGCACCGCTGTTGCGAGGCACCGCCCTGGCGGTGGTGTGCGCCCTGGCCGTGCTGGCGGGCCAGCACGCCGCTGCCGGCGCCACGCTTGCGGGCGCGGCGCTCGCGGCCGGCAGCGCGGGCGCGCTCGCCGTGCTGCTGGCGTTGGCGGCGTGGCCGCAGCTGCTCGGCGCCGATGTCCGCGGCGTGGCGGCGCGCTTCGTGCCGTTCCTGCGTCCGCGCGGCGTACCCGCATTCGCCGCCACGCGGCCCGAGGGCCTGCACCGATGAAGCGCGCCAAGCGCCCGGCCCTGCGTCCGCCGGGCTTCCTGCACTGGGTTCTGCCGCTGATGCTGATGCTGGTGGCCGTCACGGTCCTGCTGTCGGGACGCAACCTGTCCCAGATGTTCGCGGACCTGGCGCAAGGCGGCGGCTTGTACCTGCATCCCGCGGTCGCCTGGATCCAGCGCGGCGTCTCGCTGCTGTTGCTGCTGATCTCGGCCGAGCGGCTGCTGAACCATTTCGCCATGCGCCGCCACCCGCCGGCGCCGCTGCTGGCCTGGGCCTTCGCCACCTACTGGTGCGCCACCGTCGCCGCGCCGGCCCTGTTCGGTTCGCACCCGCAGCTCTCGCACGAGTACCTCTATTCGCTGGTGATCGGCCTGGCCGTCCTGCTGGCCGACGGAAGCGACCGCGACCGGATCCTCGACGCCGCGCGCAACGCCCTCTTCCTGTTCCTGCTGGCCGGGGCCGTGCTGGCAGCCGTCGACCCGGCGATGGTGCTGGACACGGCCTACCGCCAGGGGGTGCTGCCCGGCATTCCGCGCTTCGGCGGCCTGGCCACGCACCCGGTGGCGCTGGGCATGTTCGCGCAGACCTTCCTGCTGTGCCTGTGGGTGCGCCCGTTCCAGAACCGATGGCTCAACGTGCTGGCGTGGGTGCTCGGCATCGCGGTGGTGTTCTTCGCCCAGTCCAAGACATCCTGGATCGCGTTCTTCCTGTGCTCCGCCGCGATGCTGGCGGTACGCCACGGCGCCAACGTGTGGCGCCGCATCGGCGACCCGCGCGAAGGCGAGTTCGGCATCGTCGTGTGCGTGGGCGTGATCGTCCTCACCGCCGGCGCCGTCGCCCTGGTCCTGTTCGCCGATCTCGGGGCCGAGGCGGCCGGCTTCCTGGACACGGCCGAAGGCGCCCAGCTGATGAGCATGACGGGACGCGACCAGATCTGGGTCATCGCCATGGAGGAGTGGCGCGCCAGCCCGCTGTTCGGCTACGGGCCGGGGCTGTGGGACGACGAGTTCCGCGCCGCCATCAACATGCCCAACGCGACCAACGCGCACAACCAGTTCATGGACACCCTCGCCCGTTCGGGCGGACTCGGCGCCGCGGCGCTCGTGCTGTATGCCGCCGTGCTGCTGGTGCTGTCGCTGCGCGCCGCCAGGGCGACCGGCGGCCTCAGCATCGCGCTGCTGATCGCGCTGGCCCTGCGTTCGATCAGCGAGGTGCCGCTGCTGATCTTCGGGTACGGCACCGAGTTCTTCACCCACCTGCTGCTGATCGCCACGCTGGCTGGCGCCAATGCGCCGCGCGTGGAGATCCTGCCCGCCGCGCAGCGGCATGCCGGCTACCGGATCGCCTCATGAAGTTTTCCGTCGTCATCCCGCTGTACAACAAGGCCCCCTACGTCGAAGGCGCCGTGCGTTCGGTGCTGGCGCAGACGCTGCCGGCCCTGGAGGTCATCGTCGTCGACGACGGCTCCACCGACGGCGGCGCCGAGCGGGTCGAGGCGCTGGGCTGCGAACGCGTGCGCGTCGTGCGGCAGCGCAACGCCGGCGTCTCGGTCGCGCGCAACCGCGGGATCGCGCTGGCGCGCGGCGACTGGGTGGCGTTCCTGGACGCCGACGACTGGCAGCATCCGGCGCTGCTCGCGAACCTGGCGCGCGCCCACGAGGCCTGTCCGCGCGCCGACATGGTGGCCGCCGGCTTTCGCTGCACCGACGATCGCCCGGCCGCGTCGATCGAGGCGTGGCCGCTGGCCGCCCCCGGCGCCGAGGTGGAGGTGATCGAGGACCTGCGCGGGCGCTGGATGGTGGACATCCCCTTCTTCACTGGCAGCGTCGCCGTGCGCGCGCAGCGGCTGCGCCGGATGCAGCCGTGCTTTCCCGTCGGCGAGTCCCGCGGCGAGGACCTGGACCTGTGGTTCCGCGTGGCCGACGAGGCCCCGGTGGCGCTGGTGCGCGCGCAGCTCGCCGCCTACCGCACCGCCGTGCCCGGCTCGCTGTCGGCCGGCCACAGCCGCGAGCTGGCGCCGTTCCTGGCCCGCATGCGGCAGCGGGCGCTCGACGGCACCATGCCGGCGCGGCACCGCCACGCCGCCCTGTGGTTCGTGGCGCAGCAGGAGATCACGCTCGCGCGCGACCTGCTGGCCGAGGGCCGCCGGCGCGATGCCATGCGCCGCCTGTGGCGCGCGCGCTATGCGGCGCCCGGCAGGCGCTGGCAACTCACGGCGGTCATGCTGCTGCTGCCCGGGCAGGTGGCCGGCCGCTGGCAGCGCCGGCGCCTCGCTGCCGGCGGCGCCTTTTCGCATCAGGGGACCACGCCATGAGCGCCCATCCGTCTGCTTCGCCGCAGCGCCCCGCGCGCTGCCATGTTTCCATCATCATCAAGGCGTTCAACGAGGAAGAGAACGTCTGCGCCGCGGTCGAAAGCGCCCTGGCGGCCGTCGCCGAGGTGGGCGGCGAGGTGATCCTGGCCGACAGCAACTCCACCGACCGCACGGTCGAGCTGGCCTCGCGCTTTCCGGTCCGCATCGTGCAGCTGGTGCACTCCGACCAGCGTTGCTGCGGCGCCGGGCCCCAACTCGGCTACCAGCATTCGCGCGGCGAGTACGTCTACATCATGGACGGCGACATGCAGATGGTGCGCGGCTTCCTGCCGCAGGCGCTGGTCTTCCTGGCGCAGCATCCCGAGGCCGCCGGCGTCGGCGGCCGGCTGGTGGAGCTGAACGAGGAAAGCCTGGAATACCGCGAGCGGGCGCTGCGGGGCAGCGCGCACCTGTCGGCGGGCGAGGTGGATCGACTCGACGGCGGCGGCCTGTACCGGCGCAGGGCCGTGGAGGAAGCGGGCTACCTGTCGGATCGCAACCTCCATGCCTACGAGGAGTTCGATCTCGCGGCGCGGTTGCGCGCGCTCGGCTGGAAGCTGTGGCGCATCCCGGTCGATTCGGTGACGCACTACGGCCATGACGCGCCGCCGTACCGCCTGCTGATGCGGCGCTGGCACACCCGCTACGTATGCGGCTCGGGCGAGCTGGTGCGGGCCGCCCTCGGCAAGCCGAGCCAGCGGCTGGTGCTGCGCCTGCGCGAGCTGCGCATCTACGCGGCCGTGCTCGCCTGGTGGGCCGTGCTGCTCTCGATCCCGGTCTGGCCCCTGCCCGCGGCGGCCCGCGCGGCCGCGTTCGCCGTGCTCGCGGCGGCGCCGTTCGCCCTGATGACCTGGCGCAAGCGTTCCCTGCGGCGCGCCGCCTACTCCGTCGTGTCGTGGTGCTTCAACGCCGCCGGCATGGCGCGCGGCCTGCTCATGCGGCGCCGGCCGGCGCGCGAACCGATCCCCAGTCTCGTCGTGCACGAGCCGCCGCAGGCCACCGAACCGCGGCGCCAGCACTACGCGTGAGCCGCGCCGCCGCGGCGGCGCCATATCCCATCACCGGAACCACCATGCAGGAAACCCCGCCCTTCTCCAGCGACACGCTGCCCGCGGCCGCGGCCGGCCGCGACGGGCGCTTCATCTACATTGCGGCGCCATGGACGCCGGTCGGCGGCGGCATGTACAAGGTCACCGACTACCTGGTCCAGTCGCAGGCGGCGCAGCGCCACGACGGCTGCGCGCAGCTGCGGCCGCTCGACTCGCGCGGCGCCCGCGGCCCCGCGTATTCCATGTGGGTGCTGCTCACGGCGCTGGCCAAGATGCTCCGTGGGCGCCTGGGCGGCCGGCTGGCCGGCGTGCACGTGAACGTGGGCGAGCGGCTCAGCCTGGTGCGCAAGGGATCGATCGTCGCGTGGGCGCGGGCGCTCGGGGTGCCCGTGGTGCTGCACCTGCACGCGCAGATGCAGCGCTTCTATCGCGGCCTGCCGGCGCCGCTGCGGGCGATGGCGCGCTGGGTGTTCGGGCTGGCCGATGCCGTGATCGTGATCGGGCCGGCCGCCCGCCGCTTCGTCATCGAGGAGCTGGAGGTTCCGGCCGAGCGGGTCGAGATCGTGATCAACGGCGTGCCGGGCGCCACCCGGCCGCGTCGCGCGGCGCAGCCGGACGGGCTGCAGCGCGTCATGTTCCTGGGCAACCTCGGGCCGCGCAAGGGTGTCGATGACCTGTTGCAGGCGCTGGCGCGGCCGGGCTTCGACCGCGGGCGCCTGCGGGCCACCATCGCGGGCGGGGGCGACGTGGACGGCTACCGGGCGCAGGCGAGGCAACTGGGCATCGACGGCTTCGTGCAACTGCCGGGCTGGTGCGGCCAGGAGCAGACCGCCGCGCTGCTGGCCGACGCCGACGTGCTGGTGCTGCCTTCGTACGACGAGGTGCTGCCGCTGGTGATCCTGGAGGCGCTGGCGAACGGCGTCGCCGTGGTCTGCACGCGAGTCGGTGAAATCCCGTCCCTGCTGACCGACCGCGTCGACGCGCTGTACGTCGAGCCTGGCGACGTCGACGGGCTCGCCGCGACGCTGCAGCAGGTGCTGGGCGATGCGCAGCTGCGCGAGACGCTGGAGCACAACGGCCACGCGCTGTACCAGCGCCAGTTCTCGCTGCCGAAGTTCTTCGCGCGGATCGCGCGCATCCACCGGCGCGCCTTCGGGATTGCCGCCCGGCACCGCGACGCCGGCGGCACGGAGGCCGCGCGGTGATCGCGCACGCCGACACGATCGACAACGGCGCCTGCCTGCGCGCGGACGTCTGCGTGGTGGGCGGCGGCGCCGCCGGCATCTCGCTGGCGCTGGCGCTGTCGGGCCAGGGGCTGAGCATCATCCTGCTCGAGTCCGGCCGCATGGGCGAGGACGCCGCGACGCAGGCGCTGTATGCCGGCGAGGTGGCCGACGAGCGGCTGCACAGCCCCGCCGACAAGTACCGGCAGCGGCGCCTGGGCGGCTCCACCGCGACCTGGGGCGGCCGCTCCATGCCGTTCGACCCGATCGACTTCGAGACCCGGTCGCAGGTGCCGCACAGCGGCTGGCCGATTTCCTACGAGGACCTTCTGCCCTTCTATCCGCAGGCCAACGCGCTGTCCGAGGCCGGCCGCTTCGCCTACGACGCCGACGAGGCGCTGGGCGCCGCCGCGCCGCCGATGGTCCGCGGCTTCACCAGCGAAGTGGTGCGCACCAACGGGCTGGAACGCTTTTCGTGCCCCACCAACTTCGGGCAGCGCTACGAGCGCCGCCTGCGCGTGGCGCCCGACATCCAGGTGCTGCTCGGTGCCAATTGCATCGCCATCGGACTCGAGGCGGACGGCCGCTCGGTGCGCGACGTGAGCGTGGCCACGCTGGCCGGGCGGCGCTTTCGGGTGGCCGCGCGGGCGACGGTGCTCGCGATGGGCGGGCTCGAGACGGCGCGACTGTTGCTCGCGTCCCGCGACGTCGCGCCGCGGGGCGTGGGCAACGAGCACGACGTGGTCGGCCGCTACTACATGTGCCACATCGCCGGCAACGTCGGCACGCTGGTGTTCAACGGCCGGCCGCAGGACGTGCGCCACGGGTACGAGATCACGCCCGAGGGCATCTACTGCCGGCGCCGGCTGGCGGTCGCCGCGACCGAACAGCGCCGGCACGGCCTCGCCAACTGCGTGGCCCGGCTGCACTTCTCGCGCATCACCGATCCGCGGCATCGCAACGGCGTGCTCTCCGGCCTGTTCCTGTCGCGCAAGTTCATCAGCTACGAGTACGGCAAGCGCCTGCACGACGGCACAGACCCGACGCCGGGCGTGTATGCGCGGCACCTGTGGAACGTGATCAGCGATCCGGTCGACACGGCGGCGTTCCTCGTGCACTGGGCCACCAGGCGCACCCTGGCGCAGCGCAAGTTCCCCTCGGTGATCCTGCGCAACCGCACCAACCGCTTCAGCCTGGAGATGCATGGCGAGCAGATTCCTCGCGCCGACAGCCGGGTGACGCTCACCGGCAAGGTCGACGCGCTGGGCATGCCGCGGTTGCACATCGACTGGCGCTACAGCCCCGAGGACATCGCGTCGATGGACGGCACGCTCCAGCTCATCGCGCAGGAGCTGGAGCGCAGCGGCACGGGACGGCTCGACTACGACCGCGCCACGCTGGAGGAAGACCTCCTGCGCTTCGGCGCCTACGGGGGGCACCACATCGGCACCGCGCGCATGGGCACCGACCCGCGCACCAGCGTGGTCGACGCCGACTGCCGGGTGCATTCGGTGGACAACCTGTTCGTGGCCGGCAGCGCGGCGTTTCCGACGTCGAGCCAGGCCAACCCGACGCTCACGCTGATCGCGTTGTCGCTGCGCCTGGCGCGGCACCTCGCGGGGCGGCTGGCGCCGCGCCAGGCGGCGCATGTCCACGGAGCAGCGCCATGAGAGTGCTGGTGCTGGGAGGCTCGGGCTACGTCGGTTCGCGGCTGTGCGCGCTGCTGCGCGACAGCGGCTGGGCCACGCCGGTGTGCGCGTCCTCCCGGCGGACGAGCACCGGCGTCGAGAGCGTCCGGGTCGACACGCGCGATCCGGCGGCAATGGCCGATGCGCTGCGCGGCATCGACGCCGTGGTGAATTGCGTCGCCGGCAATGCGTCCGCGATCGGCGAAGGGGCCCGGGTACTCACCCGGGCCGCGCTCGCGGCAGGCTGCCGCCGGCTCGTCCACCTGAGCAGCATGTCGGTCTACGGGACCGCGGAGGGCCGGATCGACGAATCGCGCGCGATCGACGGCGCCCCGGGCTGGTACGCCAGGGCCAAGTGCGAAGCCGAGGAGCATGTCGCCGCGTTCGCGGCGCAGGGCGGCGCGGCCGTCGTCCTGCGGCCCGGCTGCGTCTGGGGGCCGGGCAGCGAACTGTGGGTGGGGCGGATCGCGCGCTTCCTGCAGGCGCGGCGACTCGGCGACCTGGGCGTGGCGGGCGACGGCTGGTCGAACCTGGTCCATGTCGACGACGTGGGCCAGGCGGTGCTGGCCGCCTTGCGCGGCACCGACGCGCGGCCCGGCGTGCGCGCGTACAACCTGGCGGGGCCGGACAGCCCGCGCTGGAACGAATACTTCGTCGATCTCGCGCTGGCGATCGGCGCAACCCCGGTCCGCCGCTTGCCGGCGCTGCAACTGCGGCTGGACGCCATGCTCGCGGGCCCGCCCCTGAAGGTGGCCGAGATCCTGGGCAGGCGATGGCCCGGCGGCGCGCGGTTCATGCCGCCGCCCATGCCGCCCAACCTGCTGGGGCTGTGGGAGCGCCACCTGCACCTCGACGCGAGCCGCGCGGAGCGCGAACTGCAGCTGCACTGGACACCCTATGCCGTGGCGCTGCAACAATCGGCGGCCTGGTTCCTGCAGCAGCGGCGGGGGTCGCTGCCCGATGTGCCGGTGCTGCGTGGAGGCGATTCGCCTACCTGAAACCCAACAGGGGAAAACCCAACAGCCGGACGCAGAGTGCGCAAAGGGTACGCAGAGGACGCAAAAAATTCAGAAACGAAGAGAGATGGAAATTCTCTCTTTTCAAGTTACTTGTCTTCTTTTGCGCACTCTGCGTACCCTTCGCGTCCTCTGCGTCCGGCTGTCCGCTCCCGCTTCCTCTAGCGCGACGCAGCCTCGCCCGCGTCGCGGTAGCCGTTCGGGTTCGCGCTCTGCCAGCGCCAGGCGTCGGCGCACATCTGCGCCAGGGAACGGCTGGCGTGCCAACCCAGTTGCTGCCGCGCCAGCGCCGGATCGGCATAGCACTGCGCCACGTCGCCCGGGCGGCGCGCCACCAGCCGGTAGGGCACGGGACGGCCGCTGGCCGCCTCGAAGGCCCGCACCACCTCCAGCACGCTGTGGCCGCGGCCGGTGCCCAGGTTCGCGGTGAGGCTCCTGCCCGACTCGATCAGCGTCCTCAAGGCGGCCACATGGCCTTCGGCCAGGTCGCACACGTGGATGTAGTCGCGCACGCCGGTGCCGTCCGGCGTCTGGTAGTCGCCGCCGAACACCTGAAGGAACGGCCGCCGCCCCGTCGCCACCTGCGCGATGTAGGGCATCAGGTTGTTGGGGATGCCGGCCGGGTCCTCGCCGATGAGCCCGCTCGGGTGCGCGCCCACCGGGTTGAAGTAGCGCAGCACCGCCACCTTCCAGGAGGGTTGCGCCGCCTGCTGCGCCGCGAGCATGTCCTCGATCACCAGCTTCGTGTGGCCGTAGGGATTGGTGTGGCTGCGCGGGAAGTGCTCGCGGATCGGCACGCTCGCCGGGTCTCCGTACACCGTCGCGCTGCTGGAGAACACCAGCACCGCGCAGCCGGCCGCCTCCATCGCCTCCATCAGGCTGATGGCGCCGACCAGGTTGTTGCGGTAGTACTTGAGCGGCCTGGCGACGCTCTCGCCCACCGCCTTGTCGCCGGCGAAGTGCAGGACGCCGCCGACCGCATGGCGGCGCAGCACCTGCTCGACGAACGGCGTGTCGCGCACGTCGCCGCGCTCGCACGGCACCGGCGCGCCGGTGATGGCCTGGAGCCGCTCCAGCACCCGGGGATGGCTGTTGGCGAAATTGTCCAGGATCACCGGCTCGAAGCCGGCCTCGACGAGAGCCACGCAGGTGTGGCTGCCGATGTAGCCGGCGCCGCCGGTCAGGAGGATCTTCATGCGGTGGTTATACCGCCCTGCCCCGCGTCGGCTTGCCGGGACCCGCCGCCAGCGCCAGCGCCCGCGCGATGAACAGCGGATTGCCGATCACGTAGCGCTTGAACAATCGCCTGGGCTCCAGCGCCAGGCGAAACAGCCATTCCAGGCCGGCGCCGCGCATCCAGCGCGGGGCGCGCGAGGCCTTGCCGCCGATGAAATCGATGATGGCGCCGCCGCACACGATCAGGCAGGGATGGTCCAGCGTCGCGCGCAGTTCGCGCGCCACCTGCTCCTGCCGCGGCATGCCCATGCCCAGCACGATCAGGCTCGGGGCGTGGGCCGCCGCCAGCCGCGCGTACTCCACCGTCGGCAGGAAGCCGTGCGCGACCACGCAGGGGCTGCCGGCCGCCAGCGTGGCCGTCACCATGGCTCGGGCCTGCGACAGCCAGGGGTCCTCGGTGCCGAACAGCGCGACGGGCCGTCCCGCGAAGCGCCGCAGCAGCTTGGGAATGAGGTCCGTGCCATTGAGGTTCAGGCCCGGCGCCATGTGCAGCAGCTTCAGCAGGATCGCCATCCCGCTGCCGTCGCGCAGCACCACGTCGGCCGAGCGCAACGCCTCGAAGAACTCGCGCGACGTGGCCGCGGAATTCATGGCATGGGCGTTCACGAAGGCCAGCACCGTGGGCCGCGCCGGCTGCGCCAGGTTGTCCAGCAGTTGCCGCTCGGCGCGCTCGCTGTCGACGCGGACCAGTCCCCTGACGAGCTGCCGCCAGTGCCCCTGCCAGCCGTGCGCTTCAACGGCGAGCGGCATGTTCGGGAGCCCCGTTGAGCACCGCGCCCACGACGGTGATGCCGAACTGCCGCAGGTCCTCGGACAGGGATGCCAGCCGCGGCACGGAGCTGCGGTCACGACACGCCACCATCAGGGCCGCGCCGGCGCGCGCGGCGATCGTGCCGGCGTCCGCGCAGGACTCGGCCGCCGGCGTGTCGATCAGGATCACCTCGTAGCTGGAGCGCAGCGCCGTGATCACGCGCGCGAAGCCGGGACGGGCCAGCAATTCCTGCGGATTGGGCGGCACCGCGCCCGCCGGCAACAGCCACAGGCCGGGCACGGCCTTCACTTCGCTCACCGCGTCCCAGCCAGCCCGGCCGGCCAGGATCGCCGACAGGCCGATGCGGCCGGGAACGCCGAAGAGCTGGTGCTGGCGCGGCCGGCGCAGGTCGGCGTCGATCAGGATCGTGCGCTTGCCCAGTTGCGAGAACAGCACGGCGAGGTTGGCCGCGATCCAGCTGCGGCCTTCGCCGGCGCCCGGGCTCACCACCGCCAGCGCCGCCTGCCGCTGGTCGTTCTCGAACCAGCGCAGCATGAGCTGGCTGCGCAAGGCCCGCAGGTGCTCGACGGCATCGCTGTCGGGGTCGGTGGCCGCGACCAGTTCCGGCGCCAGCCCGGAATCCGGCGCCAGCGCCGCAAACCCGAACTGGGCGGCCAGCACCTGGTGCACGTCGTCGTCGCCGAGCAGGCCGAGCGCGACGCCGGCCTCGCCGAACGGCAGTCCGGCGCGGGTCTGGTAGTCGAGGATGCGCTGCACGTCGTCGGCGCCCAGCCGGCCCGAGTCGATCAGCATGCGGCCCATAGGCCGCGCCGGCTCGCGCGCCGCCAGGTTGAAATCCAGGTCGTCCGGCTCGTCCTGGCCGGCCAGGCTGATGTCCACCTCGGTGCGACTGGGCAGCGGATACACCTGGCTGTTCATGCGGGACTCCTTTGCGGCGTGAGCGCCAGGCGGCGCTGGCTGTTGGCCAGCCGCATCGGGGCGACGCGGGCCTTGGGCGCGGGCACGACGCCCAGGATCGGCAGCTGCGTCACCATTTCCAGGTCCTCGACCGAGCGCACGCGGCGGTTGGCAAGCTCGGCCAGCAGCGCGCCGGCCATCCCCAGCAGCAGCCCGCCGCCCAGCGCGACCAGCATGGCCTGCAGCGGCGTGGGGCCGCTCGACTCCAGCGGTTCCACCGCCGAGCCCAGGAACAGCACGTTGCTCTCGGTCGTCAGGCTCTGCAGGCGCGACTGGGCCGCGCTGGCGCTCACCGTCTCGAACGCCTTCTGGGCCGAATCCACTTCGCGCTGCAGCACGTTCAGTTCGCCCCGCTGCCGGTTGGTGGCGAGCACGCGCGCCTTCTGGGCCGCGAGGGCGTCCTGCAGTTCGCGCACCCGGTTGGCGCTCGCCTGGCTGGACACCGCCGCGGCGGCGCCCAGGCGCGAGCTCTCGGAGGCCAGGCGCGCGCGCATGGTCCGCAGCTCGGCTTCCATCTGCTGCATCTTCGGATGGTTCGGCCCCATGGTGGCCGATGCTTCCTGGACCTTGGACTCGAGCTTGGCCACGTCGGCGCGCATGTTGTTCACCAGCGGGCTTTGCAGCACCTCGGCGGACGTTTCACCGCCGCCGGCGCGGCGCCGTCCCTGCGCCGTCATCAATTGCGCCGACAGCTCGGACAGGCGCGCGGTTTCGTAGTCGCCCTGCTCGCTGCTGGAAATGATGCCGGCCTTTTCCTGGAAGGCGGACAACCTGGTCTGCGCCCGCTCCAGGCGTTCGCGCGCCGTGGCCACCTGCTGGTCGAACCACTCGGCGTAGCGCCTGGCCGGCGCCGTCTTCAGATTCAGGTTGGTGTCGAGGTAGGCCTGCGCGAAGGCGTTGGCCACGCGCGCCGCCTCG
>Ga0255338_1002922_pt1 | contig 22483 bp, 22 predicted proteins | sample MeOH1_35cm_T4_19_FD_203715 | JGI IMG/M metagenome (GOLD analysis project Ga0255338, IMG submission 203715) | Sandy soil microbial communities from University of British Columbia, Vancouver, Canada - MeOH1_35cm_T4_195 | ecosystem: Engineered > Artificial ecosystem > Sand microcosm > Unclassified ...
GCGCCTGGAACAGCAGTGTCTGCGCTTCGCTCAGCATCCGGCCCCACGAAGGCTGCGGCGGCTGCGTGCCCAGGCCGAGGTACGACAGCGCCGCCTCGGCCAGGATGGCGATGGCGAAGCGGATCGTGGCCTGCACGATCAGCACCGACATGATGTTGGGCAGCACGTGCTCCATCGTGATGCTGAATGCGCCCTTGCCGCAGGCGCGCGCCGCCAGCACGAACTCTCGCGACCACACCGCGTTGGCCGATGCGCGCGTGATGCGCGCGAAGGTCGGGATGTTGTAGATGCCGATGGCGATGATGGCATTGACCATGCCGGCGCCGAACACGGCGGTGAGCATGATCGCCGAGAGGATGGCGGGAAACGCGAAGCCGAAATCCGACAGCCGCATGATGGCCTCTTCGACCCAGCCGCGCCGGGCCGCGGCCAGCAGGCCGAATGCCGTTCCGATCACCAGGCCGATACCCACGGCGATCACACCGACGACGATGGAGGCGCGTGCGCCCACGAGCAGCAGCGACACGACGTCGCGGCCGTACGGGTCCGTGCCCAGCCAATGCCCGCTGCCGGGCGGCAGCAGCTTGGCCGCCATGTCGACTTCGTACGGCGAGTGGGGTGTCCAGAAGAGCGACAGCAAGGCGGCGAGCGCGAGCAGCAGGCTCAGCACCGCGCCGATCACGAAGCTGCGGTGACCGAACGCACGCTTCCAGAAGCCCGGTGCTTTCAGAATCGGCGGCACGGCGACGGGGATCGAGCTCATGGCGCTACCGCCGCCTGAGCGCCGCCGGGCCGCCCCAAGGCGCGAGGGCCCCCTCGGGGGGCAGCGCAGACACGAAGTGCGAAGCGTGGGGGCTTCATATGTCGCTTGCCTTCACTCGCGGGTCGATGACGGCGTAGAGCATGTCCACGACGAAGTTGACCACCACGACCATGGTCGCCAGCAGCATCACGCAGTTGCGCACGACGATGAGGTCGCGGTTCGAGATCGACTGGAAGATCAGGCGGCCCAGGCCGGGCAGGTAGAACACGTTCTCCACCACGATCGTGCCGGCCAGCAGCTCGGCGAACTGCAGGCCCATGATGGTGATGACGGGGATCATGGCGTTGCGCAGGACGTGGCCCCACATGGTGCCGCGACGCGAAACGCCCTTGGCGCGGGCCGTCCTGACGAAGTCTTCGCGCAATACCTCCAGCACGGCCGAGCGCGTGATCCGGGCCAGGATCGCGGATTGCACGACGGCCAGCGAGATGGCGGGCAGGAGCAGCGCCTTGAGACCCTGCAGGATGCCCTCGTCCCAGCCCGGGAAGCCGCCGGCCGAGAACCACTTGAGGTGGACGGAGAACAGCAGGATCAACAGGATCGCGAACCAGAAGTTGGGGATCGCGATGCCGACCTGCGACAGGCCCATGACGCCCACGTCGCCCAGCTTGTTGTGGCGGGCCGCCGCGTAGATGCCGGCAACCAGCGCCAGGATCGTGGTGATCGTCATCGCCATCAGCGCGAGCGGCACGGTGAGGGTGAGGCGCTCCAGCACCAGCTCGGCCACGGGCGTGCTGTAGGCGTAGCTCAGGCCCAGGTCGCCGACGAGCATGCCGCTGACCCAGTTCCAGTAGCGCTCGACGGGCGGCCGGTCGATCCCGAGCTTGGCCGCGAGGGCCTGGACGGCGTCCGGCGATGCGTCGGGCCCCATCAGGATCTGGGCCGCGTTCCCCGGCAGGATTTCCAGCACGAGGAACACGACCACCGAGGCGCCTATCAGCGTCGCAATCAGGGTGATCAGGCGCTTGAAGAGGAAAAGACTCATGAAGCCGCCGATAATGCCAGAACTATGCGATTGCCCAAGTTTCGTGCGAAGGGGCGGCCACCATGGCGTTGATGATCACCGACGAGTGCATCAACTGCGATGTGTGCGAGCCCGAGTGCCCGAACCAGGCCATCTACCTGGGGCCGGAGATCTACCAGATCGACCCCGCGAAGTGCACCGAATGCGTCGGCCATTTCGATGAGCCGCAATGCGTGCAGGTGTGCCCCGTGTCGTGCATCCCCGTCGACCCGACGCACGTCGAGAGCCGGGAGTCGCTGTGGCAGAAGTACCAGCGCCTGGCAGCGCAGGCGCGCGAGGATGCGGCGGCCGGCGCGCCGCCCGCCACGAGCGGCTAGGCTGCTGCCCGGGACGCCCGGTCAGTCGTCCTTCTTCTTCGCTTTCCTCTTCTTCGTGTCCGCTTCGCCCGGCTTCTTCGGGGCGATGGCGGTGAACTGGCCTGGTTTTTTCGGCTTCGAAGCGGCCGGGGCCCCGGCCGCGACTTCCTGCGGCTTCGGCGGCGGCAACAGCACCTGGGCCGGCTTCGCCTCGTCCTTCAGGCGCGCCTTTTCCAGCGCTTCGGCCGCCTTGGCATCGCGGCGCACGGCCTGGTCCGTCTGCGATTTCTGGCTGGCGCTGCGCGCGTCGTCGGCATCCACCACCCTGCCGCCCGGGCAGGGCTTCTGGCTGTAGCTGTCGCCGCAGCGGTAGATGGTCTGGGCGCCGGCCGGCGGCATCCAGCCTGCCAGGGCCGCGCACAGCAGTGCTGCTTCGAAGTTCCTCTTCATGGCTTGTCTCCTGCGCTCGTGGGTGGGGGTGCGGACGGGAGCCCTTCGGGACGCGGGGGCTTCGGCCGCGGCGGCTTGCTGGTGTGGACCAGCAACGTGGCCTTCTCCATCTCGCCCGCCATCAGCGGCGGCACCGCCTTGAGCGTTCGCGCGATGCACTCCTCGATGGCGGTGCGCTGCTCGGGCGCCGGCTTCTTCAGCACCCAGTTCACCACTTCGGACTTCACCCCAGGGTGGCCGATGCCCAGGCGCAGGCGCCAGTAGTCGTCCGTCCCGAGTTGCGCATGGATGTCGCGCAGGCCGTTGTGGCCGGCGTGGCTGCCGCCGAACTTGAGCTTGGCCTGGCCGGGCGTGATGTCCAGCTCGTCATGGATCACCAGGATCTCCTCAGGAGCGATCTTGAAGAACCGGGCGAGCGCGGCAACCGACTTGCCCGAGAGGTTCATGAAGGTCTGCGGTTCGAGCAGCCAGACGGTGCGCCCATGCAGCGAGGTCCGGGCGACCAGCCCGTGGTAGCCCTTGTCCATGGAAAGCGAGAGCTTGAGCTCCCGCGCGAGCGCGTCCACCCACCAGAAGCCCACGTTGTGCCGCGTGGCCTCGTACTCGGTGCCGGGGTTGCCCAGGCCGACGAACAGTTTGATCATGGGAATGGATTATCGCGGTGTGCCCCATGAAAAACGGCCCACCGAAGTGGGCCGTTGACCGGGAGGCGCTGTGAAGAAATTACTTCTTGGCGGCCTTGGCGGCGGGCGCCTTGGCGTCCTTGGCCGGGGCGGCCTTGGCGTCCTTGGCGGGAGCGGCCTTGGCTTCGGCGGCCGGGGCGGCCCCCGCGGCGGCTTCGGCGCCAGGCTCGGCGGCCTCTTCACCGCCGGTCTGCACGACGGACACCAGCACCGGGTTCGGCTTGCCGCGTGTCACGGCCGTCACGCCCTTCGGCAGCGCGATGTCGTTCAGGTGCAGCGTCATGCCCTTCTTCATGCCCGACAGGTCCACCTCGATGAACTCCGGCAGGTCGCCCGGCAGGCAGGAGATGTCCAGCTCGGACATCACGTGGTTGACCACGCAGTTCTCGAACTTGACGGCCTGCGATTCTTCGGCCTTGACGTAGTGCATCGGCACCTTCATGTGCAGCTTGGTCTTGGCGTCCACGCGCTGGAAGTCGATGTGCAGGACCTGCTGCTTGTACGGGTGCAACTGCACGTCGCGCAGCAGCACCTTGGATGTCTTCCCGGCCACGTCCATGTCCATGATGGTGGAATGGAAGGCTTCCTTCTTCAGGGCATGCCACAGCGCGTTGTGATCGAGCTCGATCAGTTGCGGCTGGCCTTCGCCCCCGTAGACGATGCCCGGGGTCTTGCCCGTATTGCGGAGACGGCGGCTCGCACCCGTGCCCTGCTTGGCGCGCTCAAAAGCGACGAATTTCATGTTTTCACTCCAAATGGGAATCCACCGCGACCAGTGCGATTCCGTCAAAAAAAGGCCGCGCGGATGGCGCAACCCACTCGATGCCTCAGAACAGGTTTTCCTGGTCCGAGAACAAACTCATCACCGACTCCCCCTTGGCGATGCGCTGGATCGTCTCGGCGATCAGCGGCGCCACGGTGAGCTGGCGGATTTTCGTGCAGCCGCGGGCGGCGTCGGACAGCGGGATGGTGTTGGTCACCACCACTTCGTCCAGCGCCGTGCCCTTGGCGATGCGCTCGATCGCAGGCCCCGAGAAGATCGGGTGCGTGCAATAGGCGTAAACCTTCTTCGCGCCGCGCTCCTTGAGCACCTCGGCGGCTTTCACCAGCGTGCCGGCCGTGTCGATCATGTCGTCCATGATCACGCAGTTGCGCCCGTCGATTTCGCCGATCACGTGCATCACTTCGCTCACGTTGGCACGCGGGCGGCGCTTGTCGATGATCGCTAGGTCGGTGTTCAGCTGCTTGGCCAGGGCCCGGGCCCGCACCACGCCGCCGACGTCGGGCGACACGACGATCAGATCGTCGTAGTTCTTGTGCCGCAGGTCGCCCAACAGCACCGGGGACGCGTAGATGTTGTCCACCGGGATGTCGAAGAAGCCCTGGATCTGGTCCGCGTGCAGGTCCATCGTCAGCACCCGCGCCACGCCCACCGTCTGCAGCAGGTTGGCCACCACCTTGGCTGAAATCGGCACGCGGGTGGAACGCGGCCGCCGGTCCTGTCGGGCGTAGCCGAAGTAGGGGATCACGGCGCTGATCCGCTCGGCCGAGGCGCGCTTGAGCGCGTCGACCATGATCAGCAGTTCCATCAGGTTCTCGTTCGTCGGCGCGCACGTGGACTGCACCACGAAGACGTCGCGAGCCCGCACGTTGGTGCTGATCTCGACGGTGACTTCCCCGTCGGAGAAGCGCCCGACGCTGGCGGCACCCAGGGCGATGCCCAGGTGGCCGGCAATCTCCGCAGCCAGTGCGGGATTGGCGTTGCCCGTGAACACCATGAAGTCGGGATGTGGAACAACCTGCATTGCGGAACCCAGCGAAAAAAGTACTTGCCTGTACGTCGAGCGTCGCGGCACGTGGCCGCGTGCCGCTTACATTTGGCAGGGGAGGAAGGACTCGAACCCTCGCATGCTGGAATCAAAATCCAGTGCCTTAACCAACTTGGCGACTCCCCTACACAGGTCGACGGCTGAAACCAGCCGCCTACCGATCAATCGTCGCTGGGTGCCCATCCCACCAGGGGATGAGCCTCCAAATTACCGCATATCCGCACTTGCCAGCCCGCCGGAGCGGCCTGCAGCGCCTGTTTCGCGTCCCAGCCTTGCGGCAGTTTCGCGAAGACCGCGCTGCCCGAACCCGTCATCCGCCCCTCCAGCCCCAGCGAGCCCAGCCATTGGAGTGCCTGGGTGACGCCAGCACAAAGCCTTTGGGCCACAGGTTGCAAATCATTGCGGCCAAAGCCGTACGGGTTTGCAGCAAAGCCTGAAATTATAGCAGCGTCGCCGCTTCGGTTCAGGTGCGGGTCACAGAAGATGGCCGCGGTGCCCAGGCCTTCAGGGGGCTTGACCACCGCAAAACACGCAGGCGGCAGCGCCACCGGGGCGAGCTGCTCCCCGATCCCCTCGACCCATGCATTGCGCCCGACCAGGAAAAAGGGCACGTCGGCGCCCAGTTGCAGGCCGATGTGCGCGAGCGCGGACAGCGGCAGCCCCAGCCCCCACAGCCGGTTGAGCGCCAGCAGGCAGCTGGCGGCGTCCGATGACCCGCCGCCCATCCCTGCCTGCTCCGGCAGCCGCTTTTCGGTCGAGATGTGCGCGCCCTGCGCCGTGCCCGAGGCGGCCTGCAAGGCGCGCGCCGCGCGCAGCACGAGGTCGTCGGCGGGCAGGGCCCGCCCGAGGTCCTCCCGGCTGAGGGCGCCGCCCGGCCGCAGCTCGAAATGCAGGGTGTCGCACCAGTCGATCAGCATGAAGACGGACTGCAGCAGGTGCATGCCATCGGGCCGGCGGCCGGTGACGTGCAGAAAGAGGTTCAGCTTGGCCGGCGCCGGGACGTCGTACAGGGCCTTCATGGTGCCCCTAGCGATCCAGCACCACGCGCAGGTCGGCCGGCGGCGTGGGCTGCAGGCGCTTGGCGCGCAGGCGACCCTGGCCCAGCAGGGACAGGTCCGCCTGCCACCCGGGCACCGGCGTGTTCGTCCCGCGCAACCAGTCGAACAGCGCCGCGACCGGGATCGCCGAACCGGTCGCGTGCGCCACCAGCGCGTCGATGGAATCGGACTCGCGAGTCTGGCCGTTGCTGCGAAGCGTGGCGGCGCCCGGACCCCACGCGAGGGCCGCAAGCGTGCCGCCCAGGGGATTGAACAGCGTCAATTCGCCCGCTCTGGCGCTGCCCTTGAGCTCGAAACCGGCCGAGAAGGACTGGCTCTGGTTGTCCTCGACCTGCAGCGCCAGCCGGCCGCTCCAGGGGCCGGTTTGCGCATCGAGCGCCCCCGCCGGCTTCGGGGCGGTGGCGCACCCGGACAGCATGGCCATTCCGGCCAGCAGGCAGGCGGCCCCATGGCGCGTCAGTCGCGCGATCATGGCTTGACGCGCAGCCGCTTGAGCGTTTCCTGCAAGGTGTCGCTCTCGCTGTTGAGCAGCAGGCCCTCCTTCCAGATCGCCTGCGCCCGCTCGCGCTGGCCCAGGCTCCACAGCACCTCGCCCAGGTGCGCCGCGATCTCCGCATCCGGCCGCGCCTTGTACGCGGCCTCCAGGATGCGCAGCGCCTCGGCCTTGTTGCCCATGCGGAATTCCACCCAGGCCAGGCTGTCGCTGATGAACGGGTCTTCGGGCGCGTAAGTCAAGGCCTTCTGGATGAGCTCCTTGGCCTCCGGCAGCCGCACGCTGCGATCGGCCAGCGAGTAGCCCAGCGCGTTGTACGCGTGGTGGTAGTCGGGCTTGGCCGCGATGACTTGGCGCAACAGGCGCTCCATCTCCGGCAGGTTTCCCATCTTCTCGGCCAGCATGGCCTGGTCGTACAGCCGGTCGAAGTCCAATGGCGGCTTGGCGTTGGCCTGTGCCAGCACGTCGTAGGCGGCCTTGTATTGCTTGTTGTCCCGCAGCAGCTGCACTTCGGCCGAGACCTTCATGCGCGCATCGTCGGGGGTGCGCTCGGGCAGGGCGCGCAGCAGCTTGCGGCCTTCATCGAGCTTGCCCTGGCGCGCCAGGATCGACGCGCGCCGGCTCTGGGCGGCGACCAGGTCCTGCGGGTTCTCGATCTTGTCCAGCCACGCGCCGGCCAACGTGTAGTCCTTGCGCTTCTCCGCGATGCGCGAGAGCGACAGGTAGGCCTGGGCCAGCCCGCGGCTGCGCTCTTCGCCCGCGTTCTGTTGCTGTGCGAGTTCGATGTAGCGCTTGAGCGAGGCCTCCGCGGCCGCATCGCGGTTGTCCTGCAGTTGCAGCGTGCCTTGCACCAGCCAGGCCTGCGGGTACTCGGGCTTCTCCGCCGTCACGACCTGCAGTTGCTGCGCGGCTTCGGCGTAGCGCTGCGCATCGAGCAACGCCCGCGCATACGCCATGCGCAGCTCCGGCAGCGGCTTGCCGTCCATATACCGGCGCACGACGGACTCGGCCTGTGGCAGCTTGGGGTCCATCAATTCCAGCGCGAGCAGGGCGGGGCCCTCGGCGGCCGGCGCGGCTGCCTGGCCGCGCCGCGCGGCGTCCAGGGCTCCCGCGTTGTCGCCTGCGGCCAGCCGCAGGCGACCCACCGCCGTCCAGGCGGGCGCGGCCGTCGCCGGCTGGCCCAGGTCATCGGCCAGCGCCTGCTCCACCACTGTCGCGGCGAGTTTCTTGTCGCTCACCCGTGAATAAGTGCGCGGCAGCGCCGCCAGCACCGCACTGCGCTCCTTGGGGCCCGCCAGTGCCAGGTCGGTCTTCAGGGGCTCCGCGCTGTCGGCGACGCGGTTGAGCGCCACGAGGATCTGCAGCACGTAGCGGTTCGCCTCGCGCGATGTGGGGTGGGCTTCCTTCCAGGCCCGCGCGGCCTGGAGGGCCGAGTCGCCGGACCGGGCCTGGAACGCGATTTCCACGGCGCGCTGGTACAGCGCGGGGTCATCGGTCTTGCGCGCCGCGTCCAGCACCAGGGAGTAACCCACTGCGGCTTCCGCGCCGCGCGCGTTGATCTCGCCCAGCAGGAGTTGGTAGAACAGGTCGGCGTCCAGCGCGGTGGGGACGGCCGGGGTTTCGGCCGGTACTTCAGCCGGCGCCGGCGCGGCGCGCGGGCGAGTCTGGGCAGGCGCCGCCTGGGCCAAGGCCAGCAATACAGCGCCGGCCGCTAAGGGAAATCGCTTCATCGAACCATAATAATCCAAGCCCTCCCAACCAGACGCCCCATGCCCGAACTGCCCGAAGTCGAGGTCACCCGCCTGAGTCTTGCCGACCGCATCGCCGGCGCCAGGATCGAATCGGTGCGCATGGGCAAACCCCTGCGCTGGCCGCTGGGGGTCGCCGCCGACGCGTTGGTCGGGCGCACCGTGTGCGCCGTCCGCCGCCGCGGCAAGTACCTTTTGCTGGACCTGGACGACGGCCTGCTGCTGTTGCACCTTGGCATGTCCGGCAGCCTGAACTTCGCGCCGCGCCAGCCGGCCGCCGGCGCGCACGACCATTTCGACTTGCACACCGACCGCGGCATCCTGCGGCTGAACGACCCGCGGCGCTTCGGCGCGGTGGTGTACGCGGCGGCCGAGGATTCCGTCCAGGCCGTCAAGCTGCTCGGGCGCTTGGGGGTCGAGCCGCTCACCGAGGCATTCGACCCGGCGGCTTTCCACGCGGGCCTGAAGCGCCGCCACGCGCCGGTGAAGCAGGTGCTGCTCGCGGGTGACCTGGTGGTGGGCGTGGGCAACATCTATGCATCGGAAGCGCTGTTCCTCGCCGGCATCCGGCCGACCGTGCGGGCTTCTCGCCTCAGCCGGCCGCGGGCCGAGAAACTGCGTGCCGCGGTGCGCGACGTGCTGGCCCGTGCGGTCGCCAAAGGCGGAAGCACCTTGCGGGATTTTTCGAGCGCCGATGGGCAGGCCGGTTACTTCCAGCTGGACGCGATGGTCTACGACCGGGCGGGGCTGCCATGCCGTGTTTGCGGCACGGCCGTCAAAACCATCCGGCAGGGCCAGCGGGCGACGTATTTCTGCCCAAACTGCCAGAAATCCTGAATGCGCCGAGAGGGGCCGATGCTATATTCAAAGGCATAGTGGGCACTTCCTTCAACGAACAATTCGACCAGCATGGCACGTGGCGCCGCGAGTTCGCCCTGCGCCTGAAACTGCTGTCCGAGTGGCTGAAGGACCATGAGCTCCTGGACGCCGCGGTGGAGGAGCGCCTGCGCCGCCTGGAAACCCAGATGCGCTCCGACAAGGTCATGGTGGCCTTCGTCGCGGAGTTCTCGCGCGGCAAGTCGGAGCTGATCAACGCCATCTTCTTCGCGGGCTACAAGCGCCGGATCATGCCCGCGAGCGCCGGCCGCACCACGATGTGCCCGACCGAACTCGGCTACGACAGCGAGGTGCCGCCATGCCTGCGCCTGTTGCCGATCGAGACGCGGCTGCAGCCCCAGGCGCTGATGGAGTGGCGCGGCGCGCCGGAGAAGTGGACGCGGGTCGACCTGGACGTGAACGATCCCGCGCAGCTGGCCAGGGCCTTCGAGAAAGTGGCCGAGGTGCGCCACGTGACCAAGGACGAAGCCAAGGCCCTGGGCTTCTGGCACGACGACGCGCCGCAGGACAACCCGATGGTCAACTCCGACGGCAAGGTGGAAGTGCCCCGGTGGCGCCATGCGCTGATCAACATCGCGCATCCCTTGCTCAAACAGGGCCTGGTGATCCTGGACACGCCGGGCCTGAACGCGATCGGCGCCGAGCCCGAGCTGACCGTCAACCTGATCCCGCAGGCGCACGCGGTGGTGTTCATCCTCGCCGCCGACACCGGCGTCACGAAGTCGGACCTCTCGATCTGGCGCGAACACCTGATCACCGAGGAAGAAAACATCGATTCGCGGCTGGTGGTGCTGAACAAGATCGACACCATGTGGGACTCGCTCTCCACGCCCGTGCAGGTGCAGGCCCAGATCGAGCGGCAGCGCGCCACGTCCGCCGAGATCCTCGGGTTGCCGCGCGAGCAGGTGATCCCGGTCTCCGCGCAGAAGGGCCTGGTGGCCAAGGTCAACGACGACAGGGAGCTCCTGCAGGCCAGCAATCTGCCGGTGCTCGAACGCGCGCTCAGCCAGGGCGTGATGGGCCAGCGCCAGAAGATCCTGCGCACCGCGGTGTCGGGCGGCATCGCGGAACTGCGCGTCGAAGCCGGCCGGGCCATCCACATCCGCCGGCGCGACCTCGCCGAGCAGATGCTCGAGCTCAAGGGCCTGCGCGGCAAGAACACCTCCGTCATCCGGCACATGCGCTCGCGCATCGAGCAGGAGCAGGGTGACTTCGACGTGAGCGGCGCGCGCATCCATGCCGTTCGTTCCGTGCACCTGAAGCTGCTGCGCGAGGTCTTCACCTTGCTGGGCACCAGCACGTTGAAGAAGGAGATGGCCGAACTGACCGCGGCGCTGCGGCAGCCGGGCATCAAGCTCGGCGTCAGGAAGGCTTACTCCGAGACATTCAACCGGCTGCGCGCCGGCCTGCGCACGGCGCAGGCCACGAACGCCGAGATCCAGTCGATGCTCACGGGCACTTTCCGCCAGTTGAACGCCGAATACGGCTTCTCGCTGCAGGCCCCGCGCGAGCCGGACCTCGCGCGCTACGAGCGCGATCTCGACCTTGTCGAGCGCAGCCACAATCAGTACCTGGGCCTGGGCAACACCTTCCGGCTGGCCCAGCCGGAGTTCGCCGACCGGCTGGTTCGCGCGCTCGCCACCCGGCTGCGCGTGGTGTACGAATCCGCTCTCGGCGAAGTGGAGCTGTGGAACAAGTCCGCGGCCGCGCAACTGGACGCGCAGTTGCGCGAGCGCCGCCGCAACTTCGGCCGCCGCCTCGAGGCGATCGAACGCATCCAGCAGGCCGCCACCGGCCTGGACGACCGCATCGCCGAGATCGAAGCACAGGAAGCCGCGCTCGACCAGCTCGACGCGAAGCTCACCGAACTCACCGGTCACCTCGTCGATATCCCAGCGGCCACCGGCGCGGCCAACGAACCCCAGCTCCAGCGGGCATGATTGCGTTGCCCGAGGGTTTTGCCGGCCGTGTGGTGCGCTGGCAGCGCGCGCACGGGCGCCACAGCCTGCCCTGGCAGAACACCCGCGACCCGTACCGCGTCTGGCTTTCCGAAATCATGCTGCAGCAGACGCAGGTATCGACGGTGCTGGACTACTACTCGCGCTTCCTCGCGCGTTTCCCTGACGTCCGCCAGCTCGCCGCCGCGCAGCCGGACGAGGTGATGGCCTTGTGGAGCGGGCTGGGCTACTACAGCCGGGCGCGCAACATGCACCGCTGCGCGCAGGACGTCGTCAGCCTGCACGGCGGCGAATTCCCGCGCAGCGCCGACCTGTTGCAGACCCTGCCGGGCATCGGCCGCTCCACGGCGGCGGCCATAGCGTCCTTCTGCTTCGGTGAGCGCGTCGCCATCCTCGATGGCAATGTCAAGCGCGTGCTGGCGCGCGTGCTCGGGTACGGCGCGGACCTCGCGCAAGCGCGCAACGAGCGCGAGCTGTGGGCACACGCGCAGGCGCTGCTGCCGCGCCGCGCGCTCGAAGAGTCGATGCCGCGCTATACGCAGGGCCTGATGGACCTGGGCGCGACGGTCTGTCTCGCGCGCAACCCGAGTTGCCTCGTCTGCCCCGCGAGCGAGGTGTGCGTGGCGCGCCGCGAGGGCAACCCGGGGGACTACCCGGTCAAGACACGCAAGCTCAAGCGGACTTCGCAGGCGCTGTGGCTGCTGCGGGCGCGCAATCGCGAAGGTGCCACCTGGCTGGAGAAACGGCCGGCCACCGGCATCTGGGCCGGGCTCTATTGCCTTCCCGTCTTCGACAGCCGCGATGCCCTGCAGGCTGCGTTGCCGGCGAAGGCGCAGGCTCGCTTGCAGGATGGCGAGCCTTTCCTGCACGTACTCACGCACAAGGACTTGCACCTGCACCCGGTGGCGGTTGAAATGCCATCGGCCTCGCTGCGCACGGCGGGTGGCGCGTGGTTCGCGGGCCGCGACCTGCAGCAGATCGGATTGCCGGCGCCTATCCGCCGGCTGCTGCAGGACTAGCCCAGATCGAGCTCCCGGTGCCGCTTGAGCGTGATCCAGCGCGGGCTGAATGACGCCGCGAGCTGCTCCACCAGGAACACGGAGCGGTGCTGGCCGCCGGTGCAGCCGATCGCCACGGTGACGTAGCTTCGATGGTCGCGGGCCAGGGGCTCCAGCCAGTGGTTGAGGAAATGCTCGATGTGGCTGTACATCTGCTCGACGTCGGCGTGCTGCCTCAGGAACGCGATCACCGGCTCGTCCTTGCCGGTGAGATCGCGCAGCGCGGTCTCGTAATGCGGGTTCGGCAGCATGCGCACGTCGAAGACATAGTCGGCGTCCATCGGGATGCCGCGCTTGAAGGCGAACGACTCGAACACCAGCGTGAGCTGGCTGATCGGCGCGGACAGGAGCGACTTGACATGGGCCTGCAGCTGCGAGGGGCGGATGACGCTCGTGTCGATGACGTGGGCCTGCTCGCGCAAGTCGGCCACCAGCTCGCGTTCCAGCTCGATGGCATCCACCAGCGCGCGCTGCTGGTCGTGCGCCAGCTCGGCGGCGTGCGCGCCGGGCCGGTTGCTGGAAAGCGGGTGGCGCCTGCGCGTTTCCGAAAAACGCCGCACCAGCGTGTCGGTCGTCGCGTCCAGGAACAGCGAGCGGATGACGACGCCCTGCGCGCGCAGCTGGCGCAGCTGCTCCGGCACCTGTGGCAGCGACGTCGCGCTGCGCACGTCCATGGCGATCGCGACGCGTTGCGCGCCCGCTTGCTGTTCGAGCGCGACGAACGACACCAGCAGCTCGGGCGGAAGGTTGTCCACGCAGTAGTAGCCGGCATCCTCGAGCGCGCGCAGGGCGACCGATTTGCCGGAGCCCGACATGCCGGTGATCAGGACGATCTCTAGTGCCATGGCCTCAGGGCTTTACCTTCGCGCCGTTGTGGCCCAGCATTTCCTTGGCGTGGGCCAGCGTCGTGCCGGACAGATGCTCCCCGCCGAGCATCCGCGCCACCTCGGCGACGCGCTGCTCGCCCTGGACGGCCGAGACGGTGCTCGAAACGCCCGAGGCGCCGCTCTGCTTGGCGACGACGAGGTGATGGTCCGCGCAGGCGGCGACCTGCGGCAGGTGGGTGACGGCGAGCACCTGGCGGTCGCGTCCGAGCTGCTTCATCAACCTGCCAACGTTCTCTGCCACGGCGCCGCCGACACCCGCATCCACTTCGTCGAAGATCAGCGTCTGCGCCGTGCCGAGCCGGCTGGTGGTGACGGCGATCGCCAGCGCGATCCGCGACAGCTCGCCGCCCGACGCCACCTTGCCCACCGGCCGCGGTGTGCTGCCGGCATGGCCGGCGACAAGGAACGAGACTTCCTCCAGCCCGCCTTGCGACGGCTGGTCGAGCTTGTGGAGGGCGACTTCGAAGCGCCCGCCCTGCATCCCCAGGCCCTGCATGGCCTGCGTGACGGCCTTCGCGAGTTGCGGCGCCGCCCTGCCGCGCGCCTTGGACAGCGCGCGCGCCTCGGCCGTGAACGCTTCGGCCTCCTGCTTCTCGACGGCCTCCAGCGCGGCAAGGTCCGCCGCCGCATCCAGCTGCGCGAGTTCGTGCTTCCAGGACGCCAGCAGCCCCGGCAGTTCCGCCGGCGTGCGCTTGTAGCGCCGCGACAGCGACATCCAGAGCGACATGCGCTCGTCGAGTTCGGCCAGGCGCCGCGGATCCAGCTCGGTCTTGCGCAGGTAAGCGTGCAGCGAATGCGCGGCGTCCTCGGCCTGCGCGAGGCTGGACGCGAGCACCTGCACGAGATCGCCGAACATCGGCTCGACGTGCTCCTGCGCCTGCAGCAGCGATTGAGCCTGCGACAGGCTGCGCGTCGCGCCGGCTTCCTCGCGTTCGAGCGCCTGCAGGGCGCCTTCCGCCGCTTCGAGGAGGGCCTGCGCATTGGCCAGCCGCGTGTGGCTGGTGTTCAGCTCGTCCCATTCGTCCGCGCCCGGCGCCAGCTTCTCCACCTCGCCGATCTGCCAGGCCAGGCGCTCGCGTTCGCGCTGCAGCGAGTCCTGCGCCGCGCGCGCCTCGGCCAGCGTCTTCTGGGCGCCGCGCCAGCGTTGCCACAGCTGCTGCAGCGCCTGGGTCGTCACGCCCGCGTAGGCGTCGAGCAGGCCGCGCACGGCGTCGGGCCGGGTGAGGCTTTGCCACGCATGCTGGCCGTGGATGTCGACCAGCTGGTCCGCAAGTTCGCGCAACTGGGTGGCGGTGGCGGGCGCGCCGTTGATCCACGCGCGGCTCTTGCCCTGGCTGTCGATGCTGCGTCGCAGGAGCAAGGTGTCTTCGGATTCGAAACCGGCTTCTTCCAGCCAGGGGGCCAGGGCCGGCGGCAGGTCGAACTCGGCGCTGATGTCGGCCCGGGCCGCGCCCTCGCGCACCACGCCGCTGTCGGCCCGCGCGCCCAGGGCGAGCTGCAGCGCGTCGATCAGGATGGATTTGCCCGCGCCGGTCTCGCCGGTGAGCACGCCAAAGCCGTCGGCCAGTTCGAGATCGAGCTCGCGCACGATCACGAAGTCGCGCAGGGCGATGCGTTTCAGACCCATCTCAGTGGCCCTCGTTCCAGTGGAGTTTCTTGCGCAGCGTGTCGAAGTACGTCCAGCCGCGCGGATGCAGGAAGCGCACGCGGTGCTGCGAACGCCGCACGCTGATGCGGTCGCCGTGCAGCAGCGACGCGAGCGACTGCATGTCGAAGTTGGCGCTGGCGTCGCGGCCGGAAACGACCACGATCGCCACTTCCGAGGAGTCCGGCAGCACGATCGGCCGGTTGGACAAGGTGTGCGGGGCGATCGGCACCAGCACCCAGCCCGGCGTCGAAGGGTGCAGCAGGGGCCCGCCCGCCGAGAGCGAATAGGCGGTGGACCCGGTGGGTGTCGCGATGATCAGGCCGTCCGCGCGCTGGTTGGCCACGAAATGCCCATCGACCTCCACCCGCAGCTCCACCATCCCGGACGTCGCCCCGCGGTTGACCACCACGTCGTTCATCGCGAGCGCATCGAAAACGCAATGGCCGTCGCGCACGACGCGCGCGTGCATCAGGCTGCGGTGATCTTCCTCGTACTCGCCCCGCAGCATGGGCGTGAGCGTGGCCCGGTAATGGTCCATCGGGATGTCCGTGATGAACCCCAGGCGGCCCTGGTTGATGCCGATCAGCGGCACGCCGTACTGCGCCAGCTGCCGGCCGATGCCCAGCATGGTCCCGTCGCCCCCGACCACCAGCACCAGGTCGCACTGCGCGCCGATGGCCGGAACGTCCAGGGTGGTGTACCCTGTGATGCCGACGGTGGAGGCGGTTTCGCGCTCGAACAGCACTTCGCAACCCTGCGAAGCCAGGAAGTGCGCAATGTCTTCCAGCGCGGCGCGGGTGGAGCCCGCCTGCGCACCCGAAACCGCGGCATGGTACTTACCGATCAGGGCGACCTGGCGGAATAGGGATTTCATCGGCAAATTACATCACTAAAAAGCTTCGCTTTCCGGCGTACCCTCACAACGGCCTGAAGGGCTTGTTAGCCGTAGCTAAAATCCCGAAAAAGCCGCCAATCATGCTCGATGACCGTGCCAAGTTGTTGCTGAAAGCCCTGGTCGAGCGCTACATCGCCGAGGGGCAGCCCGTGGGCTCGCGCACCCTTTCGCGCGCCTCCGGGCTCGAGCTGTCGCCGGCCACCATCCGCAACGTCATGTCGGACCTGGAGGAGCTGGGCCTGATCGCCAGCCCCCACACCTCGTCGGGGCGCATCCCGACGGCGCGCGGCTACCGGCTCTTCGTGGACACCATGCTCACCGTCCAGCGCGAGAACCTGCCCGCCCCCAGCCTGGCGCCGGACCAGCCGCAGAAGGTGATCGCGAACGCCGCCCACCTGCTGTCGAACCTCTCGCAGTTCGTCGGCGTGGTCATGGCACCGCGCCGCAGCTCGGTGTTCCACCACATCGAGTTCCTGCGGCTGTCCGAACGGCGCTACCTCGTCATCATCGTGTCGCCCGAGGGCGACGTGCAGAACCGCGTCGTCTTCACGGAGGCCGACTACACGCAGACCCAGCTGATCGAGGCGGCCAACTTCCTGAACGCCAACTACTCGGGCATGGCCATCGAGCAGGTGCGCGAGCGCCTGAAGACCGAAGTCGAAAAACTGCAGGGCGAGATCGCGTCCCTGATGCAGACGGCCGTGCAGGCGAGTTCGGAGGCGATGAGCCAGCAGGACGAGGTGGTGATCTCCGGCGAGCGCAACCTGCTGGCCGTGAGCGATTTTTCCAGCGACATGACACACCTGCGGCGAGCCTTCGACCTGTTCGAGCAGAAGACCCAGCTGATGCGCCTGCTCGACATTTCCAGCCAGGCCGCCGGCGTGCGCATCTTCATCGGCGGCGAGAGCCAGGTCGTGCCCTTCGAGGAGCTGTCGATCGTCAGTGCGCCGTACGAGGTGGACGGGCAGGTCGTCGGCACGCTGGGAGTCATCGGGCCGACCCGCATGCCCTACGACCGGATGATCCAGATCGTGGACATCACCTCCAAGCTGGTCAGCAACGCGCTGAGCCACAACAAGTAGCCTCTTACAATCCTCGTCGGGCGGGCCGTTAGCTCAGTTGGTTAGAGCAGAGGACTCATAATCCTTTGGTCGTTGGTTCAAGTCCAACACGGCCTACCAATGGCTAAGAGTGTGCTTGCCGTGGGTAAGCGACTGTCGAGAACAAGCGCCATGTATTGCCAAGGGCTTGGCCTCGGCGTGGCGCGGACGTTTCGCATTGCGGCTGCGGGACTGTCGAAGAACATGGTCCCGAATCGGACTGTTGGCCGCGCCCATGTGGTTGATCGCTACAAGAGGCGATTGCGCCTTCGTCCGTAGCGATCGATATCCGGCGTGTCGGACAAATACCAGCGACACGCAGACAAGACGGAGCGCGATCCGGCATCAATACTTGTCTCACGTGCGGCAGGACGGATCTGACGATGATCGCGAGCTCAGTCAGCACGCCTGCGCGTGTATCGAGTGAGCCCCTGTTGCGCGATGTCCTCGGAGACGCCATGACTTACGACACCTTCATCGCACTTGGCATTTTCGCCCTCGTCACCTCCGTCTCGCCGGGGCCGAGCAATTTCATGCTGCTGGCTTCCGGTGTGAATTTCGGTTTCGTCCGCACCATTCCGCAAATCGCCGGGATCACCCTGGGGTTCACGTCATTGCTGCTCGCGGTGGGGCTGGAACTTGGTGCACTGCTTGCGGCCTATCCGCCGCTGAGCGCCTTGTTGAAGGTGGGGGGCGGTGGGTACCTGCTCTGGCTGGCTTGGCGGATTGGCACCTCCGGGTCCATGTCCTCCGGCGCCTCAGCGGCGGCACGGCCCCTGACGATATTCGAGTCAGCGCTGTTCCAGTGGATCAACCCCAAGGCCTGGGTGGTCGCGGTCAGTGCGATGGCCATCTACCTTGATGAAAATGCGCCGGTTCGGTCTGCCTCGTGGGTTTCGGCGGCGTTCGCGATGGTGAATCTGCCCAGCGTGGCGGTGTGGGCCGCATTCGGTGTCACGCTGCGGCAATACCTGCTGAAGCCGGGGCGGCTGAAGCGCTTCAACGTTTGCATGGGCATCCTGCTTGCCGCGACGCTCTGGCCCATGTTGACGTAACTGCTCAAGACACCGCGGCGGGATATATGGCTTCAGTCAGGGATCATTACGAGAACCACCTGGCCCCTGTCTATGTGTGGATGGCTGGTGGCATCGAGGCTGCAATGGCACTAGGCGCGGCCGACGTGGCCGCGTGCGTATCGCCGGAAGCCGCAGGGCGAATGGCGGTGGATCTCGGCGCCGGCTTCGGTGTGCACGCGATTCCGCTGGCGCGGCACGGTTACTCGGTCGTGGCCGTCGATGCTTCCGCCGGACTGCTGGAGGAGCTGGGCCGCAACGCGGGCGGCCTGGACATTCGCCGGGTCAACGATGACCTGCTCAACTTCCGCGATCATGTCCAAGGCGGTGCGGACCTGATCGTCTGCATGGGCGACACGCTGACCCACCTGCAACAAGAAGCGCACGTCGAACGCCTTTACCGGGATATTGCCGCGGCTCTCGCTCCGGGAGGGCGCTTCGTGATGACGTATCGCGATTACAGCAGCTTGCCCGAGGCCGAGGCGAGGTTTGTCCCGGTGAGGAGCGATTCCGACCAGATCCTCACCTGTTTCCTCGAAGAGGAACCCGCCCATGTGCTGGTTCACGATCTTCTTCATCAGCGCCGCGGCGGGATGTGGGAGCTGCGTGTGAGCAGTTATCGGAAGCTGCGGCTGCCGACACGATGGATCATGGAGGCCCTGGGCCGTGCCGGGCTGCGTGCCAAGTCGGAGCCTGCGGCCAGGGGGATGATCAAGGTAACTGCTGTCGCAGCCTGATTTGCCGAGGGGAGCAGGGACCCTTTGCACGCGATACTGATGTCGCCGTATTCGGCCTGTCGGCGCGACCATAGGGCTAGCGCAAAGGAGCAATCGGGCAATGAGTCTTTCCGGAATCCGGCCACGCGGGAGTTCACCGTCCCCTGAGCTCGGCGAACTCCTGCGAGCCATGCGTCCTGTGCTGAACGATGGGGTCTACGTGTATGCGGTGGTCCCGCATGGTCTGCCTATTTCCGATCTGGACTACGTCGCCAGGTTCAAGGAGCGCGAAGGCGTAACGTTCGTTCTGCCCGAGGGGGAGGCCAGCAGAGCCGGGCTTTCCATCGTATTGCGTGTGGCATGGATCACCCTCGAAGTTCAATCCGATCTGCAGGCCTTAGGGTTCACGGCGGCGTTTTCAGGCGCATTGGCGCAAGCCGGCATCGGCTGCAATGTCATGGCGGCTGCGCACCACGACCACATCTTCGTGCCATGGGAGCAGGCTGAGCAGGCCATCGCGTGCCTCGACCGTCTTCAACAACTGAGCAACGACTTGGCTGCGGATCAATAGGGCCATAGGTTGGGTGGCAAGATCGACGGGAAAGGGCTCACAAATGAAAAAGATTCTTGTCCTGGGCGGAACAGGATTCGTCGGGCACCATTTGTGCAAGGAGCTGCTTCGCCTGCAGCACCGCATCACGGTGCCTACGCGCGATGCTTCCGGGGCGCGGGCGGTTCAGTCCCTGCCCTCGCTGGACCTGGTGCAAGCCGATGTGCACGACCCGGCAGTGCTCGCCCGCCTCGTGCCCGGCCACGACGCCGTCGTCAACCTCATCGCCATCCTGCACGGCAACGCGCTCGAGTTCGAGCGCACCCACGTGGAGCTGGTGAAAAAGATCGTAGGGGCCTGCCGGGACTCGGGCGTGCGGCGCCTCGTGCACGTGAGTGCGCTGGGCGCCGCCAAGGACGCGCCGTCCATGTACCAGCGCAGCAAGGCGAAGGGTGAAGAGGTGCTGCAGGCCTCGCAACTCGATTGGACCGTGCTGCGCCCGAGCGTCATGTTCGGCGAAGGGGACCGGTTCCTCACGCTGTTCGCGCGCCTGCAAACGGTCCTGCCGATCATGCCGCTGGCCGGCGCCGATACCCTGTTCCAGCCGGTCTGGGTCGGGGATGTGGTGAGCGCGATCGTGCAGTGCCTGCAACGGGATGACACCGCACGGCGCGCCTTCGAAATCTGCGGACCCGATCGCTTCACGCTGCGCCAGCTGGTGAAGCTGGCGGGCAGTGTGTCGGGACACGCCCGGCCGGTGATCGGTTTGCCCACGGTGCTGGCACAGCTTCAGGCCTTCATGATGGAACTGGCGCCCGGACAGCCGTTGATGAGCCGGGACAACCTGGACTCCATGAAGGTCGACAACGTGGCCAGTGGCAACCAGCCGGGCTTGGACGCGCTGGGGATCTCGCCGTCTGCCTTGCGCGACATAGCGCCGACTTACATCGGTGCCCGGCGTTAGTACCCGCGTCGCGCGGGGGACAAGCACTCGTCCCCCAGAATGCGCCGATGGCAAATCGAAGTCGCAAGCCGGCGTGGGCCAAGACATTCCAGCGCAGCTTCGCGCTGGTCACCCGCCAGGCGCTCATCAACGGTGCACGCGCGGCCGAACTGACGTTCAAACTGGGGGCCGAGAAACGCAAGGCACCCGCGGACAAGGGCGACTGGATCGCGGGCCTCGCGATGGGTGCGGCCGGCGTGCGCCGATATCGGCTCTACCGTCCGCCCGATGTCCGGTTTGGCGAGAGGCTCCCCCTGGTGGTGATGCTGCACGGCTGCGGCCAGGACGCCAGGAGCTTCGCCCAAAGCACCCGCATGAACCGGATCGCGGCGCGCGAGCGTTTCCTGGTGCTTTACCCCGAGCAGGACAGGCTGGCCAACGCGCAGGGCTGCTGGAACTGGTTCGACACGCGTTCCGGCCGCGCCTATGCCGAAGCCGAACTGATCATGCGTGCCATCGACCAGGTGTGCCTGCTGTACATGGCCGACCGGGCGCGCGTCGCGGTGGCGGGGCTTTCCGCGGGCGCCAGCATGGCGGCGTTGCTGGTCACCCGGCACCCGGAGCGCTTCAGGGCGCTCATGATGCACTCGGGCATCCCTCCCGGCACCGCGCATTCGCCGTTATCGGCGGTGGGTGCGATGCACGGCCACCGGGCGGCCCGGCCCCTGGTGGCCACGCCCGCAGCGATGGCGGCGTCGTGGCCGCCGTTGCTGGTCGTGCATGGCAGCGCGGACCGTGTCGTTTCCGCCAGCAATGGCCAGGCGGCCGCGCGCGTCTGGGCCGGTGCCGCGGGCGCACGGGCGGCCGATGGCCGCGACGTGAGGCGCGGCAAACGCTACCCGATGACGGTGACCGACTACAAGCTCCGCAGGGGAACGGTGGCCACCCTCGTCGAAGTCGCGCAATTGGGCCACGCCTGGAGCGGCGGTGCTGCCGGCCAGCCTTACAGCGACCAGCAGGGCCCCGACGCGTCCCGGCTGCTGTGGACCTTCGCCGCCGGCCAGTTCCAGAAGTGCTGAGCCGGATCGGCTCATGCCACCCTGTTACGCGGCTTTGACCGCCAGCACCGGACAGGAAACCGTCAGCAGGAGTTCCTGGGCGACGCTGCCCATGATGAGTTTCCCGACGGGGGAGCGTTTCCGCAGCCCGATGACAAGCAGCGAAACCTGCAGGGATTCGACCATGTCCGCGATTTCCTCGACGGCACTCTTGCCGCGGACGAATTGCTTGAACTCCGCATCGAGGCCCGCGGTCCGCAGCAGCTTCTCCACCCGCTCGCTTTCCTGCACATCGACCATCGCCGGATCTTCCTTGTTACCGCCGGGGCTGGCGTTGACGACAATCAGGCGCTCATTGCGGCGCTTTGCAATTTCCATTCCCTTGTCCAGGGCGGCCTGGCCTTCAGGACGCGCGACATAGGCTACTAAGATGGTCATCTGGTCGCTCCTTTGTGTGCAAGTGCAGTGATCTTAGGCCCATTGTCCGCTGTTGAGTGTCACCGGCGCAACGCCGGCGCCAACAATGCTGGCGCAGGGTGTGGGACCTCTCCGACTGTCGGGTAGGCGCAAATCCATTTTTGGCTCTCGGCCGCTGCGGCAGGGGAGGGCGAGGGATTGCCGGCCGGATACTTCCTCCGGCATGAAACTCAGACGACGCGATTTCAACAAGGCGGCCACCGCGGCCGCAGCGATAGCAGTGACCGCTTGCGGCGGTGGTGGCGGCGGGGGTACGCCCGCTCCGGTGGGCGGCGGCGCCCCGGCGCCCGAGACACCCGCGCCGACCCCCGCGCCTGCGCCGGGCCCTGCGCCTGGCCCTGCGCCGGCCCCCGCTCCGACGCCCGGGCCGACGCCTGGCCCGACGCCCGGGCCGACGCCTGCTCCGACGCCCGGGCCGACGCCTGCTCCGACGCCCGCACCGACTCCGGCGCCAGCCCCGATTCCCGCGTCGTTTGCCATTGGCGCCAACCTCACGGGCATGCAAGCCGCCGAGTTCGGCCTGCGCTACGGTTCGGGCACGCTGCCCAACGTGAACTTCACGGTGCCGCGCAAGTCCGACGTGGCCTGGCTGGCGGCGAACGGCTTCCAGCGCAATCGGCTGCCGATCCAGTGGGAGCTGCTGCAGCCGATGCTGCACGACACGCCCGCCAATGCGACGGCGCGTTCGCTGATCGGCGAGCCCGGCGCGTTCCACCCGGGCTACGAGTCGTACATCACCGGCGTGCTCGATGCGCACGCGGCGGCCGGCATCAAGTGCATCATCGACCTGCACAACTACTGCCGCTATCGCGATTTCGT
>Ga0255338_1002923_pt1 | contig 22472 bp, 15 predicted proteins | sample MeOH1_35cm_T4_19_FD_203715 | JGI IMG/M metagenome (GOLD analysis project Ga0255338, IMG submission 203715) | Sandy soil microbial communities from University of British Columbia, Vancouver, Canada - MeOH1_35cm_T4_195 | ecosystem: Engineered > Artificial ecosystem > Sand microcosm > Unclassified ...
TTCGTGGCGATGCTGGCCCACGAACTGCGTAACCCGCTGGCCCCGATGCGCACGGCCCTGGAGATCCTGCGGCTCCGGGCCGGATCACCGGACCACGTCACTAAGGCGCGGGAGATCCTGGATCGGCAGGTGAAGAACCTGGGGCGGCTGGTGGACGACTTGCTGGACATCTCCCGCATTACCCAGGGGAAGATGCGGCCGCAGTTGGAGCGCGTGGACCTGGCGCGGCTCGTCCGGTTCAACTGCCAGAGCTATGAGCTCCGCGCCGAGGCGGCCGGCCTGACCCTTGAGTGTGAAGTGCCGGAGATCCCGGTCTGGGTGATGGGCGACCCTACCCGCCTGGACCAGATGCTGGATAACCTGCTGGAGAACGCCATCAAGTTCACAGAACGAGGCGGCCGGATCGTGGTGCACCTGGAGCTGGAAGGAGAGACGGCCGTTACCGTGGTGCAAGACACGGGGGTAGGCCTCGACTCGGAAATCGTTCCGCATCTCTTCAGCACCTTCACGCAGGCAGAGCAAACCCTCGCGCGAAGCCGTGGAGGGCTGGGCCTGGGATTGGCTATTGTGAAAGCGCTGGCGGAGTTGCACGGCGGCAGTATCGAAGCCCACAGCGCGGGAGTAGGGCAAGGTTCCGAGTTCCGGCTGCGGCTGCCGGTAGAAGGCGAGCTCCCCGCCCTCACGGAGCGCGCGCCGACAGCGTGCCCGGTGGCTTACTCGCGCCGAATACTGCTGGTGGAGGATAACAAGGACGCGGCGGACAGCCTCGCCGACCTGCTGCGGATCTTCGGATACGAGGTGCGGGTGGCCTACACCGGTATGGAAGGCGTGGAGGCGGCCCATCTCTTCCTACCGGAGATCGTTCTCTGCGACATCGGGCTGCCGGGCCTGGACGGCTACGAGGTGGCGCGTCGCCTCCGCAGCAAGGCGGATACCGCGGGCGCGCACCTGATCGCCATCACCGGCTATGGCACCGATAGCGATCGGGAAAAGGCGCGGGACGCGGGCTTCGACCGGCACCTGGTCAAGCCCGTGGATCCCGACCGGCTGCTGGGCGAAATCGGACAAGGGTGGGAGTAGCGGGACGGAGAGACCGAGGGACGGAGAGACCGTGCCGACGTCCCAAGCCCCAAGGCTACTTGCCTCTCCGGCCATTCTCCGCGTTTGCTGGGGTGAATGACCCGGAACGACATCGCGCAGGAAGGAATGCCCGCCCTCGGGAATTCTTCCACAGATGTCTACTCCTCATCGACCGAACCGCCGGCGACTGCTGCAGTTAGCGGGCGCCACCCTTACCGCTCCGGCCGCCCTCGCCAGCCCCGTTGCCGCCGAGCCGACCTCGCGCGTCTACCGTATCGGGGTGATCTCGGCGAGTATCGACGGGAAGCCGCAGCGCACGAACGGCCACACCTGGCACTTCGCCCACTTCTTCCACCCCACCGTCAACCAGGATGCCATCGCGAAGTACCTGGACCCGGCGAACGTGGCCTACTTCGAGCACTACCGCAAACGCGGGCTGGACCACTTCGACCAGATCCCCTTTGCGGACACGCGGATCACGCACGTCTACGACGCGGACCCGGCGAGCGCCGCGATGTACGCGGAGGCCTTTCCGGGGGTGCAGGTCGCCGGCAGCGTCGCGGAGTTGGTCAAGGAGGTGGACGCCGTCTGGATGGGAGATGCGTCCGGCCGCGGAAACGATCACTACGACCTCGTGGCGCCCGGGTTGGAGAAAGGACTCCCCACGTTCTGCGACAAGCCGATCGGGGGCACCGTGGAGGGTACGCGGAGGATCTTGAAACTGGCCCAGGAACGCCGGGCTCCGCTGATGTCGTCCAGCCTGTTCCGCCACGAGTGGGGGATGGAGCAGGCGCTCCGGATGCGAGACTCCGGCGAGCACGGCTCGGTCCAGTACGTGATCGCCAGCCTGGGTGGCGGCTTCAGCCTGCCGTCGTGGATGATCTACGGCCAACACCCCCTCTGGACCGCCGTCACGCTGGCCGGTCCGGGCGCGGAGGCCATCTCCGCGTACGCCCGCGGCGCCACCTGCCATGCGCTGATCACTTACCCGGACCGCATGCCCGCCGAAATCTGGTACGGCCGGCCGGATATCGCCGCGCAGTACTGTTCGACTTCGGTGCACTTCGAGAAGCGATCGTATGAATACACGCCGGCCATCGCGGGGAACTGGGGGCTGGGCCACCACTATGAGATGTTCCGGATGGCGGACACCTTCCGCAAGATGGTGCGTACCCGCGTAGAGCCGGTGCCGCACCGGGAGATCCTGGAGGTCACCGCCCTGGTGCACGCCGGCGCGAAGTCGCTGTCGGAGGGCAGCAGGATGGTGCGGCTGGCGGAGGTGCTTGGTTAGCCCAGCGCGCGAAAAACCCTACGGAAGCAATCGAGATGAAATTGGCCGCCGTACTCATCCTGGCTGCAGCACTGATCGCCAGCGTGTCCCGCGCGGCGGAGAAGCGCGAAGAGCAACTGTCACCGCTGCCGAGCCTGGCGCGGGCGTTGGAGATCATCAAAGAAAAGAAGCTGCCGTACGATCCCCAGACCTGGAGCATCTCGATCCAGCGGCGGTCGACCGCCTGGATTTACGACTTCAGAAGGCTTCCGCTGGAGAATGGACGCATGCTACCGGGAGCGATCTTCGTGCTCACCCTCTCGGATGACGGCGAGGTAAAGGTTGTTCAAGGGCTCTGACGAGCCCTCTCAAGAGCCTTCCGTGAGCGTTTCCCGGACCCTCTGGAGGAGGGCGGCTGGGGAGAAGGGCTTCTGGATGAAATGGGTTTCCTGGTGCTCCACGCCGTGGCGCATGACCGCGTCGTCCGTATAGCCGGACATGTAGAGCACCTTTAGCTCCGGCCGCTCGGCGAGGAGGCGCTCGGCCAGCACCCGGCCACCGGTGCCGCCGGGCATCACCACGTCGGTGAGCAGCAGGTGGATCGGGCCGGGGTGCGCGGTGGCGAGGGTCAGCGCCTCATCTCCGTTCTCCGCTTCGAGCAGCGCGTACCCGCCTATTTGAAGGACGTTCCGCACCAGGCCGCGTACGAGCTCTTCATCTTCTACGAGCAGGATCGTGGCACTCGCATCCGTGTAGCCCGGCTCGTTCGCTTCCGGCGAAGCTGGCTCGGGCTCGGTGGCGACGCACGGCAACAAGAAGGTGAAGGTGCTTCCGCTGCCGGGAATGCTCTGGGCGTCGATTACGCCTCCGCTTTGCTGGATGATGCCATACACGGTAGAGAGCCCCAGTCCCGTGCCCTGATTGCCCTTGGTGGTGTAGAACGGCTCCCAGATATGCTCCAGGGTCGCCGCATCCATCCCACAGCCCGTGTCCGTCACACTGATCTGCACGTATTCTCCCGGTCTCAGGGGCAAGTGCTCCCCTACCGCGTTTGCGTCCAGCAGTAGAGGCTCCGCCCGAAGGGTGATCCGGCCACCGGTAGGCATCGCGTCGCGAGCATTCACCACGAGGTTCATGAGCACCTGTTCCAGTTGGCCCCGGTTGGCTTTCACCCGACCCGTCTCCGGCGCGAGTTCCCGCCGCAGCTCGATGTCTTCACCGATCAGCCGACTCAGCATCCCCTCCATGCCGATCACCAGCTCACTCACTTCCAGCACCTGCGTGGAAATCATCGATTTCCGGGAGAAGGCGAGCAGCTGCGCGGTCAGTGCGGCGGCCCGCTCCCCCGCTCGCTTGATCTCCGAAAGCGCGTCATACAGCATGGGGTCCAGGTCGGCGCGGGCCAGGGCGAGCTCGCTGTAGCCGTTAATCACTGCAAGCATATTATTGAAGTCGTGGGCCACACCTCCTGCCAGGCGCCCCACCGCTTCCATCTTCTGCGACTGGGCTAACTGCTGACGCGCGTGCTCCAGCGCCTCTTCCGCCTCTTTAAGCGGAGTCATGTCCCTGGCGACGGCATAGGTAACGCCTTCTTGGACGAACGGTACCGAGCTCCACGCCAGCCAGCGATAGACTCCGTCTTTACCCCGGTACCGGTTTTCGAAATAGTGGGTAGGCACACCGGAGGCAAGTTTTTCCGCTTCGCGCAGCGTGTCCTCCCGATCATCCGGATGCACGAAATCCAGATACGGTACAGCCAGCAGTTCTGCTTCCGAGTAACCGAGGGTGCTTACGAACGCGGGGTTGACCCGCTTGAAGTAGCCGTCAATCCCGGCGATAGACAACAGGTCGCGCGAGGAGGCGAAGAAGCGATCCCGCTCTTCCTCCACGCGCCGGCGGTCCGTGACATCCGTGAGCATACCCAGTGTCCCGGCAAAATCGCCGTTGGCGTCGCGGATCGGGCTACTGCTCACGATGCACCACACGGCGGACGCGTCCTGGCGCCGGAAGCGGAAGTCGAACTGGGAACGCAGCCCCTGCCGCCGCTCTCGCTGGATCTCGTCGGCCCGCGCCCGGTCTTCCGCATACACAAACTCGCGGAAGTCCTGGCCACGCAGGTCCTCGAGCCGAACGCCAAAGATCTCCGCGATCTGCCGGTTAGCGTAAGTGATCTTCCCTTCCGGATCGACCGTCCACACCCCTTCGTTCGCGGTATCCAGCAGGCCGCGGTTCCGGGCTTCGCTCGCGCGCAGGGCCGCCGTCTCCTGCTCGCGGGCAATGGCAATCCCCACCAGCGGCACCAGGCCCAGCACCAGGGACTCCTCTTCCGGAGTGATCTCACCCGGCTCCCGGAGGTAGAGCACGAAGGTGCCCAGGACCTCGTTCTGCGCGCTGTGTACGGGTGTCGACCAACAGACACGCAGACCGTGCGGCAAGGCGAGGTGGCGAAAGTCTTGCCGGAGCGGGTCGGTCGCACTGTCGGTCACCTGCACCGTGCAGCCCCGATACGCCGCCGTGCCGCAGGATCCGGCCCGCGGGCCGATAACTGCACCGTCGATCGCCTGGTGATCACTCTCCGGGAGGCGGTCCGCTGCGCCGTGACGCAGGCGGACGCCGTCCTCGTCGAGCAAGAGAATGGAGCAGAGGAGGCGGGGAGACTGCGCCTCTACCAGTTGGGTGACCGCGCCCAGGATGATTGGCAGTGGCTGCGCGGTCGCGATCAATTCCAGGACCTGGTTCCGCCCTTCTCGCAGCGCTTCCGCCCGGGTCCGCTCCGCCAGCTCGCGCTGCACTTGCTCGTAGAGGCGAGCATTCTCCACGGCAGCAGAAGCAAAGCGGGCGAGCTGGACCAGGATCGCTTCGTCAGCGTCCGTGAACTCGCCCTCGTACTTGTCGGAAAGCTGGATAAGGCCGAGATTGTTGCCCGTCGCGTCGATGAGGGGCACGGCAAGCCAGCCCCGCATCGGAGGATGCTTACCAGCTTGCGCACCGAAACTGCGCCACGCCGGGTGCGCTTCCAACTCTGCCTGGGTCAACCGCAGCGGACGGCACTCCCGGCACACCAGCGCGTAGATCCCGGTCCCGTCCGGCGGCGCATTGTAGCTCCGCCACGCGCCATAGCGCTCCGAGAGGCTAACTGCGGCAACCTCCTGTCGAGGATCCGCTCCCCGGGTGAGACTACTGATCGCCTGGTGCGCCCCAATGATTTCGCGCGCCTGCTCGTTCACCGCTTCCAGGGTACCCGGAAGGTCGAGACGCTTGCTGATCTCCAGGGAGGCGGCTGCCAGACGTCGCAGCTGCTCCCCCACGCGCTGCTCACTCCGGAACGCCCGCTCCAGCACGCGCTGCCGGGTCTGCAGCGCTCCGGAGCGCGCTTCCGCCTCCGTACGGGCGCCGCGCTCCCGGCTCGCGCGGAGGAAGGCATGGAGCGTAGCCTGCAGCACCGCCGGATCGACCGGCTGCACCAGGTAAGCGTCCGCCCCACTCTCCAACCCCTGCTGCACGTGCGAGTTCTCCACGAACACACTGGAGACGTGAATAATAGGCAGCCAACGGGGCTCGACCTGCTCCCGGATCAGTCGACAGAGTTCAAAACCGTGAATATCCGGAAGGTGTACGTCCAGAAGCACCAGGTCCGGCTCTCGCTCCAGCAGCGCCAGCGCCTCCGCTCCCGTCCCGGCGTCAAGGACTTCGAACCCGCCGTGCCGCAACGCGCGGGTCAGGGCGTATCGGGAGCCCTCGTTGTCGTTGACGTTAAGGACGATAGTTTTTGAAATCTGCATTCAGTCGCCGTGATCGCCGGAGCGCTTACCGGGTCTCCCAACATAGTCGGGCTGACGATGTTCCATTAGGCACCTGGCGAGCGGCTCAATATTCCCGGGAGCCTCGCAACAATTGGCGGCATGGTGTTCGCCGCAGAGTGAAGCGCGCACCCCTGGCACCGCCTGATGAACGTGGTGAGCACACGGCATCGCGGTCCGCGCGGCCCGGTAAAGAGCGGCGGCCAGCAATCGGCTTATTGCCAATACACCAAGCATACCATACCAACGCAGTTTGCCGCGGATTCACGGCTCCGCGGTGGCCGGATTTTAGCCATGATTACCCGAACGCGAAGTCAGTCCAGCGCGCGATTCTCCCAGCGCATTCTGCGGGCACCGGGCGCATACCGGGCGAGCGTGTCCAGCAACTCGTCTACGTCAGCGATGCCCAGCCAGAAGCGGACGCGCCGGCCACCTCCGGCGACCGTTCCGAAGCGGAATCCCTCCTCGCCGCGGATCGACACGTCTTCCACCTCCGTCCACGCGATAAAGCGAGCACCGTTCCAGGCGCGCTGGGTGATCCCGCGCTCATCCACCAGGACTGCGGCCTGGTGATAGCGCCAGATCAGCCAGAGCATTGCGGCGGTCAAGACTATGCCGGGGCCAAGCACCACTGCGGGCCCTGTTACCAGCCGGTCCCGGAGCGGGCCGACGACTGTGGAGACGACCCACGCCAACCAGTAGGCACCGGGCAGCCCGAGCAGAGCCCGGTTCATCCGGGTGCGGTAGTGGTAGACTCTCTGCCCCACGCCGGCGCTGCCGCCGGTCCAGCAGGCCTTCTCGCCGCCCAGTCGCTCGTGCTCGTCGCCACACCATTCCTGCGTCGCCGCGTGGGTGGCATAATGCTGAATGATCGCACGAAGCTGCCGCGCATCCTGGAGGGTGTGGAGGAAGTCGAAGGTACCGCCAGAGGTGACTACTACGGCGGGTCCCTGGCCCTTTATCCAGCCGGTCGAAGGCCCGAAATAGTACTCCTGCACTTCGTCCCAGCGCACCCGGATCTCGCCTTGCGGGCTGCGATACTGGAGGCCTTGTAGATCCGCGCTGAGGGTCTGTCCATTACGACGCTGCGTCTCGGTGAGCACCGGTACCAGGGCCAAAGCCATGGTCATCGGCATGCCGGTAAACACCGTAGCCATGAGTAAACCGGCGCAGAGAGCCAGGGGCCAGCCGAGGTCATGGGCGAACTCCAGAGTTTTGGGTATCGCGAGCAGGACCGTGACAGCTACCGCACCGGCGAGATAGCCTCCCAGGAGCCAGGGCAGAAACCAGCTATCGGGAGTATCGTAGCGGAAAGTGCGGGGCCAATCGTCCTCGGGCCGGATGCCCCTCTCGCCCCAGCTCCGGGCCCGCGCGCAGACCGCACGAGCGGCGATGGTTGCGTAGAGGGCGTCTCGCCGGTCCAGCTCCGCGCTCAAGTCCAGCTTGCCGGCGGAGGTCTCCACGATCCGGCGGCGCGACGATTTATCCGGCAGGCCGCGCTCGTAGTAGTCCGTTATCTCTTCCCACTGCGCGTGACGCCAGCGACCGATCGACCGCCACCGCAGCCCAAACTCGTCGGCGATCACGCGCGCGCGGCAGATCCACAGCGCGTAGCCGGTGGCAATCGCGAAAAAGGGGCTCGCAAAGAGGGCGATGATCAGGCAGCGCGGCTCCGGCGCATCCCACCTTACTTGTGGCAGCACGAAACCGGCCAGTAACCCCAGCAGCGCAAAGATGCTGGTGGGGAACCAGTAGCCCTTATGGGGACGGGCCACGATCAAGGTGTCCAGAGAAGAATCATATACCGGAAGCATTCAAGGACCTACGGGCACGGGACAGTCACGTTACTTCAACGAGCCATCGTCCGGGTGGTTACGAAACACGGTTTTCGCCGCAGGTGCGGCACTGGGGAAGGTGAGACCTGTAACCGTTGTCCAAACCTAGCGCAGATACCCAGTCCGGACGAGATCAGCACCTGCCATTCGGCCGGCGCGGTGGGGCGTGACGAGTTGGCCGGCGGTGTGCCGGGGTGAAGGGAGTGACGGCGATGCGTGTACTCTTGGGGTGGATTCCCCTGCTCGCTCTGGCGGCACCGCTGCTCGCCGCCGAGCCTCGGACGCAGCGCGACCTGCCGTATGCAGACCCAAAGAACGAGCGGCAGACGCTGGACGTGTACGCACCCCCGGAGGGCAAAGGGCATCCGGTGATGTTCTGGATCCACGGGGGCGGCTGGCAGCATGGGGATAAGGCGGAGGTGAATGCCAAGCCGCAGGCGTTCGTGGAGCGGGGCTGGGTGTTCGTTTCGGTCAACTATCGGCTGCACCCGGAGGTGTCGATCGGGCAGATGGCGGGCGACGTGGCGAAAGCGCTCCGGTGGACCCGCGACCACGCCCGTGAGTACGGCGGCAACCCGGATAGCCTATTCGTGATGGGTCACTCCGCCGGCGCGCAACTCGCCGCCCTGATCTGTACGGACGAGGGCTACCTGAAGGCGGAGGGGCTGTCGCTCTCCCAGATCAAGGGCTGCGTGCCGGTGGACGGCGACACCTACGACGTGCCGCTGCAGGTCGCCACCGTGGAGGAGCGCCGCGCCACGAGCTACCGGTCGAAGTTCGGTGACGCGGAGCGCCAGAAGGCCCTCTCGCCGATCACGCATGTGGCGAAGGGGAAGCGCCGTCCGCCCTTTCTGATCCTGCACGTGGCGGAGCATCCGGAGACGCGCATGCAATCGCAGCGGTTGGTCGAGGCGCTCCGAGCGGCCGGCACCCCCGCCGCCGCGTACCCGGCGCCCGCCACGGATCATGTCCGCCTGGACGCGGAATTGGGCAAGCCAGGCGACGCGCCGACGCAAGCGCTCTTTGAGTTCCTGGATCGTACGCTTAAAGGGAAGTGAGCTGGAACCGGAAAGGGAGTTCTCTCCGGCAAGACGCACATGAAAGGCGAATGGCGACCCCGGCCCCGTTCTCATCCCCTCTGTTCTCCGAACCACCGCGAGCACCTACCCCCATGAATGCCAGACTCTGCTTCCTTGCCTTCGCCGCCCTGCTGCTGGCCGTGCCGGCAGTGATCCACGCCGCCACTCTGCCGAACGACGCCCGGCTCCAGCCGCTGAAAGACCTCAATGGCTACTTCCCCCTGACGCCGCCGAAGTCGAAGGCCGAATGGGAGCAGCGGGCCAACTACGTGCGGCGGCAGATCCTCGTGTCGCAGGGCCTCTGGCCGATGCCGACGAAGACCCCGCTCAATGCGGTGATCCACGGCAAGGTCGACCGCCCCGAGTATACCGTGGAGAAGGTGTACTTTGAGAGCGCGCCGGGCTTCTTCGTCACCGGGAACCTCTACCGGCCGAAGCACGTGAAGGGGAAGGCGCCCGGAGTGATGTTCGCCCACGGCCACTGGCAGGACGCCCGGCTGTTCGAGGAGACGGACGCGAACCTGCGGCAGGAGCTGGCCACGGGCCAGGAGCGCTTCGTGGTGGGCGGTAAGAGCCGCTTCCAATCCATGTGCGTGCAGCTCGCGCGGATGGGCTGTGTGGTCTGGCAGTGGGACATGCTAAGCGACTCCGACGCCGTGCAGTTCTCGCGGCAAACGGTCCACCTCTTCGCCAAGCAGCGACCTGAGATGAACACCACCGAGAACTGGGGGCTCTACAGCCCGCAGGCAGAGGCGCATCTCCAGAGCGTCATGGGACTGCAGACCTGGAACGCGGTCCGCTCGCTCGACTTCCTGCTCAGCCTGGAGGACGTGGACCCCGACCGCATCGCCATCACCGGCGCCAGCGGGGGCGGCACCCAGACGATGCTGCTCGCCGCCATCGATCCGCGCATCAAGCTCTCCTTCCCGGCGGTGATGGTGAGCACCGCCATGCAGGGCGGCTGCACGTGCGAGAATGCCTCGCTGCTGCGGGTGAACACCGGCAACATCGAGTTCGCCAGCCTCTTCGCGCCGAAGCCGCAGGGCATGACCACGGCCAACGACTGGACCAAGGAGATGTCCACCAAGGGCTTCCCGGAGTTGAAGCAGCTCTACACCCTGCTGGGATCCCCGGACAACGTGATGCTGCAGCGGGGCGAGCAGTTCCCGCACAACTACAACGCTGTGTCCCGCTCCGCCTTCTACACCTGGCTCAATCGCCACTTCAAGCTCGGGTTCCAGGAGCCGGTGATCGAGCAAGATTACGAGCCGCTCACCCGCGCGCAGCTCAGCGTGTGGGACGCGCAGCACCCCGCGCCTAAGGCGGACGATCCCGACTTCGAGCGCCGGCTGCTGAAGTGGTTCACGGACGACGCAGCGAAGCAACTCCGCGCCGGTGTCACCGCTCCGGAGCGGCTGCACGCGAACACGGGGAAAGCGGTCGAAGTCCTCATCGGCCGCACGCTGGCCACTTCCGGCGAGGTCACTTTCCAGGCAAAAGGGGGGCAGGACCACGGCGACTACATGCAGCTCTCCGGGCTGGCGCGCAACAAGACGTACGGCGAGGAGCTGCCGGTGACCGTGCTGCAGCCGAAGAAGCTGAACGGGCGCGCCGTGATCTGGCTGGACAGCGCAGGGAAGTCGGCACTGAACGGCGCCGACGGCTCCGTCAAACCCGCCGTGCTGGATCTGGTAAAGGGCGGTGTGACCGTATTAGGGGCCGACCTGCTGTTTCAGGGTGACTTCCTGGCGGATGGAAAGCCGGTGAGCCGAACGCGTACGGTGGAGAACCCGCGCGAGTTCGCCGGCTACACCTACGGCTACAACCCCTCGCTGTTCGCCCAGCGCACCCACGACGTGCTCACCCTGGTGAAGCTCCTCCAGAGCGCTGGGGTCGGGAACTCGCCCAGAACCGCCTCGGTGGAAGTCGCCGGCTTCGGCTACGCCGGCCCCATCGTGGCTGCCGCGCGCGCCGTATCCGGAGACGCGCTGGCTCGCGCCGTGGTGGACACCGGCGGCTTCCGCTTCGGCAAGCTGCTCGACTTCCGCGACCCGCAGTTCCTCCCCGGCGGCGCGAAGTACCTGGACCTTCCCGGATTCCTCGCCCTCGGCGCACCGCAGCCGCTCTGGCTGGCGGGTGAAGGTAAGGAACCGGTACTGGTTTCCGATGCCTACCGTGCGGCGGGCAAAGAGAAGCAGCTCACCGCGTTCACCGGCGAAGCGGCGCAGAAGGAATTAGCCGCCGCGAAGTGGCTGCTCAAGTAAAGCTAGCACCGAAACCCTGCGTCGCGAGGCCGTTATGCAAAAGATCTCCGCCTATCCACTGGTCTACGAGATCAACCGTCACCTCCCACCGCGGGCGCGGGTCTCGCCGGGGGAGACGCTGCTGGTGGAGTCGGAAGACGCGTTCTCCGGGCAGATCCGGAAACCGGGCGACCGGCGCGACAAGACGACGATGCCGCTCAGCAACCCGGTGGCGGGGCCGATCGAGGTGATCGGGGCGCAGCCGGGGGACACGCTGGCGGTGCACATTGAGGAGATCCGGCCGACGCTGGGGCAGTGCGCTACCTACACCGCGCCGCCGCGGGCACTCTCGGAGTGGCTGGGCGGCGAGGTGCCGCACGGCGCGCACGTCTGCCCGATCCGCGACGGCTGGATCTACTGGAGCGACACCCTGCGGATCCCGTACGGACCGATGCTCGGCTGCATCGGCACGGCGCCGGACCTCGGCGTGCCTACCACGGGACCGGCTGGGCCGTACGGCGGCAACATGGACCTGGTGGAGGTGTGCCCCGGCTCTACACTGCTGCTGCCGGTCTTCGTCCCCGGAGCCTACCTCTACCTGGGTGACGTCCACGCCGCGATGGGCCACGGGGAGCTTTCCGCCAGCGGCCTGGAAACGGCCGCGGAGAGCCGCATCACGGTGGACCTCGTCCCCGGCCAGCGCATCCCGGGGCCGCGCATCCGCACCGCTACCGAGTTAGTCGCCGTAGCAACCGCGGGCAACCTGGAACGGGCCATCGCGCAGGCCACATCGCACCTCATCTTGTGGCTGGAGGCGGAGTATGGTTGGAACCGCTGGCGCGCCTACGACCTCCTCACCCACGTGATGCAGCTCTCCATCGGCTACTTCGGCTCCGGCACCGTCGGCGCCAAGATCGCGCTGGAGTACGCAGCCCGCCCGTGCTGATCCGGATCTGATTTGCCCGCGGAACACGCGGAAGAACGCGGAAAGGGGGAATGGGAACTGCACCTACTTCTTGGCGGTGCCGGATGCAACCGTGAAAGCCAGGATGGAATTCTCAAGGCAGTACTGCCGGTGCTTGCTTCGTCCCGGGCGACTATCAACTGTGACGAGGCGGGATTGAGTTTCCTACAACCTCTTCACGGTTGCACTTGGCATCGCGCAGCCGTACGTATCCTTCCCGGACCCTTTTTCCGCGTTCTTTCGCGTGTTCCGCGGGCAGAAATCGCGTTCCGGGCTAGGGTTTGAAGGCGGCGCCGAAGCCCCGGCGGGCCACGTCGGCGCGCTTCTGGAGGTAGAGGTAGGCCCACGCCGCCGTGGTGAGGAGGAGGAGCAGGGAGAGCGTGCCCTGCCAGAGCGCCGGGTTGGGGGCACCCGGCTCGCCCCAGCGCTCGTACAGCATGAGACCGAGCGGGAAGGCGAGTGCGATCCAGAGAGAGCCGTACTCCTGGCGCATCACACGCCGGCCGTCGAACTGCGCTTGCCGCAGGGACCGTACCATCCCTCGCAGGCGTGGGAGCCAGCGGGGCACCCGGCGGCAGTACTCCCGGTAGGCAGCGCCGAACTGCCGGCGCAAGAACGCCTCTTCCGCCGCCACGATGGCTACGTAGGCGAAAAGTGTGAACGGGAGGATCACGGCGTAGACGTAAGGGTGGTTGTGGATCAGCGCCAGCCCCGTGGTCACGAGCAGGTTGCCCACGTAGAGGGGGTTTCGCACGTGGTTGAGCAGACCGGTGGTGTGCAGCGCTTCCGCCGCCACCTTCTTCCGCGCTCCCCCGCTGCGGATGGGCGTATAGCCGATCACCAGGATGCGGATCGCCTGCCCGAACAGCGTGACGCCGAGACCCAGCGCATCCAGCCACAGGTCTTGCCCCCACTCACCGCGGAAGGGCACGGGCTCAAAGACTGCCAGCACCACAATCAGGGCGACGCTGAAAACCCAATTGCGCCAGGCAAAGAAGAAGCTCCCGATCCGCTCGAGGGCTGAGGATTGCAGGGAGGGGTCCAGATCGGACACTGGCGGCGGGGAGGTGTCGCGGGGCATAGGGGGCAGGCAGAGCGCGGGATAGAGCGGGAAGCAGCTTCGGTGTACGGCAGCCACGTCCCGGCATTGAGCAGGTATTCGGCTTAGCTGGGCGCCGCAGCAGGCGGACCCCTAACCGGAATTTCCACTATACCAGAATTTGCCGCTCCGACGCCGGTCCGTGGAGGCAGCCCATCACCGCGCGTGGCTGGAGGCAGGAGTCTGGACCGAGCGGAACCAGGAAGGTACGAGATAGCTCTCAACCAGCTGGTCGTACTCGCGTAGCGCTCGCCGGTACTCATCCGCCAGGGCGTCTCCCCAGGGTACTCCCGCCTCAGCGTACTCCGAGCTGCGAGCGAGGCCTTGCAAAAGGCAGTCTCGCCCGCTCTGCGGCAGCCCATACCGCAATTCCCGGCACGCGTCCTGTACGGCCCGGCAGAGCAGCTTGTATTCGGCTATCTCCAGTGACTGTTCCACGCCTACTTCATCCCCGAAGTGAGCGAGAGAGAAACACAGGGTACGTTCTTGCTGCGCCGCGGGGTGTGGAGGTTTGGGAGGGTAGGAGAAATCCTGACAGAAAACGCAATGTATCTTTCTAAGCAGTAAAGGCCACTCACCGATGACCGTTTGCTCATTGCAGTACATACTGTGCCTTCAGCTCTCGATGTCTGATGCACACGGTCCGTCTCTCGGCTGCAGGTCCTTTACGCATCACGTATTGCGCATTTCGCTCCCAACACCTGAACGCCCTCACCCGCTTTAGCCGCCTTTACCCTGGTGAAGGATCGCCTGGGTTTCGGTCGTTACGGCGGGGAGGACGGTCCGCTCCCAGCTGACACGGTTCCGGCCTTCTTCCTTGGCGCGATAGAGCTGGGTATCAGCGGCGCCGATCATCTGCTCCGGCCCACCCAGGCTGACCCAGTCGCTGAGTCCGAGGCTCATGGTGACGCGAAGGTCGGGGTGGATCTCGTGCCAGGGGTGGGTTTCGATGGAGTGCCGCAGCTTCTCGCAGGCCTGGGCAGCCTGCGGCGCGGGCGTGCTGGTGAGGGCGAGGACGAACTCCTCCCCTCCGTAGCGGGCAATGACGTCGCTTTCGCGCATGGAGGTGCGGAGCAAGACGGCCACTCGACGTAAGACTTCGTCGCCCACGCCGTGAGAGAACTTGTCGTTAATGCGCTTGAAGTAGTCGATGTCGCCCACGGCGAACGTGAGCGGCTGCTGGTAGCGGCGAGCCTGCGCGTAGAGCTGCGCCGCCTGTTCATCGAAGTGGCGCCGGTTGTAGAGCCCGGTCAGGCCGTCGCGGATACTCAGCTCTTGCAACCGGGCCGCCTGTTCCTGGATCTGCGCCGCGGACTGCTCCAGCTCCGCCCGGGCACGCACCAACTCGGTGCTCATCCGGTTGAAAGCGCCGGCGAGCACGCCCACCTCGTCTCGCGAGCGAATCCTGACTTCCTGCCCCAGGCTGCCTTCACCCACCGCCTTTACGGCGCGAGTCAAGACGCCGAGATCCCCGCCGAGCCGACGGCCGACGGCGGCGCCGAGGCAGACCGCGATAACGAAGGTGGCGCCTAACGCATAGAAGAGCGACTGATTTACCGCTTCCAGGTAAGCCAGATCGCGGCGGTTGAGATTGGGGTGCGAGTCCGGCACCGCCAGCGCCACGACCTTGCCGCCCACGATCACCGGCTTCGCCGAATTGAGTACAGTGGCCGGCACCCGGCTACCGAGGGGATACCTTCCCTCGCCGCCTCGCAGGTGGCCGTCCGCATCCAACAGCATGAAGCGGTAGGGAGGCTGACGGCGGTCTCCGGTAGGGATACCACCCGACGATTGCCTCACGCCACCCGGCACGTCCCCCGGTTCCCCGAACTGCGGCGGTCCGCCGGGGCCGCCGTCCGGAGGGGGTCCCGGAAATCCCCCTGCCCGCGTTCCCGGCCCCTCATAGCTCGCGCCGGAAAGCTCCGCGTCGTCAGGTCCCCGGAAGGCGCTCCATTGCTCGGGCAGCGAGTCTTCCCGGCGAAGCACGGGCTCGTTGCGCATCTGGAACGACTGGAAGTTCTCCTTAGCCAGCGCCTGCTCCAGCGATCCGTAAGCCTTCACATACTTGGTAATGCTGACCCGGAAACGACCGAACGCGTCTTCCTGCACCAGTTGATTGAAGTCTCGCAGCAGCAGCCAGCGCGCCACGAGCCCCACCAGGAGCACCGCGATCAGGCTGGTAGCCAACAGGGACAGTGTGAATTTCGACTGGATAGAGAGGCGCATCGACCTGCCTTCCCGGCGTCACTCCGGCGCGCTTCCGGAGGAAGGGACCGGACGGTAACTTAGCAATGTATTCGGACCTAACAGTCCGTTTCTATAGGGCCGTGTTCACGGGTTGTCAACCTTTCGGGTCAAGGGAGCAGAGGGATTATGCGCGTGTCGGCCAACTGCTATAGGGAATGGAGAAGTAGCCTCCACGCAGACCGGAATCCGAACCATGAATCATCCGCTCGATCGTCGTACGTTTCTCTTTGGCAGCCTGGCCGCTGCCGCCCTCGGACCCTCCGTTGCCCGCGCCGCGCAGAGCCCGGAAAAGGTCCGGCTCGGGATCATCGGCTGCGCCGGCCAGGGTGAGTACAACTGGTCCAACGTGGCGGACCAGGAATTTGTGATGGTCTGCGACGTGGACCTGGCGCGCACTGCCAAGATCAAGTCACAGTTCCCGAATGCGGAGGTGGTACAGGACTTCCGCCGTGTGATCGACCGGAAGGACATCGACGCGGTGGTGGTCTCCACTCCGGACCACTGGCACGCCATCCCCACCGTGTGGGCCATGGAGTCCGGCAAGCACGTTTACTGCGAAAAGCCGCTGGCGCACTCCGTGCACGAAGTACGCACCGTGATGGAGGTGGCCCGCAAGCGGAAGCGCGTGACGCAGATGGGCACGCAGATCCACGCCGGCGCCAACTATCGCCGGGTGGTGGAGCTGATCCGCGCAGGCGCCATCGGAAAAGTGAAGAAGGTGGAAGTCTGGAACGCTAGCCGACCCACGCCAGGTAAGAGAGGCCCGATGGGCGAGATCCCGTCGACCCTGGACTACGATATGTGGGTAGGTCCCGCGCCGATGGTGCCGTTCAGTTCCGCGATCGTACCGTTCCACTGGCGCTGGTGGTGGGAGTTCGGCGGCGGCGTGCTGGCGGACCTGGGCTGCCACTACATGGACCTGCCGCACTGGGCGCTGGATCTCCGCCAGCCGGAGCGTGTATCCGCCACGGGTAAGGAGATGCCGGACGCGGACAACAAAGTCCCCGGCGAGATGCGGGTGGACTACTACTATCCGGAGCGCGATGGAAAGCCTCCCGTACACCTCGTCTGGTCGCACGGCGTCACCGGACCGCGCGGCGAAGATGGGCAGATCCGCAACCTGTTCGGCTACAGCAGCGGCATCCTGTTCCAGGGTGAAGAAGGTGAGCTACTGGCGGACTACAGCCGCCACAAGCTGCTGCCCGAGGCCAAGTACGCGGATTATCAGCGCCCGGCGCCCAGCATCCCGGACTCCGTGGGACACCACAAAGAGTGGGTGCAGGCGATCCTGACGGGCAGCCCCACCACCTGCATGTTCGAATACAGCGGCGCTCTGGCTGAGACCGTGCTGCTAGGCAACGTGGCCTACCGCCTGGGCCGCGAGATCCAGTATGACAGCAAGAAGGGGCGCGTTACCAATGTCGCCAAGAGCGACTATGAGCCGCTCCTCCGCCGCGACTACCGCGGGGACTGGAAGCTGAAGCCGTAGGCGGCAGCGTCGAGCGTTGGGCGTCAATCAACAGGAAGGGGGCCGGAGCCCGCTCTCGTGACGAGAGCGGGCTCCGGCCCCCTTCGACGTAACCGTGAGCGCACTGGGAAGGAGGGATCGCCGTCCCGGCCCATCGTCTGCGGGGTGCGTTCTCCTCCCGCAAAACCGGAAACACCGTCCGCGGGGCGGGAAGACGCTCCGGGGTCGGAAGCAATGGAAGGGAGCGGCGGCGCCTTCCCTACATGGGAGGCGTTGCCGTTCCGCTTGTTAAGCGTCCTGATCGCGATCCAATTCCGCGATGACCGCCTGGACGCCCTCGCTGATGGTGAGCGGGAACGGCTCCGGGTTCTGGAGGCGGCGCACCGCAGGGGGCAGCGCGGCCCGCTGGGTTTGGGCGCGCTCGCGGATGTCGGCGAGGGCGGGCAGGGGCTCGATCAACTCGCCGTTTCGCAGCACCGGTTGGAGGAGGCGCTCACCGGGGAAGGATTCTTCTTTGAGGCCCAGCGTGTCTTGGGCTATCCGGCCGTCTTCGCCATACGTGCGGAAAACCTGCTTGACGTCCGGGTAGGTCGACTTGTCCAGGCTGAGCTTGCGTACGGGTCGATGGCGACCGTCCGTGTCGATGGCGACCAGCTTGTAGACGCCGCCGAGGGCGGGGGCGTCGCGGGAAGTCATCAGGTCGGTGCCGACGCCGAACAGATCGATGGGCGCGCCGTCCGCGATGAGTTGCGCGATGCTGTCCTCGTTGAGGTCTCCGCTGACCACGATCTTGGCCTGCGGCTGCCCTCCCTCGTCCAGGATCTTGCGGACTTCCCGGCTGAGTTGGGAGAGGTCGCCGCTGTCCAGCCGCACTCCGTGGATCTTACGCTCCAACCCGGCGGCACGGCGGGCGCCCCGAAGGGTATCGTAGGTGTCGACCAGCAGGGTGGTGTGCTCCGGAAAGACCCGCTGGAAGGCGGCGAACGACTCCGCTTCGTCCGGGAAGGCCATGGTAAAGCTATGGGCGGCGGTGCCGAAGACCGGCAGCCCGAACACCTGACCGGCGAGCACGTTGGAGGTGCCCACGCACCCGGCGATTACGGCCGCCCGCGCGCCGAAGAGGGCCGCGTCGAAACCGTGCGCGCGGCGGGCGCCGAACTCCATGACGCCCTTCCCGTCCGCGGCATCCACCACCCGCGCGGCCTTGCTGGCGATTAGCGTCTGGTGGTTCAGCACGGTCAGGAGAAACGTCTCCACCATCTGCGCTTCCATGAGCGGAGCGCGAATCTGGAGGAGCGGCTCGTCCGGGAATACGACGGTCCCTTCCGGGATGGCGTTCAGGTCCCCAGTGAAGCGAAACGCCCGGAGGTATTCCCAGAACCCCTCGCTGACCGAAGCGAACACGGGGAGGGCGCGGAGGTAGTCGAGGCTGGCGCCATCGAACTGAAGGCCACAGAGGTACTCCACCGCCTGCTCCAGGCCGGCCAGCAGCAGGTAACCGCGATGCGGTGGCAGCTTCCGGATGAACAGCTCGAAGGTGGCCGTCTCGCTGCCCATCCCGTTCTCGAAGTAGGCTGCGGCCATCGTCAACTGGTAAAGGTCCGTGGCCAGCCCATAGCGGCCCGTATCACCCAGCAGTCCCAGCGTATTCACACACCCTCCTCGGCGTCGGTCTCTGATCTGCTACTTACGGCTTAGTGTGCGGCGTGGCCACACAGATTCCCACCCGCAACGCCGGAGTTGCGACCTGGCGAGTTGGGACGCAGGCAGGCGAAACGCAAAACGCCCCGGCGCTCACCGGAAACCTTGCGGTGTCCAGGAGCGCCGGGGCGAAAAGAACGTGTGCGGCGGAGGCGGGTTACGCCACCCAGCCGAACTTCGTCGCAAAGATATAGAGCAGCACGCTCAGGATCAGGAAGGCGACTGCCGTGTAGCGGGTGTATTCCGAAAGCTTTTCGTCTACCCCAGCCCGGCCGCGGAGCGACGGGGACGAGGCACCGGACACCGCACCCAGGCCCTCGCTCTTGGAGGTCTGGCTCACTACCAGCGCGATCAGGATCAAACTCACGATGAAGTGAGTGCCATATAGAAGGAACTTCAGGAAAACCATCTCGCGGCTGCGTCCTTTCGCCGTGCGGTGAAGTATCGACCGAGTTTAGCAAAAGCCCCCGTTCGTGTCAAATCCGACCACGACCCGTAAGTGATCTCCGGAGTTCGCACTCGATGCCGCTGCTCTTCGTCTACGGCTCCCTCAAGCGGGGCTTTCGCCTCCATCACCACCTGCGCGCGTCCCACTTCCGGGGCATCGCCCGCACGGAGCCCGGCTTTGCGCTCTACCGGTTGGTGTGGTACCCAGCCATGGTGGCCGAAAACACCTCCGGCATGGTGACTGGAGAGCTGTTCGACGTTCCCGAAGCGCTGCTTTCCGCGCTGGATGAGGTGGAAGGGGTGCCGGTGCTGTATCAGCGGGTGCGAATCCGGGTGAGTTGCCCGGAGCACTCACCTGCCGCCGTGGAGGCGCTCACGTATCTATACCAGCAGCCGGTGGAGCACTGCGCGCGTGGAGGGCGGGCACTGGAGTGAAGGGGGACCGTGATGCGTGCCGCCTGTGGAGACATCGCGGAGAGCGGCTTGGCGGTCCTTTTCCGCGGCAAGTCTTTGTTGGGCGGAGGGCTTCAGGTTACCGTGACTCGAGCGGGGTTGCCGCACGGCGCTTCGCTCCGGTCGCAACGGCTCCGTTGAGGCCGGGCTCTGGGTTGGCCGTGTGCGGAGAGGATTACCGCTCGTGTGAGCCTCTCCGCAAGGTTGTCGGTAGGCGGATAGCGAACAGGGGCGGGGACGCAGCCGGCGAGCGGCTCCCGCGCACTGGTTTCTGACTATGGCTGATCAACCTGAACGGCGGTCCCGTTCGCTCCTTTATCCGCTCCTGCTCGTGGGCCTCGTGGCACTGTTCCTGACGCCGTACCTCCTCCTGGGTCGGTCGATGTTGCCGCTGGAGCTGATCCCGGTGTTCCAGCCGTGGGCCGCACACGCACGCGAGATCTGGAGCAGCCCGCCGCCGGCGGTCCAGAACCCGCTGCTGGACTCGCTCCAGCAGTACTACCCGCGGCGCGTCTACATGCAGGAGGCGCTGCGCGGCGGCTGGCTGCCGCTGTGGAATCCTTACGCTTACGGCGGAACGCCGTTCCTCGGCTCGCAGCAGGGAGCCGTCCTGTATCCTCCCGCCTGGCTCCTCGCGCTCCTCCCCGCGGAACTGCAATTCGGCTGGTCGGCGCTGTTCCACCTTTCGCTGGCCGCGCTGGGCAGCTACCTCTTCTTCCGGCAGTTGTCGCTCCGCTCCGCTCCGGCCGCCATAGGCGCGGTCGCCTTCACATTCAATGGGTTCGTCGTCGTGTGGCTGGCCTACCCGAACGTGACGCAGTGGACCCTCTGCTGGCTGCCCATCGCGCTCTACCTGTGGGAGCGCGGTCGCCAGGGCGACCTCCGCTGGCTCGGCGCCTCCGCGGCCGCGCTCGCGCTGGCGCTGCTGGGCGGTCATGGTCAAAGCTCCGTCTACCTTTTGCTGGTGTGGAGCGCCTGGGCGCTGATGCGGACACTTCTCGGGCCAGGCCGCGGGAAGAAACTGTGCCGGGCCGTCCTGCTTCCGGGTGCGCTCGCACTGCTGCTGGCGCTCGGGCACCTGCTCCCCACGCTCGACTACGTACCTCGCACGGACCGGGCCGGCCGGATCGCCTGGGAGTCGGTGCACACCGCCGCGATGCCCCCCAGCCAGCTCTGGACGGTACTGCTGCCCCGCCTTTTCGGAGACAACACCGCGCAGTTCGCGCAAGACTTCTGGCTACCCGTCGCGAAAGACCAGGCCCGCCTCACGTTCATCGAGCGTAGCTTCTACCCGGGTGTTTCCGTGTTGGTGCTGGGCGCGGGCGCTCTCGCCTACGTTGGCCGACGAAGAAGGAGCGCCCGGCAGGATCGAACTGAAGCGGTGAGTCCTGCCCTGCGGCACCTCGCCGGGTTCTCGCTGGGGCTGACTCTGGCTGCGTTCCTGTTGGCGCTAGGCACCGTCCTCTATTGGCCTTTCTGGCGGTTGGTGCCCGGATTCGGGCAGTTTACCGCGGTGGCTCGCGTCATCTCCGTCGCCGCGTGGTCCCTCGCGTGCCTGGCGGCACTCGGGGCCGAGGCACTCACCACGCTCACCGGAGCGGCGCGCGTCGGAGCGGTTCGCTGGATCAGCGCGGCGGCGGTGGTGCTGGGATTACTGGTAGCAGTTGCTCACTTCGTCTACGGGGGAGCCGCTCCGGAAGGCGTGCGGCAATTCCTGATCGCCTCCAATCAAACCACCGCCGACACGCTGGCGTGGCGAGACTTCCTTGTCGCTTTGGCATGCATCGCGGCTCCGGTGGTCTTCGCACTGCTGGGCACGCCCCGGACCGGAACGCAACGTGCGCAGCTCGCACCCGGAGCGCTAGGGCTGCTCACCCTGCTCGTAGTGACCGCCGATCTCTTCGCCTTTGGCTTCAGCTACAACCCCGCCAGCGATCCGAAGCTCCTCCACGCAGAGACCCCCGAGCTGACGCTTCTGCAGCAGCGCGCGCGCGAGCAATCGTTCCGCTTCCTCTCCGCGGGCCCCCCGGGAGAAGAGATCGACGTCCGCCGCCGGATGCCCTCCAACCTCCCCCTCACCTACGGCCTCGCCGACATCGACGGCAGCGACTCGTTCGTCCCCCGCCGCTATCGTGAGTGGGAAACCGCCACGCGCACCGCGGGCGGCGGCAACTCGCCCTGGACCCGTTTCCCTTCACCTAACCTCCGCTCCGCGGCCGTGCGGTACTACCTCACCAGCCGGAAGGAACTGCAGCCCGGTCTCATCGCCGCCGCCGGACCGAGGGTGCAGGAAGACCCGCTGGCGCTGCCGTTTGCGCGCGTCCACACCAACGCGCAGGCGATGACCAGCCAGGACGACCTACTCACTGCGCTCGCCCACCCCGACCGCCAACCCGTCATCGCCATGACCTTCGGACCGGACGCGCCCAGCTTCAATGGCCGGCCCAGCGTTGTGCCGTTCCACGCACGCCGCGCCAACGGCAACCACCTCGTGGCGGAGGGAACCACACCGCAGCCGGGCTTGCTGGTAGTGGCCGAGCAGTTCGACCCCGGTTGGCGCGCGCGCGTGGACGGAAGACCCGCCCATATTGTGCCCGCGGATCACCTGCTGATGGGGGTCGCGCTCCCCGCCGGGAACCATCGCGTCGAGCTGGTCTATGCGCCGGACGTATTCCGCGCCGGCCTCTTCGGGAGCCTGGCCGCGTTGGCGGTGCTGGCGGCACTCATGGCATCCAGGCCTCGCGCGAACCCGTAGGTAGCCGCCTCGCGACAAGGGCCTCGGCCCC
>Ga0255338_1002924_pt1 | contig 22463 bp, 22 predicted proteins | sample MeOH1_35cm_T4_19_FD_203715 | JGI IMG/M metagenome (GOLD analysis project Ga0255338, IMG submission 203715) | Sandy soil microbial communities from University of British Columbia, Vancouver, Canada - MeOH1_35cm_T4_195 | ecosystem: Engineered > Artificial ecosystem > Sand microcosm > Unclassified ...
GCGCTGGGGCCAGCCGGCCGTGATGGGCCAGCTCGTCGCCGGGCTGCTGCTCGGACCGTCGTTCTTCGGCCTGCTCGCCCCCGACCTGCAGCACATGATCTTTCCCAAGACGCCCGAGCAGAAGGCGATGATCGACGGCGTCTCGCAGTTCGGCATCCTGCTGCTGCTCCTGCTCACCGGCATGGAGACCGACCTCAAGCTGGTGCGCCAGACCGGCCGCGCGTCGATCTACGCCTCCATCATGGGCATCATCGTGCCCTTCGCCTGCGGTGTCGCGCTCGGCGAAATGCTGCCGGACTCTCTGCTGCCCGATCCGGAGAAGCGGCTGATCACCTCCCTCTTCCTCGGCACGGCGCTCTCCATCGCCTCGGTGAAGATCGTCGCGGTGGTCGTGCGCGAGATGAACTTCCTGCGCCGCGTCGTCGGCCAGGTGATCCTCGCCTCCGCCATCATCGACGACTCGATCGGCTGGATCATCGTCTCCGTCATCTTCAGCCTCGCTTTGCACGGCGCGATCGAGCCGCTGTCCGTGGCGCAAAGCGTGATCGGCACCATCCTGTTCATGGTGGCGAGCTTCACCATCGGCCGACGTCTCGTGTTCTTCGCCATCCGCTGGGTGAACGACACCTTCGTCAGCGAATTCGCCGTCATCACCGCCATCCTGGTGATCATGAGCGTGATGGCGCTGACCACGTATCTGATCGGCGTGCACACGGTGCTCGGCGCCTTCGTCGCCGGCATCCTGGTCGGTGAATCGCCGATCCTGACCAAGCATATCGACGAACAGCTCCGCGGCATCATCACCGCGTTCTTCGCCCCGGTGTTCTTCGGCATCGCCGGCCTGTCGGCCGATCTCACCATTCTCGCCGATCCGCAGGTGGCGCTGCTCACCACCGGGCTGATCGTCATAGCCAGCCTCGGCAAATTCAGCGGCGCCTTTATCGGCGCCGAATTGGGCGGCCTTACAAGGCGCGAAGGCTTTGCGCTCGCCTGCGGCATGAATGCGCGTGGCTCGACCGAGGTGATCATCGCCACCGTCGGTCTGTCGATGGGCGCGTTGAACCAGAACCTCTTCACCATGATCGTCGCCATGGCCGTGATCACGACAATGGCGATGCCGCCGACCTTGCGTTGGGCCCTCTCCCGCATTCCGATGCGCAAGGAGGAAAAGGAACGCCTCGAGCGCGAGAACATGGAAACGCATGGTTTCGTGCCGCATCTCGAGCGGCTGCTGATCGCGATCGACGACGGCGCCAACGGCAAATTCGCCAGCCGCGTCGGCGGCATCATGGCCGGCCACAATGCGATGCCGACAACGGTGATGCATATCGAAGCCGGCAAGAAGCGCGGCAAGTCGGCGGAAGCCATGGCCAAGGAGAAAGCCAAGCGGGCCGCCGAGACGGTCCAGGCGGTCGCCAAGCACAGCAGCCAGTCGGACGAGGAACGGCACGCAAACCACGACAAGCTCGATATCAGCGCCGCGGCCAAAGCCGAGCCGCGCCCCGAACACATCGCCGAGGAAGCCGAGAAGGGCTACGACCTGATGCTGATCGGGCTGGACAAGGCGGTCGTACGCCAGAACGAATTCAGCGACGACATTACTAATCTCGCCGCCGGTTTCGATGGCCCGCTTGCGGTGACCGAGACCCGCGGCGAGCTTCTCAAAGACCCGTTAAGCGGTCGCATCAACATCCTGGTGCCGGTGAACGGCACCGAAGTCTCGCGCCGCGCCGCCGAGGTGGCGATCACCATCGCCCGCGCCACCCGGGCGCCGATCACCGCCCTCTACGTCGCGCCGAGTGCACGCAACAAGAAGCGTTCGCGCGGCAACGAAGAAGCGATCCTCAAGGACATCGCCAAGCTGGCGGACACCTACGATGTCGAGATCAAGACGACGGTGCGCGCCGACATCGCGGCGGACGAAGCGATCATCAAGGAGATGCACCGCCGACGCAGCAATCTCGTGGTGCTCGGCGTCGGCCGCCGTCCCGGCGACCGGTTGTTCTTTGGCGACACCGCCGCGGCGCTGTTGGAGAAATCGGACCGCTCGCTGCTGTTCGTGGCGAGTTAGGCTGTGCCACATTGCACGGCGCGCTCCCTCTCCCCTTTGGGGTGAGGGGGTTCCTGACTCAGAAGTTCTGTAACCCCTCACCCGCCCGCGCTTCGCGCGGTCAACCTCTCCCACCTGAACTCGGGTTTACCCGAGTTCAGCATTTCTAAGTGGTCGAAGTCGGATAAATCCGACTTCGACTGGAAGAGGTGAAGCGAACAAGCGGCACGACAGTCCCTCTTACTCCTCACTCGCCTTCGCGGTCGGCGGCGCGATGAACTTGTTGCTCTTGGGAAAGCCCTTGGGCACGATCTTGCCGGCGTCGGCGCGGTTGCCGCGCCATTCCTTCAGTTCCTTGAGCGGCAGCGTGAAGGAACGCCCTGCCCCGGTGGTCCAAGTCAGACCCACCTCGGCGCGGAAGACGCAGATATCCGACAGGCCCTTCTGCAGATAACGCTGCAGGCGAACGCCGCGGCCCTTGGTCATCTCGGGCACCTGCTCGATGCCGAAGATCACCATCTTGCGGTTCTCACCGACCGCCGCGACCAGCTCGCCGTCGGACACCGTCAAGGCCGCGGCCTTGTCCGGCGCCTTCAGGTTCAGCACCTGCTTGCCCTTGCGCGTGGTGCCAAGCACTTCCGCTTCCGGCACGATGAAGCCGTTGCCGTCGTAGCTCGCGACCAGGAATTTGCGGTCGCCCTGATAGGCCATCGCGGCAACGACGTCGGCGTCTTCGAGATCGATGAACAGCCGCACCGGCTCGCCGTGGCCACGGCCGCCGGGAAGCTTCTGTGCATCGATGGTGTAGAAGCGACCGTTCGAGCCGAAGATCAGGACCTTGGCCGTAGACTCGGTCGGGAACGCGAATTTCAGCGAGTCGTCCTGCTTGAAGGTGATGCTGGACAGATCGGCGACGTGGCCGCGCAGCGCGCGGATCCAACCCTTCTCCGACACCACCACCGTGATCGGCTCGCGCACGACCATGGCTTCTTCGATCGCCGCAACATCGTGCGTGGGCGCCTCGCCGAACGTCGTGCGACGCTTGCCGATCTCGGTCTTCGGTCCGAACTTCTCGCGGATGTCCTTGATCTGAGCGCCGACCGTCTGCCACTGCTGCTCCTCGGAGCCGAGCAGCGCCTTGAGCTTCTTGAGCTCGTCGCGCAGGGCCTTGTCCTCGCCGCGGATCTCCATCTCCTCGAGCTTGCGCAAGTTGCGCAGACGCATGTTGAGGATGGCGTCCGCCTGGACGTCGGTCAGGGTGAAGGCCTTGATGAGGACGGGCTTGGGCTCGTCCTCGGTGCGGATGATCTTGATGACCTTGTCGAGGTTGAGATAGGCGGCGAGATAGCCGCCAAGCACTTCGAGGCGATGCTCGATCTCGGCCTGTCGGTGCTTTGACCGGCGGATCAGAACCTCGCGACGGTGATCGAGCCATTCGCGCAGCGCTTCGGCAAGGCCGAGCACCTTCGGCACGCGGCCCTTCACCAGCACGTTCATGTTGAGCGGAATGCGGCTTTCGAGCTCGGTGAGCTTGAACAGCGATTCCATCAGCAATTCGGCGTCGACCGTGCGCGCGCGCGGTTCGATGACGAGACGAACGTCTTCCGCCGATTCATCGCGCACGTCGGCGACCAGCGGCAGCTTCTTCTCGTTGATGAGCTCGGCGAGCTTCTCGACCAGGCGCGACTTCTGCACCAGCCACGGGATTTCGGTGATGACGATCACCCAGGTGCCGCGATTGCCCTCTTCCACCTTCCAGCGCGCGCGCACGCGAAACGAGCCGCGGCCGGTCGTGTAGGCTTCGGCGATGCTCTCGGGACCGTCGACGACGATGCCGCCGGTCGGAAAGTCCGGCCCCTTGACGTATTTCAGCAGCGTCTTGCCGCGCGCGTTCGGATTGTCGATCAGATGCAGCGCCGCGTCGCACAGCTCGGCGGCATTGTGCGGCGGGATCGACGTCGCCATGCCGACGGCGATGCCCTGCGAACCGTTGGCGAGCAGATTGGGGAACGCGGCCGGCAGCACCACCGGCTCTTCGCTGGTGCCGTCATAGGTGGCGCGAAAATCGACTGCATCCTCGTCGATGCCGTCGATCAGGAGGCGGGCGACTTCGGTGAGCCGCGCCTCGGTGTAACGCATGGCGGCAGGGTTATCGCCGTCGATGTTGCCGAAGTTGCCCTGCCCGTCGACCAGCGGATAACGCTGCGCGAAGTCCTGCGACAGGCGCACCAGCGCGTCGTAGATCGCCTGGTCGCCGTGCGGATGGAAGTTACCCATCACGTCGCCGACGACCTTGGCCGACTTCTTGAACGCGGCGCCGGGATCGAGGCGCAGGAGCCGCATGCCGTAGAGAATGCGGCGGTGCACCGGCTTCAAGCCGTCGCGCGCGTCCGGCAGCGCCCGGTTCATGATGGTCGAGAGCGCGTATGCGAGGTAGCGCTCCTCGAGCGCCTCGCGCAACGCGACGTCCTCGATCTTGCCGTCTTCGGGAGGGGGAATCAGTCTTTTAGCCATGGTCGACTAGCTACTGCGCCGATGCCGGATGAACAAGTGATGAACGGGATAGCCATCCAATCTTCTAAATTCAGGTGGTAGTTTGCGAACTTAGTTAGTTCCGTCACGTTATCGGGGAACAGACGTCCTGCGTGGTGACCGGACGTAAATGGAGGAATCAATGCGACGTATCGTTCTCGCAATCGCCGCGACCCTCGCGATTTTCGCAGCGGGTTCGCTGGCCCCCGGCCGGGCCGAGGCCATGACCGTGTCGACGCCGGCGGGCATCGCCGCGGCGGTGGATGCGACAGGGCTCGCCCAGGACGTGGCCTATGTCTGCCGCCGCGTCTGGCGCTGCGGCCCCTATGGCTGCGGCTGGCGCCGGTTCTGCACCAACACCTATCCGCGCTATTACGGCGGCCCCTACTATGGCCGTCCTTACTATCGCGGCTACGGCTATCGCGGTTATGGCTACCGGCATTACCGCCACTGGTAACGGCAGCGTCACGAAGACTCTTGTAACATCGCGCGTAGGGGCCGGCTCCGCCGTAGGGCCGGTCCGCTACCAAAGGTACGGCAGACTTCACCGTTGGGAGACCGGGTCGCCGATCCGGGGGAAGACCAACGCTCAACTGAGAGGAAGAAGAAGATGCGCATGATCGCTCTGTCGGCCCTGGTGGCCCTCGGTCTCGGCTTCGCCGCCACCACCGGCGCTTCCGCGGCTCCTGCCGCGCCCGCCAGCGGCCTGAGCCAAGGCCTCAATGCCAGCTCGCTGCTGCAGGACGTCGCTGTGCGCTGCCGTAACGTGCGCGTGTGCCGCGTCGGTCCCTATGGCGGCCGCCGCTGCCACTGGGAGCGCGTCTGCCGCCGCTTCTACTGAGATCGTATCGCTTCGATGAAGACGGCCCGGCCTTGCGCCGGGCCGTTTTTTATTGCGCGGCGCGGCTAGGCGACGTTCGGCAGCGCCTTTGCCAGCGCGGCAATGAAATGCGCACGCTCGTCGCCGAGCAGAAGGCCGCGCGGCTCCAGCACATAGCGGTTGAGGAAGAAGCCCGTGAGGGCAAAGCCATCCGCCAGGTCGCGCCCCACGACCACCGCCTCCGACTCGCGCAGGAAGGCCGGCAGCCGCAACATGCGGTCGGCATAAGGGGCGCCCGCACTGCGCGACACCGCCCGCCCCGATTTCGGCGACACGTAATCGAGCTCGTCCGTGGCGCCGGTCGCGACGCACTCCTCAAGATCGAGACCGAAGCCGAGTTCGGACAGAAGCTGCAATTCGAAACGCACCACGGCCGGCGCAATCGCCGCAGCGTCCTCGAGATGATCGAGCATCTCGTCCAGGATCGCGTACAGCCCCTCATGCGGATCGCGCTCCGGCAGGAGCCGCATCAAGGCCGAAAGATGCGACAGGCCGTAGATCGCGTGCGGCGCGCCGAAGAAATTCGCCGCGCGCAGTTCGAGCGCCTCGACCGTGTAGGCGCCGAGATGCTCGTCGAGCCGCGCGCGCCAGGTCGCGCTCACGCGGTTGCCGGGCTGGAGGATCGGCTTGAGCCGCGAACCCGAGCCGCCGCGCACCATGCCGAGATGACGCCCGTGCTCGCGCGTCATCAGGTCGAGGATGGCATTCGCCTCCCCGTGCCTCCTGACGCCCAGCACGATGCCTTCATCGGTCCATTGCATATTGATTCAACACATCGCCTCATCCTTCGAGACGCGCCCTTCGGGCGCTCCTCAGGATGAGGCAGATGGAGAAGCCCTCATGGTGAGGAGCGCAGCAAAGCTGCGCGTCTCGAACCATGAGGGCTTCCCCGCATGGCCGTCAATCCTTCGGAAACTCCAGGCCCATCGCCCGGTAGCGCTCGGGGTCCTCGCCCCAGCCTTCGCGCACCTTGACGAACAGGAACAGGTGCACCTTGCCCTCGGTGATCTTCTCGATCTCGCGGCGCGAGGCTTCGCCGATCGCCTTGATCGTCGCCCCGCCCTTGCCGAGCACGATCTTGCGCTGGCTTTCGCGCTCGACATAGATCGTCTGCTCGATGCGCACCGCGTTGCCGCGCAATTCCTTCCATTGCTCGGTCTCGACCGTCGAGTGATACGGCAATTCCTGGTGCAGCCGCTCGAACAATTTCTCGCGCGTGATCTCGGCGGCGAGTTGGCGCATCGGCGCTTCGGAGATCTGGTCGGCGGGATAGAGCCACGGCCCGAGCGGCATGCGCCCCGCCAGCCAGCGCCGCAGATCGGCGACGCCGTCGCCGGTCAACGCCGAGACCATGAAGGTCGCTTCGAATTTCGATTTCTCGTTGGCGGCCTGCGTCAGCTTAAGCAGCGGCTCCTTGGCGGTCACATCGACTTTGTTGAGGATAAGGATCTTCTCGCCCTTCACCTCGGCAAGGCGGTCGAGCAAAGCCTCGGCTTCCTCGTCGATGCCCTTGCGCGCATCGATCAGCACGGCGACCAGATCGGCCTCGTGCGCGCCGCTCCAGGCGGTGGTCACCATCGCACGGTCAAGCCGCCGCTTGGGCGCGAAGATGCCGGGCGTGTCGACGAAAATGAGCTGCGCCTTGTCCTCGACCGCGATGCCGCGGATCAGCGCGCGTGTCGTCTGCACTTTGTGCGAAACGATCGTGACCTTGGAGCCGACCAACGCGTTGAGCAGCGTCGACTTGCCGGCATTGGGCGCGCCGATCAAGGCGACAAAGCCGCAGCGCGTATCGCCTTCCGGCGCGAAATTTTCAGCCATCGAGTTTGTCCGCGGCAATGCCGACGCGCGCGAGCATGGCGGCGGCCGCCGCCTGCTCCGCCGCCCGCTTGGAGGAGCCGATGCCTTCCGCCGCCGGCCGGTCCGGCAGGCTCACCGACACACGAAACTCCGGATCGTGATGCGGCCCGGTGCGCTCGACCTCTTTGTAGGCCGGCGCCGGCAGGCCGCGCCCTTGCGCCCATTCCTGCAGCAAGGTCTTGGGGTCGCGCAGAGGCCGCAGCGGCTTGAGCATGCGCTCGCGCCAGAAGCGGTCGACCAGCGCCTCGGCCGCGGCATAGCCGCCGTCGAGAAACACCGCGCCGACAAGGCCCTCGCAGGCATCGGCGAGGATGGTCGCGCGCAGGCGGCCGCCGGCGTGCGATTCAGACGAGCCGAGCTTGAGCGCGGGACCGATATCCATAACCCGCGCGACTTCGGCGCAGGTTTCCTTGCGCACCAGATCGGACAGGCGGCGCGACAGCTCGCCCTCATTGGCGCGCGGGAACGACTTGTAGAGCATGTCCGAGATCACGAGCCCAAGCACGTGATCGCCGAGGAATTCCAAGCGCTGATAGCTGGCGTTGCGGTTGCCGCCGGCAAGCGCCGAGATGTGCGTCAGCGCGCGCTCGAGCAACTCTTTATCGGTGAACGCGTAACCGATCCGCTCCTCGAGAGCCGCGCGTTCCTTGTCCTTGGCCGACTTCCGGCTCATCGTACGATCGTAAACAACCTGTTCCAACGCACCGACACCGGCCAGCGCCAGAACTGCCAAGCGCGCTCGCCCTCGTAGACCGAGAAGAAGATGATCTGCGCCTTGCCGACGATGTTCTCGAACGGCACGTAACCGACCTGCGACAGGAAGCGGCTGTCGGTGGAGTTGTCGCGGTTGTCGCCCATCATGAAGTACTGCCCGGGCGGCACGGTGTAGACCTGCGTGTTGTCGGCGAAGCCGTTGTCGACGAGATCGAGCGTGTAATAGCTGACGCCGTTCGGCAGCGTTTCCTTCCAGCGCTTCACCGGCTGCTCGCGCACGCCCTCTTCGGTCTCGATGAAGTCCGGCGCGCGCTCGCGCTTCACCGGCACGCCGTTGATGTTCACGACGCCGTCGATCACCTGGATGGTGTCGCCCGGCAGGCCGATCACGCGCTTGATGTAGTCGGTCGAGGTGTCCTTCGGCAGGCGGAAGACGACGACGTCGCCGCGCTCGGGCGTCATGCCGCCGGGAATGCGTCCCGAGAACAAAGGCGGCGACAGCGGCAACGAATACTGGCTGAAGCCGTAGGAGTACTTCGACACGAACAGATAATCGCCGACCAGCAACGTCGCCTTCATCGAGCCGGACGGGATGTTGAACGGCTGAAACAGGAAGGTCCGGATCACCAGCGCGATGATCAGCGCATGGAAAATGACCTTAACGGTCTCGGAAAAACCGCCCTCTTTCCGCTTGGTTCCGGATGTCACGCTCATCGGCCTCTTGTCCTGCCTTTCGGCAACCGCACCCCGGCGGTCTTGTAGCCGCTCACCCGAAGGGGCGCAATGAAGAACGCCCCGACCTGCGCATAACCTTTTGGAAAACTTGAGATTCTGGCTTCAACCAGCGGCCGCGGCCGGGACCGCCGAAATGATGACGATGGCCTGGGCGGTCGGGCCTTCGTCGGTCAGCGACACGTCGATGGTCGCCTGATACCCCGCCGGGGTGATCGCCTTGAGGCGCGCCAGCGCCCCGCCGGTGAGCTTCATGGTCGGCCGGCCCGAGGGCAGATTGATCACCCCCATGTCGCGGAAGAACACGCCCTTGCGAAAGCCGGTGCCGAGCGCCTTGGCGCAGGCCTCCTTGGCGGCGAAGCGCTTGGCGTAGGTCTCCACGCGGTTCGCCCGGCGCTCCGCCTTGGCCCGCTCGGCCGGCGTGAAGATGCGGTCGAGGAAACGCTCGCCATGCCGCTCGAGCACCTTCTCGATGCGGCGCGCGTCGCAAAGGTCGGACCCCAGCCCAATGATCATGCTTTTTCCTTGAGTGATGCGCTCGCGATCTGCCGGCGGCCGCGATCCATGGCGGCCCGCATGAACCGCACCGTCTCCGCAAGGCCTTCGAACACAGCTTCCCCGATCAGGAAATGACCGATGTTCAATTCGACGATCTGCGGCAGCGCGGCGATCGTCTCGGCTGTCGCGAAATCGAGGCCGTGACCGGCATGCACCTCCAGGCCGACACCATGGGCGAGCAAGGCCCCGGCGCGGATGAGCTGCCACTCGGCTTCTGCGTCCGTCTGCCGGCCTTCGGCGAGCGCGTCGCACCAGGCACCGGTGTGTATCTCGATCACCGGCGCGCCGATCTCGGCCGCCATCTCGATCTGCGCCGGCGCGGCCGCGATGAACAACGAGACGCGGATGCCGGCATGCTTGAGCGCATGCACCACCGGCTTCAGCGCGGCCGCCTGCCCCACCACGTCGAGACCGCCTTCGGTCGTGCGCTCCTCGCGCTTCTCCGGCACCAGACAGACCGCATGCGGTTTCGTGTCGAGCGCGATGCGCACCATCTCTTCCGTCGCGGCCATCTCGAAATTGAGCGGCTTGTCGATCTGCGCCTTGAGCCGCGCCATGTCGTCGTCGCGGATGTGACGACGGTCTTCGCGCAAATGCGCGGTGATGCCATCGGCGCCGGCGGCAATCGCAAGCTTGGCCGCACGCACGGGATCGGGATGACGCCCGCCGCGCGCGTTGCGGATGGTGGCGACGTGGTCGACGTTGACGCCGAGGCGGATGCGGTTGCTCATGATCTTTTAGCTTACTCGATTGCCAGCTTCTCGGCGTCATGCCCGGCCTTGTGCCGGGCATCACGTCTTGGCAGCGGCGCATTTAAGAAGACGTGGATGGCCGGGACAAGCCCGGCCATGACGGAAACTCGTTACCCGTTCACGCGCTCGGCTTTCGCCACCATAGGCTTGGCACGCAACTGCGCGAGGATCGCGGTGAGATGCTTGAGGTCGTAGACCTCGAGATCGATGGTCACATCGGTGAAATCCGGCGCGCGCCGCGACATGTTGATGTTGTCGATATTGCCGTCATTCTCGGCGATCACTTGCGCGATCTGTGCCAGCGACCCGGGCTCGTTCACCGACTGCACGGCGATGCGCGCCGGGAAACGGCGCGGCGTCGTCTCGTCGGCGTCCCAGCGCACGTCGAGCCAGCGCTCGGGATGATCCTCGAACTCGCTCAAGGCCGGCGACTGGATCGGATAGATGGTGATGCCCTCGCCCGGCGCGACGATGCCGACGATGCGGTCACCCGGCACGGCGCCGCCATTCGGCGCGAAACGGATCGGCAGATCGCTGTTGATGCCGCGGATCGGGATCGCGGCGCCGGTGTCGCTGTCCGGCACCTTGAACTTAACTGAGGTGAGCTTCTTGAGGCCGAACCAGCCGCTTTCCGAGCGCTTGGGCGTCACAGCCATGGCTGCTGCGCGCTCTTCCTTGTAGTCGGGATACATCGCGCGCGCGACGTCGGAGGCCTTCAGTTCGCTGCGTCCGACCGCCGCCATCACCTCCTCGATCGAGGAGCGCGCAAGACGCGACAGCGCGCCGGTGAGCTTCTCGTCCGAATAGGCGATCTTCGCGCGGTGGAACAAGCGCTCGACGATGCGGCGGCCGAGCCCGGCATATTGCGTGCGCACGGCGACGCGGGTGGCGCGGCGAATGGCGGCGCGTGCCTTGCCGGTGACGACCAGCGATTCCCACGCGGCCGGCGGCGCGACCTGCGCCTTGGACACGAGAATCTCGACTTCGTCGCCGTTGAGCAGTTCGGAGGTGAGCGGCGCGATCTTGCCGTTGATCTTGGAGCCGACCGCGGTGTTGCCGACGTCGGTGTGCACCGCATAGGCGAAGTCGATCGGCGTCGCCTTGCGCGGCAGTGCGATCAGCTTGCCCTTGGGCGTGAAGCAGAACACCTGATCGTGGAACAATTCGAGCTTGGTGTGCTCGAGGAATTCCTCAGGGTTGGAGCCTTCCGCCAGCAGTTCGATCGTGCGGCGCAGCCAGGCATAGGCCGTGGACTCGCGCGACAGGAGTTCGGTCGGCGAGCCGACGCCGTCCTTGTAGAGCGCATGCGCGGCGATGCCGTATTCGGCGATCTCGTGCATTTCGCGCGTGCGAATCTGCAGTTCGACGCGCTGCTTGCCGGGGCCGATCACCGTGGTGTGGATCGAGCGGTAGTCGTTCGCCTTGGGCGTCGAGATGTAATCCTTGAAGCGGCCCGGCACGGTCGGCCAGGTCGTGTGCACGATGCCGAGCGCCTGATAACAGTCCGCCATCGTCTTCACGACGACGCGGAAGCCGAAGATGTCGGAGAGCTGCTCGAAGCCGACCGACTTGCGCTCCATTTTGCGCCAGATCGAATAAGCACGCTTGCGCCTGCCCTTCACCACCGCGTCGATGCCGCGGTCGGCGAGCTTCTTGGTGAGCTGGCTTTCGATCTCCGCGATGAGCGCGCGGCTCTTGTCTTCCAACGCGTTGAGGCGCGAGGTCACGACGGCATAGGCGTCGGGATAGAGCTCACGGAATGCGAGGTCGTCGAGCTCCTCGCGCATCTCATGCATGCCCATGCGGCCGGCGAGCGGCGCATAGATCTCGAGCGTCTCTTCCGCCGTCCGGCGGCGCGAGGCCTCGCGCATGTAATGCAGCGTGCGCATGTTGTGCAGCCGGTCGGCGAGCTTGATCAGCAGCACGCGCACATCGTCTGCGATGGCCAGCAACAGCTTGCGCAGGTTCTCGGCCTGCTTGGCTTCCTTGGTGACGAGGTCGAGCTTCTTGAGCTTGGTCAACCCCTCGACCAGCCGGCCGATATCGGGGCCGAATAGCTGATCGATCTCGGCGCGGGTGGCTGCAGTATCCTCGATCGTGTCGTGCAGCAGCGCGGCAGCGATGGTGGCGTCGTCGAGCTTGAGATCGGTGAGGATCGCCGCCACTTCGAGCGGGTGGGAGAAGTATGGGTCGCCCGAGGCGCGGCGCTGATCGCCATGCGCCTTCATGGCGTAGACATAGGCGCGGTTCAGCAGCGCCTCGTCGGTGTTCGGATTGTAGGCGCGCACCCGCTCGATCAGGTCGTACTGCCGCATCATCTGCGGCTTGCGCGGCGGTGGCGCGGCCGGCTTCTCCTGAGCCGGCGCGGAAACAGCCCCGAGCGGCGCCCTTATGGGCGCCTGCTTTTGCATGCGCGGAAGATCGGTGCGCGGACGCATCATGGCTGCCTATCGGGCCGCGGCTCCTTGGTTAACGAGCATTTTCCGCAGGCCTCTGTCCAACAACAGATATCACGTCGAATCCCTGCGGTCGCAAGGCTTTGCGCTATCTGGTTGACAAAAAGCAGACGGCCCGGCTTTGGGCCGGGCCGCAACAGGATATTCGTGCCGTACGAAGGACCGCTTACTCGCCGTCCTCTTCCGGTACCTCTTCCGGCGGCGCCAGACCCTCGAGGCCCTTGAGCAGCTCCTCTTCGGTCATGCGGTCGGCGGTCACTTCGGTGTCGTCGGAATCGATGCCGGCGCCGGCACCCGCGCCGATCAGCGGCACCTCGGGTTCGGGCTCGTCGACCTCGACGTATTTCTGCAGGCTGTGGATCAGGTCTTCCTTGAGGTCGCCCGGCGAAACGGTCGTTTCGGCGATCTCGCGCAGCGCCACGACCGGGTTCTTGTCGTTGTCGCGATCGAGCGTGATCTGCGAGCCAGACGAGATCATGCGCGCGCGGTGGCTCGCGAGGAGCACGAGGTCGAAGCGGTTTTCAACCTTGTCGATGCAATCTTCTACGGTGACACGGGCCATCGGCTCGTCACTCCTTCGTGGAACTATGTCCTGGAAACAGCCGGTAGCTATCCCCTATTGCACGAAATTTCAAGCATTTTTGTCTTGGTTTGGCCGCAACCGTCTGTTACCGAACTTCGATTGCAAACAGGCAGCCCAGGGCGGATTTTCGTCGACAGGGCGTGTTTGCGTGGGTGCCAAATACGTTGATTAAGGCTGCCATCCGCCGTTCCGTAATGCGTGCCCGACTTTGCACGACCCGCGCTCATGGCGCGACGGCGGACGATAGGGTCCGGCCCCCTAATTCCCGAATTCCGCGGCTCGAATTGCAAGGATTGTGAGAACCGACATGACCGTTCCTGGCGAAAAAATCGCATTGTTCATTGATGGTGCCAATCTCTACGCGACGGCCAAATCTCTCGGGTTCGACATCGATTACAAGAAGCTGCTGCGCGAGTTCCAGTCGCGCGGCTATTTGCTGCGCGCGTTCTATTACACCGCGGTGATCGAGGATCAGGAATACTCCTCGATCCGTCCGCTCATCGATTGGCTCGATTACAACGGCTATTCGGTCGTCACCAAAGCGACCAAGGAATTCGTCGATCAGACCGGCCGCCGCAAGGTGAAGGGCAACATGGACATCGAGCTCGCGGTCGATGCCATGGAAATCGCCAGCCACATCGATCAGATGGTGCTGTTCTCCGGCGACGGCGACTTCACGCGTCTTGTCGAAGCGGTGCAGCGCAAGGGCGTGCGGGTGACGGTGATCTCGACGGTCACCACGCAGCCGCCGATGGTCGCCGACGAACTGCGCCGCCAGGCCGATATCTTCACCGATATCGTCACCTTGCAGACCAAGATCGGACGCGAACCGTCCGAGCGTCCGGTGCGTGAGCCGCGCGCGCCGCGCGACGAGCGCGAGCCAGGGCATACGCCGCAATTCCTGCAGCGTTCGACCGCGCCGCAACGGGCCGGCGCCGGCGCACCGGTGGACGACGACGAGTCCTACGAATAGCCTGCGGCCATGGGGGGCATTGCAGGGATGCCGGGGCGCGATTGTCCGCGTTGTCCGCGGCTGGTCGAATTCCGCAAAGCGTGGCGCAAGAAGGAGCCGACGTGGTTCAACGCGCCGGTCCCCTCCTTCGGGCCGGTCAGCGCGCGCGTCCTGATCGTCGGCCTCGCACCGGGCGCCCAAGGGGCCAACCGCACCGGGCGCCCGTTCACGGGCGACTATGCCGGCGTGCTGCTCTACGAGACGCTCCTTCGCTACGGCTTCGCGCGCGGCGAATACAAGGCACATCCCGACGACGGCCTGACGCTGACCGACTGCCGCATCACCAATGCGGTGCGCTGCGTGCCGCCCGAGAACAAGCCGCTCCCCATCGAGATCAACACCTGTCGCGATTTCCTCAAAGCGACCATCGCCGAGATGCCGAAACTCAAGGCGCTGGTCGCGCTCGGCCGCATCGCGCATGAGTCGACGGTCGTCGCGCTCGGCGCCAAGCGGTCAGCGCATGCCTTCAGCCACGGCGGCAAGCACATGATCGGCAATGTTGCGCTGTTCTCGAGCTATCACTGCTCGCGCTACAACACGAACACCGGCGTGCTGACGCCGGAGATGTTCCGCGACGTGTTCAAGGCGGTCCGCGGTTATCTCGACGCCTGAATCCAGGCGATCACCTCTTCCGCGTTCTTGTCCGGCGGAAACACCGGATAGAACACCTTGCTGATGATGCCTTCATCGACGATCAGCGCCATGCGCTTGAGCAGCGTCATGCCGGCAACGCCAAAGGTCGGCAATGTCAGCGCGGTGGTGAAGGCCAGACGCTCGTCCGACAGAATCGGAAACGGCAAATGCAGCCGCTCCGCCGCCTCCTGCTGGTAGAGCGTGTCCTGCGTCGACAGGCCATAAAGCTGGGCGACGCCAAGAGCCCGCAGTTCGTCGTGATGATCCCGGAAGGCGCAGGACTGCGGCGTACAGCCGCGCGCGCCCGGGATGTCGTCCCAGCCCTCGGGCAAGGCCTGTCCCGGCACACCCGTGCGCGGATAGATGTAGATCACCGTGCGGCCGGACAGCCGCGAGAGATTGACGTTGGAGCCATCGGTCGCCGGCAGCGCCAGATCGGGCAGACGCAGGCCGGTCAAATGGGCGGCGGCGCCGTCGTCCTCCGGCGCCGGAATGCCCGCCGGCAGGACCAGCGGATTGTGCATCCCAGGTGCTTCGCTCATCGTCGCCTCCTTGCGAAGCAGCCATTTTAGCCCAGCCGGGTCAGGGGCGATACGACATGAATTCCATCAGGGAACCGTCTGGATCGCGGAAATAGACGCTGGTCCCCGGCCCCTTGGCGCCGTACCGCGCCAGCGGCCCGCGCTCGACGGCGATGCCGTACGCCTTCAGATGCGCGATGGCGTCGGCGATCGGACCATCCCATTCGAAGCAGAGGTCGCTGTTGCCGGGCTGCACCGGCAGCCGTGCGACCTCCGCGGGCGTCACGCCAGGCCCGTGCACGTTGAGCTGCTTATCGCCGAAACGATACGCCCAGCCCGCCGGCCGCGGCACGAGCTCCGCGCCGAGCACATCGGCGTAGAACTTGTTGGAACGCTCCCAGTTGGAGACATGGATGACGCAATGATCGAGTTTGGTGGGCGGCATCGGCGGTCCTCCCGTCTCTCTACCGGTCACAGCAACGTGAACGCGACCGAAGGTCAAGGACTGCCAGCCTTGCCTTCGGTCACAATTGCGATCAAGAACGACGACCCAACCCAGGGAGCGACATCATGAAATTCCAACGTCATCTCGCATCCGGTCTGCTGGCCGCCCTGCTCTGCACCGCCGCGGCGCTGCCGGCCGCCGCACAGAGCGCGTCCGCGCCGCTCAAGAATGCCGAGGGCAAGGAAGTCGGCTCGGTGAACCTGACGCAGACGCAGCAAGGCGTGCTGATCAATGTGTCGGTCAAGGGACTGCCCCCGGGCGAGCATGCGTTCCACGTCCACGCGGTCGGCAAATGCGAACCGCCATTCACCTCCGCCGGCGGCCACTTCAATCCGGCGAACCACAAGCACGGCATGATGTCGCCCGAAGGTCAGCACGCCGGCGACATGCCCAACCTCCACATCCCGCAGAGCGGTGAGCTGACCGTCGAGGTGCTCAACACCAACATCACGCTCGAAAAGGGCAAGCCGAATTCGGTCTACGATGCCGACGGCTCGGCGGTGATCATCCACGCCGGCAAGGACGACTACAAAACCGATCCGACCGGCGACGCCGGCGGCCGCATCGCGTGCGGCGTTATCGAGTAGCAGCGAACTTCTCGCATCGTGCACCGAACATGCTTCCTCCTGCTCAGCGGCAGGAGGAGCGAGATGTAGTGACGGAACACAGCTGCTGATTCGTGTGTTCACGAGCCATGAGCCGCAAGACGACAGCCAAGAAGATTGTCAAAACGTATCACGCGACCATGCTCGTCACCCGCGTCGAGGAATGGTGCGTCGAGGCCGGCAGCCCGGAAGAAGCCCGCGCGCTCTTACAGGCCGGCGAAGGCCACCGTTGCCATCTAGGGCCAGCGGTCCAAGTCGAAGTGGATCAAATCGCCGACACAGCCTGACACGCGGCCGTCTAGCCCTTCAGCCGCAGCAGCCGGCTCTTCTCGCGGTCCCAGGAGCGCTTCTTCTCGGTCTCACGCTTGTCGTGCAGCTTCTTGCCGCGCGCCACGGCGAGCTCGACTTTCGCCCGGCCCCGCTCGTTGAAGTAAAGCTTGAGCGGCACGATGGTCATGCCCTCGCGCTCGACGGCGGCAGCCATTTTGTCGATCTCGCGCTCGTGCAGCAGGAGCTTACGCGGCCGCTTCGGCGCATGATTGTTGTAGGGACCGGCCTGCTGGTACTCGGGGATGTTGGCGTTGACGAGCCAGATCTCCCCACCTTTGGCGTCGGCGTAGGACTCGGCGATCGTCGCCTTGCCCGAACGCAAAGACTTCACCTCGCTGCCGGTAAGCGCAATGCCGGCCTCGACGGTCTCGCCGATCTCGTAGTTGAAACGCGCCCTTCGGTTCTCGGCGACCACCTTGAACCGGCGCTCAGGTTTTGCGGACATGGCTGGCGTATATCAGCGCTTAGCTGCGCGCCTTCAAGAGATCGCGGATCTCGGTCAGCAGCTCTTCCTGCTTGCTCGGCGGCGCGGGCTTCTCGGCTTCCTTCTTCATCAGCGTACTGATCGCCCGGATCGCCAGAAACAGCACCCCGGCGATAATGATAAAGTTAAGCGTTACGGTGAGGAAACTGCCATAAGCCAATACAGCGCCTTGCTTTTTTGCCTCGACTAAAGTGTCGGCCGTGACCTTGGAGGACAGTGGGACAAAGTAGTTCGAGAAGTCGAGACCACCCGTGACGGCGCCGATCACCGGCATGATCACATCGCCCACCAGCGAGGAGACGATGCTGCCGAAGGCGGCGCCGATGATCACACCGATGGCGAGGTCGACGACGTTGCCTTTCAGCGCGAATTTCTTGAAGTCGTCCAACACCGACATGGCACCCGTCCTCAATTGATCAGGCCGGCATGCACCATGGCCTCGCGCACCGCGGCCTTGGACTTCTCCGACAGCGGCACCATCGGCAGACGCACATCGTCCGACATCTTGCCGAGCACCGACAAAGCGTACTTCGCCGGCGACGGGTTGGTCTCGATGAACAGGTTCTGGTGCAGCGGCAGCAGCTTGTCCTGAAGCTTGAGAGCGGTCGCGTAGTCGCCCTTGAGGCAGGCGCTCTGGAATTCGGCGCAGAGCCGCGGCGCGACGTTCGAGGTCACCGAGATGCAGCCGTGGCCGCCATGCGCCATGAAGCCAAGGCAGGTGCCGTCTTCGCCCGAGAGCTGGTTGAAGCCCTCGCCCAACGCCGCGCGCTGCTGCGACACCCGCAACACATTGGCCGTCGCGTCCTTCACGCCGGCAATGTTCTTGAGCTCGTAGAGCCGCTTCATGGTGTCGACCGACATGTCGATCACCGAACGCCCGGGAATGTTGTAGATGAGGATCGGAATGCCGATCGCATCGTTGATCGCCTTGAAGTGCTGGTAGAGCCCTTCCTGCGTCGGCTTGTTGTAGTAGGGCGTGACGATAAGCACGGCATCGGCGCCGGCCTTTTCGGCATGCTTGGAGAAGTCGATCGCCTCGGCGGTCGAGTTCGAGCCGGCGCCGGCGATCACCGGCACACGGCGCCGCGCCTGATCGACGCACCACTCCACCACGCGCTTGTGCTCGTCGTGCGACAAAGTCGGGCTCTCGCCCGTCGTGCCGACCGGCACCAAGCCATTGGTGCCCTCGGCAATCTGCCAGTCAACCAGCTCGCGGAAGGCTTTCTCATCGACCGCGCCGTTCTTGAACGGCGTGACGAGGGCGGTGAAGGAGCCTCGAAAGCTCGTCTTGGCGGTCATGATGCATCCACTCCAGTAAAGAGGTAAGAGGACCATAGATATCGGGTCGGGGGCGGCGATGAAAGCCCTTAAGGGTGAAGGGGGAAAGCGCCGGCCGCCCCGCTTTTGCCCCTGTCCGCCGCTAGGCATCCGGGCTAGCATTCACCTCAGTATTTTTTCGTCAACCATGTTGGCCTAATGGGGGTGTGATTCCCTTTCTGAGTCGGACTGACCGGGAACCGCGCAAAGGGGTTGCAGGGACGTGCTTGATCGAAAAGCCGTGAGAGTGGCGGGCTTATCTCTCGTGCTTGCGGGCGCCGTTTGCGCCGGCCCGGTTCTGGCCGCAACCAAGACAGTTCCCCTTCCCCGGCCGCGCCCGGCTATCGGCCCTACCCCGACCGCTCGGACGACACCAACAGTCAGCGCGCCCCAAGCCACCGCCCAGGCGCCCCTACCCCGTCACCGTCCGTCGTCCAATCCCGAGATGACGTCCTATGCGCAGGCCAATGTCGGCCTGCGGGGCGCGATGTTCGCCAGCCGCGCGACGTTCCAACCGCTGGCCCGGCCGGCCGCCGGTCCCTTCGCTGTTGCCGCATCGACCGCCACCTCGCCGGCGGATATCGCCGCGCTCAAACACGTGCTGGAAGCGACACGCAAAGGCAGGGAGGCGGATGCCGATGCCTTCGCGCGTCAACTCTCCGATCCGGTCGCGCGCAAGCTTGCCGAATGGATGATCCTGCGTTCGGACAACACCAAGCCGAGCTTCCAGCGCTACGCCGCCTTCGTCGAAGCCAATCCGGCTTGGCCGCATGCGGCGTTGTTCCGCCGCCGCGCCGAGAACGCGCTATGGAACGACAAGCTCGACGACAATACCGTGCGTGCCTTCTTCGCCCGGTCTAAGCCGACCACCGCGAAAGGCCGCTACATGCTGGCGCGCGTGCTGCTCGCCCAGGGCGATCGCGACGGTGCCGCGGCGCTGGTGCGCCATGCGTGGCGCTATGAGGATTGCAGCACCGATGTCGAAGGCAAAGTGCTGGAGACGTTCGGCGGCCTGCTCACACGCGCCGATCATAAGATCCGCATGGACCAGCGCTTCTACGACGACGACGTGGAGGCCGGCCTGCGCGCCGCCGAACGGCTCGGCGGCAACGAGCTGCTGATCGCGAAAGCCCGCGCCGCCGTGATCAAGCGCGCCGCCAATGCCAAAGCGTTGCTCGATAGCGTGCCGAGCTCGGCGCGCGGCGACGCCGGCTATCTCTTCTCGCGCGCGCAGTGGCTGCGCAAGAACGACCAGCCGGAAGAAGCCGCGCGCGCGATCCTGGCCGCCCCGCGCGACCGCGAGTCGGTCGTCGATCCCGATCAATGGTGGGTGGAACGGCGCCTCGTGGTGCGCAAGCTGCTCGACGAACAGGACGCGCAGACCGCCTATCGCGTCGCGCGCGACGCCGCGACGCCGCAGAAGGCCAACTACCGCGTCGACCAGCACTTCACCGCCGGCTGGATCGCGCTGCGCTATCTGCACGACCCCGCAACGGCCGCGCAGCATTTCGCACACATCATGCAGGGCACCGATAATCCGCACGCGCTGGCGCGCGGCGGTTATTGGCAGGGCCGCGCGGCGGAAGCTCTGGGCCAGCGGGCGCAGGCGAAGGCCTTCTACGAAGCCGCGGCGGTTCATTCCGCGACCTATTACGGCCAGCTCGCGCGGGCACGGCTCGGCCTTTCGGATCTCGGTCTGCGCGGTCCGCCGAACTTCACGACGCAAGACCGCAACGTGCTCGGCAATCTCGAGGTCGTGCGCGCGGCCGAGATCCTCTACGCGCTCGACGAGCGTGACATGCTCGCCTCGATCTATGCCGAGCTCGGCGACAGCGCGACCGACGTTGCAGGGCTTGCAGCGCTCGGCGAACTCGCCGCCAAGCATCGCGACGGCCGCGCCATGCTCCTGCTCGGCAAAGGCGCGCTCGGCCGTGGTCTGCCGCTCGACTATTACGCTTATCCGGTGGTCGGGCTGCCGCATTATACGCCGATCGCACCGCCGATCGACGAAGCGGTCGCCTACTCGATCGCGCGCCAGGAAAGCCACTTCAATCAGAAGGTCGTCTCCATCGCCAACGCGATGGGGCTGATGCAAGTGACGCCGGCGGCGGCGCAGGACACGGCCAAGCGCTTCAAGGTCGCCTACAACAAGGCGCGGCTGCTGACCGATCCGATCTACAACGTGCAGATGGGCGCGGCCGAACTGTCGATGTTGCTGTCGCAGTACAACGGCTCCTACATCATGACCTTCGCCGGCTACAACGCCGGCCGCGGACGCGTGCGCCAGTGGGTCGCCGCCTATGGCGATCCGCGCGACCCGCGCATCGATCCGGTCGACTGGGTCGAGCGCATCCCGATCGCCGAAACGCGCAACTACGTGCAGCGGATCATGGAGAACCTGCAGGTCTACCGCGCCCGTTTCGGCGGCAGCAGCAAACTGGTGATCGAGGCCGATCTCAAGCGCGGCAATTCGAACTAGCACCGCCTAAGAAGCGCGCTTTCTCTGCAACAGCTCACTTGCAACAATATCGGCTTGCGGGGCACATAGGCGCCGCAGATCGCGAGACGATGCTCGCGATGAACCGGAGCGGGAGCAAACCATGAGCGACGCCGTCAGCACGTTCATCTCCGCACCCGACGGCTTGAAGCTGCACGCGCGCTGCTATGGCCCGCGCAGCGCGGAAGCGACCGTCGTCTGCCTGCCGGGTCTTGCGCGCACCGCCGCGGATTTCGAGGTGCTGGCGCGGTCCTTGGCCAGCGACGCCACGACACCCCGCCGCGTGCTGGCGCTCGATTATCGCGGTCGCGGTCTGTCCGACTATGACCGCGATCCGTCGCATTACGATTTTCACGTCGAGATCGCCGATGTGCTCGCGGTCCTCACCGCACTCGATGCCATGCCGGCGGTGTTCATCGGCACCTCGCGCGGCGGCATCCTGACCATGCTGCTCGCGGTGCTGCGGCCGACCGCCATTGCCGGTGCGGTGCTCAACGATATCGGCCCGGTCATCGAGCCGAAGGGGCTCATGCGGATCAAAGGCTATGTCGGCAAACTGCCGCAGCCGCGCACTTTCGAGGAAGGGGCCGAGATCCTGCGCCGCTTGTTCAGCGCGCAGTTTCCCAAGCTCACACATGAAGACTGGCTCGCCGCCGCACGGCGCGGCTTCAAGGAAGAGAACGGCCGGCTGGTGCCGACCTACGACGTCAATCTCGCCAAGACGATGGAGGGCGTGAACTTCGACAAGCCGCTGCCGCCGCTGTGGAAGGAGTTCGACGCCCTCGCCCGTGTGCCGGTCATGGTGATCCGCGGCGAGCACTCGGACCTTCTAATGCCGGCCACAGTCGAGGCGATGCAAGCCCGCCGGCCGGATCTCGAGACGCTCGAAGTCGCCGACCAGGGCCACACGCCATTGCTGGTGGAGCCCGAGGTGATCGCGCGCATCGCCGATTTCGTGCGCCGCTGCGAAAGCGCACGGCCGCACCCGCTGTAAACGCCGTCTCCGCTGTTACTGACGCAAACGCCGCCCAGCGCGACGCCATCGCCCATCGCAAAAACAAAACCCCGGCGGTTGCCCGCCGGGGTTCGTTTATCCGGAAATCGCCGTTAAGCGATCAGGGATAGAAGTCCTTGTGAGCGCGGAAGCGGAACGCCCAGTTGTCGACGTCGGCAACGGTCGTCGCCGAGCCGTAGGCATAGCCGCCGAGCGCGCCGGTCGAGGTCGTGCCGCTCTTCATGCGCGAGTACATCACGTCCACGCCCATGTAGAAGTCCTTGGTGACGTTCCACTGGGTACGCGAACCGACCCAGTAGGTGCTCCAGTTGTTGCTGCAGCCGGCCGCAGCAACAGCGGTCGTACCGGTGCCAGCGCCGAAGCCCGCGGCGCTGCAGAGCATCGCATTGCCTGCATCACCGTAGTTCACCGCCGCGTAACCGCCGTA
>Ga0255338_1002925_pt1 | contig 22461 bp, 16 predicted proteins | sample MeOH1_35cm_T4_19_FD_203715 | JGI IMG/M metagenome (GOLD analysis project Ga0255338, IMG submission 203715) | Sandy soil microbial communities from University of British Columbia, Vancouver, Canada - MeOH1_35cm_T4_195 | ecosystem: Engineered > Artificial ecosystem > Sand microcosm > Unclassified ...
GAGGGTTCCCACGTCTATCACTCCTATTCACCTCTGCTCAAAAAAGAAGCAGAGATTGTGGATAACGTGGCTCAGTTTTCGACTGGAATTCGCCCTACAGTGGCTCAGTTTTCAATTGGAATCAACACTGCGTAGCAAAGGCGGCAACCAATTCAGTTGCGGTTCCGTAGACATGCGCGCCGGTCGTTGGAAGTAGAGGGCGGAGTTCGCCTATGTGGTTCAGTATCGTTAGTTCTCGCGTGCTCTTCATGGCGCCAAGCCGTCGAATCAACTCTTTCGCGAGGAGAAACAGCTCATCCCTTGTGACTTCGACTGAGCGCGGCGTCGGCCCCTTGCCGTAATGGACGGCGACCTTCTCACCAACGACCTTGTATGAATGGTGCTGGGCGATGTTGCGCCACTGGCTGATCCTCAACATCCAGGGATGGGGGGCAAGAAAGTTGGGGTTGCTCAGGAGGCGTTCAAAGTCCTCAACCACTTTCCCGAAGTCCGTACGTAGGACGGCCATTAAGCTGACTGGGCGACCATCAGCGATGCATGCCAAGCAATACAGTTCCTTTAAGAATGGCTGAATAGTGGACTCCGTCAAGGATCCGATCAGTCTGAACATCTCGAACGCGTATTCATCTAGCTTGAGCCCTTCCTTGGGCTGCTCGAACACGATCTGCAACGAGTACTTCCGCTGGGCCTCGCGAATGTGCTCCTCAAAGGCGCAAAGTGTATCGAAGGCTATGGCCTTCGACGCCTCGATAGCTCGTGTGCGGATCGAGAATGCGAGGTCCAGTATTTCTTTCCACTCAGGGCGTGACGACAACTGAGCTACACAGGTAGCTTCGTTTGCAAGGACAGAAACGGAAAGTCGCCTGAGCAAGTCTTTATCAGTGACATACGGATCAAGCAGGGCTATGACCGCTTCCTTCACCTGGCTTGATGTTGCTCCTGCGCGGAGCATGTCCGTGAAGGGTTCGAAGCTGCGGACTACTTCCAAGTAGTGCTGACGCATCGTTTAGAAGCCCTAACTTTGATATATCCCGCAAAACTGCGGAATAACATGACAGCCTGCCGGATAACATGGCGCGCAAAATTCGAAAAAACTGTTTGCTGTCATGAGCTTGGTTCACTGATCTGCATGAATGCGAAGGTATATTGGTTTTGCGAAAGTTGCCACCCGGATTTTTCATTGTTCCCTTTGCTGGGCAAGCTGCGGGGCGCATTTGCCGACACACTATGCCTGAAATGCTGGAGACACTGGCTTGTAATTAATGGCATTTCTTCGCCCAGGAATTGCTTTATGGGTAGGTGGCACAAAGAAGCCGCAGGTTTGTCCACAATGGCACGTCCCGCCAATCACTTCGTTCCGTCCGGGAACTTATCCCCGCCCAAACCCACGAACCATCGGACAATTCACAATCAATCGAAAAAAGAGGGTTCCCGATGTTTTTGACGTATTTCGACGCCATGCCACGCCGCGTGCTGGCCCTGGTGTCCCTGGCCTGCGTGGCCCTGCTGGCTTTTGGCTTGTACCTGCAGCATGTCGTTGGCCTGGAGCCTTGCCCCATGTGCATCGTGCAGCGTTACGCGCTGGTGCTGGTGGCGGTGGTTGCAGGTATCACCGCAGTAGCCAAAAGCAGGGGACTGCTGATCGCGGGCTCGGGCTTGCTGGTGCTGTTGTCCGGCTTTGGCGCCTTTGTGGCGGCCCGCCAGAGTTTTCTGCAGTGGTACCCGCCTGAAATTGCCTCCTGCGGCCGTGATTTTTACGGAATGATCGAAACCTTTCCGCTCAAGCGCGCGATTCCCATGATCTTCAAGGGCAGCGGCGACTGCACCAAGATCGACTGGACTTTTCTGGGCCTGTCCATTGCCAACTGGTCGTTTGTCTGCTTTGTCGCGATTGGGCTGGTCATGCTGGTGCTGATCGCGCGCCAGGTCCAAAAGCGCTAAGGCGGGCCGGGCCCTTCAACATCCCGGGGCGAACTGAGCCATAACGGGCGCCCGCCGGGTTGCCCCTCGGGCTGGGCATGCAAAATACCAACACTGCATGACCTACCTGCTCGTCCTCACGGTCGGCCTGATCGCCGGCACCCTCAGCGGCATCGTCGGCTTCGGCACCAGCCTCATGCTGATGCCGGTGCTGGTGATCGCCTTTGGTCCGCGCGAAGCGGTGCCCATCATGGCGGTCGCGGCGATCATGGCCAACCTCTCGCGTGTGGCGGTGTGGTGGCGCGAAGTGGACTGGCGCGCGGTGGGCGTCTATGCGCTCACCGGCATACCCGCAGCCGCCCTGGGCGCCCGTACGCTGCTGGTGTTGCCACCGCACATCGTGGAGGCCGTGCTGGCGGTGTTTTTCATCGCCATGATCCCGATGCGCCGCTGGCTTGCCGCGCATGACGTCAGGCTCAAGCTCTGGCACCTCGCGGTGGTGGGCATGGTCATCGGCTTTCTCACCGGCATCGTCGCGTCCACCGGACCGGTGAATGCACCGCTTTTTCTCGCTTACGGGCTGGTGAAGGGGGCATTTCTCGGCACCGAGGCGATGGCCTCGCTCGCCGTTTATGGCAGCAAAAGCCTCGTATTTCGCAGCTATGGCGCCTTGCCGCTGGAAGCGATCACCCGTGGCCTGATCATCGGCAGTTCGATCACGGCGGGCTCTTTCATCGCCAAACGTTTCGTGCTCACGCTGGAGCCTGAAAAATTCAACCTGCTGATGGATGCCTTGCTACTGGCCTCGGGCCTCGCCATGCTGTGGACGGCCCTCCGATAAGGCCTGGAAGCCGGTTGATAGCCATGCAGGGGGATTGGTATTGCCCCGCGCACCGGATCTGGTCATATACTGTACATAAATACAGTATTTATGCGGATTTGAACTTTTTCCATGTTTTCGCCAATCTCAGTGGGCCGCGCCTTGCCGGACCTCGCCGCACCGCTCGCCAACGCCCATGTCTGGCGGGCCGGCGAGCTGGGCAGCGCAAGCCTGCAGACGGTAGACACGGCTTATGCCGCGCTCAATGACGTCCTGCCCGGCGGTGGCTGGCCGCAGGGCGCGCTGGTGGAGGTGCTGCAGCCTCAGGCAGGCCAGCATGAATGGGGGTTGGTAGCGCCTGCACTGACCAGGGTGCAGGCCGAAGCACCGGCGACATGGATGGTGCTGGTCGGTGCGCCTTATCTGCCGTTTGGCCCGGCGCTGGGCGCGCGCCAGCTCAACATGCAGCGGCTGCTGTGCGTGCAGGCCGAGCCAGGCCAGGCACCTGCGCTGCTCTGGGCCACGCGCGAGGCCCTGCAATGCGCCGACGTCGCTGCCGTGTTGGCCTGGCTGCCCGATGCACGCAGCGCGCATTTGCGGCGGCTGCAGATTGCCGCGCATGCGCACAACAAGCTGCTGTTTGTTTTCAGACCCATGAGAGCGCAAAACGAATCATCTCCCGCGCCGCTACGGCTGCTGATGGAGGGCACGACGGGTGACGCCGGCAACCTGAGCGTCACCGTGCTCAAGCGCCGAGGCCCGCCGCTGGCATCGCCCGTGCTGCTCGATACCCGGCCGGCCCGGCTGTCGGCGCTGCTGGCGGCCAGCCGCGAAAGGGCGCGCCAAAAACGCGAAGAGCTTGCACCCATGTTGCCTTCGTTTGTTTCGCTGACTTCACTGAGGGTCACTTCACCGCCAAGGCCTGCCCATGCGCTGCTGGATCGCATTGCATACCTCGATCACCACTGAGCCCGGGCAAGCGGCGTTTGACGACAGCGCGGTGCAGCGGGCGGTGGCCAGCATGGCACTGGGCTTTACGCCGCGCGTGGCGCTGGTGGACGAAGCCGTGTTGCTGGACGTGACAGGCAGCCTGCGCCTGTTTGGCGGGCTGGCGCGGCTGATGCAGCTGCTGGAACAGCGCCTGGAGTTGTTTTTCAAGCCAAACAGCCTCTTGGCCGTCGTCAGACGTGCGCAGGGTGCTACATCTTTGATAGCGCTTGGGAGGTTGCGCCTGCAGGGCAGCCAGACTGACGTCGGGAAAAAACGCGTGGCCGACCTGCCCATGCACACCCTGACGGCTGCCCGCCCGTATCTGGGCGTGCTGGAGCGCGTTGGCTGCCGCAGCTGGGACGATCTGCTGCGCCTGCCGCGTGATGGCGTGGCCAGACGCTTTGGCACGGAGTTGCTGGAGGCGCTGGACCGCGCTCGCGGCAACGGGCCCGATGACTACGAGTGGCTGGTGCTGCCGGAGCACTTTGAGGAGAAGCTCGAACTGGATGCCCTCGTCACGCACGCGCCGGCGCTGATGGCTGGCGTCGGGCGATTACTGGTCCATTTGCAGGCCTGGCTGCTGGGGCGGCAAAGCGGGCTGAGCGCGCTCAGGCTGACCTGGCACCTGGACAAACGCCGCGACGTTGCGCCCACCGGCGAGCTTGAAATCCGCACCGCCCAACCCGCGCAGGATTTGCGGCACGTGGCGCGCCTGATCGCCGAGCACCTGGCGCAGCAGCAGCTGCCCGCGCCTGTGCACAGTGTGAGCCTGCAATCGTTGGTAACTGAATTGCTGGTCGACTCAGCCGCCGCCACCGGCAGCCTGCTGATGGAAGCGCGCCTGCAGGGCGACAGCGCGGTGGAGCTGGTCGAGCGTTTGAGCGCGCGCCTGGGCGACGCAAACGTGCAGGCCTGGCAAGCCGGTGATGACCACCGGCCCGAGCAGATGCAGCGCTGGATGCCGGCCCGGTTTGCTATTAAATCAATAGCTGGATGCGCAAATCCCACGGTGGCCAAGGGACTGAAACGCTTGAAAACAGGGGGGGGACCCCGAACCGAGGCGCTGTACCCGACCTGGCTGCTGCCCGAGCCGCTCAAGCTGGCCACCGCCGGCAACAGCCCCGTCTACCAGGGCAAGCTGGTACGTCTGACGGGGCCGCAGCGGCTGGAGGCGGCCGAATGGTTGCTGGCCGACAGCGATGCGGCGCGCCATGCCGGCATGTGTGCAAAGCCATGGGCGCTGCGCGACTATTTCATCTACCGCAGCCAGCAGGGCAGCCTGCTGTGGATTTACAGCGAACGCCTGGTGGCCACGCCGCAGTCCATGCAGCAGCGAGCCTGGTATTTGCACGGGTTTTTTGCCTGATCCGTGTATGTCCACCTACCCGCTTCCCGACTATGCCGAGTTGCATGCGCTGAGCAACTTCAGCTTCCAGCGCGGCGCCTCGCATGCTCAGGAGTTGGCCGAGCGGGCTTTCAAGCTGGGCTACAAGGCGCTGGCCATCACCGACGAATGTTCGGTGGCCGGCGTCGTGCGGGCGCATGAAGTGGCCCAGGAGCTCGGTCTGCAGTTGCTGCCGGGGGCCGAGTTCCTGGTGCAAGACGGCCACGCGTTCAGGCTGGTGGTGCTGCCCCACAACGCCGCGGGCTGGGGCAACCTGTGCGAGTTCATCACCGAAGCACGCCGCGCCGGTGACGAGATGGAGAAGGGCAGCTACCGCGTCGTGCTGGGCGAGACCGATTTTTCGCGGCTGGCCGATTGCGAAATCCTGCTGTCGCCCTTGCCCGATGCCATCGATGTGCAAACGCTGGGCGCGCACGCTGCCTGGGCCAAAGGGCTGTTTGGCCCGAATGCCTGGCTGGCCGTCGAGCTGCTGCAAGGCCTGGACGACGCGCTGCGCCTGCAGCAGCTGCAGGAGGTTGCCGGGCGCACCGGCATACGCCTGGTGGCGGCCGGCCATGTGCTGATGCACAAACGCTCGCGCAAGCCGCTGCACGACGTGATGACAGCCATCCGGCTGGGCAAGGCCGTGCATGAATGCGGCTTTGAGCTGCAGCCCAATGCCGAGGCGCATCTGCGGCCCCGCATGCGGCTCGCTGACATTTACCCGGCGGCGCTGCTGCGCGCCACGCTGGAGGTGGCGGCGCGCTGCAGCTTCAATCTCGACGAGATCCGCAACCTGTACCGCTACCCCCGGGAAGACATGGTGCCGCCAGCCGAAACGCCCGCACGGTGGCTCAGGCGGCTGACCTGGCAGGGGGCCCACACACGCTATCCGCGCGGCATTCCCCGCAAGGTCAGGAAGCAGCTGGGATTCGAGCTGGCCCTGATCGAAGAGCTTGAATACGAGATGTTCTTCATCACCGTGCATGACATCGTGCGGTTTGCGAATGAGCAGAAAATCCTGTGCCAGGGGCGCGGTTCGGCGGCCAATTCGGCGGTCTGCTACTGCCTGGGCGTCACGGCCGTCAACCCGGCTGAAAGCAAGCTGCTGTTTGAGCGCTTCATCAGCCGCGAACGCAGCGAGCCACCCGACATCGATGTGGACTTCGAGCACGAGCGGCGCGAAGAGGTCATCCAGTACATCTACAAAAAGTATGGGCATGACCGCGCCGCCATCGCCGCCACCGTCATCCGCTATCGGCCGCGCAGCGCGATTCGCGATGTGGGCAAGGCACTGGCGATGACACCCGGGCTGATCGAGCAGTTTGCCCGCGAGCATTTCTGGTTTGACGGCAGCGAGGTGCTGGAAGAAAAAATCAGGCAAGCCGGCGTGACGGGCAGGGCGGGGCCGGTGTTGCAGTGGCTGGATTTGTCGGCGCAGCTGATCGGTTTTCCGCGCCACCTGAGCCAGCACGTCGGCGGCTTTGTGCTGACGCAGGGCAAGCTCACGCGGCTGGTGCCGGTGCAGCCCGCCTCGATGGAAGACCGCCGCATCATCCAGTGGGACAAGGACGACCTGGAGGCGATGGGCCTGCTCAAGGTCGATGTGCTGGCGCTGGGCATGCTGTCGGCCATCAGGCGTTGCCTGAGCCTGGTCAATGAAACCCGGCAACGCGATGATCAGATGCACACGCTCCCGCTGGAAGACCCGCAAACCTACGACATGATCTGCGAGGCCGACACGGTGGGCGTGTTCCAGATTGAAAGCCGCGCGCAGATGTCCATGCTGCCGCGCTTGCAGCCGCGCAGCTACTACGACCTGGTCGTCGAGGTCGCCATCGTGCGGCCGGGGCCCATCCAGGGCGGCATGGTGCATCCTTACCTGAAAAACCGCGAAATCCTCAGGGATGGCGGCGAGATCAAGCCTGAATACCCGGCGCTCAACCCGGCCCTGGAGCGCACGCTGGGCATCCCCATTTTCCAGGAGCAGGTGATGCAGATCGCGATGATCGCCGCCGACTTCACGCCGGGCGAGGCGGATGACTTGCGCCGCTCCATGGCGGCCTGGAAGCGCAAGGGCGGGGTGGAGCGCTTCCATGGCCGCCTGGTCAATGCCATGGTCAGGAATGGCTACAGCCCTGAATTCGCGGAACGCATCTTCAGCCAGATACTGGGCTTCGGTGACTACGGATTTCCCGAAAGCCACGCCGCCAGTTTTGCCAAGCTGGTCTATGTGAGCTGCTGGCTCAAGTGCCACGAGCCGGCCTGCTTTCTGGCGGCCATGGTCAATTCGCAGCCCATGGGCTTTTACTCGCCCTCGCAACTGGTGCAGGACGCCGTCCGGCACGGCGTGGAGGTGCGCGCTGTGGATGTGATGCACAGCGACTGGGACTGCACGCTGGAGCCAGCAGCTACGCAGTTTGTCATGCCCCGCCATCCTGGCATCCATGCAGAGCAGCCGGCGGTGCGACTGGGCCTGCGTCTGGTATCCGGCCTGCGCGAAGACGCCGCCATTCGCCTGGTGCAGGCGCGGACGCAGGCGCCTTTCAGCTCGACCGAAGACCTGGTGTCGCGCGCCCGGCTCAACACGCTGGACATCAACGCGCTGGCCGCCGCCGATGCCTTGCTGCCCTTGTCCGGTCACCGGCGCCAGCAGGTGTGGGACGCCTCGGCCATCAAACCGGCGCCGGGCTTGCTCAAGTCCGTGCCCACGCATGAAACACCGCTGGCGCTGCCTGACACGCCCGAGGGCGAAAACATCCTGTTCGACTACAAAGCCACCGGCCTCACGCTGCGACGCCATCCGGTTGCGCTGCTGCGGGAGCGCCTGGCGCGCCGGGGCCTGCTGAGCGCCAGCGAGCTCAATGCCCTGCCTGACGGCAAAGAGGTGGCCGGCTGCGGCATCGTCACCGTGCGGCAGCAGCCGCAAACGGCCAATGGCACCATCTTCGTCACGCTGGAAGATGAAACCGGCCCGATCAACGTGATCGTCTGGAAATCATTGCGGGAGGCGCAACGCGCCGAGGTGCTGCATGCCCGCCTGCTGGCGGTGTACGGCACATGGCAGCGCAGCGAAGAAAGCGGCACGGCCAAAGGCTATGGCGCGGTGCGCAACCTGGTGGCGTACCGGCTGGAAGACCTGACGCCGCTGCTGGGGCGGCTGGGCACCTCCAGCCGGGATTTTCATTAGGTCATCAAATCACCAGTTTATTAAGGAGCATGGCTGGGTCTACCGCGCAGCAAGCCACCCGGAAAATCCGCGCACAGCTCAGGGAGCTGGTACCTGGTTGACACCTGACTGATCCAGGGTGGACGCCGATGCCTGGCGCAGATGCCTGAATTAGATGCCCGAATCAGATGCCGGAGGGGAAGGTCTCGGGCGCTTCACCCGTGTGCCAGACCGGGCCTTTGTCCAGCGGCTCCAGCGCGCTGGTCTCGTCCAGGTGGATCAGCGCGTCAAACTGGTTGGCCAGGTGGGTGTGAAAGTAGTGGCTGTGGCGCTCCGTTTCCGGCCGATAGATCACACCGATGGCCCGTTGCAGCCGCAGCGGCGCCAGCAGGGGGCGCAGGGCTGCGTTGTCACGCAACGTCAGCATGAAGCGGGCTGAGCCCGTGTGGTGAAACATATCTTCCCAGCTGCCCGGCAGACCCGGACGCACCCGCTTGCGGTGTGCGGCTTCACCCCAATCCGATGCGGCCGTGACCCAGCCATGGTGCGTGCTGAAGCCCACCAGCACGACGTCGCCCGCGTAGCGATCGCGCATGAGCTGGCCCACATTCCATTCCCCCTGCTCGCCCATCTGGGTAGCCGAGGCATCGCCCAGGTGAGAGTTGTGCGCCCACACTGCAATGTGCGGTGGCGGGCCATTGGCGCCCAGATGGCGGTCCAGCGCCTGGAGGGTCTCCACCATGTGGCTGTCGCGCAGATTCCAGGAGGAAACGCGCCCATGAAACATGGTGCGGTAGTACTCCTCGGCGTTGCGCACCAGGCGTGCGTTCTGCTGGGCATGGAAAGCCTCGTCCCACTCCAGCCCGCTGACCGGTGAAAACTCGCCGGCGCGGCGGTTCATGTCGCGCAACTGCTGCACCACCTCGTCCTCGCAGCTTGCCCCCAAGCCAAAGGCAGCGGCGTAGCCGTAAGCCTGGCTGTCTTCTGCCGCATGGTCGAAGCAGGCATAACGGTAGCGGGCGCGGCGCGCGGCTTGCGGATCGGTCTTGTCAAGATAGGTGAGCACCGCCTGGATGGAACTGAACAGGCTGTAGAGGTCCAGCCCGTAGAAACCCGTCTGCTGCCCGGGCGCTCGTGCGCTGTTGTAGTCGCGCAGCCATTCAACAAAATCGACCACCACCGTGTTGCGCCACATCCAGGCCGGGAACCGCTGAAAGCCCGACAGTGCGGCCACCGCGTCCGCGTCGTCGGACACGCCACGCACATAACGGTTAACACGCAATGCGTCGGGCCAGTCGCCTTCGACGACCACGGCGTTGAATCCTTTCTCGCTGATCAGCCGTTTGGTGATCTCGGCCCGCTCGCGGTAGAACTCCTGCGTACCGTGAGAGGCTTCACCGAGGAGTGCGAAGCGGGCCTGTCCGATCAGCTGCATCAAGGGGTCATGGGCATGGACATGGGCATGGTCCGCCAGAGGCAGAAGCTGCGCGCGCAGCCCTTCAAGCACCGCCGTGTCGCCGGGGCTGTGCCGGGTCTGATGCAGGTTCATGGCAAATCCCTCCTGGCTCCTGATGTTGCGGTATTGCGCTATTGCAATATTGCGGGCTGGGCCTCAGTGGCTCGAAGAAGGGCTGACGATCGGGTTGTCCGGAGGGTGTTCCCGCCGGGCCACTTTCAGCAGCCGACTGACTTCTTCATCGGTGGACTGGGGGAAGGCCTCGTAATGCAATCCGACTGCACGAAACGGGTCAGGCTGGGCAGGGCAGATCACCTCGTCGGCATGTCTGCGCAGCATGGCGCAGGTGTCGCGCGCGCCTACGGGAGCGGCCACCACCACCCGCAGCGGATGCAGCTGCCGGATGGCCTGCACCGCTGCCTGCATGGTCATGCCCGTGGCCAGCCCGTCATCCACCACGATGACTGTGCGGCCCTCCAGTGGCAGGGCTGGCTGCTGCTGGCGGTAGAGCTGCTCGCGCCGCACCAGTTCGGCCTGTTCACGTTCGATGGTCTCGGCCATTGCCTCCGGACTGATATGCATGCCGGGCAGGGAGCTCATCACCCGTACGCCGCCGCTGGCAATGGCCCCCATGGCGTACTCCTCTTGGCCGGGATAGCCCAGTTTGCGCACGACGAAGATATCCAGCGGCGCGTGCAGTTTGTGGGCCACCTCGTAGCCTACGGCAACACCGCCACGCGGCAGGGCCAGGACGACAAGGCCCTCGCGCCCACGGTAATGCGCCAGTTTTCCGGCCAGCACCCGGCCCGCGTGCCGTCGGTCGTGATAAGGCAGGTGTACGTCTGTCGCGCTGTGCGCCATGGCCCGGCCCAGGTGAAGGCTGAACCAGGAAGCGGCCAGGTCCGCGACCTCCTCCAGGGCTCCGGCTTCCTCAAACAGATGGGTGGCTCCGGGCACGATGACCAGGTTTTTCTCGCACTGCAGGTACGGATAGGCAGCCTCGTTGAGTTCAATCACCTGGTGGTCGGCTCCGCCGACAATCATCAGCGTAGGCGCCGTGACGGCCGCCAACGCGGCCGGTCCGGCCAGATCGGGGCGTCCGCCGCGGGAGACGACGGCCGCCACACGGTCTCCCAGCCGGGCGGCCGCAATGAGCGCGGCCGCGCTGCCGGTGCTGGCGCCAAAGTAGCCCATGGCGGCGTGTTGCAACTCGGGCTGGGTGGCAGCCCAAAGGGTCGCGTCCTGCATCCGCCGGGTCAGCAAGGGAATATTGAAACGGTGATGGCGCGTCTGCACCTCCTCCTGCTCCTCCTGCGCTGTCAGCAGGTCAAACAGCAGGGTGGCAATGCCCGCGTCCTGCAGGTGCCGGGCCACCTGCCGGTTGCGTGCACTGTGGCGCCCGCTACCGCTGCCGTGGGCGAACAGCACCAGACCACTGAAGCCGGGCGGCAGCGACAGATCCCCGTAGAGCCAGGTATTCTCCCCCACGGGAATGCGGACTTCCCGAACGACAACGCGGTTGTCACGGTCAGGCATTTTGCTTACCTCGTGAAAATCAGTTCCGACCTCGGATTTTTTGGATTACGACACCATTGATCGCGTCAAGGAATGCTGTTTTTAATGTAGGACAAGCTGCGGGACTTGTGGGCGCGAAGCAGTGCCCCGTGGGCGGCAATACTTGCGTTGGATCAAAAACTGACCTGAAAAATTCCAAAAAGGCCCGCAAGCCGGGCCCCGCCGCCGAAATCAGCTGGCTGCGCCGCAGCCGGATGGCTTGAAGATGCGTTCCCTGGAGGCGGGATATTTGGCCAGCTTGTCCGCCGGACGCCGCGGCCGCACCACCAACTCGCCCCCGCAGTTCGGGCAAACACCGTTGAGTCGGGTGCTGACGCAATCGGCGCAAAACGTGCATTCAAACGTGCAGATGCGCGCCTCGGAGGAATCGGCAGGCAGATCCTTGTTGCAGCATTCGCAGTTGGGGCGGAGTTCAAGCATGGTGTTTCCCGGTTTGATGGTGTGGATATCAGCATCTGGCAATCGCCGGTCTGCAGCGGCCCCTGGCGTCATCCCCGCCGCAAAACCCGCAAAACCATGACCGCGCCACAAGCCACTTGAAGTGAAGCCAGGTAAAGCCGCCTAAAGCTACCTTAAACCAGCTCAGGCCAGCTTTTTCACCAGCACCTGGCTTTTCCGGTCCCAGTTGTACTTGCGCTTGCGCGCTTCGGGTAGCCAGTCCGGGTCGACCTGCACGAAGCCGCGCTTGATGAACCAGTGCATGGTACGGGTGGTCAGCACGAAAATGCTTTGCAGGCCGGCGGCGCGGGCGCGTTGCTCGACGCGTTTGAGGATTTTTTCGCCATCCCCCTGGCCCTGACTCTGCGGTGACACCGTCAGTGCGGCCATCTCGGCGGTTTTGGCTTCGGGGTAGGGGTACAGCGCGGCGCAGGCAAAGATCACGCCGTCGTGTTCGATGATGGTGTACAGGTCGGCATCACGCTCGATCTCTGTTCGGTCGCGCTTGACCAGGGTACCGTCCTTTTCAAACGGCTCGATCAGCTGCAGGATGCCGCCCACGTCGTCGGCGGTGGCTTCGCGCAGGGACTCCAGCTTTTCATCCACCACCATGGTGCCTATGCCGTCGTGCACGTAAATTTCGAGCAGCAAGGAGCCGTCCACGGCAAAGGGCAGGATGTGGCTGCGCTCCACGCCTGCCTTGCAGGCCTTGACGCAATGCTGCAGGTAAAACGCCGTGTCGGTCGGGCGCTCGCCGTTGGGCAGGGTGGTCAGCAGCTTTTCTGCGGCGGCCAGGGGCAACTCGGTGTCTATCGGGTTGTCATCGCTTTCAGGCTGGTCGTGGTGGATGCGGATGCCGGGGATCTCGGTCAGGAAAATCAGCTTGTCGGCCTGCATGGCAATGGCTACCGAGGTGGCGACTTCTTCCATGGTCAGGTTGAAGGCTTCGCCCGTGGGGGAGAAGCCGAACGGCGACAGCAGCACCATGGCGCCGAAATCGAGCGTGCGGATGATGCCCGCCACATCCACCTTGCGGACCATGCCGGAATGTTTGAAATCCACCCCGTCCAGGATGCCCACCGGGCGCGCGGTGAGGAAGTTGCCCGAGATCACGCGCACGGTGGAACCCGCCATGGGCGTATTGGGCAGGCCCTGGCTGAAGGCCGCCTCGATTTCATAGCGCAGCTGGCCAGCGGCTTCCTGGGCACAGTCCAGCGCCACTTCGTCGGTGATTCGCATGCCGTGGGAATACCTGGCAGCGTGGCCTTTGGCCTTGAGCTGTTCATTGACCTGGGGGCGAAAGCCGTGCACCAGCACGATCTTCACGCCCATGCTCTGGATCAGGGCCAGGTCCTGCGCGATGTGCTGCAGCTTGCCGGCGGCGATGGCCTCGCCCGCAATGCCCACGACAAAGGTCTTGCCGCGATGCATGTGGATGTAGGGCGCCACCGAGCGGAACCAGGGGACAAAGGTGAAATTGAAAACGGTGGACATGGCGCGCTTTCGGGGACTGTAGGAAATTGGTTCAGGCAATTGGAAAAAAGCAAATCGGTAGAAGCCACTAGCAGGTCGGCAAAAACAACCGGTCCAGACGTGAGATTTATCACGTTATTGGCACCCTGCGGTGCTCCGCGGGCCTGCCAGCCGGCAAAACGAAAAAGGTGCAATGAGTGTAAGGGAGGACGCGTGGTCTCCGGCGCCACACTGGCTTCTGCTGCCAGATTGCTTTATAGCCACGGGACAGGTATCGTTCACGCCCATGGAACAATTCGCCATCGGGTTTTGGGGTTGCTATTTCGGGGCGACAGGTTTGATGCTGGCCGGTTCGGTCTTTGCCTTCGCGCGTTCCCTGCGCCGCATCTCATTCAATGCCGCGCTCGCGGCCACCGCGTCGGCCCTGTTTGTAGTGACTTTTCTGGGGGGGCTTCCGATGGAGAGCGCCGAGTCCCTGGCCCGGCTTCTCGCGCATGTGGCCAGCGTGGTGTCTGCGCTGCTGGCCTATCTGCTGTTTTCCTTCCTGGGCATTCTGCGACAGCCCGAGGCCCGGCGATATGCCATCAAGGCTTTGCTTGTACTGGTGGCTGCGGTCATCGTGATCGGCTGGCTGTTGCCGCCCCCGCAGGCGCTGGCCTTGAGCCTCGCCATGGCTTACCTGCTAGGGGCGACCGCCTTGGTCCTCAGCATCCGCAGTGCACTGCGCGGCGACCGGCTCGCATGGGTAGCGGTATCGGGCGTTTCCTTCATGCTGGTAGCCATTGCCGGGCTGGGCTGGATCGCGATGGATCGCGCCCATGCACCCTGGCAGGTCCATGCCGTGAGCGCTCTCGCCGGAACGGCTTACCTGGCCACCATGGCGACGGTACTGTGGACACGCTATTCCTACCTCATCGAACTCAACCAGGTGATGGCGCACGGGCCCAGCTATGACCCGGTCACCCGGATGCGCTCGCACAGTGAGACCGGAAACATGGTGGGAGCGGCCTTCAAGCTTTACCGCGACGAACCCGTGCCGCTGGGCGTGATTGTGGTGTCCATCGCCAACCTGTATGTGCTCGAGAAGCTCTACGGACTGGCTGCGATGAACCATGCGCTGTTTGTGTGCGCGGGCCGTCTGCGGCGCACCGTGCCGGCCCATGTCGAGATGGGTCGGCTGGGCAAGGACGGCTTCCTGCTCCTGGTGCGCAATTGCACGGACAGCGGCCGGCTGATCCGCCTGGCGCATACGGTTCAGGCGCGCTTGTCCAGGTCAGTGGTGCTCAATACCAGCCTGGATGCCGGGCAGCCGGGCCAGCAGCAAACCGAGTGGGCAGCGGAGATCGGGGTAGGGGTGCAGCGGGTGTCCAAGACCGATGCGCGTGCTGCAACCGCGGTAGCCATGGGCCGGGGCATGGCGCGCACGGCCTGGAGCTACCCGAGCCGGATCGCCTGGTATGACGAGAAAAGCGGAGAAATTGTCGACATGCCCGTTCTCGCGGCCTGACAGCGCCCGTTGCCGGCCACTACCCACCGCCACGGCGCCTGACGCACCGAAACGCCCTCGCATGCCAGCGCCGGCAAGAACACCGATTTGAAGAACACCGATAATTGGCAGCTTTGACTGCTGGTTCTTTCTTGTCGCTTTCCTCGCCTCCTTCCCTGCCGCCCCTGGCCATCACCTTTCCTGAGTCGCTGCCGGTCTCCGGCAAGCGCGACGACATCACCGCTGCGCTCAACGCGCACCAGGTCATCATTGTGTGCGGCGAAACCGGTTCGGGCAAAACCACCCAGTTGCCCAAGATTGCGCTGGCCATGGGACGTGGCAAGCTCAATTACCCGGCGGGCCAGGGCAAGCTGATCGGCCACACCCAGCCGCGCCGTATCGCTGCCTCCAGCGTGGCCAAGCGGATTGCCGAAGAGCTGAAAACGCCGCTGGGCGAGGTGGTGGGTTACAAGGTGCGCTTTCAGGACCGGCTGAGCCGTGATGCGTCCGTCAAACTCATGACCGACGGCATCTTGCTGGCCGAGACGCAGACCGACCCGCTGCTGCGGGCTTACGACACCCTCATCATTGACGAGGCGCACGAACGCAGCCTGAACATCGACTTTTTGCTCGGTTACCTGCGCCAACTGCTGCCGCGCCGGCCCGACCTCAAAGTCGTCATCACCTCGGCCACCATTGATGCGCAACGTTTTGCCGACTACTTTGCCTCTGCCAAAGGCCCGGCCCCCGTCATCATGGTGTCCGGCCGGATGTTTCCAGTCGAGCAGCGCTACCGGCCCTTTGAGGAGTCGCGTGACCATGACCTGAACGACGCGATCGCCGACGGCGTTGATGAACTCTGGCAAAACCCGCACAGCGCGGGCGACATTTTGGTGTTCCTGCCGGGTGAGCGCGAGATCCGCGAAGCCGCCGACCATTTGCGCAAGCACCTGGCCCACCAGCCGCTGACCCGCAACGCCGAAGTGCTGCCGCTGTTTGCGCGCCTGAGCCAGGCCGAGCAGGACAGGATTTTTGACGGGCACACTGGCCGGCGCATTGTGCTGGCCACCAACGTGGCCGAAACCTCGCTCACGGTGCCGGGCATCCGTTACGTGATCGACGCCGGTACCGCGCGCGTCAAGCGCTACAGTTTCAGGAGCAAGGTCGAGCAGTTGATGGTGGAGCCGGTGTCGCAGGCGGCGGCCAACCAGCGCGCCGGGCGTTGCGGGCGCGTAGCCGACGGTATTTGCATACGCCTGTATGACGAGCAGGACTTCCTGGGCCGGTCCCGCTTTACCGACCCTGAAATCCTGCGCAGCTCGCTGGCGGCGGTGATTTTGCGCATGAAAGCGCTGCACCTGGGCGCGGTGGAAGACTTTGCCTTCATCGAGCCGCCGCAGCGCCGCGCGATCGCCGACGGCTACCAGCTGCTCGCTGAGCTGGGTGCCGTGGACGATGACAACGAGCTGACCCCGGTGGGCCGCACGCTGGCCAAGCTGCCGCTGGACCCGCGCGTGGGCCGCATGATTCTGGAGGCCAAGGACCGGCAGGCGCTGGACGAGGTGCTGGTGATCGCCAGCGCCCTGAGCGTGCAGGATGTGCGGGACCGACCCATGGACAGGCAGGCGCAGGCGGACCAGGCGCATGCCAAGTTTGACGACGAAAAAAGCGAATTCAGCGGTTATTTGAGACTGTGGAAATGGCTGGGAGAGTCGCGCGGCGGCAGGCAGCCCTCACCCCAACCCGCTCCCAGAGGGAGAGGGAGCCAGATTGACTTAGCCCCTTTCCCTTTGGAAGAGGGCACGGGTGGGAGCTCCCCGGCCCACAAACTTTCCAACCGCCAGTACGAAAGCCTGCTGCGCGAGAACTTCATCAACATTCGCCGCGTGCGCGAGTGGCGCGACATTCATTCGCAACTGCACAGCGTCGTGGGTGAGCAGGGCTGGCACCTGAACGACCGGCCCGCCAGCTACGAGCAGCTGCATTTGTCCATGCTCTGCGGCCTGCTGGGCAACATCGGTTGCAAGAGCGACGAGGAAGACTGGTACCTGGGCGCACGCGGCATCCGCTTTTATCGGCACCCGGGTGCCAAACTCAGTAAAAAACCGGGGCGCTGGATTGTGGCGGCAGAACTGGTGGAAACGACCAGGTTGTTTGGCCGCGGCATCGCCAACATCGAGCCGCAGTGGATAGAGCAGGTGGCCGGCCATCTGCTGAAGAAGCAGTTGCTGGACCCGCACTGGGAGAAGAAGGCCGCGCAGGTCACGGCGCTGGAACGTGCCACGCTTTATGGGCTGGTCGTCTACAACGGCAGGCGCGTCAACTTTGGCCGGGTTGACCCGGTGTCGGCGCGTGAAATTTTCATCCGCGAAGCGCTGGTGGCCGGCAACTGGGACACGAAATTGCCGTTCCTGGCAGCCAACCTCAAGCTGATCCAGCAAGTACAGGACCTTGAGCACAAGGCGCGCCGGCAGGACGTGCTGGTGGATGAAGAGCTGATTTACGCCTTCTACGATCAGCAGCTGCCCGCCGACGTGTGCAGCGGCGCGAGCTGCGAGAGCTGGTACAAGGACGAGGTCAAAAAGCAACCCAAACTGTTGCTGCTCACGCGAGAGGAGTTGATGCGCCACGAGGCGGCGGGCATCACCACCCAGGCCTTCCCCAAGACCTTGCGCCTGGGCGGTGTGGACTGCATGGCAACCTACCTCCATGAGCCGGGCGACGCGAAGGATGGCGTGACGGTAGACGTGCCGCTGTTTGCGCTCAACCAGGTCAATGAAGAGCGCTGCGAGTGGCTGGTGCCAGGCATGCTCAAGGACAAGGTGCAGGCGCTCATCAAGACCCTGCACCAGCGCCCGCGCTCACGCCTGGTGCCACTGCCCGAAACCGCCGCACGCATAGCCGAGCAACTGCTGCAACCCCAGGTGTTTGGCGGGGGGGCGCTGACGGACGCGGTGCTCACGCTGGTGCGCGATGCGACTTCGCTCGACGTCAAGCGCGCAGACATGAAGCTGGACATGCTGCCCGCCCACCTGTTCATGAACTTTCGCGTCATCGACGAGCATGGCCGGCAACTGGGTACCGGCCGCAACCTGGGCGCGCTCAAGGGCGAACTGGGCTCTCAGGCTCGGGGAGCGTTTCAGGCGCTGGCCGGGCTCAAGAATCTGGCGAGGCCTGCTGTTTCAGCGTCCGATGAGACATCAAATCGACCTTCAGCCCAGGCATTTTCCGGGCAGACAGCTGTCAAGAATATCGCCACAAGAGGTGGCGAGCCTGAAAATCTCCCCGTGAAAGTGGCCGAGCGCTACACCAGCTGGAGTTTTGGCGAGCTGCCCGAGCTCATGGAGATCCGCAAGGGAAACCAGACACTGATCGGCTTTCCGGCCCTGATTGACCTCGGCGATGCCGTGACGATCGAGGTCTTTGACGAACCCGACCTGGCCGCAGCCAAACACCGCGCGGGCTTGCGGCGCCTGTTTTCGTTGCAGATCAAGGACGCACTGAAGTACCTGGAAAAGAACCTGCCCGATTTGCAGAAAATGGCCACGGCCTACATGCTGGTCGGGCGTGCTGCCGACAATTCGGGCGGGGGCACGCTGGAGGAGTTGCGTGCGCAAATCATCGAAGTGGCGCTGGACCGGGCGTTTCTGCTCGACCCTTTGCCCACGGGCGAAGCTGATTTCAAGCGGCGGGTGGATGACGGGCGAGGGCGCCTGACCCTGATCGCCAGCGAAGTCGCGCGGCTGGCTGCCGGCATTCTGGCCGAATACGCCGTGGCCCAGCGCAAGATCAAGGACACCAAAAATGCGGCGGAGGCTGTGGCCGATGCCAGCCAGCAATTGCAGCGCCTGGTGCCCAAGCGCTTTTTGACCAGCACACCTTACCCGCAACTGCAGCACTTTGCCCGCTATCTGAAGGCGATCACGCTGCGCCTGGAAAAATGGCGGGCCGATCCGGCCCGTGACGCGGCGCGGCTGGCCGAGCTGCGCCCGCAGGAGCAGCGCTACTGGCGCCTGGTGGCCGAACGCAAAGGCGCGACCGATGCGCGCATGCAGGAGTTCCGCTGGCTGCTGGAGGAGTTGCGCGTGAGCTTTTTCGCACAGGAGCTGCGCACGCCACAGCCCGTGAGCCTGAAGCGGCTGGACAAAGCCTGGCAGCAACTGAATGGTTGATGTCAGCTGCTGCAAGGACTAGGACAAGGCCCGGGCACAGATCAATAGTTGAAGCCTGGGCTTCGCAGCGCCACCCAGCATTGAACCTGTGTTTGCATGGGTATGTCGTACGTTTGCCAGGTGCCTGGCGTGCTGTCGCTCAATGGGTTGGCGCAGAAGATATGTCGATCCGACGGCGCAAAAAAAGCCTTGCAATTGCAAGGCCCGTTTTCTGCGCGAAGAGGCGCTAATTCAATGCTAGATGCGACCCATCAGCAGCAGAATGACCAGGATGAGCACCACGAGGCCCACGCCACCGCTGGGAGCGTAACCCCAGCTTCGACTGTGGCCCCAGGTGGGCAGGGCGCCAATCAGGATCAGGATGAGGACGATGAGCAGTATGAGGGAAAGTGACATGGAAAAGCTCCTTGTTATATGCCTTGATTGTTGCCCGGGGCGGGGCGAAATCAGGCAGGAAGGAGGCCCGTTCGACCGTCAGGAGTCGCCTACAGTTTGGCCAGGCGCTCCAGGGCGGCGTGCAATGTCTCGTCTTTTTTCGCAAAGCAAAAGCGCACCACACGCTGATCGAACCCATTGCCGTAAAACGCGGACAGCGGAATTGCTGCCACGCCAATCTCGGTGGTGAGCCATTGGCAAAAGTCAGCTTCATTCAGGTCGCTGACCGCTGAAATGTCCACACACTGAAAGTAGGTGCCTTCGCTGGGCAGCAGCTTGAAGCGGGTTTTGGCCAGCCCGGTGCGAAAGAGGTCGCGCTTGCGCTCGTAGAACGCAGGCAGATCTAGGTAGGGCTTGGGGTCGGCCATGTAGGCGGCCAGGCCGTACTGCACCGGCGTGTTGACGGTGAACACATTGAACTGGTGTACCTTGCGAAACTCGGTGGTCAGCGCCGCCGGCGCTGCGACATACCCCACCTTCCAGCCGGTCACATGGTAGGTCTTGCCAAAGCTGCTGACGATGAAGGCACGGGCTGCCAGGCCCGGAAAGCGGGCGGCGCTCTGGTGCACCTGCCCCTTGGCCGCGTCAAACACCATATGCTCATACACCTCGTCGCTGATCAGCAGCACATCGGTGGGCGCAAGAATCTCCTGCAGCTTGAGCATGTCGGCTTCGGTCCAGACCGTGGCGCTCGGGTTGTGCGGCGAGTTGACCACGATGGCGCGGGTTTTGGGTGTGATGGCGCTGGATATCTTGTCGAAGTCGGGGCGGAACGTGCCGGGCGTCAACGGCACGCGTACGACTGTGCCGCCGGCGAGTTCGATATTGGGCACATAGCTGTCGTAGCAGGGCTCCAGCACGATCACTTCGTCGCCGGGGTGCACCACGGCCAGGATGGCCGTGAGGATCGCTTGCGTGGCGCCCGCCGTGATGGTGATTTCGGTGTTGGCGTCGTAGCGGTGGCCGTATAGCGTGGCCACCTTGGCGGAGATGGCCTCGCGCAGCACCGGAACGCCCGTCATGGGCGGGTACTGGTTCAAGCCTTTTGTCATGGCGTCCGTAACAGCATTGACCAGCTGCGGGTCGCATTCAAAGTCGGGAAAGCCCTGGCCGAGGTTGACGGCGCCTTTTTCGGCTGCCAGGGAGGACATCACCGTGAAAATCGTGGTGCCGACGGCGGGCAGCTTGGTTTCGAGCTTGGGGGTACGTTCGAGGATGGTGGTCATGATTGAACTGGATATGTTTGTTCTGAAAGCGGCCGCCGCGGAACCGGTCCTGGCCTGTCCTGAGCCTGCCGACGTGCCGGGCCGCTAGCGGCGCCCCCTTGAGGGGGGAGCGGTCAAAGGCGGCTTCGGGGGTGTATCAAATCTCATAATCGTTGATGCGGCCAGCCATGGCCTTGGTGATAAGGGCGCGGTCCAGCTTGTCGCTGAGCAGCTCGGCAAATTTATAGACGAAATTGCGCAAATAGGCGCTGCGCTTGAAGGCTACGCGGGCCACGTTCACGCCAAACAGCCCGCCGGCCGGTTTGGCCACCAGGTCCGCATTGGTACCGTCGTCCTTGAGCGCCATCTCGGCCACAATTCCGACACCCAGCCCGAGGCGAACATAGGTCTTGATGACATCGGAGTCGATGGCTTCAAGGGCAATGCGGGGCTGCAGGCGTTTGGCCGCAAAAGCCTGGTCGACCTTGGTGCGACCGGTGAAGGAGGGGTGGTAGGTGATCAGCGGTTCCTGGGCCAGATCCTCCAGCGTGATGTCGTCCTTTTTGGCCAGGGGATGGTCGACGGGCATCACGAGCATATGCTGCCATTCGTAGCATGGCAGGGTCACCAGTTCTTCGTAGTGGGTCAGTGATTCCGTGGCGATGCCGATTTCAGCGACTTCGTCAATGACCATGCGGGCCACCTGATCGGGTGAGCCCTGATGCAGGCTGACGTTGACCTTGGGGAAGGCTTCGCGCAGCCTGGCCACCGGTTGCGGCAACACATAGCGCGCCTGGGTGTGCGTGGTGGCAATCGACAACGTGCCGCTGTCCTGCGCTGAAAACTGCTCGCCAATACGCCGCAGGTTGCCCACCTCGCGCATGATGAGTTCTATGCTTTTGAGCACATGCTCGCCGGGTTCCGTCACGCGTTTGAGGCGCTTGCCGTGGCGTGCAAAGATCTCCACGCCAAGCTCTTCTTCAAGTTCAATGATGGCCTTGGAAACCCCGGGCTGCGAGGTATGCAGGGCACGAGCGGTTTCGGTGAGGTTCAGGTTGCGCCGTATGGCCTCTTGAACGAAACGGAATTGGTGAAGGTTCATATCAAATTCAGGCTAATTATTGACTTTATTATGCCTGTTTGTGCTAATGAAGTGACGGTGCACGCGCTGATTTTTCGTTGCCCGAAGCAGGTCAGGATAGCGCGATGTCCGCCATCAGGTTGGTGAGTTGCTGGTATTCACCGGCCGTGGGCAGAAGTTCGACCGCCACACCAGGGTTCGCGGCTCGGATGTTCTCGACAAGCAATGGCAAATCCTCGCGTGCGTGTTTTCCAACGCCCAGAAAAAGGGGGAAAACCCTTATTCTCCGGGAGCCTTCCGCTATTAAATCAGTAGCCGCTTCCAGCAGTGATGGTGCGCACAGCTCCAGGTAGGCGCAACGCACGGGTGTGCCGGGCTGGCGGGTGCGGATCTGAGCGGCGACGGCCTCGATGGGGGCCCGCCAGTGGGGGTCACGCGAGCCATGCGCAAACAGCACAATGCCTGCCGGGGTGGAATTGGAGGGAGTCATGTTTGTCCTGCGGGGAGTTGGCGCTGGCCCGTCAGCGCCGCAGGACCAGCCAGCCAAACGCCCCCAGTGAAACGGCCATGTACATCAGGCCGGGTGTTGCAGCGGCCAGCCAGGGCTGCCAGTTGCGCAGGTTGCCGATGTAGCCAAACACGTTGTTGAGCAGAAAGAAGCTGATGCCGATCATAACGCCCGCAAAAACGTAGCTGGCGATACCGCCGGAACGGAAGTGCAGGTAGGCAAAAGGCAGCGCCAGCATCACCATCACCAGGCAGCTGAGCGGATAAAACACCTTTTTCCAGAATTCAATTTCATAGCGCTGGGCCGTCTGGCCGTTGGCGTTCAGGTGGCGGACGTAGTTGAAGAGGTC